>Ga0160447_101011_pt1 | contig 11581 bp, 10 predicted proteins | sample HID1973K_E1MG_FD_108222 | JGI IMG/M metagenome (GOLD analysis project Ga0160447, IMG submission 108222) | Enriched mosquito-associated microbial communities from UW Madison campus, WI, USA - HID1973K_E1 MG | ecosystem: Host-associated > Arthropoda: Insects > Digestive system > Unclassified ...
CGGGGCGATGTGGTAGGTCGCGCCATGGGCGCAGTCCAGCACCATCTTCAGCCCGCGCAGATCGAAGCCGCGCGGCACGCTGGCCTTGCAGAATTCGATGTACCGGCCGATCGCGTCGCGTGCGCGCGCGGCCTTGCCCAGGCGCGCGGAATCGACGGTGAGGAACGGCGCTTCCAGCGCAGCTTCGATCGCCGATTCGGTCGCGTCGTCGAGCTTCTCGCCTTGGGCGGAAAAGAACTTGATGCCGTTGTCGTAATGCGGATTGTGCGAGGCGCTGATGACGATGCCGGCGTCGGCGCGCAGCGTGCTGGTGAGGAAAGCGATCGCCGGCGTCGGCATCGGGCCGATCAGCTGCACGTCGGCACCGGCGGCGACAAGGCCTGCCTCGAGCGCGGCTTCGAACATGTAGCCGGAGATGCGGGTGTCCTTGCCGATCAGCACGACCGGACGGCACTTGCCGTCCTCACCGAGCACGCGCCCGAGCGCATTGCCCAGGCGCAGCACGAAATCCGCCGAGATCACTCCTTGCCCGACGCGGCCACGGATGCCGTCGGTACCAAAATACTTCCTTCCGCTCATGCCGCTGCGACCTCGGTCGCAGCGGGCTGCGGCTGGCGCATCATCATCGCGGTCAGGTCGGCGATGCGGTCGCGAAGTTCGCGGCGATCACAGATCTGGTCGATGGCGCCATGCTCGACCAGGAACTCGGAACGCTGGAAGCCTTCCGGCAATTTTTCGCGCACGGTCTGTTCGATCACGCGCGGGCCGGCGAAGCCGATCAACGCCTGCGGCTCGGCGATGTTGATGTCGCCCAGCATCGCGAACGAAGCCGATACGCCACCGGTGGTGGGATGGGTCAGCACGGAGATGTACGGCAGTCCGGCTTCGCGCAGGCGCCCCAGCGCCGCGGACGTCTTGGCCATCTGCATCAGCGAAAACAGACCTTCCTGCATGCGCGCGCCGCCACTGGCGGAGAAGCAGACGTAGGGGCAGCCGATCTCCAGGGCGACTTCGGCCGCGCGCGCGAAGCGCTCGCCGACCACCGAACCCATCGAGCCGCCCATGAATGCGAAATCAAACGACGACGCGACCAGCGGGTGCCCTTTCAGCAAGCCGCGCATGGCGATCAGCGCATCGTATTCGCCGGTCGCCTTCTGGGTGGCCTTGATGCGGTCGCCGTATTTCTTCTGGTCGCGGAACTTGAGCACATCGACCGGGCCGAGGTGGGCGGCGATTTCGCTGGTGCTGCCTTCATCGAACAGCGAGGCCAGGCGCGCGCGGGCGCGGATCGCCATGTGGTGGCCGCACTTCGGGCACACCTCCAGGTTCTCCTCCAGCTCGGGGCGGTACAGCACGGTGCCGCAGTTGCTGCACTTTTCCCACAGCCCCTCGGGGACGCTGCGCTTCTTGCTCGGGGTATTGTCGGTGCGAATGCCCGACGGCATCAGTTTGCTGAGCCAGCTCATGCGGTGATGACGATCCATTCAAGGCGGCCCGAAAGCCGCAGAGGGGCGACAGTCTAGCTCAGGCTTCCGGCGCCGGCGCGAGCGCCGCCCCGCCCGTTCGCCCCCGTATGCAGGGCTTCAGGCGCCATCCAGCGCCGCACGCAACGGCGCCAGGAACGCTTCGGCGCGGCGCCTCGCCTCGCCGCTGTCGGCGGCGCCATCGAGCGCCTGCACCAGCGCGCTGCCGACCACCACGCCATCGGCATCGACCGCCATGGCGCGGGCACTGGCCGCGTCCTTGATGCCGAAGCCGGCCACGACCGGGACCGGCGAGCGGGCCCGCAACTGGCGCAGCCGCTGGCCGGCGGCCTGCGCGTCGAGGCGGTCGGCACCGGTCACGCCGGCAAAACTGACGTAGTACAGATAGCCCTGGGCCCCGTCGCAGACCGCGGCGAGCCGATCGTCGCCGGTGGTCGGCGCCGCCAGCACGATCAGCGCCAGACCGGCGCGATCGAAGATGTCGCGGGTTTCAGCAGCTTCTTCCGGCGGCAGATCGACCAACAGCACCCCATCCACGCCCGCGGCCACGGCCTTTCCCGCGAAACGGGCCGTACCGTGAATCTCCACCGGGTTCAGGTAACCCATCAGGACCACGGGCGTGGTCGCGTCCTCGCGGCGGAACTCCTGCACCGCTTCGAGCACGTAGGCCAGGCCAGCGCCGCGGGCAAGCGCGCGTTCGGAACTGCGTTGGATGGTGGGACCGTCGGCCATCGGATCGGAGAACGGCACCCCGAGTTCGACCACGTCGGCACCGGCGCGGACCAGCGCGTGCATCACCGGCACGGTCGCCTCCAGCGAGGGATCGCCGGCGGTGATGAAGGGAATGAGCGCCTTGCGGCCTTGCGATTGGAGCTGGGCGAACTTGTCTGCGATGCGGTTCATTTCACGATTCCTGTAGGCCTTGCGCGACGCCATGCAGCGTCGACGGGTCTGATCACACCACCACGTTCTCGCGCGCGGCGATCGTGTGGACATCCTTGTCGCCGCGGCCGGACAGGTTGCACAGCACCAATGCGTCGCGCGGCAGGTCGCGCGCGAGCTTGATCGCCTGCGCGACGGCGTGACTGGATTCCAGCGCGGCCAGGATGCCTTCGGTGTGCGCCAGCAGATGGAACGCGGCCAGCGCTTCGTCGTCGGTGATGCCGAGGTAGGTCGCCCGACCGCTGTCGGCCAGGAAGGCGTGCTCCGGGCCGACGCCGGGATAATCCAGACCCGCCGACACCGAATGGGTCTCGATGATCTGGCCGTCGTCGTCGCAGATCACATAGGTGCGGTTGCCGTGCAGCACGCCGGGACGGCCGGCGGCGATCGACGCGGCATGACGCCCCGTGGCGATCCCGTCGCCAGCCGCTTCGGCGCCATAGATGGCCACGTCGCGATCGTTGAGGAAGGCATGGAACAGGCCGATCGCATTGCTGCCGCCGCCGACGCAGGCGGTGATCGCGTCCGGTAGGCGGCCGTAGTCCTCCAGCATCTGCGCGCGCGCCTCGCGGCCGACGATCGCGTTGAAGTCGCGCACCATGCGCGGATATGGATCCGGCCCGGCCACGGTGCCGATGATGTAGAAGGTGTCGGCGACATGGGTGACCCAGTCGCGCATCGCCTCGTTGAGCGCGTCCTTGAGCGTGGCCGAGCCGCTGGTGACCGGCACCACCGTCGCACCGAGCAGCTTCATCCGGTAGACGTTGATCTTCTGCCGCTCGATGTCGGTGGCACCCATGTAGACCACGCACTCCAGGCCCAGCCGCGCGGCGACCGTGGCACTGGCCACGCCGTGCTGGCCGGCGCCGGTCTCGGCGATGATCCGGGTCTTGCCCATTCGACTGGCCAGCAGCGCCTGGCCGATGGTGTTGTTGATCTTGTGCGCGCCGGTATGGTTCAGGTCCTCGCGCTTGAGCAGGATCTGCGCGCCGCCGACCTCGCGGCTGAGCCGTTCGGCGTGATAGATCGGGCTGGGCCGGCCCACGTAGTGCTTGAGGTCCTTGTCGTAGGCGGCGATGAAGGCCGGGTCCTGGCGCGCCTGGTCGTAGGCGGCAGCCAGTTCCTGCAGCGGCCCGATCAGGGTCTCGGCGACGAAGCGGCCGCCGTAGCGGCCGAAATGGCCGGCGGCATCGGGATAGGCGTGAAAGTCACTGATCGGGGGCGTGGACATCGGCACTCCAGGGGTAACGCGGTCCTGTGACCGCTTCAGGTCTGCCACTTTACCGCGCGACAGACAGGGTGATAATCGAAACTTCCTCAACGACCTGTGAGCCATCCTCACATGAGTTCCGATCTACCCCCCTTACCCGCCTTGCGCGCCTTCGAGGCCGCCGCGCGCCTGGGTAGCGTGAGCCGGGCCGCCGAGGAGTTGCATGTGACCCACGGGGCGGTCAGCCGCCACATCCGCACTTTGGAGCAGGCCCTGGGTGCCCCGCTATTCCAGCGCCAGGGCCGCGGGCTGGCCTTGACCCCCGCCGGTGAAGGCCTGCGCGATGCCAGCGGCGAGGCGTTTGCCCGCCTGCGCCAGAGCTGGCGCGAACTGCGCCGGTCGGGCGACGGCACCCCGCTGGTGCTCGGTTGCAGCGGCAGCGTGTTGGCGCGCTGGATGATCCCGCGTCTGGCGCGGCTGGAGGCCGATCTTCCCGGCCTGCGGCTGCATTTGGCAGTGCAGGAAAACATGCCGGGTCCGGAACTGGCCGGCGCCGAGGCGGCACTCCTGCTGGCGGCCGCGCCCTGGCCCCCGGCTTGGCGCGTGCACGAACTGGCCGGGGAGCGGGTCGGGCCGGTGCTCAGTCCGCGCATGCCCGGTGCGGACCGGCTGCAGCGCCACGATGCCACCGTACTGCTCGGGCCTGCCCTGCTGCAGACACGCTCGCGACCGCAGGCTTGGCCGACCTGGGCGGCGGCGATCGGCTTGGATGCGACCCGACTCAACGTGGGCGGTGAGTTCGAGCACCTGCTCTATCTGCTGGAAGCGGCGGTGGCGGGGCTGGGGATCGCGATCGCGCCCGAGCCGCTGGTCAGCGACGACCTCGCCAGTGGCCGCTTGATCGCTCCGTGGGGTTTCGTCGACACGCCCGCGCGCTGGATCCTGTGTGCCGATGCGCGCAACCGCGATCCACGCATACCGGCGCTGGCCGACTGGCTGGTTCGCGAACTGCGGCCGGCGCCTTACCCTGCCCGGCCCTGAGGCATCGCCGCGAGGCAAGTTCTTTCCCGGCCATCCCCGCAAGAATGTCAGGACATTTCGTGGCAATCGGCCCGGCGGATCTCTTCGACGATGCGCCGCATCTTGTGGCCGTCCTTGATCCCGGGTTCGCTCTCGATGCCGCTGGAAACGTCCACGCCCCAAGGCAAGGTCGCGACGATGGCGTCGAATGCATTGTCCGGGGTAATGCCGCCGGCGAGCAGGAACGGCCGATGCAGGCCGGTCGGCAGCCGCGACCAGTCGAAGGTCTGCCCGCTGCCGCCGCTGCCACCGGCAGCATGGCTGTCGAACAGGAACGCGGCGGCATTCGGATAGGCCATCTGCAGCGAGCGCGCATTCGGGATGTCCGCCGGGTTGCCCATCGGCACGGCCTTCATGTACGGCACGTTGAAACTGCGGCAGAACGCATCTTCTTCTTCGCCGTGGAACTGCAGCAGCGTCGGCCGCACCGTGCGCAGCACTTCGCGCACCTCGTCCTTGCTGTTGTTGCGGAACAGCGCCACCACATCGACCATCGGTGCGGTCGCCTGGCGCATCGCGCGCGCTTCCGCGGGCGCCACCCGCCGTGGGCTGCCATGCGCGAACACGAAGCCGACCGCGTCCACGCCCAGTTCTCCGGCCAGGCGGATGTCGCCGGCACGGGTCATGCCACAGAACTTGATGCGCGTCCGGTAAAGCGTTCGGTTCATTGCGTGACCTCAGGCGGCAACTGCCATTGCGACGGATACAGGGGACCGACGAATACTAGCCCTTGCGGCGGGGCCGTCGGGCCGGCCTGGGTGCGGTCGCGACCAGCCAGGAGTTCGCCTATCCATGCCCCCGGCTTCTCGCCGCTGCCGACCAGCACCAGCGATCCCACGATATTGCGCACCATGTGATGAAGGAATGCATTGGCCTGCACGGCCACCTCGACCACCTCGCCTTCGCGGCGTACGGAAATCGCCTGCAAATCGCGCCGGGCATGCAGCGCCTGGCATTGCACGCTGCGAAAAGCGCCGAAATCGTTCTCGCCCAGCAACGCCTGCGCGGCCTCGTGCATGGCCGCCGCGTCCAACGGACGCCGCTCCCAGCTCAGGGTCTGCCGGTACAGGGCCGGGCGCACGGCACGATTGAGCAGGCGATAACGGTAGCGCCGAGCACGCGCACTGAAGCGAGCATGGAAGTCGCCGGCGACCGGCACGCACCAACGCACACAGACCGAGGGCGGCAGGCGAGTAGTGGTGCCCAGCATCCAAGCGCGCGGTTCGCGCCGCGCGTCGCTGTCGAAATGGACCACCTGGCATTCGCCATGCACCCCGGCATCGGTGCGACCCGCGCAGATCACGCTGATCGGCGCATCGGCAACCGATGACAACGCCTGCTGCAAGGTCGCCTGCACGCTGGGGCCGCCGTGCTCGCCCAGTTGCTGCCAACCCTGGAATTCACTGCCGTCGTATTCCACGCCGAGGGCGTAACGCATGTGCTGTCCGTTTGCGCGGCGGGCGCCGCACGATCCAAGGGGCGGCGCGGATCGCCCGCATTACGGCGATCGGCACTCACCCTGCATCCCATTGTGGCGCAGACGCCGGACCCCGTGGCAAGGCGCGGGCAATCCGCGACAGCGTGCCCGCGCTTCAGCCGAGGTGGCCCAATGGAGCCGGCTCAGCGAAACCGGCTCAGCGAAGCTGACTGAGCAGTGCGACCGCCTCGGCGCGGGCGTCCGGATCCTGCCCTTGCGCGACCTCGTTCAGCAGGCTGCGCGCGGTCTCGGTGTCGCCCAGGTCCAGGTAGGCCACCGCCAGCTCCAGGCGGTCGCGCCCGGCCGGCGCCGGATTCAGCGGTGCGCCGGCGCCTGCATGCCAGGCCGGGGCCGCCGGTTCCGGCACCACCCGCGCAAGATCTTCGGCCGGGGCGTGCCAGGTACTGTGCTCTTCCTCGCGAAGATCGACTTCCTCGAGTTCCACCTCGCGATCGATCTCGCGTTCGCCGACGCTGGTGGCGGCTGCCGCGGAGGGCACGGCGGCCGTCAGTGCGGCGGCATCGAAGCCATGGCGCGGCAGCGGCGGCAAAGGCGAAGGCTTGCGACGGCGCGCGGCCAGCCAGGCGATGAGCCCGGCAATCACCAGCGCCAGCCCGCCCCACAGCCACATCGGCATCGCGGCCGCGCCTGCGCCCGACTCCTGCTGGGACTGCGACAGGCGCTGCTGTGCGGCAGCCAGGTCGCTGTCCTTGAGCGCGATCAACTTCTGTTGCTGCTGCTGCAGTTTTTCCAGTTCGCCCACGCGGGTGCGCAGCTCCTGGATCTCGGCGTCGCGCGTAGCGACATCCTCGTGTGCCTGCTGCAATTGTTCGTTCGCCGCCATATCTCCCTCGCCTCCGGCACCCGTGCCGGACGTCGTTCCCGCGTTCTTTGCATCGCTGGCCACCGCGGGGGCGATCTCCAGGCGCGCCCCATCCGGAGCAGCGCTCGTATGGGTACCGGCTGGCGTGGCCGCGGCCGAGGCCGGCGTGCTGGCGGCGCCGGCCTCGGCCGGCTGCGGCACCGGTGCGCGCGCCTGGCGCCATTGCGCCGCCTGTTCGCGCACCATCGCGGTCGCTTCGGCAGCGCCGACGCGTGCCAATTCGTCCTGCTCCGGTGTACGCAGCACCGCACCGGCCTTGAGCCGGTTGATGTTGCCGCCGATGAAGGCATCCGGATTGGCGCGCAGCAGCGCGATCATCGTCTGATCTAGCGACTGCCCGCCATTGCGCGCGAGCCCGGCGGCGATGCCCGACAAGGTCTGGCCGTTGCGCACGGTCAAGGAGTCGCCCGGCGCCAGGGTCGGTGCGGTGGCGCGAGGCGGTGCGGGCGCGGCGACCGGCGCCGGCGACGCTGCGGCACTGGCCGGCACCGGCGGCGGGGTCTCCGCCACCGGAGCTGCCGGAAGCGGCTCGGGTTCGCGCACGATCTGGTTGTCGGCAGCGACGGCCGGCGCTTCGATCACCGGCTCGGCGATCGCCGCGGCGGTGTTCGGCGCATCGACCAGCGCCGAGTACTCGCGGACCAGGCGCCCCTGGCCCCAGTCGACCTCGATCAGGAAGCCGATCGCCTTCTGGTCGACCGGCGTGTTGCTGGTGACGCGGATGACCGCCTGGCCGCGCGCGTCCTGGGTGAACTGGAACTGCAGTTCGTTGACCAGGCCTTGCGGCGGATCCAGGCCGACACGCTGGAACGTCGCCGGCGAGGCCAGGGCCACGCGCGCGTTCTCCAGTTCTCCCGGCTCGTTGGAAATGACCGGGATCTCGGCCACCAACGGCTGGCCAGGCCGGGACAACACCCGGATATCGCCCAGCCCTAACGCCATCGCAGCACCGCTGCAAAGCGTCAGGACGAGCGCGCTCAGACCTTTTAGGGGGCGCGTGGCGCCCCTGCCCCTACGTTTCATGGGCGCCAATATAGCCTTGCGCGGTATGGCTGGATACGGGGACGACAAGAGGCGCCGTGTCGTCCACGGCGCCATCGTGCCATCGGCGAAAGCTCAGCCCCGCTCGGCGGCGACCAGCTCGGCCAGTTGCACCGCGTTGAGCGCGGCGCCCTTGCGGATGTTGTCCGAGACGATCCACAGGTTGAGGCCGTGCAGATGCGAGAGGTCTTCGCGGATGCGCCCAACATAGACCGCATCGTTGCCCGAGGCATGCGTGACCGGGGTCGGATAGCCGCCGGCCTTGTGCTCGTCGACCACTTCCACGCCCGGCGAACGGCCCAGCAGTTCGCGCGCGGCCTCGACGGTGATCTTGTCGCGGGTCTCGATCGACACCGCCTCGGAGTGACCGTAGAACACCGGCACGCGGACCGCGGTCGGATTCACCCGGATGCTCTCGTCGCCGAGGATCTTGCGGGTTTCCCAGACCAGCTTCATTTCTTCCTTGGTGTAGCCGTTGTCCTGGAAGTCGTCGATGTGCGGAATCAGGTTGAAGGCGATCTGCACCGGGAACCGCTGCGGGTCGATCGCCTGGAAGTTGAGCAGCTGGCCGGTCTGCTTGCCGAGTTCTTCCAGCGCCGAGCGGCCGCCGCCGGACACCGACTGGTAGGTCGCCACGTTGATGCGCTCGATGCCGTACTGGCGGTGGATCGGGCCCAGCGCGACCAGCATCTGCATGGTCGAGCAATTGGGGTTGGCGATGATGCCGCGCGGCCGGTCCTTCAGCGCTTCGGGGTTGACCTCCGAGACCACCAGCGGCACGTCATCGTCGTAGCGGAACGCCGAGGAGTTGTCGATCACCACCGCACCGGCAGCAGCGAACTTCGGCGCGTATTCCTTGGAGACGCTGCCGCCCGCGGAGAACAGCGCGATGTCGACGCCGGCCGGATCGAAGGTGGCCAGGTCCTGGACCGGGATCTTCTCGCCCTTGTACTCGACGGTGCCGCCAGCCGAGCGCTCGGACGCAAGGGCATACAGGTTGCCGATCGGGAAATCACGCTCGGCGAGGATATTCAACATGGTTTCGCCGACTGCGCCGGTGGCACCGACGACAGCGACGTTGAAAAGATTCTGGTTGCTCATGGTCTTCAGGATTCGATAGGGGAAAGGAAAGCGCGTGCACCACCTGGGTTCGGGGAACCTCCACAACAGCGGGCGCGGAGGTCCCCTATCGTTTGTCGGCGCCGATTTTGCGCGCACCCACGGTCGTTTCGCCGGATTTGGCGGCCTGGACCTGTGCAGCGTTCAGGGCATTGGGTGGATCGCCGGCGCGCGGGCCCTCGCCCAGCGCGGCGATCAGGTTGTCCACGGCCAGCGCCATCATCGCCCGGCGCGTGGCCAGGCTGGCGCTGCCGATGTGCGGCGTCAGCACGACATGGCGCTGTGCCAGCAGCTCCGCACGCACGCTCGGCTCGCCTTCGTACACGTCCAGGCCGGCGGCGCCGAGGCGACCGTTCGCGAGCGCGTCGGCCAATGCCAACTCGTCGACCAGGCCGCCGCGGGCGATGTTCACCAGGGTGGCGGTCGGCTTCATCCTGGCCAGTGCGGCGGCATCGATGAGATGGTGCGATTGCGGCGAGTACGGCAGCACGAGCACGAGATGATCCGACTGCGCGAGCAGTTCGTCGAAGCCGACGTAGCGTGCGTTGCTTTCTTTTTCGAGCGCTTCCGGCAGGCGGCTGCGGTTGTGGTAGATCACCCGCATGCCGAAACCGAGCGCACCGCGACGCGCAATACCCTGCCCGATCCGCCCCATGCCGAGGATGCCCAGGGTGCTGCCATGCACGTCGGCACCGAGCATGGTCTTGAACGACCACTGCTTCCATTGCCCGTCGCGCAGCCAGCGTTCCGACTCGGCAATCCGGCGCGCGGCCGCCATCAGCAGTGCGAAGCCGAGATCGGCGGTGGTTTCGGTGAGTACGTCGGGCGTGTTGCTGGCGATGACGCCGGCCGTGCCCAGGGCGTCCAGGTCGAGGTTGTTGTAGCCCACCCCGACGTTGGCGATGGCGCGCAGCCGCGGGGCCGCGGCGATCTCTGTCGCGCCGACCTTTTCGTTGAGGGTGATCACCGCGCCGTCCACTGCGGCCAGGCGCGCCGACAGTTCGGCGCTGCCATAGCGGGTGACCTCGCTGGCGGCCTCGACCTCGAAGTACTGCCGTAGCCGTTCAACTTCTTCGTCGAACAACGGTTGGCTGACCCAGACGCGAGGCCGAGTCGTTGGCCGGATCGTTGGCCGCGTCTCAGCCATCGATGCTGCCGGGAATGCGCGGCGGGACTTCGCCGACATCGCCGCACTGCGCGCGATGGCGCAGCGCCTGGTCCATCAGCACCAGCGCCATCATCGCCTCGGCGATGGGCGTGGCGCGGATGCCGACGCAGGGATCGTGGCGGCCGGTGGTGACCACTTCGATCGGCTGGCCGTCGATATCCACGCTGGCGCCAGGCAGGCGCAGGCTGGAGGTGGGCTTGAGCACGATCGAGGCGACGACCTGCTGGCCGGTGGAGATGCCGCCGAGGATGCCGCCGGCATGGTTGCTGGCAAACCCCTGCGGCGTCATCAGGTCACGATGCTCGGTGCCGCGCTGGGACACGGCGGCGAAACCGTCGCCGATCTCCACGCCCTTGACCGCATTGATGCTCATCAGGGCGGCGGCCAACTCGCCATCAAGCTTGCCGTAGATCGGCTCGCCCCAACCCGGCGGGACGCCGTCGGCGACCACGTTGACGCGCGCGCCGACCGAATCGCCGGACTTGCGCAGCGTGTCCATGTAGGCCTCCAGCTCGTCCACCTGCGCGGCGTGCGGCCAGAAGAAGGGATTGTCCTCGACCGCGTCCCAGTCGAAGCCGGCCGGCACGATCGGCCCCAATTGCGAGAGCCAGCCGCGCACGACGACGCCGTGGCGCTGCGCCAACCACTTCTTGGCGATCACACCAGCGGCGACGCGCATGGTGGTCTCGCGAGCGGACGAGCGCCCGCCGCCGCGCGGGTCGCGGATGCCGTACTTCTGCCAGTAGCTGTAGTCGGCGTGGCCCGGGCGGAACTGACGGGCGATGTTCGCGTAGTCCTTGCTGCGCTGGTCGGTGTTGCGGATCAGCAGCGCGATCGGGGTGCCGGTGGTGAGGCCTTCGTAGACCCCGGACAGGATCTCCACTTCGTCGGCCTCGCGGCGCGCGGACGTGTGGCGGCTCTTGCCGGTGGCGCGACGCTGCAGGTCGTGCGCGAATTCCTCGTTAGCCAACGGCAACCCTGGCGGGCAACCGTCGACCACGCAGCCGATCGCCGGCCCGTGCGACTCGCCGAACGTGGTGACCGTCAGCAGCTTGCCGAAGCTGTTCGAACTCATGGGGCGCGGCTCGCGGGGACAGCACTCATCGCTGCGCGGCCAGCTCCGCGATGCGCGCGTTGTGCGCGATCAGCTCGCGGCATTCCACCGCGAAGATGCCCA
>Ga0160447_101012_pt1 | contig 11577 bp, 8 predicted proteins | sample HID1973K_E1MG_FD_108222 | JGI IMG/M metagenome (GOLD analysis project Ga0160447, IMG submission 108222) | Enriched mosquito-associated microbial communities from UW Madison campus, WI, USA - HID1973K_E1 MG | ecosystem: Host-associated > Arthropoda: Insects > Digestive system > Unclassified ...
AACGGCAGCGCGTAGCGCTGTGCCGAAGCTCTTTCGTGCTGAACCAGCACGCTATACGTTCTAGCTCGTCAGACCGTGTGCGGTCCAAGCCCGGTTAGGCCTACGAGGGCACTCGCTACTGAGCCCACGATCAACGAGAAGAACACCCAAATTGCGTATGACCGCGGGCGGCTCAAGCTGCTTTCTTTGGTTACTTTCTTTGCAGCAGCAAAGAAAGTGACTGCCGCCCCGCACAGGGGCAACGCTAACCGACCGACACGAATACGGGATCCGGCGACACGACACACAAAAAAAGCTCAGGCAAGCGCCGCCAGAACCCGCCCAGCACATTCCCCGAACCCGACGCGATAGCCCTCCCCCTGACACCATCCCCGCAAGGTGACTTCATCCCCATCCTGCAGGAACACGCGCTCGACGCCCTCTTCCAGCTTCAGCGGCCGCTGCCCGTTCCACGTGCTTTCGAGCAGGCTGCCGCACGATTGCGGCGTCGCTCCGCTGATCGTGCCCGAGCCCATCAGATCGCCGACGCGCGTATTGCAGCCGGCAACCGTGTGATGCGCGAGCTGCTGCGCCATCGACCAGTACATGAGCTTGAAGTTGGTGCGCGAAATGCTGGCCGGCTGTCGCGCGCCCTCGGCCCGCAGCAACACTTCCAGTTCGACATCGAACGCGTGATCGCCCGCGTGGCGCAGATACGCGAGCGGCTGCGGCTCCTGCGCGGGCGTCGCGGTGCGAAACGGCTCGAGCGCGTCGAGCGTGACGATCCACGGCGAAATGGTGGTCGCAAAACCCTTCGAGTTGAACGGCCCGAGCGGCACGTATTCCCATTGCTGGATGTCGCGCGCGCTCCAGTCGTTGAGCAGCACCATGCCGAAGATATGCGCTTCCGCGTCCTCGCACGCGATCGGCTCGCCGAGCGCATTGCCCCGTCCAATGATGAAACCCGTCTCCAGCTCGATATCCAGCTTGCGGCACGCGCCATAGACCGGACGATCCTGATCCGGCAGCTTGATCTGGCCATTGGGCCGGCGCACCGGCGTGCCGCTCACGACGACCGACGACGCGCGCCCGTTATAGCCGATCGGCATTTCGGACCAGTTCGGCAACAACGCGTTCTTCGGATCGCGGAACATCGAGCCGACGTTCGTCGCGTGCTCCTTCGACGAATAGAAATCCGTGTAGCCGGGAATCTCGACGGGCAGATGCATCGTCGCATCCGGGCGCGGCACGAGCGCGCGGCGGCGCAGCGTTTCGTCGTCACGCAAGATCGCGTTGCCGTGCGCGAGCAGACCGCTCAACGCGATACGCACTTCACGCCACTTCTCGCGCCCGAGCGCGATGAAGTCGTTCAGGCGCGGCTTGTCTAACGCGCCTTGCGCATCGACTAAGCCGGCGCGTTCGAGCGCGGCCAGATCGACGATCCAGTCGCCGATCGCGACGCCCGCGCGCGGCTGCGGATTCACCGCGTCGCTGAATACGCCGAACGGCAGATTCTGGATGGGGAAGTCGCTCGCGGGATCGTTCGCGGACTCGATCCAGCTTTTCAGGGCGGGCGCGAGTGTGGCCTGCAGCGCGTCGTTCATCGTTGCTCCGGGTTGAAGTGTTTCGTGAGGCCTTGCCAGCACTCGTAGTAGTTCGCCTGCAACTGCGCGGTTTCGAGCGCGAACTGCGTCGGCTTGATGAGCGTGCGCGTCTCGAACATGAAGGCCATCGTGGCATCGACCTTCGCGGGCCTCGAGGTATCGCTGCGCGATGCCTTCTCGAAGGTCTCCGCGTCCGGCCCGTGCCCCGACATGCAGTTGTGCAGACTCGCGCCGCCGGGCACGAAGCCTTCGGCCTTCGCATCGTAGACGCCGTGCACGAGGCCCATGAACTCGCTCGCGACATTGCGATGGAACCACGGCGGGCGGAACGTATCCTCCGCCGCGAGCCAGCGCGGCGGGAAGATCACGAAGTCGATCGAATCGACGCCCGGCGTGTCGCTCGGCGATTGCAGCACGAGGAAGATCGACGGATCGGGATGGTCGAAGCTGATCGAGCCGATGGTGTTGAAGTGGCGCAGGTCGTACTTGTACGGCGCGTAGTTGCCGTGCCACGCGACGACATCGAGCGGCGAATGACCGATATCCGCGCGCCACAGCACGCCGTTCATCTTGGTGACGAGTTCGAACCTGCCTTCGCGGTCTTCATAGGCGGCGTGCGGCGTGAGGAAGTCGCGCGGATTCGCGAGCCCGTTCGAGCCGATCGGCCCGAGATCCGGCAACTGCAGCAGCGCGCCGAAATTCTCGCAGATGTAGCCGCGCGCTTCGCCGTCGGGCAATGCCACCGAAAAGCGCACGCCGCGCGGAATCACCGCGATCTCGTACGGTTCGACATCCAGCCTGCCGAGTTCGGTCGCAATCGCGAGGCGGCCTTGCTGCGGCACGATCAGCAATTCGCCGTCGCTGTTGTAGAAGAAGCGGTCCTGCATCGAGCGGTTCGCCGCGTAGAGATGAATCGCGCAGCCGGACATCGATTCGGCGGCGCCGTTGCCGGCCATCGTCACCCAGCCGTCGACGAAGTCGGTCGGCGCGGCGGGCATCGGCAGCGGGTCCCAGCGGAGTTGATTGGGCGGGGTCGCGGGCACGTCGGCGAAATTGGCGACGAGCTTCGCGCGCAGCGCGTCGGCGGGCACGCGCGTGAACGGCTTGTGCACCGCGCCCGGCCGGATGCGATAGAGCCATGAGCGGCGATTGTGCGCGCGCGGCGCGGTGAATGCGGTACCCGAAAGCTGCTCGGCGTAAAGGCCGTAGGCGGCGCGCTGCGGCGAGTTGCGGCCGATCGGCAGCGCGCCCGGCAGCGCTTCAGTGGCGAAGTCGTTGGCGAAGCCGGATTGATAGTGCTGGTTCGCGTCCGTATGCGTCTCGAACGTTGGCATGGTCGAAATCCTCGACGAAAGAATGGGTGCGGGCGCGTTGTCGCCGCGTTTTACGCATAGTAAAACCAATTACGATTAGTTAAATTCATCGTAAACCCTTAATCGACGCGCTTCTTCCGGCATATCAATATGTGAATTTGGTGCTGGACGCGGTGTTGCGCGCTGATACCATCGACCATTCAAACGACAATCGCCGGTGCGGCACGCCTCCATACACCGAAGGCTCCATCCATGATCGCCCCGTCCTTGCCTGAACTCGTCGCCCGCGCCGCGGAACATCCGTTTCTTGGCGCGCATGTCGTGCTCGGCGAGAACGAGCATGCGGGCGAGGCGATCGCGCATTACGGCGACTTGTGCATTTCGAGCGCTTACGAGCCGATCTTCGATGTCGGCACGCATAGTTTTCCGCAAACCTTGAGCGCATCGCCGGAGAGCGCCGAGCGGTTCGGCGATGAGCTCGGCGTGCAGGCGCTGACACTGATTCAGGGCGATGCGCCGCGCGATCCTTTCGGGCAACTCGAAGACGATCGCGAGCTGGTCGCGCTGGACCGGTTATCGCGTGCGCTGCACGCGTTCAACTTCTTCGGGCCGCAACGGCCGGGCTTGCTCTTCTTGCGTGTGCATGAGCGGCTTTTGAAGAGCGTGAAGTATGACCATGGGCTGCACTTCTCTTCGGTGCTGACGGAGTTCGGGATGAGCCCGTCACGGGTGGTGATCGAATTGCCTGCGGCGGCGGTCGCGCATAAGACGTTTCTTGGGTATCTCACCAAGAGCTATCAACACTACGGGTTCAAGGTCGCGGGGAATTTGCCCAATGCCGGGCAGATCATGGCGGTGTCGGATATGGCGCGGCTCGACTTCATCAAGATGGATGCGGGGGCGGCTTTGCGGGATTCCGTGGTGAAGCATCTGGTGGCTTATGCGCATCGGTTGAGGATTCCGCTCATCTTTTCCAATGTCTGCGATGAAGCGCAGTTCAATGCGTTGCAGCAGTTCGATGTGCATTTTGTGCAGGGGCCGGTTTTTGATTCACATCCGGTGCTGGGGGGGCGGTAGGGTTTTCGGGCTTCTATGGAATCCTGATTTCGCGTCACCCACACCCTCACCCCCTCAACCGATGCATCAACGGCTTCAACGCCGGATAGATCTCCCGATAAACCTCGAAGCGTTCCGCATAGACCCTCTCCCGCGCCTGCTCCGGCCGAGCCCGCTCGATCAACGTCACCCACCCGCCTTCGGCGGTCTCCCTCGACACGAGCCCCGCCCCCAGTGCCGCCAGCAACGCCGCACCCATCGCCGCTTCGACGTCCTGCTCAATCGACAGCACCGGATACCCGGTCACATCCGCGATGATCTGCATCCACAGATCCGAATGCGCCGCGCCGCCCACGACGATCAACCGGTCATCCAGCGACTGCGCTCCACGGCGCCCCGCCTCCATGTTGTGCTTCAACGCAAACGCAACCCCTTCAAGCACCGCACGATAAAGCGTCGCACGCGTATGAAACAGATTGAGCCCGACGAACGTGCCGCTCGCGTGGGCATCCCAGACCGGGCTGCGCTCGCCCATCAGATAAGGCAGAAACACGACGCCATCCGAACCCGCCGCAACCTGCGACGCAGCCTCTTCGAGCAAGCGATGCGGATCGCCATGCGGCAGCGCCTTCGCCGCGGCGATCTCCCCCTGGCAAAACTGATCGCGATACCACGCCACACACTGCCCCGCCGTGCTCGCGCCGCCGAACACATACAGATCGTGCTTGCCGTTGTACACATGCGGCATCGACACGAGCCCGTGACTCGCATCGACCGTCTGGTTGATATAGCCCCAGCACATGCTGGTGCCGATCATCGCGACGTGATGACCCGCCTTCGTGACGCCCGCCGCGAAGGTCGCGACGGCCGCATCGACGCCACCCGCGACGACCGGCGTGCCCGCCGCCAGACCCAGCTTGCCGGCCCACTCCGGCGCGAGCCCGCCCACCACTTCCGACGATTCGACGAGCCGCTGCGGCATCATCGAAGCGGGAATGCCGAGCATGTCGAGCGCGTCCTGCGACCATGCGCGCGCCGCGACGTCATACACGCCGCCGAGGTTCCCCGCCGAACTATGATCGACGGCCAGTTCACCCGTCAGACGCTGGATCACGAACGCATTGGGCGGCAGAAAATAGCGCGTCTTCTTCCATATGTCGAGCTGGTGATTGCGCAGCCATAGCATCTTCGTGAACCCGTAGTAACTGTCCACGCCGTTGCCCGTGATCGTTTGCAGACGCTTCATGTCGACATGCTCGCGCACCCACTCGACCTCCGCCGTCGCGCGCCGGTCCATCCAGATGAGACACGGATAGAGCGGCTCCATGTTCTCGTCGACGGGAATGCCCGAGCCGCCGTAGAGACTGCTCACGCAAAGCGCCTTGACATCGCTTTCCGCGACGCCCTTTTCCCGCGCCTTCGACACGACGCCCGCAATGCACGCCGTCACGGCATCGAACCACACCGACGCCCACTGCTCCGCCCACAAGGGCTTCGGCGTGTCCGGATGATAGGCGCTCGAATGCTGCGCGACGATCGCGCCGCTGGTATCGACGAGCAACGCCTTCGTGCTCTGTGTGCCGATGTCGATGCCGATCACGTAATTCATGTCTGTCTCCCGCGTTCTATTTTTCCGCCTATCGTTATAGGCAATTGGCTCACGCACCTTCGTTCAATGGCCGTCGAGTTGACTATCCGGGTTATTCCCGATCCGATGTGGCCGACGGAATTTGTGCGCCGCAGGGGTGCGTAAATTGCGCGCCATCGCACGATGCGCCGCGTCTTGACTTTCGCCCGAGCGAATACGATCATTAGACCATCCCCAGAGCAAATGCTCACTCAGCCGCCTTGAGCGTGATCGCGCGGCATCGCGAACCGCCGTCCGCGCAGAACGGGCGCACAGCCAATCAGAGGAAGAGACGACATGACTAGCGAAGCCAACGTGATCCTGCACATCGGCGCCGGGTCTTTTCATCGCGCGCATCAGGCGTGGTATCTGCATCGACTGATCGAGACAGGCGATACGCGCTGGTCGCTCGCCGTCGGCAATATTCGCGGCGACATGAACGCGGTGCTCGACGCGCTGGCCGCGCAGAACGGCGAATACACGCTGGAAACCGTCACGCCGAAGGGCGAGCGCGAGTACGAAACCATCCGCGCGATCAGGAAGGTCGTGCCGTGGTCGGCGGACCTGAGCGCGCTCATCGCGACGGGCGCGGACCCGGCTTGCAGGATCGTGTCCTTCACCGTCACCGAAGGCGGTTATTACCTCGACGAGCACGACAAGCTCGACACGGCCAACCCCGATCTCGCCGCCGACCTCAAAGGCGCGAAGACGACTATTTACGGCGCGCTTGCCGCCATCCTCGATGCGCGCATGAAGAGCGGCGCAGGCCCCGTCTCGCTGCAGAATTGCGACAACCTGCGCAGCAACGGCGACCGCTTCAAGGCGGGCATGCTCGAATTTCTGGAGCGGCGCGGCGAGCACGCGCTGCGCGAGTGGATGATCGCGAACACGTCGTGTCCGAACGCGATGGTCGACCGCATCACGCCACGTCCGACGCCCGATGTCGCCGAGCGCGTGAAGGCCGCGACCGGCTTCGACGATCGCGCGCCGGTGATGGGCGAAAAGTTCATCCAGTGGGTGATCGAGGACAACTTCATCGCCGGGCGGCCCGCGTGGGAGAAGGTCGGCGCGGAGATGGTCGAATCGGTGCATCCGTACGAGGAGGCGAAAATCCGCATCCTCAATGCGAGCCATAGCTGCATCGCGTGGGCGGGCACGCTCGTCGGCCTGCAATATATCCACGAAGGCACGCAGGACCTGGAAGTCCGCGCGCTCGCAGATGCCTATGTCACCGACGACGTGATTCCCTGCCTCACGCCCAGCCCGATCGATCTCGCGAAGTATCGCGATGTCGTGCTCGACCGCTTCAGCAATCCGTATATCAAGGACACGAACCAGCGCGTCGCCGCCGATGGCTTCTCGAAGCTCCCCGGCTTCATCGCGCCGACGCTCTCCGAATGCTTTGCGCGCAACGTCGATCCGGATTCGACCGCCATCCTGCCCGCGCTCTTCTTCCGCTTCCTCGAACGCTGGCACGAAGACAAGCTGCCTTATGCGTATCAGGACGGCGTGATGGACCCGGCTGTCGCGCACGGCTTCTTCACGGCGCCGGATCCGATCAAGGCATTCACCGGCGACAAGCTCCTGTGGGGCAGCATGGCGCAGACCGAAGGGCTGGAGCGCGTGATGCGCAACGCGATCGCGAAGGTCGATGCGTGGCTTGCGAATCGACCGTAACGCGCGGCCATAAGCAACGCGTTATCACCGTTCCTGTCGCATCGCGTAACCATCAGCCGCGCCGCTCGGGTAATGTGCCCATGGCGCGGCGCGCTGCGTGGCGTTAAATTAGCGCCTCCCGCTGGATTGGCGTCACGCCTGGCCATTGGCCGGGTTCGTTCCCGGCAACGACAAAGGGTCCGTTCATGTACTTAGGCATCGACCTCGGCACCTCCGAAGTGAAAGTTCTGCTGCTCGCCGCCGATGGCGCCGTGATCGGCACGGCGGGCACGCCGTTCACCGTATCGCGGCCGAAGCCTCGCTGGTCGGAGCAGAATCCGCTCGACTGGTGGGAAGGCACGCGCGCCGCACTCTTCAAGCTGCGCGAAAAGTTTCCCGATGAATTCGCGCAGGTGCGCGGCATCGGCCTCTCGGGCCAGATGCACGGCGCGGTGCTGCTCGATTCACACGACAACGTGCTGCGGCCCGCGATCCTCTGGAACGACATGCGCAGCGACAAGGAGTGCGCCGAACTCTACGAGCGCGCGCCGAATCTGCACGAGATCGCCGGCAATCTTGCGATGCCCGGCTTCACCGCGCCAAAGCTGCTGTGGGTCGCGCACAACGAACCGGAAATCTTCAAGCAGACCGCGTGCGTGCTGCTGCCGAAGGATTATCTGCGGATGCATCTGACGGGCACGAAGGTATCCGATCCGTCGGACGCGGCCGGCACGTTGTGGCTCGACGTCGCGCGCCGCGACTGGTCCGACGAGCTGCTCGCCGCGTGCGGCATGTCGCGCCAGCAGATGCCGTCGCTGGCCGAGGGCAGTGCGCCTTCGGGCACGTTGCGTCCCGAGCTCGCGCGCGAGTTCGGCCTGGGCGAAGGCGTGATCGTCGCGGCGGGCGGCGGCGACAATGCCGCGAGCGCGGTGGGCATCGGCGCGACCGATCCGGGCGATGGCTTTCTCTCGCTCGGCACGTCGGGCGTGCTGTGCGTGATCGGCGATCGTTTCCGGCCGAATCCGGCGTCGGCCGTGCATGCGTTCTGCCACGCGATTCCGGATCGCTGGCATCAGATGAGCGTAGTGTTGTCGGCGGCGAGCTGTCTGCGCTGGGTGTGCAAGCTGACGTCGACGGACGAGCCCACGTTGCTCGCGGAAATCGAAGCCTTGCCTGCGGATGTGCTGCCTTCGGCGCCGCTCTTTCTGCCGTATCTTAGCGGCGAGCGCACGCCGCACAACGATCCGTACGCGCAAGGTGTGTTCTTCGGCATGACCCATGCGACCGATCGCGCCTTGCTTGGCTATTCTGTGCTCGAAGGCGTGACGCTCTCGCTGACCGATGGTCTCGATGCGCTGCAATCGGCGGGTACGCAGGCGCGGGCGTTGTCGATGCTCGGCGGTGGTGCACGCAGCGCGTACTGGGCGCAGATGTTCGCCGATGCTTTCGATACCCCGACTCGCACGCACGGTGGTGGCGAAACCGGTGCGGCGCTGGGCGCGGCGCGGCTCGGGTGGCTCGCGGCGGGGGGCGATCCGGCGACGGTGCTCGCCAAGCCCGAGATCAAGCAGGAGTTCACGCCGAACCCGCAGCGGCATGAGATGCTTCGGCAGCGGTTGAAAGGGTTTCGGGAGCTTTATCAGCATGTGAGGCCGTTGTTCGATCCGGCGCGGCCGAGGCTGGCTTGATTTTGTGGTGCGGGTGGGCTTCTATGGAACTTGTCGGCGTGTCAATCTGCTGGCGTTGCCCTGTACGGGGCAACGCCAATAAACCGACACGCCAACGGGATCCGGCAACACTCCCCAAAAAACAACAAAACAAAAAGCCAAACCACCAGTGCCCAAGTCCACTGAAAAACTCGACCTCGCAACGCGCGCAGCGTGGCTCTACTACGTCGCCGGCAACACCCAGAACGAGATCGCAGAAAAACTGCAAATCTCGCGTCCGGTGGCGCAGCGCCTCGTCGCCTTCGCCGTTGAAAAGAACCTGATCCGCGTGCGGGTCGATCATCGCATCGCCGATTGTCTGTCGCTCGCCAAGGCGCTCAGCGACCGCTACGGCCTCGCGATGTGCGAAGTCGTCCCCATCGACGGCGACGCCCCCGAGCAGATCGACCGCAAGCTCGCCGTCGCGGGCGCGCAGGTGATGGAGCGCTATCTGTTCGAAGAGAAACCGCTCGTGGTGTCGATCGGCAGCGGGCGCACGCTGAAGGCTTGTGTCGCGCAGATCGGCCAGCTGGACCGGCCGCAGCATCGTTTCGTGTCGATGGTCGGCGCCATCGCGCAGGACGGTTCGTCGAATCGCTACGACGTCGCGCAACAGCTATCGGAAAAGACCGGCGGCAAGCACTTCATGCTGCCCGCGCCGCTCATGGCCGACAGCGAAACCGAGCGCGCACAGTGGGTCAATCACCGGCTGTATCGCATCGTCAGCGCGCTCGCGCAGCAGGCGGATGTGGCGTTCGTCGGCATCGGCAACGTGGGCGTGAACTGTCCGCTGCACGAAGACGGCTTCATCACGCGCGCGGAAGTCGACGAGATGATGGGCGCGGGCGCCGTGGCCGAATGGCTCGGGCTGCCGATCAATGCCGATGGCAAGCGCGTGACATCGAAGACCGGCGCGCGCGTGACGAGCCTCAAACTCGACACGCCGCCGAAACGCCCGACGATCGGCTTCGCGGGCGGCCAACGCAAGCGCGAGGCGCTGATCGCCGCGCTGAAGGGCCAATGGCTGTCGGGGCTCGTGACCGACGAGTTGTGCGCGAAGGCGGCGCTCGACGCGTGACGCGTCAGAAGTCGATTTCGGCTGCCACTTCCTGCCCGACTTCCAGCATGACGCCCTCGCCTGCCACGATGATCGCGTTCTTGCCGAAGGTCAGCGCGCCGTCGAACTGGTCGCTGCCGCGATACGCGCTCATCGTGTCAAGCGGCTCGTGCGGCCACGACGGATTCGGCGCGCCCGTCTCCTGATCGATCGACGGAATCGGACAGCGCGTGCACAGCTTCACGAGGCGCAATTGCACAAATCGCACGTCGCGTTCCGGCACGCGAATCTGCATCTCGCCGACGAAATCCTCCTCATACGCATCGAGCCCGCCGATCACGAGATTCGGCCGGAAGCGATTGGCGGCGATGCCCGGCGCGCCCTTGGTCGACAAACGCGCGTTGAGATCGTCGAGCGACGCCTGACCGAGCACCAGCAGCGGAAACTGATCCGCGAAACGCGTATGCGCGGCAAGCGGCGCGGTCCATTCGTCGCTGACATCGCGGCGTGCCGCCGGCGCGAAGCGCGCGAGGCGCGCGGGCAGGCCGAGAAACGCAGTGAACCATTGCGCGGTGTGCGCGCCGGTATCGAGCGCATCGACGGTATCGCGCCAGACGGTCGCGTGCATCGGCTGCGCATCGGTCAGCGCCTCGGTGCGCAAGGGCGTGCGCAGCGTCGGCATGTCCGGCGCATCGATCACGAGATCGTCGCCGTCGAACGCGGTTCTGATCAAGGCCATGCGCGGATGCGTGCGCTGCGTGAACATGCCGCCCGATGCGTCGGTCACCATCCAGTGGCGGTCGTATTCGAGCCCCGTGTCGAAAAGCGTTGCGCGGCGCAGGGAAATGCCCGCGCAGGATTTGATCGGATAGACGAAGAGTTCGGTCAGGACAGGCATGGCGATTTCGTGTGGGAATGCGCCGGTCATCGAGTGTGAACGGTCGTAACCGCGATTATCGCGCTTCTCCCATGCACCGCAAAAAACAACGGCGCCGTCCTTTCGGATGGCGCCGCCGTTGCATCGTCGACAAGCTCACGCCGCTGTCGCATGCTCCCGCAGCCACGAATCCACGACCTTGCGCGTGAACGCCTGCCCTTCCGCGTTGAACAGATGGCAATGCTCCGCCGACGCCCCGAGCTTCAGCTTCTCGCCGCGCGCGTGCTTCTCCAGCGGCGGAATGCGCGAGATCAGGCCATCCGGCGCGACGTCCGTTTCGGCGTAGAGATACGCCGCGTCGCCGAGCGTCTCGACCGTCATCGCCGATGCGGAAACACCGAAATCACCCGCTCCCGGCGAGTTCGGCTGCAAGTGCTCCGGACGAATGCCGACCGTGACCGCATCGCCCACCTTCGCGTTGCCCGGCAACACGCCGGCGAGCTGCGTCTCGCCCGTCGCGTACTTCACGAGCACGCCGTCGCTCTGCACCTGCGCGATCGTGCCCGACAGAAAATTCATCTTCGGCGAGCCGATGAAACCCGCCACGAAGCGGTTCGCCGGCGCGTGATACAGCGTGTTCGGCGTGCCGACCTGCTCGATGTTCCCCGCCGACAACACGACGATCTTGTCCGCCAGCGTCAT
>Ga0160447_101018_pt1 | contig 11528 bp, 11 predicted proteins | sample HID1973K_E1MG_FD_108222 | JGI IMG/M metagenome (GOLD analysis project Ga0160447, IMG submission 108222) | Enriched mosquito-associated microbial communities from UW Madison campus, WI, USA - HID1973K_E1 MG | ecosystem: Host-associated > Arthropoda: Insects > Digestive system > Unclassified ...
CCTAACGCAAAAATCTTTCGATTCATCCAAGGATTGAGCAAGTGAGGCATAGCCACAGGCTGCGAACCCACCCTGTTCATAAGAAGATTTTAATACATCGCACATGAGGTTGAAATGCTCAACCGCTTCAACACTTGAATTAATTGATTTATAAACCTTTAACATTGATATTCTCCTATTGGTAATTATATTCTCATAAACAAACCCGAGTCGCTTAAGATGCGAAAAACAATACAACACTATTTTTTAAAAGTCTACAGTCGAAACAGACAAAACAAGAAATCCAAATAAAATTAAAAAAAAGATTATTTGTCTAGCCCATGTCTTTCGGCACTTACAGAAGATAAGAATTAAAACTTAGTTTTTTTGATTCCGACGAACGGTATCATTTCAACAACCATAGACAATAAATGTCATTTTTGATTGGGCTTCTTATCTGTAATCCTAAAGCCCCGACAATTGACTTGCTAAATTTATATGCAATAATCTTTATTAAGAACCTACACAAATACAATGAGAAAAATTCTACTATGTTTATTAGCTGTCACCACTCTTACATTAAGTGGCTGTGATTATTATTCGAACAACCCTCAGACTGAATCGAGCAAACGAATTAATGACCAACCCCCTGATGACAATAATTATAATTTAAAGAACAACCTCACAGAAGCTTTAAGTAGAGATTGTGACCAAGCCCAAGAAATCAACAATTATGCTTCAAGAGAAAATCTTATCGTAGGTTCTAATACGGATGAAATTAAGTACGAATGTCAAAAAGAAAATAACGCAATTCCAAATCAAGGTAAGTACATAGACAACCTAGTTTCAATCATGATTTGGTTTGTAATGGGATTAGTAGGAGTCGTATTATTAATAGCTAATTTCGATAAACTCAAAGCATTAAAAGCTGGTAATGCTATCAGAACTAGCAACACCGCAACTAAAGTAGCGTATAACGCCATGATGTTCGGCTTGATAATATTTGTGTTTTCTCTGTTTTTATTTGCTGCAAATCTAACAATTCAGTGGGGTACAGAGATAGCCAAAAAGGATTTTGAAAATAAGGCTTTCAAAGAGATGTCCGTAGAGATTCCAGATTTCTCTTCGAAGAATGAGAGAATTTCCCCCATAACAGAATATCTAATGTGCATACGCTCATCAGACATGACCAGCACACAAAACCCAAGTCTTAATATGTTTGAAACCGCTGGTGGCTTTGGCTTCAAAGCAACGTATGACAGATGTAGTTTAGATATAGCTGTAGATACTGATAACAAAGGTGACACCATGGCTAAGTATTTGGACATCGTGCCAAACTACAAACAAAAACAGGGAGAAGCTGTTAAAGCAGCATTACAGAGACTCATTCAAGATGGTTCGAAAATAGCAAACACTTATTCCAAAGCCCTTCATTCATCGTTAATGGCGAGTGGTTTTGATGCAGGAAAATTAACATGTGACATCGACAGCCTTGCTGCTATTGACACTTATTATTTTAACAAAAGAGAATTGGCAAAATACAAAGCTTTTGCTGATGATTGTCTTTCAAGGAATTTTGTCTTTGAGTTAACAAAAGCTCCGGGCTTCACTATGCAAGCAGTGGATGACCAAGAAATTACCCTTGGACACCGCCGCCGCTTGGTTTGTGATGGTACATACGAACAGAAAAGCCTAGTTTCAAAGGACGAAATTGAAGAACAATACAAAGCCTGTATTCAAAAAAACTGTTCTGATTTGATTGGTAGTGGTTCACCATATGCTTGCTCAGTTGCTTTAAACAAATACTTCATGGTTAAGGATGACCGTTATCATCAGTTCTTAATGCTTCCAGCAAGTGATGTGAAAAGAAAAATCTTTTCTAACTCAGCCGAACAGTCAGTTATTAATAGTTTTAACTCATCATTCGCTTTTTTAGAAAAGCGTGAATATTACCAGACGACCAATGACGCCACATCCACTATAAACATCACGGCTGCTAAAGGTTTGATTCAACGTAGTGAGCTTGAAGAAGCGTTTGCTACTGGTGATAAAACTGTATTTGAATCAATTACATCCTATGATTTCAGCACCATTATTAACCACTTCATATCAGCAGATGGTTTTGCCGGTAGTACAAGGTTCATCACTTGTATTCAAGCCCCCTACCAAATGAAAGACGGTTTTGATTGCGGTAATGTCTATGAAGAATTCAATATCTTTGGTGCTAAAGCCACTGTATTAGGTGCTCAGCTTTCAATGGGTTCTATGCTTCACTCAGCACCTGACAGACGTAAAAAGGTCACAGAAGACATCGCTTTGTCTGGTACAAAAAAGATATTCGATATGGCTTTGGGAAAATCATCAAATAAAGTCAAAGCTTATTTCATACCTATTGCTACCGATGGAGCAGCCGTTGCAGCAGATAGTGTTTTCGGTACAAAATCAACGAGCCTCACAGGTAACTATCCAACTTATTATGCGATGATGATATTGTTGGAAGTAATGCCAGAAGCTGGTAAAACTCTCATAAACATTATGGCAGGTGCTTTGTTCGCAGTAGGCCAGATGTTCATGTATTTGTTGCAGACCATCGAACTATTCGCGTTTTTAACAATTATTTACAAGCTCATCACTGAAATCTTATTTCATAGTCAGACTTACCCGTTGTTATGGATGATTGATATTGATTCACCTCCTGAACGTAGAGACTTGGATAGACCAGCCATCATTTTGGCAGTTGAAAAAATCCTATTCTTAGGTTTAACAGTTACCAGTGCTTATCTTTTAATACCCTCTATATTTTCTGGTGTATTAAGTACATTGATTGGACCTTTAAATGAATTCTCGTTAGGTATTTTTGGTTGGTCTGCTGGCATAGTCTCTACTTTTGCAGCTACCCTTATATCAATATTAGTCGTTGTTATTATATTCAAGATTGCAGCTTCACTATTGACCAACATGAGAAAACATTTTGAGTCTATGTATTTTGGAGAAATGACGGCTCACGATTTAAGAACTCAAGGTATTGAAGAACAAAAAGCTATTGCAAGAGCTTATAAAGGTAAGTATTTCTAATTAGAGCATCATGGTTAAGCGGGTTGGACAGTTGGAAAACTTGAGTTCCTGTAAACCTCAGCTATGATGGTTATGTCTGATTAGTGTATGGATAGATAGATTTTCATGATTAATAGTCTGGTTAATAGTCTTCCGTTCATCGCTTATCATAAATACTATTGACTAACTATTGATTTATTTTAGTAGTTTGCTATAATGTTATTAACAGTTTAGGAGGTGTATCATGTTAACAGTATTTCGTACCATAATTTCATCAGTCATTTGGTTTTCGATAGTCATAGCCATAGCTCTGTATGGAGTACCAAAGTATTACTCAACAGGGGTGTTGGCGGTAGGTTTTATTTTGTGGTTCTTTTCATCCGCAATTATCCTTTTCATCACTGACGAAGACCGATTTTCTGAAGTAAGTTATATTGGTTTTGCATTTGCTGGATTTGCATTAATGGCTTGGGGCTTCTGGTATATGGTGGCTTTCGAAGCTGTCCTTTACAGTGCATTCAAGTCAGGCATGTTCAATTCCGCATATCGCACTATTACTCGTAAAAACCCAGCGTAAAATATTCAATCTCCTTTACTGTTTAATTAAGCCCCTAATTGGGGCTTTTTTATTGTCTAAAATTTGATTTATTCCATTTAAGTATTAAAATACTATTAAGACAATAACGAGAAAGGATATGGAACATGAAAAAATAGATTTAATAAGACTAATACCAGAAGCTGAAATGCTTTTAGATTTCGTCCAGAGTAACCCTGATAGATTTAGCAAGAACCCTTTACAAATTCCAGTTATACCGACTGACGTTCATTTACTGGTTAAATTTCTTGTCAATGACAAGTATGGATATGACTATCACAGTCAACCAAACTATGATGAAAACATTGGTGCTTTCGATAAATTCATCACCACCGTTCCAGACCAGTCAGAAAAGAATATTGAAAAATATTCCTTCAAGTATTTCGATAGTGAAACCCTTAAAGGAGTTACACCAGAGTTCAGTTTACTGAATTTCAAAAAAGGCTTGTCTGGTGAAGAATCTCGATTTTCTAACATCATCAAATATGCTGAAAATGCCTTATCAGACAGACAAGTGATAGCACAAGCTCTAACTCACTTTGATAATTCAGTGGGTTTGGATTTCAAAAACATCTACTCACCGGCAATTGAAGAACAATTTATCAGCAGAGCTATGGCGACTCATTGTGAAATTCTTGAATCAACAGCACCAAGAATCAAGCAAGAGCATTCTGATATTCAAATCAATCTTGATGAATACCAAGACCTTAAATTCAAAGATAAAAAGGTCGAAACAGATGATAAAACCACGGCTCTATTCTTAAAAGCTGGTCAGATGTTGATTGACACAATCGAACGTAATGATTCGGTTGGTAAGTCCATCTGGCAAGACCCTGTGTTCACGCTCAAGGCTTTTAACTCGAAAACCGGCTACCAATATGGGACAGAAAACAAAGTCCTTCTAAACGACGCTGTGAGCACCAAAGGCTTTGAAACTGGTTTGTTCATGAGCTACAACGAGGCTCGTTCCATACCGGGCCTCAACGTCGCCAGAGGACAGGAAGGAACACAAATCATCCAGAGGTACGGTAAGAAGGTTGCTGCAGTCACAAAGACCTTAGAAGACGGTTCAAAGGTGCCTTTGCTTGATGATAACGGTGATGAGGTGTTTATCTATAAACGAGCCGCTAGAACCGTCACAGTCTTCAATATAGACCAGCTTGAGTTCAAAGGTGATGGTGTAGACCCACGTATTAAAATGAAAGAGGATTACAACAAACCAGCCAAGGTTACGGCTAGCAATCAGTATGAATTAGACTTATTCAACAACTCTCTGATGAAAGCAATTGACGTACCAGTAAAGCAAGGTGGTCACACAAATTTTTACAACCCTGCCCTCAATTTTATTTCGTTGGCTGATAAATCTCTTTTCGTTAATGATTTGCAATATGCTCAAACTGCTATGCACGAATGGCTTCACTCCAGTGGGCATCAGGATAAACTCAAAAGAGAGTCATTGTATAAATACCATACGAATGACTTTTATAGAGGTTTTGAAGAAACCTTAGTAAACGTTGCCGCTGTTAAATTGGCTCAGCATTATGGATTAGATGCATCTGAGCTTAATAATTCATTCCATGCAAATGAGGACGCTTACAACGTAGGTTGGGCAAAACAAGTCTTCAAAAAAGACCCTATGCAAATCATTGAATCTATGTATCAAGCTGATGAAGCCTTTAGATATGCTAAAACAAGACTTGATGCACAACTTAAAGCAGACAACGTTCTTGACGTTTTCATTGACCCTAAAACCGCTTTTAAAGAACCGGCAAAAATTGGCTATATCAGCGACAAGCTACCAAAAGAGGTAGAACAAATAAGAAAAACAAAAATGAAGGTGACAGTATGAGTCAAGAATACACACAAGAAGAAATCAGAGAAATGATGGGTTTTTCTGAGCAAGACATGATTGACTATGAGTTAGGAAATTTGGTGAGAGAAGAAGATATTCTTCCTGAACTGTTAGTGGATTCCAGAGAAGAAGCCTTAGAGCTTCTGAGAAAGTTAAGTAGATAAAGCCGCTGATGCGGTTTTATTTTCACCCGACTATTGTATTACTAAATTCATATGTAATAATGTAATTAGATTAACATTACTTATTTTATGAACAACAAATTACTGAGCACTTTATTTTCAAGCACGTTGGTAGCAACCCTCTCCTTACCATTCATGCAAGCTGCAAACGCAGAATATGTTATTAAAATTCCGATGGAAGTTTCTAATGGTGGAACCTTGCCGAATGAATCAATTGTTATTAAAGATGCGAATACTGATGCTTCACCAGAAGAACCGGAAGAAGAATCTAGCAACAACTACATTGTATTAAACAGCGGCGGTAGTTACAACAACGGCGTACCTGAAAATGGTCAATACTCATGGAGTTTTGTTTTACCATCTCAAGTCGTTGCAAATACATCACCTCTACGTTACACAGTTGATGACAGCACTAACGTTCCTAATTTCAGCGGAAAAGGTGAAATGTCTATTAAAAGTAGTGGTTTATTCACATGGTCATTTTTAATCAATCCAAACAACTCACCACCTGATGTTACTTATTTTGAAATGCCTGCAACAGCGGTCATAAAAGAGAATGGTTTATCCATTGATTGTTCATTGACTCAAAATGAACTTAGCAATGGTTCTTTTTTAAGTACATACTACATCACTTACACATGTAATGGAGCACCAGAACCTTCTTCTAGCATCAGTCAAATGAGACAATTCAGAATAGAATTTAAGTGAGTGCCAGATGATAGCCATCCTAACACTCGCTATAATAACGATTATTATTGTTTCTGTAACTTCTTATCAGGGATACCAAAACATCCAGAGCTTAAATCTGGCCTTCAAAGGTCAGACTTTGGTTGAAGAATTGCTTATGACAAAGAAACAGATATTGGCATACTCCACAATACTTGATGATATGCCTGTTTTACCATATGGCACAAATGGACCTAAATATCATACTTTACCAATCAATATTTTGAAGAAAAAGAATGTTTTTGGTGGCACTTATGTCTATTGTCCTTTTTCACCAATAGGTAATACTAATTATTCAAACAATGTCGTCCTTGCTGATGGGTCAGCCTATAATGTAACAAATCAGGAAATAGAGGTAAAACGAATCACGCAACCCTACGTCATAGCAAGCGACCAGAACCAATTTAATGACATAGGTGTACAAGCGATAATTATCTCACCTACCCAACCCTTCACTAGCTCTATAAGCTGTCAGGATGTGGTTTATAATTCGCAAACAGATTCTTTTTTGGTAGACGGCGGTAGGGTTGAAGTCATCACATCGTCTGAAATACAAGCTGTGAACATGCATTAAAAACTACATTCAATACCGTTAACTCTCAAGAGGTTAATGCTTTTATTATTTAGAATATTTTACCCTCCCTTATTGCATTACTAAATTCCTATGCAATAATGAGTATAACAAACTTTTATTACTATTATGACCTTGCTAAAAAAATCTGTCTTCACCACAACCATCCTATTGACCAGCTTTATTTCTTCAATAACCTTAGCTGATTACGTCATGAGAATACCCCTTGAAAAATCAAGCGGAGGGTCATTACCTAATAATTCCATCATGTTTAAAACCGCTGCTGTTGAGTCACCAGCAGAATCGACCCCTGAGCCAACAGTGGAACCAACACCAGAAGAACCACCACAAGAAGAAGAAAACTATAAGACAATTTGGCAAGGTTCTTTCACTGAGTATTCACATAACCGTTACGCAGCATCGTCTAATGATGCATTCTTGTTTGATAATTATGCTGATGAGTTTGAGAGAAATGGTAATGAAGGTGGTCGTTCAGAAATCTATTTGAAACAAACTGTATTTGCCTATCAAGATGAAGGTTTCTACATAGTAACGAACGGTGGGCCTGAATGCTATTTTTATGCAGAACGATGTGACGCCCAAATAGGTTGTTATGATTTGAGAGAAACACCAAATTATCGAGATTATAAAACTTCTTTGATTCCTCTTGGTGACCGTGCAGAATGTCAAAAAGCTTTAAATCCAGATGGCTCCGGCTATAACAACATCAAAATACAGGAGTGGCATTTTTAACCGCTTAGGCGGTTTTTTGTGCTTTAAATATTTTAACCAAAACACAAATCAAGGAGTCCCATGAATCATTCTGACATACAAACTGTAGAAGTAGCTTTGCAAAGAGAGATACAAAACCTCGTTACACAGATGGACCTTGTGCTAGATGATAACCCCAATATGGTTATTTATTGCAACGCAAAGATTCTACCAGTCCTGCAACCACTTTCACGTCATCAAAGTAGATTCGGTTCAAGTAAAGTTTACGCACCTTTTGTACAGATTCCCAAAAATACAAGAAGCAAGGTGAATTTTTCCAGTTACTCAACTTATGCTCTGACCGAATATTTCTTTGTGGCTGTTCATTACCTTGGATATGATTATAATACTCATAACTTTTTGGAAGTCTTACCTCGAGTCTGTAAAAAATCAATCACTGGTTTATTGAGATGGGCTTTTCGTAAATTGGATTTAGGTGAAATAAAACCCCTTGAAGCTATCGACAATTGTTTTAGGCTTCTGAACAGCCATAATCCTATGGACTACTTCTATCACATTAACAATACCGCACCGAAACGTAAATTAATCGATTCAGATATAAAGAATTTGTATTTTCTGGATGATTTATTAATCATCACATCAGATGCTCAATACCTTCTAATGCTCAATGTGAATCAAGAACTCACAACGCTTGCTGGCTCTTTAAAAGATGGATTTATTCTTGAACACGGCTTTGCTGATATTAATTTACCATTCGGGAACGATATTCTAGTGACCGAAGATGGTTTACAAAACCTAGACATTCAACTATATGATACAAAATACAGAAAATGGGACTTTCATGTCATAATCCAAAATCGGCTTAAAATAGCAGCGGCACAGCCTAGTTCTCAGTGGGCTTCCAAGAAAGCTAAAAGATAACACTCAACAAAAAACCCCGTGAGGGGTTCTTTATTTTATTGTCATTCGTCTATCGACGTTCATTCTTTTCAGAAGTTTTTCAGCTTCTGCATCACCTGATTCAGCCAAGTGAATTAACATCTCACCTACTAGGAAATTGGCTTCAATAAGGCGTGCATCAACCACTTCCATACGTTCATCTGACTTATTAAGGTTCTCTCTTGCAACCGCACGTTCAAAAGCCAAGCTGGATAATTCTGAGACATGCATGTTCATCTTTCTGAGAGTCGGAGACTTTTTATTCTTTTTAGCATCAGCCATTTTTTCAGTAGCAGACTTAATAACTCTACGAGCTTCTGTCTTGTAGTTTATTTTCGTCTCTACTTCTACCACTGAATCTACTGAAATTGATTCAGGAGCTTCAACCACAGGAGCCTCAGCTACCTGTAAAGGTGCTGATTGGACTTTACTTTCAACAAAAGCTTTAGCTTGTTGTCTCTGACCTTCTTTTAATTGTTCTTGAATACTTGCCACATTTAACTTTGCCATTATATACCTCCATTCAATGTTTTGTTGATGAAAAGACCAATACGTTTAATCTGACCCCTTGCTATCACGTCATTACCATATTCTAAAGCTGTTAAACCCAGTTCATCAGCAGCTAACCAGCTACGGCGTGCAAAAATTGGGACTGGAAGCATCGGTAATGTGTCTTTAACATCTTCCATGATTTTTTCAGCACTTTTTGATTCATGTTGAACTTTATCAAAATCATAAACCACTGAGTAAACGTGTGGTGTTACAGAAAACGCCGCTTTGAATTGAATCAATGTCTGTTCAAGAACAAATCTTTGCTCCAAATCTTTTGTAGTGTTCTTAAAAGGAACAAGAACCATATCCGCTTTTTCTACTGTTAAACGTGCCAAATCAAGATTTGACATATGGCCGTGGGTGTCGAATATGACGTAATCATAGGAGTCTTCAATTCCTTCCAAAGTAGCAAAATCAGAACCGTCTGCTTTCAATGGTAATACGTCAATATTTTTCATCTTGTTGAGCTTTTTCAAGCCGTTTTTGCTTTTAGCATCTTTCTCAATAGCAGTAAGGGTAACATCTCGACGGTCAGCCCAAATTTCAGCCGTTTTTTGTTCGTCAAAATCGACAATCAACACTTTATGACCTTGTGCAGCCAAGCTGGTAGCGACTATCTGTACAGTTGTCGTTTTAAGTGAACCACCTTTGATTTGGATTACGGCAATTCTTTTGACTTTTTTTATTGCGATTTCAATTGCTTCAACCAAAAGGTTTTTTGCAAAATTGTGTGAATTATTCATTTATGAAGCTCCTTTATTTGTTTAGTTTGTGAAGCGGCTCTATTTTATTAAGTATTTGTTAGCCATACTTAAAATTTAACACGGCATTTTTTAATTTCAAGAGCACCTTCAAAAATAACTCATTAATTCAATACTATGAATCAACGATAATTCTCGAATAATGGCTTTCGCAAAGCATTAATTACTATTTAAAAAAAGTACCCCAATTTACCCCTTTGGGGTATTGAGAACCCTTGTGTACCCGTATGGGGTATCTAGTACCCCTTTGTACCCCATTGATGTACAACCTACCCTTTACTACCCCGTTGGGGTTTAATCTACCCATCTGTACCCTGACGACTAGATATTTACCCCTATGTACCCCTATGGGGTTCATAGACTCCCTTCTTATAGCTTTGGGCCATTCCTTACCCTTCCGTACCCGCTTGTACTCTTATGGGGTATTCCCTACCCCTGTGTACCCCACGTTACCCCTGTAGGGTTCTAGCTACCCCTGTGTACCCCAATGGGGTAGGAGTGAAACCATTAAAACTGATCAAAAAATGATCTGTCAATGCTTTTCATGCAAAAACGATCTTAAGAAGTCTTTTTTCAGATCATTGTGATCTTAAGGCGAGTTGTTAAGCCGAGCTTTGGTGCAGTGCTACACAGAATCGTCAGAAACACACGGAAACGGGCCTATCGTGCGTTCTGAGAGCTTTGATGATGGGTTTGGTTGCGTAGTGGCGGATCGAGCGAGAAAACCCGTACAGGGGGATTTGAAGGTGTGAAAACCTTGAGACGAAAAAAAACAGCTACCTGAGTGTCCGTCTGAGCAAAAAGTTTTGCTACAAATGACTGCTACAAATAACTGTTTTTCGTCCCTCGTAAGTCATTGATTTACAAGGGTTTTTCAATAATGGCGGAGAGATAGGGATTTGAACCCTAGGTACTGTCGCCAGTACAACGGATTTCGAATCCGTCCCGTTCGGCCACTCCGGCATCTCTCCAACGGCGCGCATCATAACAGCTTGATGAAAAAACGCGAACCCTTTTTTCAAAATTTCCGCGTTTTTTCAGATGCTTGCGGCGATTTCCGATTTAGAGCGGTACGCCCAGACGCTGGGCCACTTCTTCGTAGGCTTCGATGACGTCACCGAGGCCCTGACGGAAGCGGTCCTTGTCCATTTTCTTCTTGGTGTCCTTGTCCCACAGGCGGCAGCCGTCCGGGCTGAATTCGTCGCCCAGCACTATGGAGCCATCGCTGAACACGCCGAATTCGAGTTTGAAGTCGACCAGCAGCAGGCCTGCGTCGTCGAACAGCTTGCTCAGGACGTCGTTGACCTTGAGCGACAGCTCCTTCATGCGCGCCAGTTGCTCGGCGGTGCCCCAGCCGAACGCCACGACGTGGGATTCGTTGATGAACGGGTCGCCCTTGGCGTCGTCCTTGAGGAACAGCTCGAAGGTGTACGGGTTGAGCTTCATGCCCTCTTCGACGCCCAGGCGCTTGACCAGACTGCCGGCAGCGTAGTTACGCACGACGCATTCGACCGGGATCATGTCGAGCTTCTTGACCAGGACTTCGTTGTCGGCCAGCAGCTTGTCGAACTGGGTCGGAATGCCG
>Ga0160447_101019_pt1 | contig 11522 bp, 7 predicted proteins | sample HID1973K_E1MG_FD_108222 | JGI IMG/M metagenome (GOLD analysis project Ga0160447, IMG submission 108222) | Enriched mosquito-associated microbial communities from UW Madison campus, WI, USA - HID1973K_E1 MG | ecosystem: Host-associated > Arthropoda: Insects > Digestive system > Unclassified ...
ACCACCGCGGCGAAGATCTCAGGGCGATAGGAGGAGCCCCGCGCCATCATCAACGATTCCATAAGCCAGAACCCGATCATGGCCCCCACGATGGTCGCGCCCGAGACCCACCAGGCGCGGCGGTCTCGCCACCACAACGGCAGCACGGTCAAGGTCAGCACCAGAGCCAGGACTGCGCCACGGCTCTGTGACATCACCACAAAGCCTGCAGACCAGAGCAGCCCGATCCCCCACAGGATCCGCATTTCTCGCCGTTGAGGCGGCAACATCAATGTCCAGATGGCGGCCACCCCTATGACGTAAGCGCCAAGGATCGGATGGCTCAATTCACCGATGCCTTCGGCCCTTGTCAGCAACGGGTGGTGTTCCAGACCGAAGAACTTGACGATGGAAACGCCGGCAGCGATAGCCATTCCGGCGCCAGACCACTTCAGTAACCTCAGGACCAGCTCAGGGCGAGCCCCTCCCAGAATCGGAAAAAAAAGAATGAACACGGCTATATAGAGCAATCGCTTGAATTCGCGATCCAGATCTTCGGCATGACTCCAGGACAAACTGATCGTCGCCCAGCCTGCGAGAAGCAATAGCAGCACGCACAACAACCGCTGGGTTCGCCAGAATTCCCCCACATAACTGCGCGCTGACCAGCCCATTGCGATGGCAGGCAACCAGAGCAGAGCGACCAGCCCCTGCTGGTAGACTTTATTGGCAGGGGCGAATGCGACAGCCAGTACAAACCAGAGAAAACCACAGGACAGCAAGGCTTGACACCAGCGATTTGAATGCATCGTTTCTCCTTAAAATAGTCGACCAGCCCGCCCGGCAATGGTTAAAGCGTGCGCTTTTGGGCATCATTACCCCTCAAACGGCCCGCAACTCACCCACAAGGCTTTCCACTGATGCAATGCTTTAGGCTTTCTGAAGCCGCTTTAAAACAAATGATTGTCGATGCCAACGTGTTGGAAGCCGACAGCTATGGCGCGAAAGTGTACAGGTTGCAGGACGGCAATATCCTTAAACTCTTCAGACGCAAACGCTGGTTTTCGTCGGCACTGTTGCGCCCCTACTCCAAACGCTTCATCGACAATGCCAATCGTCTCCAGCAATTGGGCGTGCCCACGCTGAAGGTCGTGAATTTCTACACACTGGAACAGCCCGGCATGACAGCCGTGCTATACCAACCGCTTCCTGGCGAGACGCTGCGCCAACTTGCGCAAAAACCGGGTTTCAGCTGGACACAGGCTCTCCCTGCACTGATCGAATTGATCCGCGAGCTGCATCGTTCAGGGGTCTATTTCCGTTCTCTGCATCTTGGCAATATCGTAGTCACTCCCGAAAAAAACCTGGGCCTGATCGACGTTGCCGACATGCGATTCTTCAAGGCTCCCCTGTCGGAAAGTTTGAAAAAACGCAATATCCAACACTTCGCACGCTACATCGAACGGGAAAACCTCAATGACGAATTTCCGTTGAGGGATCTGGAAAAGGCGCTAGTGAACAACTGAGCTGCGCTTGCACGCTAAGGCTTGAGCAACGCTCGCGAATCGCTGCAGAATCGCTGCCACACTTGTTCTGGAGCCAACGCACGGTATTGAGAAGCCGAAATGCTGGCGCCGTCCTGCCCCGCAAAGTGCTCAATGGCGGCGGCCCAGGCTGAAACATCAGCCACTGGCACGTAGTGTCCTGCCTCGCCAAGTTGCTCGCGGAACACTTCTATGTCGCTTGCCAACACCGGGACGCCGGCGATCACCGCCTCCTGCAGAACGAGGCCCAACCCCTCTTCACGCGAAGGAATGGCAATCCAGTCAAATCCTCGATACAGCTTCGCCAGACCCGGTTTGTGGCCGGGAAGAAAGACTTTACCCTTCAGATTCAACTGCTCGACCTTACGCTCCAGGGCCTGACGATCAGGTCCTTCACCGACGATCACCAATTTTACGTCCGGATACCTGGCAAGCGCCTGAGAAAAAGCGTCGAGCAGATAATCAAACCCCTTGTCGGACACCAGGCGCCCGACCGCGCCAAGGACTCGAGCACTATTGTCGGGGAGTTCCATCAATCGCCGAGCCTGCTCACGCTCTCGCAATTCCAGACAGAACAGCGCAGGATCCAGCGCGCTGCGAAGACCCTGAACCGGCAGACCGAGTGATTGGCTGAGTGAAGAAGCCAGTGTCATTGAAACTGCGGCCAACGTCAGCCGCTGTTTCGGAAAGTCCCTGAACAAGGCTTTCTGTTGAAGGCTCATGCGTGTCGCGCCATGAAAGATGACGACAACCCGGATATGCGGCAGGCCTCTCAGGACGGGCAGTAACACTCTGGAAGCCCCCAGACCGTCGAGCAGCACCACTTGAGCACCGCTGTCGATCAAAGCCTTCCTGAGCCGCGCACGCAGCACAGGTATGAGCAGCCGCCACAGATGTCTCGCCTTCAATTGATGGGAGGAGAATCCCCATTCGCGAATGTTGCCAAACTCTGCGGCAGCGCCTTCCTGTTTCCCCTTGAGAAACCAGGTTTTGATTTCCACGTCGGAGTCGACTTGCGAGACGATCTGGTTGTGTACCTTGTGCACCGAAGAAAACGGCGCGCCACTGGACCACATCACGTTTACGAGGCTCATATTGCGCCACGCCTTGACGGGAAGATCACCACATCCCTGCAGAAAAAATCAATCAATCGTAAAACCAATGCGCCCCCCGGGAGAGCAGCGTAATCCAGATCCACAACGCTCATGCACGACGGACTCCGTCAGCAGAAGGCAGTGAATCTGAAGCTTTCATTCAGCACGACATCAGCATGACGCCAATGCAGCCATTCATTGTTTTGTGACAAAAGGAAAGACCTCCTTTGCCTTTTGGAACAAGCCCGTCAAATCCCCAAGGCCGCCCGCACTTTTTCGATCCAGCCCAACGGCGCCTGCTGGCGCAACGTCGGCTCCAGCTCGCGCACGATCCTTGCGCCAATAGCACCAAAGCCGAACTGCGACACTGCCAGATCGCGCCCATTGACTGCAATACGTGCCGCCAATTCGGGATCGTTACGCAGCGTTGCGAGTTTTTTCCGTAACTGCGGAATATCGCGGTAAAAGACCACGTTGTGCATGTCCTGCAGGCCTAGGGCGCGGTTTTCCGCCTCACCTTGATCATAGGCAAACAGTGCACATCCGCATGCCATGGCTTCAAAATTCTTGATCATGAATTCGCCCATGCCGACATCGGCGCTGACGAAGAAACGAATACGGTTCAGGGTGTCGCAATACTCTTCGCCGGACTTGGTCCGGGTCACTATCAAGCTCTCTACCTGCGCCAGCTCATCGAGCAACGCCTTGCGACCGCTGTAGGCCACGCTGTTGGTGCTGCCGACAAAAGCCAGCTCAATATCCCGCTCGCGGCCCTGATCGCTCAGCAACGTCTGGTCATACCCCTTGGGCACGAAGACCGCATCGAAGCCCTCCTCGCGCAGCCGTTCGCTGACCACGAATCCGGAGCTGATCACACGAACCCACGGCAGCTTGCGATAGTGGGCGCTGAACTTGCCGGTGTATTTGCAGGGAATGTAATTCTGGTAGGCGTCGTGTTCGAGAATCACCAGATTGGGGACGGTGCGGATGAAGCTCGCCTGACGGATTTCTTGTTTGAAACGCAGGAAGAACACAATACGGTCGTATTGCGTGACGTCGACATGCTGACGGAAATACCGACGCAGGTTGCGTTGCTCGTCCGAGCTGAGCCAGCGCAGGTCACACTCGCAGTTCTCGGCAACGCCTTCATACAGACGATCCAGAATGGCGCGCTGCTCTTTCTGAACCAGAAATAGAACTTTCATGGGCTTCCTTTTAAAACCAGATCACTGTCAGCCCGGCCTCCCGATGTTGGTCGGGGGCAATCAGAGCTCCTTGCGCCAGAACAGTTCGTGACGGCGCACGGCCTTTCTGAAAAATTCGTTTTCACCTTCAGCGGGCCAGCGACGCCCCGCCAATACCTTCTGCAGCCAGCGTCTGACTCGACGCTTCAGCGGAGCCGGTGGCTGCAAGTCATGCATCATACCCAAGGCCATCGCCTTGTCCCGCTGTTGTTCTGTATTGAGCTCGATACTGTAGGGTTCCAACGCTTGCGACGCATCGAACACCGGCGGCAGCGCCACGCCACTGTGAGCGTTGCCCATCGGCCAGCGATCATTGTCGTGTAGATGATTGGCGTAGCCGAGCACGACTTGCGGCTGCCACTCCAGACCTTGCAACGCTTCTAATACCGCTGCCTGCGAACAGATGTGATCCGGGTGTGGATCAATAGTTGCGTGAGGCATCACCAGTACCTGCGGTCGCGCGTGCAGCAATAGAGCACGCAGATCGGCTATCAGGTTGTTCCACGTAGGCGCGCCATCGACGTCACCCGGTAACGGCATCGTGTTGAATTGACGGAAAAGCCGCGTGTCGGCCAGGTCGGCTTCGCGGGAGGTAACTGGCTGGTCGGGCGCAGCCTGCATGGCGGGCAGTTGCAGACAGAAATAGCCCAGCTGTACGCAACGCGACTCCGGCACCCCTGCCCAACGCGGCACTGTGATGCTGTCCCAGGCACGGAGGCGGCCTTTGATGCGCGCGGCATCGACGCGATCCATGCCCATCTGCTGATAGTGCTCGGCTTCGATTTCGCCTGCGGTCAGGGTGACGATCCAGCTTTCATCGGCCTGGCTGTACAGACCGAATGCCGCGAGCTCGGCGTCGTCGGCATGGGGGGCAATGACCATCACGCGCTGACGCCGGGCATCGGCATGGCGGAACGACCACAGACGTGGCTTTCCCTGAATACCGCAGCGACGCCCGCGAATCCGTAACGTGCCCGAACTCAGCGCGGCCCCCAGGCCGGTGAGATTGAGGTAGCGCAGACCTTTGACGCCACGCTCGAAGGCCTGACTGTCGCTGATACCCTCTCCATCCAGTTCGATGTAAGGATCGAAGAAACGACCCAGCCATGAGCTGTTGATTGCCAGCGCCAGGACCAGCGTCTCCGAGCCGTCGAGCGACAGCGGCTCATCGAGATGCAGCAGATCGCCTTGCAGCCTCACGCTCTGCACTTCGTTTTGCGCGGGAAGCTGGTATTGATAGTCGTCGCTCGGCGAATAGAACAAGTGATCCGAGAACCACGCTTCGTGGGCGACCCAGGCAAGAACCGCCAGCACCGGCGGCAGCCACCAGGCGACGATGACTCCCAGCAGCACCAGAACGACCAATGCCACCAGCAACGTCACGCGCTTGTTGCGGCGGTGGCGTTTGAGCAACTCCTGCTTGCGGCTCAAACCTGAAACACCGGAACGGGGTTACACCAGCGATCCTTGTACTCACGATCAGCGCGACCAAAAGAAAAGCGCAGCGGCTTGCCCAACGCTCGCGCGTCCTCCCAGGCGCTTTGAGTATTGAGAAAACTCAACACGCTGCCTGGGCTGAAGTCGCGGGTTTCGGGATCAACGCCACCGTTGATGTACTCGACGCTGATCCACTCGGGGGCCTCTACGCGATACACCAGTTGAATGGCGATCGGCGCATCGTTGAGGAAGATCACCGAACCGATCAATAACTCGCGCAACAACTCGACGACATCGGCCATGCGCTCGGCGCCAGTGGCGGCAAAGTTCCAGCGGCGCTGGAACAGATCACAATAAATGCGCGCGATTTCCGCGCTGCTGAAATCGGTGATCGGGCGTACGACGCCGCCAGCCTCTTCGAGCAGGCGCAACTCACGGCGCTGGTTGTAGCGGAACTTCTTGGACAGGTCTTCGGGCGCACGCGCCATCGCCAGAGATTCGGCCTGCGGCTTGAGCGTCGCGATTCGGCCCTGACTCAGTTCCGACAGGTAGCGGCCACTGTGACGCAATGGCACCTGGGCGTCGGCGGCAATCGGCAGGATCAGCTCGGCGTTGCCCAGGTCGAACAGGCCTTTCTTGCCATGACGTTTGAGTACGTCCTTGGACAAGGCCAGTGAACGGCCCCATGTGGGGATTGCCGCTTTCAGCTCGCCTTCGTGCTCCCAACCCAGATAACGCACTGGAATGTCCGCAAGGCTGGCCAGACGCTCGATCACCAGTGGATGAGTCGCAACGCTGCCGCCGAAGCGATGCCAGGCTTGCTGGTAAGCAGCCACATCGATCTGCGTCCAGCCACGTTCACGCCAGGCTTGAAAACGATTGAGCATCAGGACTCCGCAGTCAGGTCGGTGACTTGCGGCAAACGCCAGAACACGTTGCGAACCGCATTATCGGAGAACCGCTCGCGCAGGCGTACCTGCATCATCTCGGCGCAGGAGTGACGCTGCTCGGCGTCCAGTCGCGACAAGTGGACAAGTCCTTGGGCCAGATGCTCGCTGTCGCCCAGCGGGAACAGAATCACGACACCCTCCACCACTTCCTTTGCACCGCCACAGGCCGTAGCGATCAACGGCACGCCCGCCACCATGGCTTCGAGAAGGACCATGCCGAACGGTTCATGATCGGAGCTCAAGGCGAACGCATCAAAAGCTTTGAAGTAGCGATTCGCTTGAGGCACCTGTCCCAACAGCAGTACCTGAGGAGCGATGCCCAGCTCCATGGCCAGTTCTTTGAGGTCTTGCTCCAGACGGCCCTTGCCCATGACGACCAGTTGGCTGTCGGCAGGCAGCCGGGGCAGGGCCTCGGCAAAGCCGCGCAGAAGCGTGGCCTGATCCTTGTCAGGATGCAGACGTCCGACGTTGCCCACGATCCAGGCATCCTGCGACAAACCCAACTCTTCACGCGCCTGCTCACGCGATAGCAACGTCGACGCCAGTTGATCGACATCAATGCGGTTATAGAGAGTCTGGATCCGACCGGTCGGCCATTTTGGCAGGCATTTGCGCATGTCGTCGCGCACCGCATCCGACACGCCCAGCAAGCTCAGGCGCATGCGGAACAAGTGAGCGAAGAGTTTGCGGCTGCGACGCTCATAGTCACCAAAGGCATGATGTACGCCGATGACCGGCAAGCGAGTCGCCAGCAAAGCGATGTAGATCGGTTTGAATCGGTGCGCGATGCAGAACGCGAAGTTGCGAGAAGCAGCGATCTTGCGCAGATCGCGGATCGCACCCAGCTTGAGACCACGAATGGCCTTGGAGCTGTATTCCATGAACAGCACCTCGTCCGAGGCGCAGCTCTCTGCGACCTCGGCGTCGGCGGCTCCGGTCAGGAACACCGTTGTGACCCGGTATCCCTTGCCCGCGAAAAGGCTGGCGTATTGACGGGCGCAGTCCAGAAACGGCCCGTCATAGCCGTGGCAGAACTGCAACACATGCCGCTCAGCCGAGCGTGTCATAGGTGTCCGCGCCGTCTTTGACCACCAGGATGTCTTCCATGATCAGGTACTGCAGATCCGAGCCGAAGAACATGTTCAGGGCATCGGTCGGCGAACAGATCATCGGCTCGCCACGACGGTTGAGCGATGTATTCAACGAAACGCCGTTGCCGGTGAGGTTTTCCAGCGCCTTCATCATGTCGTAGTAACGCGGGTTGTACTCGCGTTTGAGCACCTGGGCACGGGAGGTGCCGTCCTCATGGACGACTTCCGGCACGCGGGTCTTCCACTCTTCGGCGACTTCGAAGGTGAAGGTCATGAAGGGTGCCGGGTGATCGATCTTGATCATCTGCGGCGCCACGGTGTCGAGCATCGACGGGCAGAAAGGCCTCCAGCGCTCGCGGAACTTGATCTGGTGGTTGATACGGTCGGCGACGCCAGCCACGCTCGGGCAGCCGATGATCGAGCGACCGCCCAGTGCACGCGGACCGAACTCCATGCGCCCCTGGAACCAGGCCACCGGGTTGCCGTCCACCATGATCCTGGCGATCTGCTCCGGCATGTTTTCCAGCTTGCGCCACTTAGGCTTACTTGCGTGACGGGCGCAGGCCGCGATCACGTCTTCGTTGCTGTACGACGGGCCCAGGTAGACGTGCTCCATCTTCTCGACCGGCACGCCACGGGCGTGGGAAACGTAGGCTGCGGCACCGACCGCCGTACCCGCGTCGCCGGAAGCTGGCTGCACGAACAGCTCTTTGACTTCCGGACGGGCGATGATCTTCTGGTTCAGCTTGACGTTCAGCGCACAACCGCCGGCGAAGGCGATCTTGCCGGTTTCCTTGAGGATGTCGCCCAGATAGTGATCCATCATCTGCAGCGCCAGTTTCTCGAACAGCGCCTGCATGCTGGCGGCGTAATGGATGTACGGCTCGTCGGCGATGTCGCCTTCGCGCTTGGGACCCAGCCACTCGATCAGCTTCGGAGAAAAGTAGAAGCCTTTGCCCTTCTCTTTATAACGACGCAGGCCGATGACGTTGGCGTATTCGGTGTTGATCACCAGTTCGCCGTTTTCAAAGCTGGCCAGACGCGAGAAGTCGTATTTGCTCGCGTCGCCGTATGGCGCCATGCCCATGACCTTGAATTCGCCGTCGAGCATTTCGAAGCCAAGGAATTCAGTAATGGCGCCGTACAGACCGCCCAGGGAGTCCGGGTCGAAGAATTCCTTGATCTTGTGGATCTTGCCGTTTTCGCCGTAGCCGAAGAACGTGGTGGCGTACTCACCCTTGCCGTCGATACCGAGGATCGCGGTCTTCTCTTTGAAACCGGAGCAGTGGTAGGCGCTGGACGCGTGTGCCAGGTGGTGCTCGACCGGTTCGATCTTGATTTTTTTGGGATCGAAGCCCAGTTGCTCAAGGCACCAAACGATTTTGTTGCGATAGCGCTTGTAGCGACGGTTGCCCATCAGGATGGCGTCGAGCGCACGATCCGGGGCGTACCAGTAACGTTTGGCGTAGTGCCAGCGAGCTTCACCGAACAAGCTGATCGGGGCGAACGGGATGGCCACCACATCAACATCGGACGGTTTGATGCCAGCTTGCTCGAGGCAGAATTTCGCCGACTCGTAGGGCATGCGGTTCTTTGCGTGCTTGTCACGAACGAAGCGCTCTTCTTCGGCCGCTGCAATCAGCTTGCCGTCGATGTACAGGGCCGCGGAAGGATCATGGCTAAGGGCGCCGGACAGGCCAAGGATCGTCAATGCCACTAGGGTCTAGCCTCTTAAGTCTGCAGGCAGGCGTCGTGCGCCTGATAAATAAGGTGCGCCCGGCGCAAGTGCGGCAGGCAGCTAAAGGGCGGGATTATAGCGTAATGAAGGAGGATATGGCGCGGCGAACAAAACCGTCACTCGGCGCCCACCCCAACCGCCAGCCCAGAGGCGCGCGCACGCCATCGGTGCCTGTTCGTTTCCAGTTCGGGCACCTGCGATACATATCTACCCCCTCGCGCCATCGGGACCGTGATTGATTGAAACCATGAAGCACGTGGATTCACCCGTGCCTTGGACGCCCTCGTTTGAAGGGCCAATCAGGAAAGGACCCAGATGCAGACCTATACCCCGACTCGCCTAACGCCTTCGACTACACACCTTGCCGCATCGGCCGCCCTGGGGCGCCTGGCCGAGACGCATACCAGCCTGTCCGTCGAAACCTCGCAACTCCCAAAACCTCAACAGCCCCTGCTTGACGCCTTGAAGGTCGGGAACCAGGAGCAAGTCACACCCGAAGTCACAAAGCTGATGAAGGCGATTGATGACTACTGGCTTGCGCCCAGCGCCGGCGGACAAACCCGCCATGCGCTGTTCGTGGCCAGCCTGAAAGCATCCCTGCTGAACGAAGCAGTGCTCAAATCCCATGAAGGCGAACTGGGATTGACCCCCTGGCAATGCCTTCCTTCATCAGCCGCGGACAACGAGACCGCACAAACGCAGGCGAAAGCGTTTTCACTGCAAGTGAAGTTCGATGACCAGACTTGGGTGGACATCAAGGGCGCCCTGGTCATGAGTGAGGGAGAAGGCCGCACGCTGTTGGCTCTACCCGGCTGCGGCATGACGCAATACCCGACACACAAGGCGCTGCGCGAAACCCTGGCCCAGTGGCTAAACGATGGAGAGCTTCGCCGGGCACTGCTGATCAATGCCGATCAACATCACCAGGATGCCATCTTTGCGGTGGCTGACGACTCGGACTTGTTCATTGATGCGTTCGAATTCAGCGACGTTCATCTGGAGCCGATTATCGGCGACCCGTACGAATACGCCTTCAAGCAACAGGTCGATAAACAACGAGAGGACCTGCGCTACGTCTGCGCCGCCGGATTGAGCGCAGACCCGAATACTCACGCCGGGCAGATCGAGAGTGCCATTGGCCTCGCTGCGTTGTTCGGCCCTTCGGGCATGCTGGCGCTACGCGAGCAGATCCTGATCGAACGTCAGTTGCGCACGAAGCTGCCTGACTGGATGAAAAATGCTTCGCCGGACGACCTGAAGGCGTACATGCAGCGCCTGACGCGTTACGACCTGGCACGCGCCGCACTCGACAGCGCGTTGAACGGAGCGACCTCCGCCGATCACTATGCGCAGGTCTGCATCAGAGCCAGTCTGGCCAATGATCTGGGTTATGACCTGCGACCCGAGACAATCACCGTAAGTACTCAACGCACGTTGCCCGTAACCGGCGAGGTCTACACCACGACACGCAGCCTGCCGCAGCTGGCCCTCTACGGATTGCACCCGGACGACCTGAAAGCAGGCTCGCAATTTCTGAGCGACACCACCATCGATATCGACGGGACGCCGGCGGCGACCCCCTACCCCCTCCTCACCCCAGCTTACGTGGGCGAGATGATCGACACATTGAGTCTGCGAACCGGGTTCTACGACTATCAGCGCAAAACCTACGCCAAAACCGACACTCGCAAACTCATGCGCAAGGTGCTGCAGATCCAGATCGAAGAGCAGGCGTACGCCGCGAAGATGCAGGGCCATGTCAGCGTCAGCGATTTCGCCATTATCGAGAAGCTGATCGCAGCCAGACCTGCCACGAGCGGGGAGGTGCTGAGCGTCCAGCAGATCCGACTCAACAACAGCGACATCCTTGGACGCATTCTGCTTTTCAGGAAGGAAAGCCCGCTGGGCAGCCTCGAACGTTTGATCATGTTTACCGCCGATGCCCCTGGCGATCGGCTTTTCCAGAGTTTCAACAACGAAACGCAACTGCTCCATGAACTGGTCGGCTGGACGGCCATCCCCGAGATGAGCGCCTACCTGCTTGATCAGGTGCCAGTTCCCCGCCGCGCTGGCCTTGACGCCACGCTCCAGGCTCTTGAGCTGAAGCCGTTTCCTGCCCCTGACTTCCTTGCGCTGACAACACTGCAAAGCTTCGACAACAGCTTGCACTCGATGGTGGACAGGGTCATCAGCGTGACCCGTTCGCAGAACGAAACCCATACCCCACAATGGTATTTGAGCGGCAGTCAGGAGCAGAGGCAAAAACTGGTGGCGCTGGAAGATGCCGCACAAGGCGCTATCAGCAATTACCAAGCCCAGCCCCATACCGGTGTTCAAGATTTCGAGACCTACGTGCATGGCCGTGCGAGCGAAAAGATATGCCAGCTATTGAACGTTCCCGCCGGCACCGTGGACCCGGACGATATTGTCATCAGGTCCGAGCGC
>Ga0160447_101021_pt1 | contig 11503 bp, 10 predicted proteins | sample HID1973K_E1MG_FD_108222 | JGI IMG/M metagenome (GOLD analysis project Ga0160447, IMG submission 108222) | Enriched mosquito-associated microbial communities from UW Madison campus, WI, USA - HID1973K_E1 MG | ecosystem: Host-associated > Arthropoda: Insects > Digestive system > Unclassified ...
CGTGAAGACGAGCGATGCCACCATCGCGATCAGCATGCGCAGGGTCGTGCGCAACGCATATTCGGGAAGGTTCGCCGGGTCGAGCGAGATCGCCTGGGTCTGCAACGTGGAGATCGGCGCCAGGGTTTCGTGAAAGCCGACGGCGGCGAGCGCGATGATGCAGATGATCATCGGGAACGCGACGAAATCCCAGCGGTTGGGCAGGAGCCGCCACGCCGACGCATTCGCCATGCGATTCAGATTGAAACCAAATTCCATGCAAGGCCCTCCCCGTAAGGCTTTGTTCCGACCGCGCGAGCGCGGGATGTTGCTTGAGACGGCAAGCGAGCCGTCCGGCGGGCAAGACGCCTTTCCCCGAGTCGGCCCATGCTCAACGCACAGGGCCGCCGAAACGACGACACGTTCGGCGCCGTTTGGCGGCGCCATGCAGTCGCCGTCTCGGATATAGTCCGCGCTGAACCGAGCGACACTACACCAACCGTCGTGACAGGCACAACCTTCATGCGGTCTGGCGCGCCATTCGTGCGATGTTTCTGTTGCTCTTCGGCACGGCGCGGGCAAAATGAAGGTCAGGCCGCGTCGAATGCATCCGGCGCGCGTGCCGTCGCTTCCTTTCAGTCTGGCTACGTTTCGATCGAGCCGGACGGCGAGGCGCGCAACGCGATCGAGCGGCGCGCGTCCGCTATATTGGATGCACTTCGTCCTTCGTCACAAGGCGCTTGATAGGCGGCAAAAAACATCGTCCAATCTTGGCTTATCACGAACAATAAATTGAGCGCCGATGCGATGCGAGACGCCAGATTCGAGCCGGAAGACCGCGTGAGCCACACCCGCCGCCCCGTGGCGAGCGTGAGTTCAGGCGCGGCAGACATCACGCGCTGCAATTCGTGCGCCCGAGATCGATGAACAAGCTCATCCTGCACCGTGCGATCGCAGCGCTCGGCCTCGCGGCGCTGGCTTTCGCGTGCTGGATCGCCGCCGGCTTGTTGTCGGACCGAATGGTACAACAGGAGATGACGGCGACCGTACGCACCGAGCGCCAGATGGCGGCATCGATCGTCGATAACATGGCGCAGATCATCGCGAGCGACCTGGCGATGTCGCGCGCCATTCCCGCCACGCTCGCGCAGATGGACCTCACGCAGCGGGCGCTGGCGGAGTCGCGGAATTATGCCTCGAACCCGGCCGGGACGGAACTCGAACGCCGCAGCGACTGGACCGCGCGCCCGGCGCTCGCGAAGGTCAATCACTTCCTGCACGAGGCGCAGGGCTTCTCGGGCCTCGACTCCATCTGGCTCGTCAACGAGAAGGGTTTTTGCATCGCGTCGAGCAACGCCGCGGACGACGACAGTTTCATCGGCTATGACATGAGCGGGCGGGGATACGTCGCGCGGGCGCTGCTCGGCGGCTTCGTCGAGATGTACGGCGTCGGCCGGCTCTCCGGCGAGCCGGGCATTTTCATCGCGGCGCCCGCCTATGAAGACGGCATTCTGGTCGGCGGCGTGATCGCCAAGGTGAGCATCGACCGGCTGCGGCACTGGGTGTCGCGCGCCGGCACCTTCGTGACCGACGAGAACGGCGTCGTCGTGATGGCCCACGACGGCCGGCTCGAATACGAGGCGATGCCCAATGCGCCGGTCGCGCGCATGACCGAGCACGAACGCGTCGAGCATTATCGGCGCGAGTCGTTTCCTGAGCTGCGCGTGTCGCACATCGGCGAGCAGATGCGCGCCTCCGAGCACTGGCTTGCGCCCGCGCTCGCGCAGACCTTCTACGCGGCGAACGGCAGCAACGTGCCGTCGCTCTACGACGAGCGCACCGGGCTCAACTCGGGGCTCTCGGCACACATCGTGCATCCGCTCACGAGCTGGCCGGAAATCAGCCGCAACCACAGCCGCGACCGCGTCCTCGTGTTTCTGACGATGCTCGGCGTCGTGACGCTCGCCATCGTGATCGCGATTTCCTACTCGCGGGAGCGGCGCCTGCATCGCGCGACGCGCGATCTCGCCGAGCAACTGCAATCGGCCAATACGCTGCTGTCGGCCGAGGCGCGCCACGATGCGCTGACGGGCGCCCTCTCGCGGCGCTACTTCCTCGACACCTTGCGCCATGAGGTGGAGCTCGCGCGTGCCGCGGGCGCCCCGCTGTCGGTCGCCATTGCCGATCTCGATCACTTCAAGCAGGTCAACGACCGCTTCGGGCACGCATCGGGCGATCGCGCGCTGGAACATTTCGTCGAGGTGTGCCGCGCGCAGCTCCGTCCGAGCGATGCGATCGGACGGCTCGGCGGCGAGGAATTCGGGATTCTCCTGCCGCAAACCTCGCTCGCCGACGCGCAGGCCGTGCTGGAGCGCCTCAGAAAGCGCTTCCACCACGAACACTGCGCACATCTGCCGGACGACGCGGTGCTGTCGGTGTCCATCGGCATCACCGAGCTTGCGCCCGACGACGCGCTCGAATGGATCCTGTCGCGCGCCGACCTGGCGCTCTACGAGGCGAAATCGCGCGGCCGCGACCGCAGCGAGGTGCGCCCCGCCGATCCCGGCTCGTCGACGCGTTATCCCGAGAACACGCTCGCCGGCAAGTGAGCGTCCGTTGATCGCACGATCATGCGTATGTCGCGGCGCGCAACGCATCGCGCAGGTATCATCGATATACGAAATCGAATGCCGCTGGCGTGAATCGGGAGAATTGCATGAAGGGAAATCTGGTCATCGTGTGCCGGGATCAGGACGCTGAAACGTTCGACCACCTGCTCGCCGAGTACGGCTCGTTTCAGACGCGGCTTTCGTCGACGGCGTGGTTCCTGAAGATCGATCTCGCGCCCGAAGTGATTCAGGAAGAGATTCTCTCGCGGCTCGGCAAATACACGACGCACTACATCTTCGAAGCGTCGACGGTCACGTACAACACGGTGGACAGCGAAGCGGCGTCGGCGCTCGATACGCTGTTCGACTGACGCCGCGCCATTACAGCGCGCGTTCTTCGTGCTGCGGACCGGCGCGGCGTTCGGCCACCGGCCGCGTGGCGATGTCGAACGGGAAGGTCATCGCGACCTCCAGGCCGCCGTCGGCGCGATTGCCTATTTCGCACTCGCCGCCCGCGCGCCGCGCAAGCCGCTCCACGATGGCGAGCCCGAGCCCGCTATGGCCGCTGCCGCCGCGCGCCGGATCGAGCCGCACGAACGGCCGGCTCGCCTTGATGAGATCGTCCGGCGCAATGCCCTTGCCGTGATCCGACACGGACAATACCCACCCCTTCGCGTCCCGCCGCGTCGCGATGACGACGGGCGGCGCGCCATACGCATGCGCGTTATCAAGCAGATTCGACAGCAGCCGGTCGAGCGTGGCCGCGGGCAGCGCGAACGCCGGCCCTGCCTCGAGATTCAGGCGTACAGGCTGCGCGCCCGGCGCGACCGCGCGATACGCGCGCGCGATACGCTCGCATTGCTCGTCGACCGGAACCGGCTCGCTGCCGTCCGGCCGGTCGTGCGCGAACACGAGAAACTGATCTACGATATGCGCCATCGAATCGACGTCGCGCACGACGCCGTCGCGCATCTTCTCGTCGTCCATCATTTCGGCGCGCAGGCGCAGGCGCGCGAGCGGCGTCTTCAGATCGTGCGCGACGCCCGCGAGCATCACCGCGCGGTCGTTCTCGGTCTGCGAGACTTCGCGCACCATCTGATTGAAGCCGTGCGTGAGCTGCCGTAATTCGCGCGGGCCGCGCTCGGGCACGGGCGGCGTCGGCTGGCCGCGTCCGAAGCGCGCGACGGCCTGCGCGAGCGAACGCAACGGATATTGCAACTGCCACGCGCCGAAAAGGGCTGCGAGCACGGCCGTCGAGAAGATCAGCGCGAGCCACACGAGCATGCGGTCGCGCGAGCGCGGCGGGCGCAACGGCTGCACCGGCACGACGACCCAGCCCGTGTCCTTTGCGCCATGCACCCACACGCTCGGCGGGCCGCCGGGCTCGCTCAGGCGGACATCGGTGCCATCGGGCAGACGGTCTTTCAGGTCCTCGACGAAACGCAGCAACGGAGGCGGCATGTTCTCGTCGGGTTGTCTCGGCACGTCCGGGCTATCGGGCGCGACCAGGCGAACGCGCGGCGGCAAGGGCTGATCGGGCGTATTGGCGATGTGCTGGCGCACCGCTTCGACGAGAAACACGGCCTCCTCGACGGCGAAGCGCGTCTGCACGTTGTCGCGCTCGAAGCGGATGATCGCGAACCACGCGACATGCGAGAGCACCAGCATGCCGATGACGATGACGACCAGCCGGCCGAACAGCGTGTCAATTGCCCGGCGCATTTTGCTCGCCGTCCGGCACGAACACGTAACCGCGCCCCCGCACCGTCTGGATGAAGCGCGGCGCCGACGGATCGGTCTCCAGGATGCGGCGCAGGCGCCACACCTGCACGTCGATGCCGCGGTCGGTGCCGTCGTATTCCGGGCCGTGCAGCAGTTCGAGCAGGCGTTCGCGCGTGAGCGTACGCATCGGGTTGTTCACGAAAATCTTGAGCAGCGCGAATTCGCTGCCGGACAGCGTGAGCGGCTTGTCATCCTGTTGCAGCGTGCGCGACTGGAAATCCAGCCGGAAGCGGCCGAACGAATACGGCTCGCGCTGCTCGGGCGCGGCCGACGGAATCGTGCGGCGGCGGCGCAGCACGGCCTGCACGCGCGCGAGCAGCTCGCGCGGGTTGAACGGCTTGCCGAGGTAATCGTCCGCGCCCAGCTCCAGGCCGACGATGCGGTCCACGTCGTCCGCGCGCGCGGTCAGCATGATGACGGGGATGTCGTCGCCGGACGCGCGCAGCTGTTTGAGCGCGGTCAGCCCGTCGACGCCCGGCATCATCAGATCGAGCACGATCAGATCCGGCCGCTCGCGTTCGATGCGGCGTTCGAGTCCACCGGCGTCATGCAGCACCGATACCTCGATGCCCTGCCGGACCAGATAGTCGCGCAGAAGGTCGCGCAGTTCGTCGTCGTCGTCGACGACAAGTATTTGCGTAGTCATGGGAGTGAGTTTAGCGCGTGAGCCGGACCTCGATTGATGACAGCCCTGCCATAAGGGTTACGGGGTGTTACGACGAAAGCGAGGCGTAAACCGGCGTAACAAGCCTGAACCATGCCGTAACACGCGCCCCGTTGCGAACCCCTACGCTGTGTCTCACCGACAAGCGCAAGACCTCGACGCACTTTCCGATACGTCGAACACGGCCTCGCGGCTTCGGCTTCGAAAACAATCAAGGGAGTATCGAGATGGCCAAGCAATACCGCATTCTCACCGCCGCCGCTGCGGCAATCGCGCTGACGTTCGGCACGGCCTACGCCGCCACGAACGACGCACCGGGCGCGCCGGCCCCCGGCGGCCCGGCCATGATGGACGGCCACGGCGGTCACGGCGGTCACCGCATGGAAATGCGCATGCAGAAGCAACTGGACGAACTGCACGGCCAGTTGAAGCTGAACGCGGATCAGGAAAAGCTGTGGCAGACCGCGCTCACCACGATGAAGCAGAACCATCAGGCCATGCGCGAAAGCCACAAGCAGATGCGCGATCAGTTCAAGTCGATGGAAAACCAGCCGATCCTCGACCTGAACGCGATGCACGCGGCGCATCAGAAGATCGAGGCGCAGAACGCGCAACTGCGTGAGCAGACCGCGACCGCGTGGCTCAACTTCTACAACTCGCTGAACGATCAGCAGAAAACCACGGTCAGCACGGCGCTCAAGAAGCATTTTGCGAAGATGCACGAGCGCTGGGGCAAGCACCGCGACGGCTCGCACGGCGCGCCGGGCGCGGCGGCGGGCGCATCGGCCACCGCGAAGCCGTAAGCGGCCGGAACGGCAAAAACGAAAAAGCCGCAGAGCTTCACGCTCCGCGGCTTTCTTCACATCGAAAACGCAACGCTCAGGCGAGGTCGAACAACAGCACTTCCGCGTTCTCGCCCTTCTCCAGCGTGACCTTCGAGATGTCCTCGAGCTTCGCGGCATCGCCGGCCCCGAGCGCCTCGCCGTTCACCGTCACCGCGCCGCGCGCCACGTGCACATAGACGCGGCGGCCCGCCGGCACGTCGAAGTCCGCGCGTTCGTCGCCGTCGAACAGACCTGCGAAGATGCGCGCGTCCGCGCCGATGTTCACCGCCCCTTGCGCACCACCGGGCGCTGCGATCACGCGCAGCCGGCCACGCTTTTCCTCGTCCGCAAAGCGCTTTTCCTCATAACCCGGCGCGCCGCCCGGGGCATCCGGAATGATCCAGATCTGCAGGAAGTGCGCGGTTTCCGTCGGCGAACCATTGAACTCGCTGTGGCGCACGCCCGTGCCGGCGCTCATGCGCTGCACGTCGCCGGGACGGATCGTCGAGCCGTTGCCCATGCTGTCGCGGTGCGCGAGCGCGCCCTCGAGCACGTAGCTCACGATTTCCATATCGCGATGGCCGTGCGCGCCGAAACCCTGTCCGCCCGCGACGCGGTCTTCGTTGATCACGCGCAGTGCGCCGAAGTGCGTGTTCTGCGGATCGTAGTAATCGGCGAAGGAGAACGTGTGATACGAGTCGAGCCAGCCGTGGTTGGCGTGACCCCGTTCGTTGCTGCGGCGAATTTCGAACATGATGTTTGCTCCCGCCCAAGGCGTTGTTTTGCGATGGAGAGAATGTAAGGGCGGCGCCCCTTCGGAACAACGGCCGCAACGGCACTACATCGTTCCGCCCATGCATGTAATCGGACGCGTCCGGCTTCGGACCCGCGCGCGGCGGCTTCGGGTAAAATACCGCGCTTTTCGGGGCGGCGGCGCGTCAATCGCGCGCTGGCGGGGTCGGCAGCAACGGCAATCCAATTTTGGCCACCTAGAATACGGACCGCCGGCTGAGGAAAACATGAAACCATACGCTACGCGCGAACGACCGTCGCGCGCCGCGCCGATTGCACGCCATGCAGCACTCCATGCACGTTAGGCACCTTACCAAGGAATCACCATGTTGCAAGGCTACGGTCCGCTGATCCTCGCGGGCACCTGGCAGACCGTCAAGCTGGCGGTGCTGTCGCTCGTGTTCGCCTTCGTGATCGGACTCATCGGCGCGGCGGCGAAGCTGTCGAAAAACCGCCTGACGTCGGGTCTCGGCACGGTCTACACGACGCTGATTCGCGGCGTGCCCGATCTCGTGCTGATGCTGCTGCTCTTCTACAGCATCCAGATCTGGCTGAACCTGTTCACCGACGCGATGGGCTGGGATCAGATCGACATCGATCCGTTCCTCGCCGGCATTCTGGTGCTGGGCTTCATCTACGGCGCGTACTTCACCGAAACCTTCCGCGGCGCGTTTCTCTCGGTGCCGCGCGGCCAGCTCGAAGCGGGCGCGGCCTACGGCATGTCGCCATGGCAGACCTTCTCGCGCATCATGTTTCCGCAGATGATGCGCTTCGCGCTGCCGGGCATCGGCAACAACTGGCAGGTGATGGTCAAGGCGACGGCGCTGGTGTCGATCATCGGGCTCGCGGACGTCGTCAAGGCCTCGCAGGACGCGGGCAAGGGCACGCTGCGTTTCTTCTTCTTCACGCTTCTCGCGGGCGCGATCTATCTCGCGATCACCACGATCTCGAACCTCGTGCTGATCTGGCTGGAGCGGCGCTATTCCATCGGCGTGCGCCGCGCCGACCTCTAATCGGTCCAATCAAGAGCGGCAGGGATCATGATCGAAATCATCCAGGAATACTGGAAGAACTACCTCTTCACCGACGGCTACCGCATCACCGGTCTCGCGATCACGATGTGGCTGCTGGTCATTTCCATCGGCCTCGGCTTCTGTCTTTCGGTGCCGCTCTCGGTCGCGCGCGTGTCGAAGAACAAGCTGCTGTCGCGCTCGGTGTGGCTGTACACGTATGTGTTTCGCGGCACACCGCTCTACGTTCAGCTGCTGCTGTGCTACACGGGTCTGTACAGCCTGCAGGTCGTGCGTGATCACATGCTGCTCGCCGAGTTCTTCCGCAGCGGCATGAATTGCACGCTGCTCGCGTTCACGCTGAACACCTGCGCGTACACGACCGAAATCTTCGCCGGAGCGATCAAGGCGACGCCCTACGGCGAAATCGAAGCGGCGCGCGCCTACGGCATGTCCTCGTTCACGCTGTATCGGCGGGTGATCCTGCCGTCGGCCTTGCGACGCGCGCTGCCGTACTACAGCAACGAGGTCATCCTGATGCTGCACGCGACGACCGTTGCATTCACAGCCACCGTGCCGGATATCCTCAAGATCGCGCGCGATGTGAATTCGGCGACGTATCAGTCGTTCGAGGCGTTCGGCCTCGCCGCCCTGCTCTATCTCTGCATTTCGTTCGCGCTCGTGTGGCTGTTCCGCCGCGCCGAGCATCGCTGGCTCGCTTATTTGCGGCCGCAAGGCAAATAAGACCATCGCGTCAGCCAAGGACTCTTCATGAATTCCCAGATGCACAAGCTTTTCGTCGACGACATTCACAAGCAGTACGGCAACAACGAAGTTCTGAAGGGCGTTTCGCTCAAGGCGAAGGCCGGCGATGTGATCAGCATCATCGGCTCGTCGGGCTCGGGCAAGAGCACGATGCTGCGTTGTATCAACTTTCTCGAGCAGCCGAACCAGGGGCGCATCTTCGTCGACGGCAGCGAAGTTCGCACGCTGAAGGACAAGACCGGCGCGCTCAAGGTCGCCGACCCGAAGCAGCTTCGGCAGGTGCGCTCGAAACTCTCGATGGTGTTCCAGCACTTCAATCTGTGGTCGCACATGAACGTGCTGGAGAACGTGACCGAGGCGCCGGTCAACGTGCTCGGGCTCTCGAAGAAGGAAGCCGAGGAGCGCGCGCGCACGTATCTGGAGAAGGTCGGGCTCGCGCCGCGCGTCGAGAAGCAATATCCGTCGCATCTGTCGGGCGGACAGCAGCAGCGCGTGGCGATCGCCCGCGCGCTCGCGATGCATCCCGACGTCATGCTGTTCGACGAACCGACCTCCGCGCTCGACCCGGAACTCGTCGGCGAAGTGCTGAAGGTGATGCAGACGCTCGCCGAGGAAGGCCGCACGATGATCGTCGTCACGCACGAGATGGCGTTCGCGCGCAATGTGTCGAACCATGTGGTGTTTCTGCATCAGGGGCGCATCGAGGAAGAAGGTCATCCGGATGCGGTCTTCGGCAACACGAAGAGCGAACGGCTCAGGCAGTTCCTGTCGGGCAGCCTCAAGTAACCGGCACGACTGCTGCCGGAAGCAACCTTCCACTCCAGAAGAGGCGCCCGAGAGGCGCTTTTTTTGCGCCCGGGCGCGTGGCGCAGCGCCTGTTCCCCGATCTGCTTCGGCCTAACGCCGCGACACGTTCGCGTCAATAGGCGACAAACCTGACCCTGAAACTTACAACAAACTGAAGCCCTTATGGGATAAGGCTTTGCAGGCCGTTTCCCATGCTATGGGTAATACGCCTAGCACATGGGCATTGCATTTTTGACACAAACGTTCCCGGATCGCCAAATTTCTTTGGCGGCTATAACGTATTTTGTTAAATTGGTAACGAAAGTACCAAAACGAAGTTCTCAAAAAGTAGTTTTACTTCAAAAGTCCAAAAGAAACGGAGGACGGCACCGATCGACGGATCGGCGTCGGGTTCGCGCCCACGACGCGCGAATTGCCACACAGCACTGCAGCCCGCGCGTCCTTCCTCTGAAAACAATTTTCGGTTGGGTGCGCCCGCATCGAACCACACGGCAGCACTTGGGTTCTATTTCTTGACAGGGTTGGAGGAGATGATGAAAAAAGCTTTGCTCGCGTCGGCAGCACTGCTGACGTTCAGCGCAGTGGCACACGCTCAGAGCAGCGTGACGCTGTATGGCCGCCTGGACGCGGGGCTCGAATACATGAACGGTGTGCCGACAGGCGTGGGCGCCAACGGCGCGGCCACCGGCAGCTCACACCGCTTCAAGGCGGAAAGCGGCGACTGGGGTACGAGCCTGTGGGGCATGAAGGGCGTCGAAGACCTGGGCGGCGGCTACCGCGCCGTGTTCCAGTTGGAAGGCAGCTTCAACACCATGACGGGTCAGGGCCCGGGCGGCGGCGGTCTCTTCAATCGCTGGGCGACCGTCGGTGTCGCGAACAACCAGTTCGGTACCCTGTTGCTGGGTCGTGAACTCTTCATCTCCAACGGCGTGTGGGACTTCGATCCGTTCGGTCAGTCGAACTGGTCGTCGGCTTCGCTGGTGCGTGGCCGCAACTGGCCGCAATCGAGCAACAACATTTCGTACCAGTCGCCGAAGTTCGCGGGCCTCGACTTCTACGGTCAGTACTCGCTCTCCAACGCGACCAACTGGAACGGTAACGGCACGACTCCGCAAGGCCGTAATGCGGGCGCGTATATCACCTATACGACCCCGCTCTTCCAGATCCGCGGTATGTACGATGAAATCCGCAATCCGGCCAACGGCACGCTCGGCGGCGTATACGACCCGATCAATGCGGCCAACTCCGGCGCGGTCAACGGTGCGTATGGCTTCTCGCGTGAGTACACGGCGATGTTCAACGTGTTCCTCGGCCAGTTCAAGATCCAGGGCGCCTATCAGGCGATTCGCACCGCTGGCATGACGGGCCAGTTGCCCGGTCAGCCGACGACGCTCGATCACGAGTGGGGCGGCGTGACGTGGCAAGCGACGCCGGCGGCCGCACTGATCGCGGCGGTCTACCACGTGAACGGCAACAACGGCGCGGGTAACGCGACCATCTACACGGCCGGCGGTTCGTACAACCTGTCCAAGCGCACCCTGCTGGATCTGCAGGTCGCGACGGTGCAGAACAGCAAGGGCGCAAACTACGGCCTGAACGCCAACAACTACGGTACGTCGGCTGCGACCGACAACCCGATCATCGGCCACAGCCAGACGGGCGTGTACGCAGGTATCCAGCACTCGTTCTGATCGGCGAGTCTGACCAAAGAGTCTTTTAGAAGGTTTTCACGCTGCTGCGAGAGGCGCGTATCGGTGCGGTGCCCGAAAGGGTATCGCACCGTTTTTTATTTGAGCACGCGATTCGCCTAGCACTCCCGAAGAATTTGTCAAGTCGAACAACAAAAACTACAAATCGGCGGCGCTCGAAAAGATAGTTCTCCTCCAAAATTCGAAATCGGGTCGAACCGGACGGCGCAACACAATGCGATTGCCCGGTCGATTCGAACACATCACAGAAATTTCGAGTTTCACCTTATTTTGGGGTTTGGAGGAGATGATGAAGAAGGCTTTGCTCGCGGCAGCGGCGCTATTGACATTCAGCGCGGTCGCGCAAGCACAGAGCAGCGTGACGCTCTATGGTCGTCTGGACGCGGGGCTCGAATACATGAACGGCGTGCCCACCGGCGCGGGTCCGAACGGCGCGGCCACCGGCACCTCGCATCGGTTCAGGGCGGAGAGCGGCGACTGGGGCACGAGCCTGTGGGGCCTGAAAGGCGCGGAAGATCTGGGTGGCGGCAATCGCGCCGTGTTCCAGCTGGAAGGCAGCTTC
>Ga0160447_101022_pt1 | contig 11497 bp, 8 predicted proteins | sample HID1973K_E1MG_FD_108222 | JGI IMG/M metagenome (GOLD analysis project Ga0160447, IMG submission 108222) | Enriched mosquito-associated microbial communities from UW Madison campus, WI, USA - HID1973K_E1 MG | ecosystem: Host-associated > Arthropoda: Insects > Digestive system > Unclassified ...
CTTCACGCCGGCCGCGGCACAGGCGATTGGCCTAATGGCCCGGCAGTAGCGAGTGCCCTCACAAGCAGATAAGGGCTTGGACCGCGCACGGTCTGACTCATCGCGCCACACAACAAACTGGTTCAGCACCAAATAGCTCCAGCCCGCTTCGCGGCCGATGGGTAAATCGGGTTTGCCGGCGCTTCTTCGATGGTTTCCCTCGCATACCCGACGGCAGCGCGTAGCGCTGTGCCGATGCTCTTTCGTGCTGAACCAGCGCCCTAAAACAACTAGCTCGTCAGACCGTGCGCGAGCCAAGCCCGATTGGGCCTTCGAGGGCGACACTTAGGCGAGGGCCACCGAGGGCTGGCAAGCATGGCCAAACTACGTGTGACCGCGGGCTTAAACGAGCTGCTTTCTTTGGTTACTTTCTTTGCAGCAGCAAAGAAAGTGACCCCCGCCCCGGGGAGGGGCAGAGCTAATAGACCACCGCGAAATCGGGATTCCACGAAAGCGAAAGCGAAAGCGAAGGCAAGACCAAAAGACTCACCGACACAAAACCCGCGCATGATGCGCGACATGTTCCCCGACGAAGGTCGAGATAAAGAAGTACCCGTGGTCATACCCTTCATGACGTCGCACGATCACCTCGTGCCCCGCCCCCCGCGCATTGCGCTCCAACACATCCGGATGCAACTGCTCGGCAAGAAACTGATCCGCCAATCCCTGATCGACAAGAATACCGCCTTCGAACCGCGCCGCGGCATCCCCCTTGATGAGTTCGCTCGCATCGTATTGCTTCCACGTTTCGCGATCGTCGCCGAGATAGCCCGAGAACGCCTTCACGCCCCACGGGCACTGCGAAGGCGCCGCGATCGGCGCGAACGCCGACACCGACCTGTACAGATCAGGATTGCGCAACGCGAGCACAAGCGCGCCATGACCGCCCATCGAATGCCCGAAGATGCCGATGCGATCCTCGCGAACCGGCAACTCGGCGAGCACCGTCTCGCGCAATTCCTGCGTCACATACGAGTACATCCGATAACGCCGTGCCCAAGGCTCGCGCGTCGCATCGACATAAAAGCCCGCCCCGACGCCGAAATCCCACGCATCTTTCTCGCCCGCAATATCCGCCCCGCGAGGCGAAGTATCCGGTGAGATCAACGCGATACCGTGTTCCGCCGCATAACGCTGCGCGCCCGCCTTGATCGGAAACGTCTCTTCCGTGCAGGTGAGGCCGGCGAGATAAAACAGCGCCGGCACCTTTCCGGACGACGCCCGCGCAGGCAAAAAGACGGAGAAACGCATCGGCAGGCCGATCGTCTGCGATTCGTGCCGATAGATGCGCTGCACGCCGTCGAAGCAACGATGTTCTTCCACGAGTTCCAGCATGGCGTTTTCCTCGCTCAATAGATGACGACGGACCGGATCGACTCGCCCTTCTTCATCAGGTCGAAGCCGTCGTTGATCTGTTCCAGCTTGAGATGATGCGTGATCAGATCGTCGATATTGATCTTGCCTTCCATGTACCAGTCGACGATCTTCGGCACGTCCGTGCGCCCGCGCGCGCCGCCGAACGCCGAGCCTTTCCATTCGCGGCCCGTCACGAGCTGGAACGGGCGCGTGCTGATCTCTTCGCCCGCCGCCGCCACGCCGATGATGAACGACTGGCCCCAGCCCTTGTGCGTGCATTCGAGCGCCTGACGCATGAGCTTCACATTGCCGACGCACTCGAAGGAATAGTCCGCGCCGCCATCGGTGAGCTGCATGATATGGTCGACGACATTCTCGACTTCCTTCGGGTTGATGAAGTGCGTCATGCCGAACTTCTTCGCGAGTTCGACACGCCCCGGATTAATATCGACGCCGATGATCTTGTCCGCGCCCACCATCTTCGCGCCCTGAATCACGTTCAGCCCGATACCGCCCAGCCCGAACACGACGACATTCGCGCCCGCTTCCACCTTCGCCGAATAGACGACCGCGCCGACGCCCGTCGTCACGCCGCAGCCGATGTAGCAGATCTTGTCGAACGGCGCGTCTTCGCGGACTTTCGCGACCGCGATTTCAGGCACGACGATGTAGTTCGAAAACGTCGATGTGCCCATGTAGTGGAACAAGGGCTTGCCGTCGAGCGAGAAACGCGACGTGGCATCGGGCATCAGGCCTTTGCCTTGCGTCGCGCGAATCGCCTGACAGAGGTTCGTCTTGCGCGACAGACAGAACTTGCACTGGCGGCATTCCGGCGTATACAGCGGAATGACGTGATCGCCCTTTCTCAACGTGCCGACGCCCGGCCCGACATCCACGACGACACCCGCGCCTTCGTGCCCGAGAATCGCCGGAAAGATGCCTTCCGGGTCCGCGCCCGACAGCGTGTAGTAATCGGTGTGACAGATGCCCGTCGCCTTGACTTCGATGAGTACTTCACCCGCGCGCGGGCCTTCGAGATCGACTTCCTCGATCGTCAACGGCTTGCCGGCTTCCCATGCGATTGCTGCTTTCGTCTTCATCGTTAAGCTCCTGTAGTTTCGGTGATGCGGATTCTCTTTAGCGCACGACGTTCAGGACTTCGTAGCATGCGCCCATCGTGTGATAGTCGACCTTTCCGGCCGGGCTCTTCTCGTCGCTGTACTGGCGGTTGTCGCGCGTGAGAATGCGATACCACGCGCCCCACTTGTGATCGACGAAATGCTCCCAGCTATACGCCCACAGTCGGTCGTAATCGTTCCAGTAACGCACGGCGAGCGCGGCGTCGCCGTCGCGTTGCGCGTGGTCCGCGAGCAGCGCGGCCGTCGCGAGCGATTCCGCCTGCACCCAGAAATACTTGTCCTCATCGTAGAACTTGCCGTCGGGATCGAAGCCGTAGACCATTCCGCCGTGCTCGTGATCCCACGACAGTTCCAGCGCGCGGTCGAACAACTCGCGCGCACGCGTGACATGCCACGCCTCGGGCCGATGACGGTCGAGGATCAGCAGCAGCTTCGCCCATTCGGTCTGGTGCCCCGGCTGAAAGCCCCACGGCCTGAAGATGTTGCTGCGATCGCCCTTGTTGTAGTCCCAGTCGATCGACCAGTCCGGCTTGTAGTGTTCCCACACGAGCCCGCCCGCGAGTGCGGCCTGACGGTTCACCATGTTGTCGGCGACGAGGGCCGCGCGGTCGAGATATCGCGCTTCGCCCGTCGCTTCGAACGCGGCCAGCAGTGCCTCGCAGGCGTGCATATTCGCGTTCTGGCCGCGATAGTCGGACACCTGCCAGTCGGCGCTCGCTTCGTCCTTGTAGAGGCCGTGCTGCGCATCCCAGAAGTGCGTCTCCATCACGTTCCAGGTTTCGTCGAGATAAGCGCGCGCCTCGTCGAAGCCCGCTTCGACCGCCTTCGCATAGGCGAGCACGACGAACGCGAGGCCGTAGCAATGGTTGGTCGCATCGGTGACTTCGCGTCCGTTCAGCGTCCACGCATAGCCGCCCGTCTCGGGATTGCGATGAAACTCGCGCAGGTATTCGATGCCATGCGCCACGCCGCCGCGATATTCATCGAGACCGAAGTGCTTGTACGCCATCGCGTAGTTGAAGACGAAGCGCGTACTCGATACGAGATGTCGCGAGGTGCGGTCGTAGATCGTGCCGTCGTTCTTGTAGTAGTGGAAGAAGCCGCCCGCGGGATCCATGCAGTGCGGGTGATAGAAGGTCATCGTGCGCAACGCGTGATCGAGCAGGAACGCGCGCGCGCGGAAATCGGGATGTGACGGCGAAGGTGCGGGCATGGCTGAGTTCGATGTGGTCTCGACGAAGCGCGCTTCGGTTACCGCTCATATGAAGCGACGCTTCATGCTCCCCGATGCGGATTGCATCGGGATTAAAGGTACGAAAGTTTAAGCGGACTCGCGCCCGATCGTGAACCAGTCTTCGGTACGCCTGTACAGATCGATGAAACGCGCGAGCCGTGCGTCGAGTGAAGCGTTCGCATGCGGCGTCGCGACGAGCGTCGCCGTGGGTGCGAGCGATGCGAGATCGTCGATGCGCCAGTGGCCCGCCGCGATGCCGCCGAGGATCGCCGCGCCGCGCGTCGCCGCGTTCGGGCAGTCGACGGCGTGCAACTCGACGCGCAATGCGTCCGCGAGCAATTGCCGCCAGCGCGCATCGACGGAGCCGCCGCCCGCGAGCAGCATCGAATCGAGCGGCGTGCCGTTCGCACGAATCGCGTCGAGTCCGGCACGCAAGGCGAATACCACGCCCTCGAACGCGGCGCGCATCATCGTGGCGCGCGTGTCGTCGAGGCCGAGTCCGAGCCAGCCGCCGCGCGCGCCGGGGTTCATCCACGGCGAGCGTTCGCCGCTCAGGTATGGCAGGAAGCTCACGGAGGCGCTGGCGTTCGCAGTGAACGCATCGTCGTAGGCTTGCGGCCACGACGCATAGCCGAGCCAGCCGCGCACCGCTTCCAGCGCGACGCCGACGTTCTGCATCGCCGCCATGCGATACCACGCGCCCGTCGCCGCACGATACGTGTGCAGGCCGTGCACGGGTGCGGGCGCAGCGGCGCACATCACGACGATCTGGCCGCCGGTGCCGGTGGTGAGCAACGCGTCGCCATCGGCCGACAGCCCGCTTCCGAGCGCGGCGCACGGCGTATCGCCCGCGCCGACGGCCATCGGAATGCCCGCGCGCAAGCCCAGTTCCGCCGCCGCTTCGCCCGATAACGCGCCGCCGCTCTCATGCGATGCCGCCAGCGGCGCGAACCATGTTCGCGGCAGGCCGAGCGCGTCGATGAGCGCATCGTCCCATTCGCCCGATGGCGCCGCGAGCGCGGTCGCGCAGGCATCGGATGCATCGGTGACGAATCGTCCGCCGAGCTTCGCGCGCAACCAGTCCTTCGGCTGCAACGCCCAGCGCGTGGCGTTCGCGATCTCCGGTTCGTGCGACACGAGCCAGCGCAACAACGGCCCCGCCATGCCGGGCGCGACCGGATTTGACTGCGGCGCCGGCCATGCGTCGAGCAGATCGCGGGCGCGCGTGTCGGGCCAGAGCATCGCGGCGCGCAGTGCGCGGCCATCGGCGGCGGTCGGCACGACGCCGTGCATCTGCCCGGAAAAGCCGATTCCGCTCACCGCTTCACGCTCATCCGCGGGCAGGCGCGACGCGGCGCCGACGAGCGCGGAGTACCACGCATCGACCGTGGTTTCGGCCCAGCCGGGCTGCGCGCTGGTCACCGAATACGCCGCGCTCGACGATGCGATTTCGCGCCCGCCTTCATCGACGATGGCGAGTTTCAGGGAGCCCGTACCGAGATCGATGCCTAAAAAACGCATGGGATTCCGAGTCTGAAAAGACGTTAGGGAAAACGCGTAAAACGCGGGTATACCCCGCGATCGCGCGATGAACACGAAAAACGGACTATACGCGCGGCGTGATGAACATCATAACGAGCGCTCGAAGAAAGCGGCCTTTCGTCACGCGACGAAATTCCGGCGATGTGCGTCAAACCCTTTGCAGCAAGGACTTGCGCATGTTCGCGCCACCGGTGGCTCACGAAAGCCATATCGATGGGCGAACGCGACGTATAGCGCCGCGTGGTCTTGTTCGTGGGTTCCGATGCACTTAACTTGGAGGCCATTCAAATGGAAGGTGACATAGGAGAGAGACATGGCTTCAAGTTCGGTGAACCCGTCCGTGCATCCGTGCGACGAACGGCTGCCCGCCGGTCAACTGCTGACGCTCGGCATTCAGCACGTTCTCGTGATGTACGCGGGCGCGGTCGCGGTGCCCCTGATCCTCGGCGCGGCGATGGGACTGCCAAAAGACCAGGTCGCGTTCCTCATCAGCGCGGACTTGTTCTCGTGCGGCGTCGCCACCTTGATTCAGACGCTCGGGCTGTGGATCTTCGGCATTCGCCTGCCCGTGATCATGGGCTGCACGTTCGCCGCCGTCGGCCCGATGGTCGCGATCGGCACCAACCCCTCGCTCGGCATTCTCGACGTGTTCGGCGCGACCATCGCGGCGGGCGTGATCGGCATCTTCCTCGCGCCGATGATCGGCAAGCTGTTGCGCTTCTTCCCGCCGGTCGTGGTCGGCACCGTGATCGCGGTGATCGGTCTCTCGCTGATGGGCGTCGGCATCAACTGGGCGGCGGGCGGCATCGGCAATCCCGAATACGGTAATCCGGTGTTTCTGCTGCTGTCGCTCGTCGTGCTCTCGCTGATCCTGCTCATCAACAAGTTCGCGCGCGGTTTCATCGCGAATATCTCGGTGCTGCTCGGGATCGTCGCGGGCTTCGTGATCGCCGCGCTGCTCGGCCGCGTGAACATGGATGGCGTCGCGCACGCGCCGTGGGTCGGCATCGTGCTGCCGTTTCACTTCGGCATGCCGCATTTTGATGCGCTCTCCGTCGCGACGATGGTCATCGTCATGTTCGTCACCTTCATCGAATCGACGGGCATGTTCCTCGCGGTCGGCGATCTCGTCGAGCGTCCGGTTGATCAGAAGGCGCTCGTGCGCGGCCTGCGTGTCGATGGACTCGGCACGCTGATCGGCGGCATCTTCAACTCGTTCCCGCATACGTCTTTTTCGCAGAACGTCGGTCTGATCGGCGTGACGGGCGTGAAGAGCCGCTTCGTCTGCGCGACGGGCGGCGTGATTCTCGTCGTGCTCGGCCTCTTCCCGAAGATGGCGCAGGTGGTGGCGTCGGTGCCGCCGTTCGTGCTCGGCGGCGCGGGCATCGTGATGTTCGGCATGGTCGCGGCGAACGGCATCAAGACGCTGTCGCGCGTGGACTTCTCGAAGAACCAGCACAACCTGTTCATCGTCGCGGTGAGCGTCGGGATGGGCATGGTGCCGGTCGTCGCGCCGAAGTTCTTCACGCAACTGCCGCACGCGCTGGAGCCGATTCTCCATAGCGGGATTTTGCTGGCTTCGGTGTCGGCGGTCGTGTTGAACATCGTGTTCAACGGCGTGCGCAAGGAACGCGACGCGCGGCGCGATGCGCGTGAAGCCGCGCACGAGTTCGAAGGCGCGGCCCACGCGGGCGACGCGCACTAAAGATGTCGTAACCCTGAAAGTGCTTGCTGGGTGTTTGCGTTGGGCGCCGCGGTGAAAACCGCGGCGTTTTTTTTTGGCTGACCGATTTGCCGCGTTCGCCGAAAAGCACGATCGGGATAGGGGCAGGCCTCGCGGCCCGACCCCTCCCACACCACCGTGCGTACGGGTCCGTACACGGCGGTTCGGATCGGTTGATCGGCTAGGGACGCAGTGATGGAAGACCGAGGGATCGCAGAAAGCGATTGGTCAACGCCCGTTGCAGTGCAGGGCTATTACTCAGCCGCCATGCATTATGGGGTGACCCGGCTGTCTGGGCAGCAAGGGACCGGTCCACCCCTCGCGCCGTCAGTTCCCGGAAGCGGGTGTTCCCGCGTCGCCACTGCTTCCAGAAGAAGCAGCGAACCCGGCGGCGCACCCATTCGTCCAGACGCTGAAGGACGCTCGGCGTTTCGCAGAATCCAAAGTAGCCGCGCCATCCAGTCAGGTAACGGTTCAGCATGCCGATCAGTTGGTCAACGCTGACCCCGTGCGAGCGCTGGGTCATTTCCCGGATTCGCTCCTTGAACCGGCTCAGTGCCTTGGGCGCGATGCGCCGTTTGACGTGATCCCGGGTCCCGAAGGTGAATCCCAGAAACTTCCGCGTGTGAGGCTCGGCCACTGCGCTCTTCGTCTCGTTGACCGTCAACTTGAGCTTGCTGGTGAGGAAGGCTTTCAGCCCCGCCATCACCCGTTGGCCCGCGCGTTCGCTGCGTACATAGACGTTACAGTCGTCGGCGTACCTCGCAAATCGCAGTCCGCGTCGCTCAAGTTCCCGGTCGAGGTCGTCGAGCATCAGATTGGATAGCAACGGTGACAGCGGACCGCCCTGGGGCGTCCCTTCGTCCGTTGCGCCAACCAGCCCGTCTTCCAGCACGCCCGCCGTCAGAAAGGAGCGGATCAGCTTCAGCACTCGCCTGTCGCTGACACGCTTTGCCACCCTGCTCATCAGGATATCGTGGCTTACGCGATCGAAGAATTTCTCGAGGTCCAAATCTACAATCCATCGATGCCCCGACTGGATGTAGCTTTGCGCCTTTGCCACGGCCTGATGCGCCGAGCGTCCCGGACGGAAACCATAACTGGAATCCGAGAACGTCGGGTCCCACCGCTGTTGCAGCACCTGCAATACCGCCTGCTGAACGAATCGATCAAGCGCGCACGGAATGCCAAGCTTGCGCACGCCACCTCCATCCGGCTTGGGTATCTCGACTCGTCTGACAGGTTGTGGCTTGTACGTGCCTTCCAGCAGCATGGACCGTATCGTCGGCCAGTGCTCACGCAGGTACGTCGGTAGTGCCTGAACCGTCATGCCGTCCACGCCCGGTGCGCCTTTGTTTGCTCTCACACGTTTCAACGCCTGCTTCAGGTTCTCCCGTTCGCAGACTTCCTCCATCAGTCGGTCACTAGCCGACGGGCTTTCAGACTCGGGGTTCGCCGCCATAGGTTCAGCCCCTCGATCAGCAGCCCTCGGGGCTTCACCCCTGCCTCCGCTATCGAGGACGCGATGCGTTTTCTGCTGCGCTCCCATGTCGAGTTCTCCGGCTTACTCGCCGCTCCTCTCCGTTTGGGCCTTCAGGCATCGCTGCCCTACTATGCCCGCTGCTGACTCCTGCGCGGTGGTCAACAACCCTTGCGAGCCGTTCAGTCCTGAGTCCAGGACACCGCGCAGGCCTCCCGAGGTAAGCCCAACCGCCTTCGCCACACACCCGCCAGATCTACCACCCCGGACCTTGATGGCTATGGACTTCGCGATCATTGGCTCGCTCGTCCGTCCGGGTAGGCCTCCCATCTGGTTTCTGTTCGTCAGGCCGTGGCTTTGCTACACGCTTCCTTCAGACCCCGCCTCACGACGACGCCCTTGCGTTTCGCTAGTCCTTCACCACCATCAGGTTGGACAGGGGACTCGCACCCCCAAGCTGTTGTGCATGCTCGGCGCACCAAGAAAAAGCCCGGCGCGTGGCCGGGCTTCATTTGCATCACGTCGGGCGGATCAACTCGCCGCAGGCGCCGAGGCCGGCTGCGGCGGCGCGCTCTGCGAGCCGTAGTCGACGGGCGCATCGGCGGGGCGCGGCGCTTCGCCGGCACGCTCGATCCATCCGCCGCCCATGAACTGATACAGATCGACGAGGTTGGTGAGGCGGTTCAGCCGCGCCGTGATCAGCAACTGCTGCGCTTCGTACAGCGCCGTCTGCGCGGTCAGCACCGCGAGATAGCTGTCCACGCCATTGCGATAGCGCAAGTCCGACAACTCCAGACGCCGGCTCTGCGAATTCACGAAACGCTCGAGGGACTTGATCTGCTCGTCGAACGTGCCGCGTGCCGCGAGGCCGTCCGCAACTTCACGGAACGCGGTCTGGATCGCCTTCTCGTAGTTGGCGATCTCGATGCGCTTCTGCACGTTCGCGAGATCGAGGTTGGCCTTGTTCTGGCCGCCCTCGAAGATCGGCACCGTGATCTGCGGTGCGAACGACCACGCAGCCGAACCGGGCTTGAACAGACCGCCGAGCGTCGGCGACAGCGTGCCGAAGCTGCCCGTCAGCGAAACGCGCGGGAAGAACGCCGCACGCGCCGCGCCGATGTTCGCGTTGGCCGCGAGCAGCGACTGCTCCGCCGCCGCGATATCGGGGCGACGCGTCAGGAGATCGGACGGCAGGCCCGCCGGAATGTCCGACAGCAGGTTCTGCGTGTCGAGCGGCATGCCGGGCGGCAGGTCCGCGGGCAACGGTTCACCCACGAGCAGCACCAGCGCGTTTTCCGCCTGCGCGCGCAAACGCGACTGCGTTTGCAGATTCGCCTGCGCCTCTTCGACAACGCCTTCCGACTGGCGCAAGTCCAGTTCGGTGCCCGTGCCGTTGTCGTACTGCAGCTTCGTGATGCGGAACGACTCCTGCGCGGTCTTCAGCGTGTTCAGCGTGACGGTGAGCTGATCGTCGTAGGCGATCATCGTCAGATACTGATCCGCCACCGACGACACCAGCGCGATCTCCGCCGCCTTGCGCGATTCGGCAGTCGACAGATATTGCGCGAGCGCCTGATCCTTCAGGCTGCGGATGCGCCCGAAGAAGTCGATTTCCCACGACGCGTTCAGGCCGACCGAGTACGTGTTCGAGATCGTCTGGTCGAAGAACGACAGATTGCGCGGCGTGCGCTGCTTGCTCTGCGACGCGGCTGCGTCGAGCGTCGGGAACAGGCCGGCGCGCGTGATCTGATACTGCGCGCGCGCCGCCTCGACGTTGAGCACCGAGACGCGCAAGTCGCGATTGTTCTTCAGCGCGAGCTCGACGATCTTTTGCAGACGCGCATCGGCGAAGAAATCGCGCCAGCCGATCTCCGGCGCGCTCTGCCCGTTCGCGCTGCGGCCATTGCTCGCCGACGACGACGCGTCCGGCTGGTGCGCGTACACGCCGCCCTCCGGAAACGTCTGCGTGACGGGCGCCGCCGGCTGCTCGTATTTCGGCTGGAGCGTGCAACCCGCGGCGAATACGGCTACGGCGGCCGCGATCAAGGAATGTTTAAGCATTTCTATGTCCTTCCTTATCGGGAGCCATTCTGCGAGCCGCCATGCGGACCTTCGATATCGCCCGATGTACCCGGCGACGGCACGTCCTTGCTCTTGCTGAATTTCGAGATCACGACGAAGAACATCGGGATCATGAAAATGGCAAGGAAGGTCGCGGTCAACATGCCGCCGATCACGCCGGTGCCGATCGCGTGCTGGCTCGCCGAGCCCGCGCCGTTACTGATCGCGAGCGGCATCACGCCGAGAATGAACGCGAGCGACGTCATCAGGATCGGGCGCAACCGCAGGCGCGCCGCTTCCATCGCCGCTTCCACGGTCGACATGCCCTGGATGCGCAACTCGCGCGCGAATTCCACGATCAGAATCGCGTTTTTCGCCGACAGGCCCACCGTCGTCAACAGACCGACCTGGAAGAACACGTCGTTCTCCAGACCGCGCAGTGTCGCGGCGAGCAGCGCCCCGAGCACGCCGAGCGGCACGACCATGATGACCGAGAACGGAATCGACCAGCTTTCGTACAGCGCCGCGAGACACAGGAACACGACGAGGATCGAGATGCCGTACAGGATCGGCGCCTGCGAACCCGACTGGCGTTCCTGATACGACAGACCCGTCCACTCGTAGCCGATGCCCGCCGGCAGTTTCGCCGCGATCGCTTCCATCGCCGTCATCGCCTGGCCGGTCGATTTGCCGGGAGCTGCCGCGCCCTGGATTTCCACCGCCGAGATGCCGTTGTAACGCTCGAGCTTCGGCGACCCGAAGGTCCAGTTGCCGGTCGCGAACGCGCCGAACGGCACCATCGTTCCGGCGCCATTGCGCACGTACCACTTGTTGATGTCTTCCGGATTCATGCGGAACGGACCGTCGCCCTGCACGTAGACCTTCTTGATCCGGTTATCGACGTCGAGGAAGTTGTTCACGTA
>Ga0160447_101028_pt1 | contig 11473 bp, 10 predicted proteins | sample HID1973K_E1MG_FD_108222 | JGI IMG/M metagenome (GOLD analysis project Ga0160447, IMG submission 108222) | Enriched mosquito-associated microbial communities from UW Madison campus, WI, USA - HID1973K_E1 MG | ecosystem: Host-associated > Arthropoda: Insects > Digestive system > Unclassified ...
GCAGCCGAACGGCGGGCAGGTTCCGAAGCCAGGTGGCCAGAGCGGCACGGCGCCGTGTCAGTCGCCGGCCGATCAGCCAGCGAAACCTGGCTCCTTTGTCGAAGTGCGGCCCTTCAACGGTCCGGACAAGCCGGTAAAGGAAGCGGAGTGGAAGGTTGCCGTCACGCAAGCCGCGAAAGCCGCCGCTATGCGCGGCAAGCTTCCCGGCGATCTGCAGGCGATGGCGGGCGAGGCAGTGCGGCCTGTCGTTGACTGGCGCGCGGTGCTGTATCGCTTCGCGCAGCAGTCGTCGCCGTCGGACTACAGCTTCGCAACGCCTAACCGCCGGTATCTGCATCTCGGGTTCTATCTGCCCGCGCTGCATACACCGGCGATCGGCGACGCGGTCTTCGTGCGTGACTCCAGCGGTTCGGTGTTCGACGAGACGCAGGCGCAGTTTGACGCGGAGATCCTCGCGGTCTTCCATTCGTTGAAGCCCGCGCGCTTGATCGTGATGGATTGCGACACGCGCGTGACGCAGGTGCAGATCTTCGAGCGAGGCGACTCACCGGAGATCAAGCCCGTGCGTGGTGGCGGCGGGACGGCGTTCGTCGACCCGTTCAATCGAGTCGCGGAAGACGGTATGAACCCTGCCTTTCTGGTCTATCTGACAGATATGGTTGGGCGCTTCCCGACTGTCGCGCCGCACTACCCGGTGCTGTGGGCATCGACCACGCCACTGACGCGCGCCCGCAAGGCACCGTTTGGCGAGACGATGGAGGTGATCTGCTAGAACCCGGCTAAGCCGGACATCCCTTGAAGAACGAGCCCGGCGATTTGCCGGGCTTTTTTTTCGACTGCGCGCATGCTTAGGCCGGGCGTTTCTGCAGCGGCTGGTACGCCTCGCCGCCCTTGAACCGCTCTAGACGGTCGCTCGCCGTGGTCAGCGCGCCGAGCGTAGCGCTATGCAGTTGCCGGTCGTACATGGTGACGATCGCAGCCAGCAGCGCGAAGGCTGACTCCGACGACACACCCCACGTTCCTGTGCGCCGGCCACCGTCAAACACTTCAGCCATTGCTCGGTCTGCCGCCAGCAGCGATTCGTGCGAAAACTCGCCGTGGCCCGCCTCGCTGAGAAACTTGCCGAGCAACACGACTTCGGTGATGTGCTGCGCGGGGCCAATGTGGTCGCAGGCGCCGCGGATCGCTTCCAACGATAGGTGGGCACGCAGCGCAAGGTCATCGGCGACGGCACGCGGGATCGGAAGCAGTTGCGCCTTGGTGAGGCGCGCACGAGCCGCTTGAGCGGAGCGTTGGAAGGGAAGGGTGCGAGACATAGCAAACGTTTGATTGACTGCCCGTATTAACGATCTTCCCACGCCGGTTCTGAAGGGCTAACGGTGCGCGCGCGCTGAAAACGCTCGACAACAGCGATCGCGCGCTCGCATTGATCCGCGTCGAGCGTATGGATTGAGCATTTCTCCGCATCCGCCCCGATCTCGGCCGCCAGCCATTTCATCGCTTTGGCGCGCGCCTCAAATACGTTGCACCCATCGCGCCGGACCTTCGCCGCAATCAGCGGCTCGAGCGCCGCGTGGAGCTTCGCCTTTAGGTCGCGCAGGCGGGCGTCGGCGAGACGGCCGAGCGGTACGTGGCGGGTGCTGCGCGGAAACACGCCGACCCACGCCTGGCAGTCCGCGCAAAGCCACAATGAGCTGTGATCGTCGCGGTAAGGGTAGGCGTCGTCACCGGCGCGCACGAGCGTCGCGGGCGTGCCGCAGTAGTCGCAATTGGGGTGGGGAAGCGGTTTGACTGGTTTTCCGACGCGCATCGCCGAGAACTCCGGGCGGGAATCTTAGATATTAGCAAGTCGGCATGCACTGCCATGCAGCCATGGCGCTTCATAATCTAAAAAGCGTGCCGAATAAGGGGGATGTGCATATTCGGCACGTTTTGTAACAGAGGTTTTTTCCTTTGATTTCAGTAACCTAGGAAAAAGACCAACCGAGACGGGACACTCTCCGGAGAGCGTTGGTCGCCTGCCTCGTGAAAAGTAGCGCCCGATTTCCTCCGTTACAGTCGCGGAGATATCGCCGCAGTCGCCGCAAAGCTGCTCAATTTGACGCCTCTTTCGCTGCCTGCGCACGTTTGCCAACGCCAACAATAGCCGACATGTTAGATCGCCCGCAAAGCATCGCATGTCCGAGTCTGCCGACAATCACATCCTAAAGCTGCGCCCCCTTGAAGCTGAAGCCGTGCGCATGTTCTTCCATGCGCTTTCGCCGCTGCGCGAATTGCTCGACTCCCCCGACCTCGCGGAAATCATGATCAACGATTACCGCAACGTCTGGGTGGAGCGTCGCGGCGTGATGACGCGCGAGAACATCGACCTGCGCCCCGAACAACTCGAGGGCGCAATCCACTCGCTCGCATCGTCCGTTGAGAAGTCGGCGAAAGCGGGCAGCGACAAGGGCATCATCAATGCCGGTCATCAGAACTTGCGTATCGCAGCGGTCATGAGCCCGACGTCGATCGACGGGCATGCGCTGAGCATCCGGAAGCACCGCGAATCGAAGCTGACGCTGTCGGACTACGTGAACATGGGGGCGTTCTCGGCAGCCAACGCGCGACCGGAACACGCGGAAGCCATTCACTTCGAGGAAGGCATTGAGGATGAAGCGCTCATGCGCGCGCTCGTCGCGCTCGTTCAGTCGCGCAAGAACGTGCTCGTCGCCGGCGGCACGTCGGCGGGTAAGACGACGTTCCTCAATGCACTGATCGAACAGATTCCGTCCGACCAGCGGGTCATCTCCATCGAGGACACGATGGAACTGAAGCTGCACGTGCCCAACCGCGTGCGGCTGCTCTCAAACGCCGACACCAACGTGACGACGCAACTGCTCGTCGCGCTGTGCCTGCGCTTTCGCCCCGACCGCATCATCGTTGGTGAAGTGCGCGGTGGCGAAGCGTATGACCTGCTGCAGGCGCTCAACACCGGCCACGACGGCGGTCTCGCCTCCATTCACGCGAACAACGGGCGCACTGCGTTGAGCCGCCTGGAATCGCTCGCCATGCTCGGCATCCCGACCGGATCGCGGTGGGAGCTGGAAGACATGCGCAAAAACATCGCTGACTGTTTCAACTACGTCGTGCATTTCAAGCGCACCGGCGAGATGCGGCACGTCTCCGAAATCCTCGAAATCCGGGGATTCAAAAACAACGATTACGACCTACAACGCGTTTTTTAACGGGAGCATCAAATGAAGGGCAAGAAGGTAATGAATAGAGCCGCCACGGTCGCGAAGCATCTGCGCCCGGGCAAGTCGATGTTGGTCGGCGCGCTGCTAAGCGTCGTGTCGGTCGCCGCGATGGCAGCGGGGGATTTTTCTAACCTGACGGGCCTGACGGACATCATCTGCACGATCAGCAACTTGATCAGCGGCCCGTACCTGTACGGCATCGGCATCGTGCTGATCACGCTCGGCGGTGTCGCAGTCGCGAACTCGGAAAGCAATATCGCCAAGACGTTTTCGGTGGTACTGGTCGGCCTCGGTATTGCGTCGGTCGCCGTGCCGATCATGCAGAGCCACTTTCACATTGCTAACGCCTGCTGATATGCGCCAGCACAAGGTTAGTCGAGGCCTGTCGTTGCCGCGCCAAATGGGCGGCGCAGACCGGGGACTCGCCATTTTCAACGGGACGATGACGGCGCTGCTCACCTACACGAGCTGGACCCCAGGATTTCTCATTGTCGGCGTGGTGGTGCACGTGTTCTTGCGCTGGAAAAGCTCGACTGACCCGTGGTGGCGAATCGTGATGCTGGTGTACAACCGCTACCCGGACGTCTATGAGCCGGGGCCGAGCAGCCGTTTTAGCGCACGCTTCAAGCGACCCTACGGTTTTGACCAGGACTTGCCATGCTGAAATCGATGTTCACCAAGCGCGCGGTGCAGGAAATCGCGCCGTGGGCGACGATGGTCACGCCCGAACTGGTGCTCAATAAGGACGGGTCGTTGCTGACTGTGTTCGAGTTTGAAGGCATCGACGCCGATTCGCCTAATCCGGGCGACATCACGGCCGCCCGCGACAATCTCGACCACGCATGCCGCAACTTCGATCACCGCGTGACCGCGTGGTGGCGCATGTCGCACCGGCGCGTGCGCGGAGGCATGGACGGCACGTTCGCGTCCGAAGCCGATGCGCGCGTCGACGCGATCAATCAAGCGATCATTGGCAGCGGCAAGTACTTCAAAAACTCGCACTCGCTCGCGCTGGCGTTCACGCCTGAAACCGGCATCTCGCGGATCTTCGACAAGATCAGCTATCACATGACGGTCGGCGGCAAGAATTTGGCTGTCGCGATGTTCGAAGCGGCGAAAGACACGATCCTCGCACGCAGTGCCTTCGCGTTCGACCTGACCAAGATCCAGAACGAGATCAAGCGGTTCGAGTCGGTGATCGACGGATTCGTCGGCGGCGTCACGCGCCTGAAGATGAAGCGGCTGCAACTCCAGAACGCGTTGTCGTTCCTGCACCAACGCGCGAACCCATCGTCGCCAAAACGCCGCGTACGTTATCCGGTCACGATGCTCGACACCCACCTGACCGAATCGGAAGTCACGATCGGTGCGACCGAATTGATGTTCGAATCGGCGCACGGCAAGGTGTACGCGCGCATCATCGGCATCAAGGAATGGATGGGCTTTCAGGAGGCGGCGCTCGACGTGCTCTCGCAGGTGGACGCGGAGCTGGATGTCTGCGTGATGTTCCGGTTCCTCGACACGTCGCGGGCGAGCGCGTACATCAAAAAAATTCGCGGCTTCTACAAGGTCGCGTCCTTTAATCCCGTCGCGATCCTCAAGCAGTGGGCAACGAAGGAAGAGCAGAAAAACGACGAAGGCCGTGAGATCTTGGCGAAGGAGGCGGGTGACGCGCTCGCAAAGCTAGACGCCGAAGGCCAGCAGTACGGCTTCGCCAATATTTCGGTGGTCGTTTATGGGAGCACGCCGGAAGAGTGTGAGGACGCGACGCGTCAGGTGGTCGGCGTCATCGGCAACGCGGGGTTTGGCGTGATTCTCGAGAAGACGAACCTGTTCGCCTCGTGGAGCGCGACGCTTCCGGGTCGCTGGGATCAGCAAAAGCGCCTGCAGTTCGTTGAGACGCCCGCCGTCTCCGACATCGCCCCGCTTTGCAGTGTGGGCGAGGGTTCGAAGGTCAACGAATGGCTGACGCAGCAGTCCGGCACGAAAACCGGCCCGCTTACGTGCCTGCCGACCCGCCATCGCACCCTGCAGTATTTCGACTTGCACCATCCGGGGGGTAAGGCGCACACACTCGTCGTTGGTCCGATCGGCGCGGGCAAGTCGGTGTTTTTGAATTACCTGATGACGCAGACGGGCCGCCACGGCGCGCGCCGTATCCGCTTCGACAAGGACCGATCAACCCGTATCCCGACACTGCTCGGGGGCGGCCGGTTCATCGATGCCACGGGGCGCTTCGAGGCCGCAACCTCGGTCAATCCGCTTTCGCTGATCGGTGAGCAGAAGAACTGGTCGTACGTTGCCGATTGGGTGCAGCTTGCCATCGAGGGTGAGGACTATACCTGCACGCCGCAGCAGCAGACCGAAATCTACGACCGGATCAAGACGCTGGCGCTCGGCTTCCCGGCTGAGAAGTGGCGCTTGTCGAGCTTGATCACGCTGCTGCCCGCGGATCTGCGCGAGCGGTTGCAGGTGTGGACGGAAGGCAATAAGAACGGCAAGTTTTTCGACCACGCCGAAGACGGCTTCGCCATATCCGACGACCTGTCGATCGAGATGGGCGACCTGTTCCAGAACTTCCCGGTGGCCGCCGCGTTGTTCATGGACTACGCGTTCTACCGGATCGCGCAGATTCTCGACGGCAAGCGCTACACGGTGATCGAGATCGAGGAGGCGGGCTTCTTCTTCACCTATCCGAAGTTCTATGCGCGCCTCGAAATCTGGGCGGTGACGATCCGAAAGCTCAACGCGGCGCTGGTGATGGCCACGCAGTCGCTTGGGCAGTTGGCACGCGTCCCGAACTTCGAGATTCTGAAAGAGAACATTCCAAACATCATCTATCTGCCAAACAGCGACGCGATCAACAACCAAGGCTTGTACAGCGAAGTGTTTGGTCTGACGCAGCACCAGATCAAGATGATTTCCGACGCGGTGCCAAACCGCGACTACCTGTGGGTGACGGCGAAACAGAGCCGGATGCTGCAGGCCCAGTTTCCTAAGGAGGCGCTCGCCTACCTGCGCTCGGATGGTCGCGCGCAGGCGCTCCTCGACAAGCACGTCAAGTCCGGCAGCCCACAGTGGCAGGAGGAGTACGTGCGCGACGTACTCGTCAACGCTTAACGCTTTATCCGCAAGGTACCGCCATGATGAAAAAAATGCTCCGCTGCATCGCAGCCACCGGCGTGCTCACGCTCGGGTTTGTGCAACACGCCAACGCGAACATGCCGGTGTTCGATGCGTCCAACTTCATTCAGAACACGATGACAGCCGCGGCCGCCGTGAAGGGTGAGGTTTATCAGGATTCGAACCTCGTCTATCAGTACCAGATGATGCTCAACCAGCTCAAGCAGGCGACCAACCTCGATCCGTCCGCGATGCTGGCACAGTTCAAAAGCATCACGAGCGATATTTCGAGCCTCAGCAAGTACACCGACGCTTTGAAGGATTTGTACGGTGGCCTGCAAAGCAACGCGGAGTACGCGAGCAAGGTCCAGGGTCTTATCACGCAGTCGGGCAAGACGCCGGAGCAGTGGTTCACGGACCAGAACACGCTGCTTCAGAACAACGACAAGACGGCCAAGCAACTCTTCCAGCAGGGCAACGACGTCATATCGCACGTCAGCACGCTCGCCAAGCGCCGGCAAGAAATTCAGGACCAGCTGAACATGTCGCCGACGATGGAAGCCACCGCACAGTTGACCACGCACATGCTGGACATCATCTCCAGTCAGAACAGCGACCTTCTGACGATGATGGCAGCCAAGCAGCGAAGCGATGCCGTGAAGGATTCGGCGACGATCGTAGATCAGCAGGCGAACAATGCGGCGCAAGCGTCTCTCAAAGCTAAGCAGGACCAGCAGCGCGCTGCCTTCGACGCTCAAATCGGGTCGTCAAAAGTACTGGGGCAGTGATGGCACATTCATTAATGGGTACGCTGAGGACGGTTGTCCTGCTCCTGGCAACGATCGTCGCCATGGTGATCTTCCAGACTGGCGCGTTCGCGCAAGCGGCTAACGCTTCGCCAAGTTCTGCGACGGACGCTGGAACAGCGGCGCTTGCCAGTCCGGACGGCGACTTCGGCAAGGGCGCACAGACGGCCGTCACGCAAATCGATTCGCTAGTAGGCAATTTGATACCCAACGCGATAACTGCGAGTTCTGGCGTGATGGACGAGGCGAACAAGTTCGCTTGGGGTTTGGGCGTCATCTCGCTGGTCCTCGTCGGCGTTCGATTCGCCGGCACCCATCATCCGATCTCTGCCTGGGTCAATTTATTCGAGGAGGTCGCTGTACTTGGCATCTTCGTCGCGCTCTACCTCGGCTACACGTCGAGTGCGAGCGGGTTCTGGACATGGTTCAAGGATCTGGCAGCACATATCAGTGGCGCGTCCGATTCCTCGACGGGTGGCCAGATGGCGCACTTGGCAGGCGTCATCTTTGACGGGCTAAAGGAAAAGCTGAAGTCAATTAGGATTTTGAATATTCCAGCGGTCCTGTCTGATGCGGCGGTCATGTTGCTCGCCGCGTTCTTCATGTGCTTGGCGGCGATCGTCTTCATCTACTACTCGGCAGTAGGGCAGATTCAATCGGCTATTGGGATCGTGCTGGGGCCAATCGCGATCGCTCTCGCTTTCTCGTCCTACACCCGCAACTACTTTGTCAAGTGGCTGGACTGGATGATCAGCGCCGGAATGTATGTCGTCGTCGTTGCGATCTTGATGAAACTTGTCGGATCCTCAATCGGCGACGCGGTGTCGAAGGCGTCTGGCGTTGGTGGTGCAACAACGGTGAACGCGATGTACGTTTTTAATCTGGCGATATTTATCCTTTTGTTGTCGCTCGAGATTCCGAAGCTTGCGGCGATCTTTGGCGGCGGCGCAAGCGCAACCGGCACTGCGGCGCTGAAGTTGGCGAAGGGTTTCATTCCATGATCGCCGCTCACCAAGCAATCCTCGCCGAGGACCTATTCGCTACGCACCTGAAGCGCATTGAGCTTGTTCGTCAATGCGCAAACGAGAGCACTGAAACGGAATTCGCGCGTAAGTGGCTTGCAGTGTTACGCCGCTGCGCGAATTGGTTTTCGTCTATGCCACTGACGCCCGAGTTGCATTGCGAGCCCGGCGGTGCATTCCGCGCGACGATTGAATCGACGTTCTATGCCATGCGGCTTGCCGGTGGGCAGAAGTTTGCGGCCGATCTCACGTCCGACAAGCGTCGCCGGCTCGAGCCGCAATATAACTACGCCGTGTTCCTGGCCGCCGCATGCTCGCTGCTTGACGAGCCGTTTCGCCACTTCGAGATGGTGCGGCTTTCGGACCGCACCAAGTGGAATCCGGCGGCGCACGGGTCGTTCGGCACGTGGATCGGAACCGGTCAGTTCGCCGTTGAGCGGCGCGTGACGCCACTGAAGAATGAGCGCATGCGCACGGCCATGTTTGCCCAGACCGTCATCACGCCAGAGCTGCTCTCAGGGTTCGACACCGCGGTGTTGGACGACCTCTTCAATGCGATAAATCCCGAGCGCAGCCCGCAGGGGTTCGAACCCCTCGTCCACAAGGTAGTGCGGCAGGCCATGGACGTTGCGGTCGACTTCGAGCGCAAGGCTCAACGCGCCGTGTTCGCGCCGGTGAAGTATGACGTTCCCTCAGCCGTGCACGTCGCGCTCGCGCTTGAGCCGCAGTTCGTCGCGACGCCCGCCCCGGCCAGTATCGATTCGTCCGTCGAGCAGGGACAGCCGGCCGCGACGGTCGCGCCCGTACCGCCGGCGACTACCTCAGAGCCGCAGTCTGCCGTTGTTGGAGCAACGGCCGCGTCGGAGCAGCAGGCAAGCGCCTCTGCGCCGAAGTTCTCTCAGTCGTTGCTCGATGCGTTGGAGCGCAGCGAAGCACAGGCCGCTGGTGCGGCTTCGGCTGAGGCCTCGGCCGGCCCGAGCGCGGCTGCGTCGCGCCCGGCGCCGATCGACCCTGCCGCAGCGCGTCCAGCGCGGTCCAATGCAAACCGGGCCGGGCCGTCTGACGAAGACTTGACGGAACTCCTGGGACCCGGCGCTGCAATGTTGAAAGAGTTTTTCAAAGCCCTTGCTGGCGACGTGGCGACCGGAAAGGCGGAAGTGACGTGGGAAGAAAAGGGGTTGGCCGTCAAGAAGCGGCTCGTCGGCGGATACGGCATCACGAGCGATACCCTTGTCGAACAACTCAAGAAGCGCAGCCTCCTGATGCGCGCACACGGCAATGACATCTGCATTGTCGAGCGCGCCGGACGTCTCATCGTGGAGCGACCCGCGGCATGAACTACGTCAATCACTTCCGTCCGATCTATGAGTTTCGACCGTTTCTCGTTTGGCCCATCGTCATCGTTGGCATCTTAGTCTCAGGGATGCCCTACGGCTGGGCGTTTGCGCTAGCCGGCGCGGTGCTACTGTCCATCCGCGCGCTTCAGATATGGAAGGCGCTGAGCTTTCGTATGGCCATCTCAACGAAATGGCTGAGCAAGATTCGAATCGAAAAGCTCCTTGCCACGCAGAACGCGATGCGGAAAAAAGCTGACTCGATGTATCTGGGCATCGGATACGAGTGGACGCAGAAGCATACCCAGATTGCCCACGAAATCCTCCGGATGCCGGTAACCGATATTCCGTCGTTGCCGAAGTGGCTGTCCAAGACCGAGACCGGCAGGACCGTGGAGGCGCGCATTGAGCGGCTATTCGGCCCGCGGGACAGCATTCGCGACCGCATGCCGCAGGGATCGTCCTGGATCCACGGTATGGAACAGCAGAAGGTCGAGGTGCCGTTTCACTATAAGGCGATGGGCGGTCACACGCTGGTGGCGGGCACGACTGGCGCGGGAAAGACCCGCACCTACGAAGTCATTTCCACGCAGGTGATCCACAACGCAAAGGACGTCCTGATCATCGTTGACCCGAAGAACGATGACGAGTGGAAGAAGCGCGTGGAAAAGGAATGCGCGCGCACCGGCCGCAAGTTCCTGTACTTCAATCAGGCCAAGCCGCACGAGTCGATCCGCCTTAATCCGCTCGAAAACTGGTCGCAGCCGTCGGAAATTCCGTCGCGCATTGCTCAGTTAATGGAGGAAGGCCAATTCCGAGACTTCGCTTTTCTCTTCATCGATCGTGCCGTGAAAGGCGAGCTGTACGTCGGCGACAAGCCCAACTTGCGATCGATTCTCAAATACGCACAGTCAGGCATTGGCAATTTGCTCGACCGTGGGCTGCGACGATTCTTTATCGAGAACGGCCTGACGGACTGGGAAGAATTGACCGTCACCGCGACGGTAAAAGACGCGCAGCGCCGCAACGACGTTTCGATGATTGACGGAATGGTGAAGCTGTATCTAGACCGATTCGCCGCTCACGATCGCGGGCACGAGACGATTGATGGGTTGATCGCGACACACACCCACGACCGCGAGCACTACATGAAGATCATCGCGTCGGCGTTGCCGCTGCTACAGATGCTGGCCACAGGCGAAACGGGCCTCATGCTGGCGCCAAAGGCGGACGACTTCGAGGACGAGCGCGAAATATGGGACATCGACAAGATCATCAAGCAGAAGGCGGTCTTGTACATGGGGCTCGACTCGCTGTCGAACAACATCGTCCAGAAGGCGATCGCGTCGATGGCATTGTCGGACGTTGCGGCCGTCTGCGGCGCGATCTACAACTTCTACGCTGAGAAGCCCGACGTCGTGCTCATCATCGACGAGATCGCTGAGGCCATCAACGAGCAGGTGATTCAAATCCTGAACAAGGGACGCGGGGCAGGGTTCAAGGCGTTCGTCGCATTCCAGGCACGCGCCGACCTCGAAGCGAAACTGGGAAACGCAGCGAAAATGCTACAGGTTTTGGGCAACCTCAATAATCAGGTGGTGCTTAGACTAGAGGACTCAGATACAGCAAAGTGGTTCTCGGACAAGGTCGGAGAGACTGCGATCCGCGTGGTGAACGTGTCGAACAGTACCAATACCACGACTGAGGCGCATGCGCTTGAATTCAGCGGATCGCAGTCCCGGTCCATCCAGTTGGAGAAAGTGCCGCTCATTCCCGTGAAGCTGCTTCACAGTTTGCCGAATCTGCAGTACTTCATGCGCATCTCTGGCGGTGCCGTGTATCAGGGTCGAATTCCTATCATCGAAGGCTAAAACACAAGATTATGTCCGCTGCATATAAAAACATCATTCGCGATCACAAGCTCTCGCACAGGCTGGTCGCGGTCTTCA
>Ga0160447_101030_pt1 | contig 11462 bp, 10 predicted proteins | sample HID1973K_E1MG_FD_108222 | JGI IMG/M metagenome (GOLD analysis project Ga0160447, IMG submission 108222) | Enriched mosquito-associated microbial communities from UW Madison campus, WI, USA - HID1973K_E1 MG | ecosystem: Host-associated > Arthropoda: Insects > Digestive system > Unclassified ...
CGTTCTCGGACAGGAAGCCGTAGCCGGGGTGCACGGCATCCGCTCCGGACTCGGCGGCAACGCCCAGCAGTTTGGCGACGTCCAGGTACGTCTCCGACGGCGCGTTCCCGCCCAGGCTGTAGGCCTCGGTGGCGGCATCCACGTGCATGGCATCTGCGTCCACGTCCGCGTAGACCGCCACGGACTCGAGACCGGCGTCCTCGCACGCCCGGGCGATGCGGACAGCGATTTCTCCTCGGTTGGCGATGAGGACCTTGCGCATCAGTTGCTCACTTCGTTTTGGGAATCGTGGGAATGGTTGCGGGAGTTGTCAGCGGACGCTGGCAGCCCGGGTGCCCAGCGGAACCGGATGGAGCCGCCCACCGGAACCTGGGCGGCGAGATCCAGGTGGTAGTCCGCCACCACGCCGATCACCGGGTAGCCGCCCGTGATGGGGTGGTCCGCCAGGAACAGCACGGGCTGGCCTTCGGGCGGGATCTGCAGGGCGCCGGCCATGGTCCCCTCACTGGGCAGCTCGCCGTCCCGGCTGCGGCGGAGCGGCTCGCCGGCCAGGCGCATGCCCACCCGGTTGGACCGGGGAGTCACAGCCCAGTCCTGGCTGCACAGCGATTCGAGCGCCGCCGCGTCAAACCAGTCGTCGCGGGGGCCGGGCACAATGTCCAGCACCGTGACCCCGGCGTCCGGGTAGTCGGGCTGCAGCTCGGGGTTGCCCACCACATTGGATGTTGTGGTGGCTCCGGCGCCGAGCAGTTGCCCGGCGGCCAGCGGCGCCGGCCCGATTCCGGACATGGTGTCCGTGGACCGGCTGCCAAGCACGGCCTCCGCCTCCACGCCGCCGCGGATGGCCAAGTAGGTGCGGAAGCCCTTTTCCGGGGCGCCCACAGTCAGGGTTTCGCCGTCCAGCAGGGCGAAGGCGGTGGCCATGGGCACGGTGCGCACCTCTTCGGGCCAGTGGCCGTCTTCGGCGACGTCGGTTTCGGCAGCGGACGACGGCGTCACTACAGTCAGTGCCGACGGCGCACCGGTGACGGCCAGCACCTGGTCGCCCACGGCTTGGACGCGCAGGCCGCCGGCGACGCTCTCGATCACTGCGGCGGAGGGACCGTTGCCCAGCACCCGGTTGGCGCGCCGCACCGAGGCACGGTCCAGTGCGCCGGCTGAGGACACCCCGAGTCCCGCATGCCCGGGCCGGCCCAGATCCTGGACCAGGCTCTGGAGCCCGGGAGAGAGGATACGGAGCCCGGACTGTACACCGGCGTGCCCGGAGGTTTCGGCCGGCGGGGCAGGAATCTCCACGAGGTCGCGCACCGCACGGAACTGGACGCGGTCCCCCGGAGCGGCCAGTGCCGGCTGCTCCCGGCTGAGGTCCCACATGGGTGCAGCGGTGCGGCCGATCAGTTGCCAGCCGCCCGGCGACTGCCGGGGGTAGACGGCCGAATAGTTGCCGGCCAGCGCCACGGACCCGGCGGGGACGGCCGTGCGCGGTGAACTCCGGCGCGGGACCTCCAGGGCCTGGTTTTCCCCCACCATGTAACCGAACCCCGGGGCGAAGCCACCGAAGGCCACCGTCCAGACCTGCCCCGTATGGGCGGCCACCACTCCGTCAGCCCCCAGGCCGGTGAGCCTTCCCACCTCGGCGAGATCCTCGCCGTCGTACACGGTGTCGATGGTGACCAGCGTGCCCTCTGCGTGGGACTGGACCGTCAGGTCCATGGCCAGCAAACGGGCAGCCATCCGGCGCGCAGCGGCGGGGGAATCGGCCTTCACCATCACGGTTTCGGCCGCGGCCAGGACATCCACCTGGCCGGGCAGCGGCGCCTCCAGCAGGAGGGACTGCAGGGCCAGGACGTCGTGGAGGCCGGAGAGTTCGGCGAGCACCGCCGTGGTGCCTACCGGCCGTACGGCCAAAACGCGGGCTGCCGTCACGGGGCTACTGACTGTTTCCATGGGGACCGGGCCGCGCCGCTCAGGCGTGGCTCTCCTTTGCGCTGTTGCTGAGCAGGCGGACATCTTCCTCAGGCTGCGGATCGCGGCCCAGGCGCATGCCCACGATGGTGATGACCGCGGTGAGTGCGAGGTACGCGGCGATCAGGTGCCAGCCGCCGGAGGCTGCTCCGTAGAGGGCGGTGAAGATCAGCGGGGCCACGGCGCCGCCGATGACGCCGGCCAGGGTGTACGCAAGCGAGCTGCCGGCATAGCGGAGGCGGGCCGGGAATTGCTCGGTGATGAACGCGGCCTGCGGGCCGTACATGAAGGCGTGCAGGGCCAGGCCGATCACCACGCCGATGGTGAGCATCAGCACGGACTTGCCCTGGATCATCAGGAAGAACAGAGGAATGTAGATGGCGGTTGCGGCGGCGGCGATCCCGTAGACCCAGCGGCGGTTGAACCGATCGGTGAGGGCGCCGGCGGCCGGGATGAGGAAGAGCTGGAACGCGGAGCCGATGAGGATGGCCGCCAGTACGTTGCCGGTGGTCATGCCGAGTTGCTTGGTGGCGTAGACGGCCACGAACACGGTGAAGAGGGCGTACAGGACGTCCGGGCACAGGCGGGACAGCGCTGCCGAGACGAGGGCCTTGGGCTCCTTGGTGAAGACTTCCTTGATGGGTGCCTTGGGACGGTCGCCGTGGGCCTGGATGGCTTTGAAGACCGGGGTTTCCTCGAGCTTGAGGCGGATCACCAGGCCAAACACCACCAGGAGCGCGGAGGCCAGGAAGGCCACACGCCAGCCCCAGGACAGGAAAGCTTCGTTGCTTAGCGAGGCGGCCAGGACGGCGAGGACGCCATTGGCCATCAGGTTGCCGGCGGGCGGGCCGATCTGTGCGGCGGAGGACCAGAAACCGCGCTTGTTGGGATCGCCGAACTCGCTGGAGAGCAGCACCGCGCCGCCCCATTCGCCGCCGACACCGATGCCCTGGGCCAGGCGCAGCAGCACCAGGATGATGGGGGCGGCGACGCCGATGACCGAGTAGTCGGGCAGGGCGCCGATGAGGACGGTGGCGGCGCCGATCAGCACCAGGGTGAAGACGAGGACGTACTTGCGGCCCACCTTGTCGCCGAGCCGGCCGAACACCACGCCGCCGATGGGGCGGGCCAGGTAGCCCACCGCGAAGGCCGAGAAGGACAGGAGCAGCCCCACGAATTCGTCATCCGAGGGGAAGAAGATCTTGGGGAAGACGAGGGCCGAGGCCACCGAGTAGATGGCGAAATCGTAGTACTCGAGCGAGGTGCCGGTGAGGCTGGCGACATAGGCCTTCAGTGCGCCGGCCGGGGGCTTCCTTGCCGCCGTCTTTGCTGCCTTGTTGGTGCTGGTCATGGGTTCCTCCGGGGGTGAGGGCGATGCGGGGCCTGCTGGCCATGGATACGGGGGCGGTAGCCGGGCGGACTGGCTAGGCGAACGCGCCGATGCTGATGCCGGCGTCGGCGAGGGCGGACTTCACGGCGGTGGCCATTGCGACGGCCCCTGGGGAGTCACCATGCACGCAGATGCTTTCTGCGCGGATCTTCAGGATGGACCCGTCGGTGGTCCTGACGGACTGTTCGGTGGCCATCCTTAATACATGCTCCGCCACTTCGGCGGGATCGTGAAGGACTGCACCCTGCTGGGCACGGGACACGAGGGTTCCGTCCGGGTTGTAGGCGCGGTCCGCGAAGGCTTCGGTCACTGCCCGCAGGCCCGCTTCCTCTGCCAGCCGCAGGACTTCCGAACCTGGCAGCCCCATGATGGGCAGGCCGGCGTCCACGGACTTTACGGCGTCGACGACGGCGCGCGCCTGGGCGGTGTGCGACACAATCGCGTTGTACAGGCCGCCGTGCGGCTTCACGTACCGGACTGTCGTTCCCTCGGCAGCAGCCAACGCCTGCAGCGCACCGATCTGGTACACCACGTCGTCGGCCAGTTCGCTTGGGTTGATGTCCAGGAACCGGCGTCCGAAGCCTGCGAGGTCGCGGTAGCCCACGTGGGCGCCGATGACGACGCCGGCCTCCGCCGCGGTTCGGCAGGTCCGGCGGATCACGCTGGGGTCCCCGGCGTGGAATCCGCAGGCCACGTTGGCGCTCGACACCGAGCTGAACATGGCGGCATCATCGCCGAGGGTCCAGCGGCCGAAGGACTCGCCGACGTCGCTGTTGAGGTCGATGGAAGTCATTTGTGATCCCCGTCTCATTGGTTGGTCATATCTAGGATGCACCAAATCTACGGATTGTTCAACAATCCTTCGATTCAACGATGTGACGATCGTGTAAATTCTCGGGTATGGCCACCATCGATTCCGCTCCCGCTCCCGCTTCCGCAGGCCGCCTCCGGGTGGCCGTGCCGTCCGTGGCCGAACGCGTGGCCCAGGAACTCCGCCGCCAGTTGGCCGAAGGCACGCTGATCCCGGGGGCCAGGCTCACCGAATCCACCATTGCCGAGGACCTGGGCGTCTCACGGAACACAGTCCGGGAAGCTTTTGCGGAACTGGCCAGTGAGCGGCTGGTGGTCCGGCACCCCAACCGCGGCGTCTTCGTGGCAAGCCTGGGGGCTGAAGACATCCATGACGTCTACACGGTCCGGCGGTTTATCGAGGTCAGCGCGATGCGCGGCGGGGGTAACCCCGAGGATGTGGCCGCTGTCCGGGCCGCGGTGGAGGAAGGCAAGCGCGCTGCGGCAGCCGGTGACGATGAAGCCGGGGGAACCGCCAACCAGCACTTCCACGGCGCCATCGTGGCGATGGCCCGGAGCCCGCGGCTGAACACGATCATGACCCAGGTGCTGGCCGAGATGCGCCTGTTCTTCCACAAGGCCACCGCTGATGCGCTGTTCTACCAGCGCTACCTGCCGGACAACGAAGCAATTTGCGAGGCACTGGAAGCCGGCGAGCTAGACCGGGCCGCCGATCTCCTGCTGGCCTACCTGGACCGCTCCGAGGACAACCTGGCGGCAGTGCACAGCGAGTAGGCCGGCAGCTTCGTGCCGACGGGTCCGGGGCCTACTCGGCGATGTCCTCCGCCCAGAGTTCCGGGTTGTTGTCCTGGAAATCGCGCATCATGTCCACGCAGCGCTGGTCATCGAGGACTATCACTTCGACGCCGCGGGACCGCAGGAGGTCGAACTCGCCCGGGAAGGTGCGCGCTTCCCCCACCACCACCCGGGGGATCTTGAACTGGATGATGGTTCCGGTGCACATGGCGCACGGGGCAAGGGTGGTGTACAGGGTGGCATCCCTGTAGCTGCGCTGCCGGCCGGCCGCCCGCAGCGCCGACATTTCCCCGTGCGCTATCGGATCGCCGTTTTGCACCCGCTCGTTGTGCCCGCTGGCGATGACCACCCCGTTGCGGGCAAGCGCCGCGCCAATGGGAATGCCGCCTTCGCTGGAGCTTTTCCGGGCCGCCGCGTAGGCGGCCTCGAAAGCAGCGTCAGAAGTCGCCTGCGGGGGCAACGTGGCGGCCGTCAGCCGGGATTCGGAAGTCATCCGGTCATTCTCGCATGCGGGATTATCCGGCGGACCGCCGGAGGCCCCGGGCAGCCGGGACCTCCTGGCTGATATGCCGGGCTCGGTGGTTTCGTCAGGCGCGGGTCCTGCCGCGGACGAAGTGGAAAATCAGGACAACAACGGCGACAACCAGCAGGATGTGGATCAGTCCGCCGCCAATATTGGCGAGCAGTCCGAGAAGCCACAGAACGGCGATGATGATGGCAATCCAAAGCAACATGGAATTCTCCTTGTGGGTAAATTTCGGATGGAATTGTGCTTCAGCCCGCGGATTTTCACATCCTACGCCCGGCACAATCCCCGGACGCCAAACACCGCGCTGTTATTTTGCCGAACCCTGCCACAGGCCGGTCCTCGACTACCATCCCGGGGACGTTCCCAACAGCCAGGACCTACTTCTGGGTGACCCGGTACCGTTCGATCTGCCGGAGACGCCGCAGGAGGCTGTCGCGCCGCGGGTGCGGGACGGCGTCGGCCGCTTCCGCGGTGAGGTCAATGTGCCTGGTGCCGAATTGCCACAGCAGGAGGTCATCCAGCAGCCGGTCCGGCCCGGGGGAGTAGCGGTGGTCCAGGGCCTTGCGGACCTCCGTGATCTGCTCCGCGCGGAGCAGCCCGGCCAGCTCCATGGTCCGGGTGAGCCCGTGCGCTGCGAGCAGTTCCGAGGCCCAGCCCCAGTCGTCATCCACCTTGCGGTCCACGTGCGGCAGCAGCGTGCGCCACACATCCCTGACCCGGTTGGGTGTGAGCGGTGCCGCGCCCTCCCCGTCGGTGTCCCAGAAGCTGCGCACTTCCTCGTACCGTTCGTGCAGGTCCGCGAACGCCGTTTCCACCGTTTCCAGCATTGCCGCCGTGGCGGTGAACTGCCGGTCGAAGTGCGGGGTCCAGGCCCGGGGATCCTCGGCCTTGAAACGGATATCGTGCTCGATCTCGCTCCACGCGTGCGCAAAGATGGTGCGGATCTGGCACTCGAAGAAGTAGCTGCCGTTGGGCGTGACCTCCGGATTGAAGACCTGCTGGTACTCCTTGACGGCCTCGTTCTGGATGGTCCGGAGGATCAGGTGCCGGCTCGAATACCCGTAGGTGCCGGACTCGATGGAGCCGATGTCTTTTTCCCGGTCCCCGCGGCAGTCGAACAGCTGGCGCTGCCGTTTGATGATGTTGGCCACCGCCGCATTCTCGGCCGGCAGCTTGGTGATGACGCGTATCCCCACCATGTCATTAAGGGTCCGGAACGGGTCCGGGAACTTCAGCAGCCGCCGCCCGCCCGGTTCCAGCGGCTCCTCCGTGCGGGAGATCTTCTCCTTGAACGACTCCACCGTCTTGGTGCGGCCGGTGACAAACAGCGGGGTGACCTCGCTGTCCTTGAGCATGTCCCGCAGGACCAGCAGCACATCCCGGGTAACCAGTTTCAGGGCCGGGCGGACGCGCTCGTACAGCTCCACGTTGTGCTGCACGGATTCGCGCAGCGGCTCGTCCAAATTCTCCCAGTTACTCGGCATGTTCCCAGCTTACGGCCGGGCCCTGACAGAACGGCGGCGGAGCCCGTCCCCAGGGTTGCAGTGCGTCACAGGCCGCAAAGGGCCGGGCGCCTCAGCCTTCGGACGCAGCTGTGGAGCCGCGCACCACCAGCGATGTTTCCAGCGTGACGCCGCCCGGCTTCAGGAACTTGCCCTCCATCAGCCGGCGCAACTGCTCGCCGGCTTTCTGGCCCAGGGACGTGGCGGGCAGGTGGACGCTGGTCAGGCCGGGATTGCTGGTGGCCGAGTAGGGCAGGTCGTCGAAGCCGGCCACCGCGAGTTCCTCGGGGATCCGCACCCCGGCCACCCGAGCCTCCTGCAGCACGCCGTAACCGTGCGTATCGGTTCCGCAGGCAACGGCGGTCACACCCGCGCGCTGCCACTCCGGCCAGGCGGCGGCGAACGCGGCGGCCGCCGTGCCAACGTCGATGGTGGTGCTGATGATCCTGTCCGGGCTCACGGAGATGCCGCGTGCCGCGGCCTCTTCCAGGAACGCCGCCCGCCGCACGGCAAACGTGTCCGTGCCGGTCACGCTGTCCACATAGGCCGCTTCCGTGTGTCCGGCGGCGGCCAGGTGTGCTGCCAGCTGGCGTGCCCCGCTGGCCACATCGAGGTTGACGGACGGTGCGTAGGATTCCAGCCCGGGCGCGTCCAGCAGGACAAGGGGCGACGGCGAAGCGAGGTCCTCGAGGAAGTCCGCGTTGGGTGCGTCCACCAGCAGCCCGGCCGGGCGCAGCGACATGAGCCGCCGGACGTCGCTGGCCTGCGGAAACTCGCCCGCTTCGGTAACGGACAACAGTAGTTGGTACTGCGGGCCGAGTGCTTCCCGTACGCCGTCGATGACCTTGGCGAAGAAGGGGTTGGAGATATCCGGCGCCACCAGGATGACGATGGAACTTACGCCTTTGGCCAGCGAGCTGCCGATTCCGTCCACCACATAGCCGAGCTCGGCAATGGCATCGCGTACCCGGGCGACGTTGTCCTCGGAGACGCGGCCCGCTGTCTTGCCGTTGGCCACCAGGGATACTGTCGCCGTCGAAACGCCTGCACGGGCGGCGACCATGGCCGCCGTGATCCGCTGTGGGCGCGCGTGCTGCTGCCTTTGTTCCGCGGATTCCATATGTTGATCGTAGTGGGCGGGGGAGCCCACCGAACGCTGGCGAGTTGCGTGCGCGTTGACAGGACGCGCAGCGCACCAGGCGTCCGGCCCAGAGCGCCCGTGCCGCCAGCGCTGCCTGCAGGCGGGACTCAACGCCCAGCTTGCCGAGGATGTTGGAGACGTGGGTCTTGACCGTTGCCTCGGAAATCCCAGCCACGAAGGCCAAACACCTCGACCTGTGGCAAGCCGCCAACTGTGAAACAACCAGGCGAGCTGGGCGGTTTGTCACACACGTCGCAACAGGCTCTTGTGCCGTTAGGTGCGGTTGCGCCGGATGGTGGCGCGGTCTGCCAGGGTAGTGGGGAGGTGGTGGTTGGAAGGGTTGCCGGATCCGTCGGGTTTCTGCAGCCGGTCGAGGAGAAGGGATGCGGCGAATGCCGCTTCGTCCGCGACGGGTTGAGAGATAGTGGTCAGGCCGAGGACCCAGCTCATCGGATGATCATCAATGCCGATCATGGAGATGTCTTCAGGGCATGAGAGTCCGTGCTCCTTGAGTGCCATGAGCGCGCCAAAGGCTACCTCGTCGCATCCGGCGAAGACAGCAGTGGGGAGGTCCCCGCGGTGCTGGATCAGTTCGGACATGGCCTGGCGTCCGCCTTCAATCGTGTAGCCGGCCTCGATGACCCAGTCCGGGTGCACGACGGCGTCGTGTTCGGCCAGGGCCAACTCAAATCCCCGTTTGCGCTCCTCGGTCGCCCGGGTCTTCCCGTTGCCGGTTTGAGCGCCGGCCAGGAAGGCGATGTCCCAGTGTCCCAGCGCCAATAGCCGGGTGGTCGCTTCTTTAGCGGCAGCAACATTGTCGATGCCGACGTTGTCCCAGGGGACGTCATGCATGCCAACACTCGCCACTTCGAGGCCACTTGAGGAAAGGGCTGCGGTCTGCTCGGCGGTGAGGTCGACGTCGATCATGAGTACGCCGTCGACCCTTTGGGCCAGGTCCGTGGGATCGTCAAAAATCCGCGATTGGACGCGGTCCTGCCCGCGGAGACTGACGAGTATCGGATCCAAGCCGCCGTCGGCAAGTATTTCCTCAGCAGCCTCCGCGGCCTGGGAGAAGTACCAAGTCGTAGCCTTGGGAACGACGATCGCCACGGCACCAGTGCGGCCGCCCTTCAACCGGGACGCCGCGGCTGAGGGCCGGTACCCGAGTTTCTCGGCAGCGTCTTCCACCTTGGCCTGGGCGGACGCCGAGACCTTCGGCAGTCCTCTGAGCGCCCGTGACACCGTACAAATGGAGAGTCCCGCCAATGTCGCGACGTCCTTGATCGTCGCTCGATTCACTTCAGCCATGCGACGTCTCAGTCCTCAGCTCTTTGGCTTCGGGGCGGGTGAGTTCGAAGACGCCGCAGCCAAAGCCGCCGGCGTGAACCGTTCCGTCATCGACTTTTACGCCGTTGCCGAAGAGGTGCCGCGCGGTACAGCCCTCAGGCAGCTCGACCGATACCCGGGTTGCGCGCCGAAGCGGATTGATCACGATAACGTGCGTCTCGTTCCTGAGGTAAACGAGGGGGTAGCCGACGGAGAGCAGTCTTCTGGACGCCTTGGTTCCCAGCGCCGGAGTTGATTTACGTAGGTGAATCAGGCCTTGGACAAAGTTCAGGAGCGAGCGTGGATCGTCCTTTTGCGCCGTTACCGTTGGCCGGTCGGCGTCGGGATCTTGAGGGAGATACAGCCTGTCGGGGGATGCGGCCGAGAAACCTGCGTTGGGAAGGGAGCTGTCCCACTGCATTGGTGTTCGGCATCCTGCCCGGTTGAACGTGGGTGTCCAGATGCTGCCTTCCTTCTCGGGAACTCCGTCCTGGTAGCGCATGCCGATCTCATCACCGTAGTAGATCGACGGAATGGAGCCCCACGTCAGCAAAAATGTGAAGGCCGCGGGGAGTTGTTCCGCCGTTCTGCCCCCGCAGGCCAGCCGCGAAAAGTCGTGGTCGGCGGAGGGCAACACGACGAGGCGGTCGGCCCCGTTGGTTTCGAGGTGGTGATTCCAGGGGTTGAGGAACCTTTCAAAAGCGCGGGTGCCTTCTGCGGCGTCGGCATCCGCATCGAAGTAGCAGGGCTCGGTGCTGTTCTGCCAGGGCAGCAGGCCAGCGCCTCCGTTATTAAAAAGTGCGCTGTGCTCTTCGTGAATGACCAGCGAGAAGTCCGCATCGAAGCCACCGCGCACTCCGGCGTCCACTGTTCTCAGCTCGTCGCTCTCAGGGAGGAGGACGGCGTCCGGATAAGATCCGCGCATCCACTCCGCCAACTCTCGCCACAGAGCTGTGGTTTCGACCAGGCCCGGATCGTCCTTGATCAGCGAGAAGGCCATATCGACGCGGAAGCCCGCGACGCCCCGATCCAGCCAGTACCCAATGATTTCCCTCAGCGCGCGTCGGTTCGCCTGAGGCCCGGCCGCATCCGGCAGTTGCCGCCACGGTTCTTCCGGAGCCGGCCGCGCATAACCGAAGTTCAGGGCGGGCTGTTCGGGAAAGAAGTTCTTCAGGTACCAGCCGGGGCGGCTACCCGGCGAGGCGACAAAGCCATCACCGGCACGGTTCGACCAGATGTAACGGTGATCGGATTCGTCGTTCATGGATGCGCGGAACCACGGGTGGTCAACACTGGTGTGACCGGCGACCAAATCGAGCAGCACCCGGATTCCGCGGGCATTCGCATCTTCGATGAGCGCGGTCATGTCCTCATTGGTTCCGTAACGCGGGGCGATGCTGAGGTAATCAGAAACGTCGTAGCCGGCATCGCGGAAGGGCGAAGCGAAGCAAGGGTTGAACCAAATGACGTTCACCCCCAGCCACTGCAGATAGTCCAGATGTTCCCGCACGCCGGGCAAATCACCGACCCCGTCCCCGTTGGAGTCCGCGAACGACTGGGGATAGATCTCGTAGATCACCGCGTGCGCCAACCAGTCGGGAGCTTTCAGACTGCCCGCAGGCACCTCTTTGCTCACCGCAGTGCCTAAGTTCTGCTCGCCCATGCGCGTCCCGTTCCCTGCCCGAATCGTCAAAGTTTCTTGCGTGTCCACAAGAAATATAAACGTTTAATCCCAACAAAGTTAAACGATTACATCGTGGAGGACACGTATGGCCTCTGGGAGCTGGTCCCGAATGTTGTTGGACCTGTTGCCTGACCGCGGGGGATGGAGGCTCCGCTGAGGCGGGGCTGGCGGTGCCTAGCCTTGCTGCCCGCCGCGGGCCTGTGCCTTTGCAGTCAACACGGCCCTTGAAGCGAAGGTGCAGCCGGCGAGCAGCAGGATGACCGCCGACACGATGGAGTACCAGACTCCGCTGGCCGTCAGTGCGATGCAGACGCCGATGA
>Ga0160447_101032_pt1 | contig 11451 bp, 9 predicted proteins | sample HID1973K_E1MG_FD_108222 | JGI IMG/M metagenome (GOLD analysis project Ga0160447, IMG submission 108222) | Enriched mosquito-associated microbial communities from UW Madison campus, WI, USA - HID1973K_E1 MG | ecosystem: Host-associated > Arthropoda: Insects > Digestive system > Unclassified ...
GCGTCGTGGAAGGACATCTGGCTCAACGAAGGCTTCACCACCTACGTGCAGGGCCGCATCACCGAGGCGCTGTACGGCCAGGAGATGGCCGAGATGGAGCGCGAGATCGACCAGAGCGACCTGCTCGCCGAGGTCAAGGACATGAGCCCGGCCGACCAGGCGCTGGCGCTGCCGCCGCTGACCGAACGCGATCCGGACCAGGCATTGAGCCAGGTCGCCTACGTCAAGGGCGCGTGGTTCCTGCAGTTCCTGGAACAGCGCTTCGGCCGCGAAGTGTTCGACCCGTTCCTGCGCGGCTGGTTCGACGACCATGCCTTCCAGAGTGCGACCACCGACCAGTTCGTCGAGTACCTCAAGAAGAACCTGCTGCCGAAGAACCCGAACGCAGTGACCGAGGCCGAGCTCGACGCATGGCTCAACCAGCCCGGCATCCCGGCGTTCGCGCAGAAGGCGCGCTCGCGCGATTTCAGCATCGTCGACACCGCGCGTATTGCCTGGGCCGGCAGCGGCAAGCTGCCGACTTCGCAGGTCACCGGCGAGTGGGCCACCCAGCAGTGGGTGCACTTCCTCAGCGGCATGGGCGCCACGCTCAAGCCCGAGCAACTCAAGCAGCTCGACGATGCCTACCATTTCACCGGCACGCCGAACGGCGAGATCGCCATGCGCTGGTACCCGCTGGCGATCCGCAGCGGCTACAAGGAAGCCTGGCCGGCCGCTGGCGAGTTCATCCAGCGGGTGGGCCGCCGCAAGCTGATCCTGCCGGTGTACGCCGAGCTGGTGAAGACCCCCGAGGGGCTGGCGTTCGCGCAGGAGATCTTCGCCAAGGCCAAGCCGGGCTACCACCCGATCACCACCGGCACGGTCGAGGAAATGCTCGCCAAGGCCCAGGCCGCGCAACCCAAGCAGTAAGCGCGGGCTGTGGTGACGAAACGGCGGCCGCGTGCCGCCGTTTTCGTTTGTGTCGCGTAAGCGGCCCTCATCCGCCCCTGCGGGGCACCTTCTCCCGTGCGCGGGAGCAGGGATTTCTTGTGCTGTTATCTTTGCCGCTTCGCACTCGGGAGATGCCCATGAAGCAGTGGACCTGGATCGTGGTGGCCGCCCTCGCGCTGACCGCCTGTACGGACCGCGAGGCGCAGCGCCAGGCGCAGCAGGCCGCGCTTGCGCAGGCCAACGAGCAGAAGGCCGGCGAGCTGGAAAAGAAATACCAGCAAGCCGTGCAGTCCAGCGATTGGGACATGGCGCGCGCGTTCGGCGCCGACCTGCTGCAGACCTACCCGGACACCGAAGCGGCGCACCGCGTGCAGCCCGGCTATGCGGAGACCAAGGCCAAGGGCGAGCAGGCGCGCGAGCAGCGCAGGCTGCAGGCGCTTTGGCAGTACAACCAGGTCGCAGTGAAGGGCGGCACGCAGCGCTCGGCGATGATCGACGCCAAGACGCGGATCGACGTCGATGGCAGCGGCCCCAAGCCGGTGCAACTCGTTTTCCGCGACCATCCGCAATGGAAGCGCCATGCCTATCTCGTCCTGCAGGCCGGTGACTTCAAGTGCTACGAAGGCTGCAAAGTGCAGGTCAGCGTCGATGGCGGCAAGCCGCGCGCGCTGCCCGCGCATCGCCCGGACACGGATGAAGCGATCGCGATGTTCATCGACGACGACAAAGGCCTGTGGAAGCTCGCGCGCCAGTCCAAGGCCACGCTGAGCATCGAGTTCCCGGTCAAGGCCGGCGGCACGCGCACCGCGGTGTTCGAGAGCGGTGGCCTGGACGCCACCCAGATGCCCGGCTGGCAGTGAGCGGGCTGGGGTTGCCGGGCGCGACTCGCCGCCTGCCATGACCGCGCGCCCATTGCAGGCCTGCCGTCATTGGGTGTTCGACCTCGACGGCACCCTGACCCTGGCGGTGCACGATTTCGCGCGGATCCGGCGCGAACTGGACATCCCCGAACGCCACGACATCCTCGGCCACCTCGCCACGCTGCCGGCGGCCGATGCCGCGGCCAAGCGCGCCTGGCTGGTCGCCCACGAACGCGAACTGGCCGCCGCGTCGCGACCGGCGCCGGGTGCCTGCGAGTTGCTGCAGTGGTTGCACGTGCGCGGCTGTGCGCTCGGCATCCTGACCCGCAACGATCATGCGCTGGCACGCTTGACCCTGGTTGAGATCGGCGTGGCCGCGCTGTTCGCCGACGATGCCATCGTCGGTCGCGATGAAGCAGCGCCCAAGCCGGATCCAGCGGGCCTGCTGTTGCACGCCGCGCGCTGGGCGGCGGCGCCCGCCGACCTGGTGATGGTGGGCGATCATGGCTACGACCTGCAGGCGGGGCGTGCCGCCGGCGCGCGCACGGTGTTCGTGGGCGGCGACAACGCCTGGCCGGCGTTGAGCGATCACACCTATCCCGATTGCCGCGCGCTGCTGATGGCGCTGGGTCGCGGCTGAAGCCGCTCCTACAGGAAAGCCTTGCCAGGTTGCAGGGCGGCTTCAGCCGCGACCGCAGATGGCAGTCGGGGCCGAGGCCCCTCCCACAGCCTTTCGCGCGCTGCGGGAGGGGCTTCAGCCCCGACGCTTTTGCCGATGCAGCCGAACGCTTACAGCGCGTAACCGAACTGCTGCTTGAACTGTTCGTTGAATTCGTTGAAATCGAAGCGCTGGTTCTGCGTGCCGGGATGCTCGACCTTCAGCGCCCCCATCAGGTTGCCCATCCGCCCGATCGTCAACCAGTCGTAGCCGGCTTCGATGCCGTAGATCAGGCCGGCGCGGAAGGCATCGCCACAACCGGTCGGGTCGACCACGCGACGCTCGTGCGCCGGCGGGATGTCGTAGTTCTGCTCGGGCGTATGGATGACCGCACCCTTCGGGCCACGGGTGGTGATGTAGGCCTTCACCCGCGAGACGATCTGCTTCTCGTCCCAACCGGTGCGCTCCTGCAGCAGGTTGGACTCGTAGTCGTTGACGACCACGTAGTCGGCCTGTTCGATGAAGGTGCGCAGTTCCGGCCCGTTGAACAGCGGCATCGCCTGGCCCGGGTCGAAGATGAAGCGCAGGCCCATCTCGCGGAACTCGTTGGCGTTCTGGATCATGCCTTCGCGCCCGTCCGGCCCGACCAGGCCGATGGTCACGCCAGGCACGTCCTTCACGTGGTTCTCGTAGCTGCGCATCATCGCGCCCGGGTGGAAGGCGGTGATCTGGTTGTTGTCGTGGTCGGTGGTGATGAACGCCTGCGGCGTAAACAGCTCATCGATCACCTTCACGTGGGCCAGGGTGATCCCCAGCCCTTCGAAATACTCGCGGTACGGACCGAAGTCCTGGCCCACCGTGCCCATCGGAATCGGGTCGCCGCCCAACAGCTTCAGGTTGTAGGCGATGTTGCCTGCGCAGCCGCCGAACTCGCGGCGCATCCGCGGCACCAGGAACGACACGTTCAGGATGTGCACTTTGTCCGGCAGGATGTGGTTCTTGAACTGGTCCGGGAACACCATGATGGTGTCGTAGGCGAGGGAACCGCAGATCAGGGCGGACATCAGGTAAGGGCCTTTGCTGGTGAGAAACCCGCCGGCCGAAGGGGCGGCCTGGGGGGCGGCAGGCGCGCCGCGGCGCAAAGGTTAACGGCTGTCGCCGTTCAGGGCCAGAAGCGGCGACGCGCGATCGGGCCGCCGAAGCTGAAAATCGCCGGCCAGGCCTGCATTTCTCCTTGCCGGTACCCAGGCGGGTTGCTACGCTAGCAGACTTCGTTTTCTGCCCATTTTTTCGCCATTCGGCTTCCCGCCATTCGGCGCCCCGGGCACGACCTTCTCCAGGAACGACTCCCTCGATGTTCAAGAAACTGCGCGGCATGTTCTCCAACGACCTGTCCATCGACCTGGGCACGGCCAACACCCTGATCTATGTGCGCGGCCAAGGCATCGTGCTGAACGAGCCGTCCGTGGTCGCCGTGCGCCAGGACCGCGCCATCGGCGGCACCCGCTCGGTCGCCGCGGTCGGCGCCGAGGCCAAGCAGATGCTGGGCCGCACCCCCGGCCACATCACCACCATCCGCCCGATGAAGGACGGCGTCATCGCCGACTTCACCTACACCGAGGCGATGTTGAAGCACTTCATCAAGAAGGTGCACAAGTCGCGCTTCCTGCGCCCGAGCCCGCGAGTGCTGGTCTGCGTGCCGGCCGGCTCGACCCAGGTCGAGCGCCGCGCCATCAAGGAATCGGCCGAGGAAGCAGGCGCGCGCGACGTCTACCTGATCGAGGAGCCGATGGCGGCGGCGATCGGTGCCGGCATGCCGGTGACCGAGGCGCGCGGCTCGATGGTCATCGACATCGGCGGCGGCACCACCGAAGTGGCGGTCATCTCGCTGAACGGCATCGTCTACTCGCAGTCCGTGCGTGTGGGCGGCGACCGCTTCGACGAGTCGATCACCAACTACGTGCGCCGCAACCACGGCATGCTGATCGGCGAGGCGACCGCCGAGCGCATCAAGCTGGAGATCGGCTGCGCCTACCCGCAGGCCGTGGTGCAGGAGATGGAAATCTCCGGCCGCAACCTCGCCGAGGGCGTGCCGAAGATGATCAAGATCAACTCCAATGAAGTGCTCGAAGCGCTGCACGAGCCGCTGTCGGGCATCGTGTCGGCGGTCAAGCTTGCGCTGGAACAGACCCCGCCGGAGCTGTGCGCCGACGTGGCCGAGCGCGGCATCGTGCTGACCGGCGGCGGCGCCCTGCTGCGCGATCTGGACCGCCTGATCTCCGAAGAAACCGGCCTGCACGTGCAGGTCGCCGACGATCCGCTCACCTGCGTCGCCCGCGGCGGCGGTCGTGCGCTGGAACTGGTCGACATGCATGGCAACGAGTTCTTCGCACCGGAGTGAGCGGGTGCGGCGAAAGGGGATGGGGGACTGGAATGGGCGCTTTGCGGCCGATTCCCGATGGCTCGTCTGCTGACCGCCGCCAAGCTTGTATCGGGCGCGCCGCGGGCTGCGCCCTTTTCCTTCCCGATTCCCCCTTCACGATTCCCGGCTGAAACCAGTGCCGCCCTACGCCGGACCCCCGATTGCCTCCCGCCCCGGCGATGCCGCCAGTACGGTGCGCCTGCTGGCCTACCTGGCCCTGGCCGTCGTGCTGATCGTGCTCGACAGCCGCGGCGGCTGGTTGTCGCAAGTGCGCGAGCGCACCAATGTGCTGGTCCAGCCGATCTGGGCGCTGGCCGGGCTGCCGGGCCGGATCGGCCTGCAGGTCAAGGACAACGCCGCCACGCACGGCCAGCTGGTCACCGAGAATCGCGAGCTGCGCAACCAGTTGCTGATCGCCAATGCGCGCCTGACCCGATTGCAGACCGCCGCGCTCGACAACGCGCAACTGCGTGAACTGCTCAATGCCGCCGAGCGCAACGGACTGGACGTACAGCTGGCGCCGATCCTGGATATCGACCTGGACCCCACCCGCCAGCGCCTGGTGCTGGATGCTGGCAGCAGCGACGACGTGCATGTCGGGCAGGCGGTGATCGACGCCGGCGGACTGATGGGGCAGGTGATCGCCACCACTCCAGCCCATTCGACGGTGCTGCTGCTGACCGACCCCGACCATGCCGTGCCGGTCACCGTGGCGCGCAACGGCGTGCGCCTGATCGCCTACGGCCGCGGCGATCGCCTGGAACTGCGCGATATCCCCCTCAGCGCCGGCGTCGAAGTCGGCGACGAGATCGTCACCTCGGGGCTTGGCGGGCGTTTCCCGGCCGGTTTCCCGGTCGGCACCATCGCCGAGCTGCACCCGGACGACACCCACGCCTTCCTGGTCGGCCAGCTCAAGCCGGCGGCCAAGCTCGACCGCGGCCGCGACGTGCTGCTGCTGAAGAGCCGCGAATGGCGCGTGCTGCCGGCGCCGTCCGGGGCACAGCCGGTCGCGCAGGGCGACGCCAACGGCGCCGCCACGGAACGTCCCAGCGTGCGCGCCGGCGCCTCCGGCCCCGATGCCGCCGCGCCCGCCGGCAATGCCGCCGCCGCGTCCACCCAACGCGCGCAGACCCAACCCGCGCCGGGCACCGCGCCAGCGCCGGTCAAGCCGCCCGCGCAGGAGACCCGGCGATGATCCGCCGCAACCAATGGGTGCTGCCGGTCAGCGTGGTGGTGGCGCTGCTGCTGGGCCTGTTGCCGCTGCCGCCGCTGGTCCAGCCGTTGCGCCCCTATTGGCTGGCGCTGGTGTTGGCCTATTGGGTGATCGAGGAGCCGGACCGGGTTGGCCTGGGCTTCGCCTTCGTCGCCGGTGTCGTCGCCGACCTGCTGTATGGCGGCGTGCTCGGCGAACAGGCGCTGCGGCTGGTCATCATGACCTTCATCCTGCAGCGCTTCCGCGCGCGCCTGCGCTTCTTCCCGGTCTCGCAGCAGGCGCTGGCGATCGGCGGCCTGTTGTTGAACGACCGCATCGTCACCGCAGCCCTGCACCTGGCGCTGGGCGAGGCGACGCTGCCCTGGTCGTACTGGTGGGCGCCGCTGCTGGGCATGGCGCTGTGGCCGCTGCTGTTCGTGCTGCTGGATGCAGTGCGGCTGGGCCGGCGCCGCAAATAGCAGACGATGTACCAGCGCCGCCATTCCAAGAACCCGCATGCCGAGGCCGAACAGTTCCGGCGCCGGGCGGTGCTGGGTTTCGCGGTGGTGCTGTTGTGCCTGGTCGGCCTGGGCGGCTGGTACTTCAAGCTGCAGGTGCTCGACCACGAGGTCTACGCGACCCGCTCGGAGGCCAACCGCATCAAGCCGCGGCCGGTGGTGCCCGGGCGCGGCATGATCTACGACCGCAACGGGCGCCTGCTGGCCGAAAACGTCCCCGCCTTCCGCCTCGACGTGACCCCGGACAAGGTCACCGACATGGACGCCATGCTGGCCGAGCTGGGCAAGGTGATCGCGATCTCGCCCGAAGACCGCGAGCGCTTCAACCGCGAGCGCAAGTCGCGCCGCAGCTTCCTGCCGGTGACGCTGCGCCTGCGCATGAGCGACGAGGAAATGGCGCGCTTCGCGGTCGAACGCTGGCGCTTCCCCGGCGTCGAGCTCGAGCCCTACCTGACCCGCCGCTATCCCTATGGCGAGCTGTTCGCGCACGTGATCGGCTATGTCGGCCGCGTCGACGAAAAGGACCTGGAGACGCTGGGCGAGGGCAACGCCGCGCTGACCCATATCGGCAAGTCCGGCCTGGAGCGCTACTACGAGCAGGAGCTGCGCGGCCAGGTCGGCTACGAGCAGGTCGAGACCAACGTGCAGGGCCGCGCGATCCGTACCGTCGGCCGAGTGCCGGCGAAGTCCGGCGCCGACCTGCGGCTGTCGATCGACGCCGACCTGCAGCGCGCGATGGTCGCTGCCTTCGGCGAGTTCGAAGGCGCGGCGGTGGCGATGGACCCGCGCACCGGCGAAATCCTGGGCATGGTCAGCCTGCCCAGCTACGACCCGAATCTGTTCGTCAACGGCATCTCGCACGCGGACTTCAAGGCACTCAACGAAAACCCCTCGCGCCCGCAGTTCAACCGGCTGGTGCTGGGCGGCGTGGCGCCCGGCTCCACGATCAAGCCGCTGATCGCGCTGGCCGGCCTGGACAGCGGCGTGCGCCGTCCCGAGGACCGCATCCTGTCCACCGGCATGTTCTACCTGCCGGGCACCAGCCGCGGCTGGGGCGACTCGCACCGCGGCGGCCATGGCTGGACGGACCTGCGCAAATCGATCGCGCAATCGGTCAACACGTACTACTACAAGCTGGCGCTGGACCTGGGCATCGACCGCTTCGACCACTACATGGACGCCTATGGCCTGGGCAAGCCGACCGGCATCGACCTGGCCGGCGAGATCGGCGGCATCCTGCCGTCGCCGGCCTACAAGATGAAGTCGCGCAAGGAGCGCTGGTATCCCGGCGACACGGTCAACATTTCGATCGGGCAGGGCGACTGGAAGGTCACGCCGCTGCAGCTGGCCCGCGGCGTGTCGGGCCTGGCCAACGGCGAACTGCACCGCCCGCACCTGGTGGTCGCCGAGCGCAGCGGTTTCGACGCCGAATGGGCGCCGTTGCCGCAGCCGGCGGGCGCGCCGATCAGCCCGAAGCCGGAAAACGTCGAAGTGGTGCGACAGGGCATGATGGATACGATCCGGCCGGGCGGCACGGGCTATTCGCTGTTCGTGGGCACGCCTTACGCGCTGGGCGGCAAGACCGGCACCGCGCAGGTCGTCAGCCGCAAGGGCGTGGCCGCGGTCGATCCGCGCTCGCTGCCGATCCACCTGCGCCACCGCTCGCTGTTCGTGGGTTTCGCGCCCGCGGAGAACCCGACCATTGTCCTGGCCATCGCGGTGGAGGGCGGCGGCTACGGCGCCAGCACCGCCGGCCCGATCGCGCGCAAGATCTTCGATGCCTGGCTGCTCGGCAAGATGCCGGCAGGCCTGGAGCCGTTGGACGCCGAGCGCGGCAGCACCGCGATCGGCGCTTTCCAGCTCGACAGCGATTCGCCCGAGCCGCGCCATGCCGGCGACGCCGCCGCATTGGCGTTGACCGGTCCGATGCAGATCGATGTGGCCGGCGCACCGGTCACGATCGATCCTTCGCGGCTGCAGCAGGCGCCGGCCGCGCCGCCGGTGCCGGACTCGGTGCCGGAGGAGGACCAATGAAGGATTTCCTGCGTTGGTTGCTGGACATGGTCCAGCGCTTCACCAGCACGCTGGACTGGATGTTGTGCCTGGCGCTCGGCCTGCTGATGTTGATCGGCCTGGCAGTGCTCAAGAGCGCCGGCGGCGCGGTCAACGGCGATCACCTGGTGATGGCGCAGGGCGTGCGTTTCGCGATCGGGCTGGCGGCGATGTGGGGCATTTCGCGCGTGTCGATCTTGCGGTTGCGCGCTTGGACCCCGTTGATCTACGCGTTGTCCATGCTGCCGCTGCTGGCAGTGTTCGCGCTGGGCACCGGCAAGTACGGCCGGCAGTGGCTGGACCTGAAGGTGTTCTACCTGCAGCCGGCCGAACTGCTCAAGATCAGCCTGCCGATGATGGTGGCCTGGTATCTGCACCGCATGCCGTTGCCGCCGCGCATCCTTACCGTGCTGGTGAGTCTGATCATCATCGGCGTGCCGACCGCACTGATCATGCTGCAGCCGGACTTCGGCACCGGCGTGCTGATCGCCGCCAGCGGCGTGTTCGTGCTGCTGCTGGCCGGTCTGCCGTGGTGGTGGGTCGGGGTGGGCGTGGGCGGCGTGGCCGCGGTCGCGCCGGTGGCCTGGTTCTGGCTGCTGCGGCCCTACCAGAAGGACCGCATCATGATGTTCCTCAATCCCGAGAACGACGCCTTGGGGGCGGGCTGGAACATCATCCAGTCCAAGATCGCGATTGGCTCTGGCGGCCTTTCGGGCAAGGGCTGGGGCCTGGGCTCGCAGTCGCACCTGAACTTCATCCCCGAGCAGACCACCGACTTCGCCTTCTCGGTACTCAGCGAGGAATTCGGCTGGATCGGCGTCGCCATCGTGCTGGCGCTGTACCTGGTGGTGATCGCGCGCTGCCTGTGGATCGCCTCGCAATCGCGCGACACCTATTCGCGCCTGCTCGCCGGCGCCACCGGCCTGGCGTTCTTCGTCTACGTGATCGTCAACGGCGGCATGATCTCCGGCCTGTTGCCGGTGGTCGGCGTGCCGATGCCGCTGATGAGCTACGGCGGCACCTCGGCGGTGTCGCTGCTGGCCGGCCTGGGCGTGGTGATGGCGGTGAAGGCGCATAGGCCCATACACAGCGGGTATTGAGACGTGGCCATTCCCCCTTCCGGCAATGGCCCTCAAAGTTTCCGCTAGCGCGAAAACTTTGGGTCCCGACTTCGAGTTTGCCTAGATGCGATGTCGCTCGCTTTGTAGGAGCGGCTTCAGCCGCGACCGAGGGGATCGGGGCGGTCGCGGCTGAACGCCAGCCCCGCAAGCCTAGGACGCCGCAGCGCTCCCGCAAATGCGAGAAGAAACCGCAAATTCCAGGCCAGCGGCCAGCAGAGCTGAATAGGCGCCGCCAGGTTAGTCACTTGACGACTGGCAAAGTTCTTTTGTTTCATGGTCTTATTGGGAGTAATTCATCCCGAAACTTTCGATGTGCCGATGATCCGTTGCGCGCTGGTCTGTCTGACGTCCCTTTGCCTGGCCGCCTGCGCGACCCAGGCCCAGCCGCCGGCGCCGGCAGGCAAGCCGCCGGCGACCCTGAGCGCCCGGCCCGGGGCGCCCGTCGAGGCCGCACCCGAAGCCACCGCACTGCCGCCGGTCGACCTGACTCCCGTGCCCTTCGAGACCGCACGCGCCAACTTCATCCGCGACACCGCCGCCAAATACGGCATCGATCCGCACTACATCGAACAGGTGCTCGCCCAAGCCGAGTTCCGCGACCCGATCATCGCCGCGATGTCGCGGCCGGCCGAACGCGTCAAGCCCTGGAACGAATATCGCCCGATGTTCATCACCCAGGCGCGCATCGATGGCGGCCGCGCCTTCCTGGCCGAACATCGCGAACAACTGGCCAAGGTCGAAGTCGCCACCGGCGTGCCAGCCCAGGTCATCGTGGCGATCATCGGCGTTGAAACCAGCTACGGCGCCAACACCGGCAAGTACCGCGTGCTCGACGCCCTCTACACCCTGGCATTCCGCTACCCGCGCAGCGGCGACCCGGCCAAGCTCGAGCGCGAAGTGCGCCGCGAACTGTTCTTCCGCGATGAGCTCGGCCAACTGTTCGCGCTCGGCCAGGAAGAGAAACTCGACATCACCACGTTGATCGGCAGCTACGCCGGCGCCATGGGCATGGGCCAGTTCATGCCGTCCAGCTACCGCCAGTTCGCCGTCGACGGCGATGGCGACGGACGCCGCGACCTGTTCAACAACTACAACGACGTCTTCGCCTCCATCGCCAACTACTTCGTGCAGAAGGGCGGCTGGCAGCGCGGTGGGCAGGTCGCCGTGCCGGCCACGCTGGCCGCCGGCCATGAAGCGTTCGATCCCACTGACTGGACGCCGGTGTACCCGCTGGCCGACCTGGCCGCGCGCGGCTACCACCCATCGGCACCGATCGTCGCCGGCACCCAGGCCACGCCGATCACCCTGGAAGGCAGCGGCGGCAAGCAGTACTGGCTGGGCTTCCAGAACTACTACGCGATCACCCGCTACAACATCTCGAAAATGTACGCGATGGCCGTGTTCCAGCTCTCCGAGGCCATCGCCGGCAAGGAGTTACCCCCGGCATGAACAAGCATTCCTGGTGGTTGCCCGCATTGCTGGTGCTCGGCCTGGCGGCCTGCAGCAGCGCTCCCAAGAAAGGCCCGGCCGGCGCCGCGACCTCGAAGGCGGTCAAGGGCGTCAAAGTGACCGGCCGCGAACCTGCGCGCGTGGCGACCGGCTGTCCCGCCACATCGCCCTACGCGCCTGCGCAGGAGGATCCGTCCACGCGCGGCAACTACAGCGCGGGCGGGCTCTACAAGCCCGGTGTCAACGACA
>Ga0160447_101033_pt1 | contig 11449 bp, 4 predicted proteins | sample HID1973K_E1MG_FD_108222 | JGI IMG/M metagenome (GOLD analysis project Ga0160447, IMG submission 108222) | Enriched mosquito-associated microbial communities from UW Madison campus, WI, USA - HID1973K_E1 MG | ecosystem: Host-associated > Arthropoda: Insects > Digestive system > Unclassified ...
CCTGGAGTACACCGCTGCAGTTGCTCCGGATCGTGTCCATGACCAACTCCTGTTCAGTGAATATCCAGCCACCAACCCTGGCCCACCTCAAAGCTCTGCAATGATGCGCCGCTGGGATCTGGGCGCCCTGGGCATGGCGTACCGCGATGACCTCACGTGGCGCCTCGTGGTGACTCGCGAAAGCTTCGTCTTTCGGACGGCCAATGCCACCAACAGCCCATTGGAAGACTTTCTGCTCAGACCAATTTCTCCAATGGTTAACGAAAACGTCACGGCTGATTGTGTCGAGCTGTTCGAGGTGCGTAAGAACACGCTGAGACTGGAACAGCATCTCAATCTGCATGGCCACAAATGGACACCGGATGAGCGTCTGGATCTGGCTAAGGCGCTGTTCGCACCTTTCGCAGAATTGCACAACCTGGGCTTCGCGCATCGTGACATCAGCGCCCAGAATCTGTGGTATTCGCAAGATTCCAGGATCATTCTGATCTCCAGTTTCCAGGCCGCATTCCTGCCCGACAAGGGCACGGTCAAAGACCTTTTTGAAAAGTTGCGTAGCAACAACACCATGCTGCCAGAGGACGTCTACGCATGCGAAGGCGACCCACTGAGCCCGTTTGCCAAAGACGTCTACTTGCTTGCCCTTGTCGCCCACAAGATCTGCTTCCACGGCGAAAAATTCACGCTGGAAGATGGCGTTCCCGTTTGGCGCTCGGTGACCAGCGACCCATACAACGGCAAGCTGAATGCGTTCTTCGCCAAGGCGATGGACATCGAGCAGCAAAATCGCTTTGCTAATGCCGCTGAGATGCTGGGGGAGTTCAATACCTTGGTGATCGGCAAGCCGCTTCAGTATGACGACACCCAAGAGGTCATGCAGGAGATCGCCAAAGGCGATTTCGTGAAGACGAATTGGAACCCCTACATGCTGATGAGCTATTTTCCGCCAGCACCAGGTGTGAACCCCGCCCCCGTGGGCGAGAAGATGGTGTATCGCTGCACGGTCAATGGCGAAGAAGCGCTGCTGAAGTTTTTCCCTAAAGCTACTGTTGATGTCAAAAACCCAGGCACCAACCGGCGCATTCTGCGCATGCGAAAGCGCATCGAGAAAAGCATCAAAGACGAGCTTCCACTCCCGGCTCTGCTGGCGCATGGCATGTTCGGCGGCGGCAATGGTCTTTTCATCGTCACTCGATTCGAAGAAGGTACCGTGTGGCCGGAGTATGTTGCAGGTTTGACCTCGCTTGAGCAGAAGCTTGAGGCTGCATCTGCACTGTGCAATCTCCTTGAGGGTCTGCACGGGCGAGACTTCGCCCATGGCGACCTGCATCCAGGCAACATTCTCGTGCGCCCGAGCGAGGAGGGTGAGCCTCTTCATCTGATTCTGATCGACGCTTTGGACTATGGCGACACCAGCGATCCATACAACGTTGAATACGGCCCAGTTGATCCTTCAACCACCGATAGTTTTGGACGTGACGCCTACGCGCTCTACAAGATCGTTCAGGAGCTGTTCGGCGACGAAGCACCCAAGGCAATGGAATCCGAGTTCGCGTTGCGCACAGAGCAGCCCAATGGCGTTCCTGTCTCGATCGAGCCATTGGGAGAAGCCATCAGCGCAGAGCTTGAAGCGTGCAGTAAGCCCGAAACCGTTCAAGCGCCTGCTTTGCGGTTTATTGCCGATTCCTTCAAGTTTCCGATTGAAGAGACGTTGCTCAAGCCTAGCGGCACGATGTACTACCTGCACGTCGAGGCTGCAGACCGCTATCCTAATCAGATGCATTTCAGAATTACGGGTGAAGACAGGCGTATCTCCTTCAATTTCGATCCTGAATCGAACGCCATCAGCTCTCCGTTCCTGAGCGATATATCTTTCAGTGACTGCATCTCGGCAGGGCAGCGTGCCCTGTCCACCTTCGATCAACCAATCATGCTCGGGCGTGGTGTCTCCACCAAGCAGAACGAGGAGCTCTTCGTCGCGTTTTTGATGGAGCAGGAACCTGTACAGGCCTTTCTCGGCAAGGCTGATGCCGAACCATGTGAAAGCGAGTGCGAAGACGAACCTGAAGGGGTCAACCAGACCATCAGACCTTCGTCGATCTGGAAAACCATGGTGGAAACCGAAGGCGACCAGCTCATGCGCGTGGAGATTGCCACCACCGAGATGGAAGAAAGCCCAAGTGGTTCCCTCCTTATCCCTTACGTATCCACCAACGGGCAAGACGTCGACTTCAGCGAAGACAGTGCCGAGCTGCGGATTTACTTTGAGGAAGGTGGAAAGCCCTTCGGAGAGGTTGTTGCAGAGGAGTGCAGTAGCGTGCGTCTGGCGGTGCGCATGTTCTCAGTAGGGATTCGGAGCGTTAAGCAGAAGCTGACTGCGGGGACAGAGCTGATCTTTGAATCCAAACTCAGCGGTGCTTCACGTGCGCGCCGCAAACGAGCCATGGAGCGCGTACTGAACGGAGTGTCGAGGATCTCTCACCTGCAGGCGTACTTTGACCAAACCAGTAACGTCCAGTCGAAAGTCATTGGCAAAATCCCAGATGAGGCCGCCATCCGTGAACGATACGACTCCGAACACGAACAGCTGAACCCAAGACAGATCGTTGCATTTCAGCGAGCGGTCTCCGAAGGCCCTATCTCGGTGCTTCAGGGGCCTCCAGGCACGGGTAAGACCGACTTTGTAACAAAATTGATACATTACCTCTTTGAGCACGAGATCGCCGGCAACATTTTGCTGGTAGGTCAGTCACATGCGTCGGTCGATACGGTGGCCATAAAGGCGCGGGAACTGTTCTCGGAACTTGGTAGCGACATCAGCGTGGTTCGCCTGGGGCATGAATCTGCACTCGATGATCAGATGCTCCAATGTCACTCCAGCTCCATCCAGCGCCAGATTCGCTACAAGTTTCAGCGCGAATACGAGAAGCGAATCAACGCTCTTTCTTCGCGTCTGATGCTGAACCAGGATCTGGTCGAGGAGCTTGCCAAGCTGCACCGCAGCGTCAGCCCCATTCTTGAGCGTATTTCCACCTACACCACTCAGAAGGATGATGCGGGGCGCAAGCGCCATCTTGCCGAAGAGGTGCGCATCGAGCAGATGAATGGCCACCAGGCCAAGATCGACAGCTGCATCGAATCACTTGAAAGCAACCTGAGCACTCGCGGCTATGAATTTCCGCTTCCGCCGCCTTCCGATCCGGGATTCTGGGTCGAGCTTTCAAGGCAAGTGGCCCGTCAACATGGTGTCACTGACCAGTTGGCCCTCCAACGCCTTAATAACCTGATCGGGATCAGCAAGGATTGGATCGATGTACTGGGCTCCGGTGCTGCCAACTATGACAAGTTCCTCGTCAAGACGTCTCAGTTGGTGTGCGGGACGCTCGTGGGTATTGGTGCCGAGAACATCAATATCGAGGAGATCGAGTTCGACTGGGTAATTGTGGACGAAGCAGGGCGAGCCCAAGCCTCTGAGCTCATGATTGCCATGCAGTGTGGACGAAGGGTGTTGCTGGTGGGCGACCATAAGCAGCTCCCACCCATGTACGACAAAAAGCACATCCGTGAAGTGACTCGAAAGCTGAAGATTGACGAGCGCGAAGCTCGCAAAACAGATTTTGAACGGGCTTTTGAAGTCAACAACGGCATCGCTTTCGACACCCAGTACCGGATGATCGAGCCCATCGGGAAGATCGTTAGCCACTGTTTCTACAATGACGACCTGCACAGTTTCCGCAAAAAGGCAGGCCCTTGGTGCGATGAGCTTCCCTATCCATTGAACAAACCCGTCAGCTGGATTGACAGTGGTAGCGGCGAGCGCGCCGTCAATGAAGACGAGCCTGAGAAACACAAGTTTGTGAACAAACATGAGCTTGCCGTGGTTTTGCATGTGCTTCGCCAATTGGCGAAACCCGAGCAAATGAAAAATCTCAATGCCAAACGCACGGCGAAGAATCCTCAGCCCATCGGCATCATCACCATGTACCGTGGTCAGAAGCAGTTGATCGAGGAGGAATTGAGCCGTGCTGAGTGGGCGGCTCCTCTTCGCGATGCTGTTCGAATTGATACGGTTGACAGCTACCAAGGCCAGCAATCATCGCTTTTGATCCTGAGTCTGGTTCGTAACAACGATAAGGGCCTTCAGGGATTTCTGGTCGATCAGTCTCGGATCAACGTCGCAATGTCGCGGGCTCAGGATCGACTGGTCGTCGTCGGCTCTCTTCGCATGTGGAATGGGGCCAATGCGCCCACAGCCTTGGGCAGTGTCGTCAAGTACGTCACCGAGCAACAGAAACTCTTTCCGAACGATTACGAAATCGTAGATGGCACCACTGTGATGGAGGGCACAAGCCATGACTGAAGAATATCAAGCTACCGATGCTTCCGGATTTCGGATCTGCAACACGATTTCTCTTCTGGTGCCGGCCTATCAGTACCAGATCAAATGTGCCTGGACAAAGGAGGTCTCCCTTCCTGCTGTAGAGGAGTTCACCTGTCGTCTTCTGCTGGCACTTGAGGAAGTCTTGCCGGGCGAAATTCGGCAGTACTTCGGGTTGTCCGCACGTGAGTGCGATGTGTTAATCGAAACGCTGGTTCGCAACAAGCTTGCCATGCACACCAGTGACGGCCATCTGGCTCCATCGTCGATGCTGATGGATCGCACCCGTGGAAGTTCGAATGCAAGCCCGAGCCTTACCAAATATGAAGAACGTATCGAACAGCCGATCTTTGAGCTATTGACCAAAACGGTCATGCCACCGAGTCAGTACAACCGCAGTCGCTGGGGGCTTCCCGAAATTCCGGTTCCACCCCAAAACAAGGGCTGGTCTACGCAGGAGGTGGCTGACGCTTTCGGTTCCCAGTACCGCGCATTCCTAGATTTCTCAAAGATCCCTGAATCAGAGAGCCGCAGGACGCGCCTCTATAAGGTTGGCACCTGTGACCAGGCGTCCCCTCTGAACATTCCTGTGGATATCGAAATCGGCTTGCTGCCTACGTCTTCCGGGAATGTCGAGATAATCAAGCGAGCAGCAGAGAAGGTCGGCAACGCCAGGCAAAGGCCATTGACTATGGAGCTTGAAGCGAGAATCTCGGATTACCTGAACGGTCTCAGGATGCCTGTCGGCGGCATGAGCATTCAAGATTACTGCGAAACGTTCAAAGACGAAGTGCTCGTACGTTACCTTGATGATCGAGGCCTGGATATCAACACCTGGATGCTCGATCACAAGAATCGCCGCACAGGTTATGGTACCCAGGCAACCAGAGCGATGATCGGCCCGATCTATGACAGCAACAACCGAATCACTTTGGGGCGAATGCTGGAAGATCTCTCACGAGACTGGCCTGAAGGAACCGCTCACTCAGCCCTTTGGTTGTCCAGCTCGGTACCGCTATGGGCGGCTAACGGGACACTGCTCAGCGACTTCTGTCGCAAGACATCTGAAAAACTCAGCGACGCGCCGCACACCAAGGGTCGAATCACAGCAATCCTGCCATGTAAAAACCCCAAGGAGTTGGGGCAACTGCGCAGGACTTATCACACCCGCATTCCAAACGGGGTCGCCTTCGGTGGAAAAGAGCTTCAGGATCGTTTCGAGATTTTCTTGGTTCCCGGTCAATTAGCAGTCGTTCAGTATCACTTCCAGCCAAGTGATGAGAGCGCCGCGACGATACCTATCGGTTACATCACTTGCGATCCCGAACGCGTCGCCCATATCGATAGCTTCCTCACCACACGCTTGGCAGCGCGTGGTGAAGCTAAAGTGGCCTGGAAGGAAGACCCTGAGATTGATGTTAACCAGTTGATTGACAAGGAGCGACTGGAGATCATTCAAGCGGGCGCTTTGTAGCTTCCGAGGACACCCCAGACAACGCGCACTTTCAAGAAACCACCTCGCTGGTAACCCTTGAAACTCTGATTGGGTGCTTTGGGTGGTCAAATCCGATGCAAACAGGTAGTCAAGATCAATGCAAAACGCTTGGTCAAGTGAGGTGCAATTTCCCAGGCAACGTTGAGCTAAACGCAACTGTGCGAGAAAATGCCCATTCATACCTCCCGTGGAGTAGTGCGATTAGCCAATCCATTCTCTTTGGTGGCCGCAGTGAAGTCTCACTAAGACTAAGCCCAACGTGTCGAAGAGAATGTAATGGCTGAACTATTCCGTATTCACGAGGCAGCTTCCCCAGATGCAGTTCACGTCATCTTCATCCACGGTTTGGGTGGCCATTTTCAGGGCACGTGGATGTCGAACACGAAGGATCACGCGGCCCTCTGGCCCACATGGCTAGGTAAGGAAGCAAATTGCTCCGTCTGGCTACTCAGCTACGACGCCGCACTCTCCGGCTGGACTGGCGATGCAATGCACCTTACTGAGCAGGGTGTTGCCTTGATGTCGGTATTGAGTTACGAAAAAGCGTTGCAGGGCAAACGCATCGTCCTCGTCGGACATAGCCTCGGCGGTCTGGTGATCAAGGCTGGAATGGTGCACTCAGCCACGCATGACGCCCCTCGACTGCGCCCTACTCTGGGCTCGATCTCAGCGACCGTTTTCGTCGGCACACCACATCAAGGATCAAGCCTGGCGACAGCTGCAGTCGCAGTAGGTGTACTGCGAGCAAATCCTCAAGTCCGCAATATGCAGCAAAATGATGCGTGGCTGAAAAACCTGAATGGTCAATTCCAGAAACTACAACGTGAACTCGAATTTCCTGTCCATGTGTTCTATGAGACTCACGGTGTTCTCGTAGGCCGAAAGCTGTGGAAGCTCCAGTTCGGAAAACGCCTGGTAATAGTGGATCGCAACAGCAGTGATCCGCAAATTCCGGGCGTTACGCCGATACCGCTTGAGTACGATCATATCCAGATTGCCAAGCCGAAAAGCCGTAACGCTACTCTGTACAAGGCCATGCTCGAAGTGGTCGACAACGCCCGTGCAAGCACGCAAGCACCGCCATCCCAACCAGGCGCCCAAGTACCTCAGCCGATTGGTATCAGCGACGAGTTGAACTCAGAGCCCCTTGAGTCCCTTAAGTCCGTGAAACGGGAAGCGGACTCAGACACACCCGTCGTAAGGACTGAACAACTGCGCCAGCTCGCTCGAAAGCTGCTGGACAGCGGTCTGCCCTCCTCCATCACTGCCGTCTACCCTGACGCTACAGTTGCGGCCTCACAGGCGCTGACGACTTTATCGAAAATTGAACGCTTCATCGTGGAGGTTGGCGATGGGAGTGAGGATTCGCTGACCCGGCATACATTTCAGACGCTCGCAGTCCTGAAGGAATCAAAGCACCTCGTCATTGCCGCACCCGGATCAGGGAAAACGCATGCGCTGTGGCAGGTAGCAGAAGCGCTTATTTCCAGCTCCGAGTCGATTCCGCTCTTTCTTCCTGTGGGCGGTCTCAGCACGTGGGATCAGGTAAGAAGCATCATTTCAGATGTCTCGCCCGACCTCTCCCCGGATGAGATTTTGCGTGATCCAAGGGTGTGCGTGTGTATTGATGGGTGGTCGGAGTTCGGTACCGGTATGAACATTGGCCAACGCTCCAAGGCTTTGAGAGTGCTACAGGAGGTACGTGTCATCGCCAACGCCCGGCATGCAGATGCTGGCGATTCGGGCTTCAAAATCTGGAGACTTGAACCGCTACCTCTCCATGCTGTGTCCAGCGCTCTTTCCCGCGCCCGACCCGGCTCACCTGAGATACCTGAGAGGCTTCTGGATCTACTGCGCCAGCCCTTGATGATTTCCCTGTTTCTTCTGTCAGGAAAAGATGAAGGTTCAGCGGGCGCGCTGCTGCAGGACTTCCACGCACGCTTGACGCGCAACATGCCGGAAAAATTTAATGAAGCCCTGAGCCGGGCAGTCGCAGTGGTCACGCTTTCGGGAGATAAATCCTACAGCCGACTCATCGCCCAGCTTCGCCTACATGCTAACGAGCTAAATGTCCCTGAGCCAGTGCGCTTATTGGAGTCATTGGGATCGATCACCAATCGTGCAGGCCAAGCAGTACCCGTTCATGATCTGTACTGGAGTTGGCTATGCGGTTGTGGGTTGTTACAAGGCATAGGTACCGCGAGTGCAATCACGCGATTATCCACCCGAGAAAGCTACGCCCTCGCTCTGCAATCGGGTGAACCTGTCAGTGCTGGACTCATTGAAGCCACGGTTGATTTCGACTGGCTTCTCGCGGCGAAATTGCACGCTCACACTGGGTCATCGCATGCACACCAAGTAATCGCCGACACACTGGAGCGCGGCTTTTCAGATAGCCGCTTGGCAGTTCGAGGTCGAGCTGCGCTCGCGGCCTTGATAAGCCAGACCCCCAGATACATCCCCCAGGTGCTCCAGACCCTCAGCAAGCTGTATGCGTGTAGAGCCGCAGGTAGAAGTTGGTTGGATGAATTGGAACCTGCGGTTATATTCCCGCTAAGGGGTGTGATTGCTGACTGGTTGGGATCTCCAGGCACCCATCTTCTGCTGGAGTCCATCGCCGAGAAGGGAACTTCGCAATGGGTTGATTGGCTGGAGCAGATGGCTACAGCCAATAAAATTACCTGGAATGACGCCATTGCCACCGCACTTGCGTGCTCTCCAGGAGTTCCGGCTTGGGGTTCCCACCGCCTGTACGACCTCCTGCGGGATGACCCATGGAAGCTCAGGCACGCGGCAGCAAGGCGTTCCAATTTGGCATTGGCGACATTCATCGCGGGCGAGTACAGCCAGATCATCGAACAGGCTGTAGCTGGCGGATCCAGTGGCTGGATTGATATGAACCGGGTGATTCTGGACTGCGGGACAGACCAGACCTTCGAGCGCCTTTTGGCCGACTTCAGCGATATGACTGAAAAGGCTCAGGAGCTGTTGGGCTACGCTGTTGTAGATCGAGGCGGTGAGTGGATAGCGAGATTTCAAAAGGCTGCGTTTATGCAACCTAAGCAAATGCATCTTCACTCCCAACGCCATACTCATCATCACAAGCTTGCAAAAGTCATGTCTCTGGACGTCGATGATGAAACAGCGAGGCAGTGGATCGCTAACGGATATTGCAATTCCGGCTGGCGCGTCCTGATCGCGCGTCATGGGGTCGCGATGCTTCCTGAATTGATCGCCGCCATGCCCTCTAGTTTCAGTGGTAGCGACTTTGTGCCGGAGCTTGAATACATTGCGTACCTGGATAGTGCACCTAAAACTTTGCTTCCTGAGATATGGAAACGCGTAATGGGACAAATGCAGCCCAAAACGGCTCAAGATGTTTTGCTCGCGGTAAATATTGTTACGCCGGAGGGAATGTTGAGCATTGTTGATTTCCTGAATCGCGTCTCCTTCTCGCTCCCCGCATATCACTTGGACATCGTGCTACAGATATACGCTGACTGGCAGAAAGACACTAATCTGAAGCTGCAAGCTACCGTCGATGGAAAATCTTTCCCTCTCGATCATTACCTTGTTATGCGGGGATTAGAAAACGGCTGGGAAGGTCATTTCACACCCGTGATCCTTTCGAGATGTCCGGGGCTTGCAATTGATGCTGTACTTCATCGCTTCGCAGACGATGAGGTTCGCCAGGGCGAAATCCTGAAGAGCTTGAAATTGAGTTCTTACCATGACGGAGTATTCAGCACCATGCTGAGGAAGCCACAGCTGGAAAAACTAATTCCTGAGGTCTTCGGCGAATGCTTTGAAACCTTACCAGAGTCTGCTTTGATCCAAGCCATTCGTTCCGAGAATATAGACCAAGATGCGCTTTCGTATTGGTTAAGCAAGTCGAGTAATCCACTCCATCGTCGGATACATGCTAAATTAGTCACAAGGGTGCTTCAGAAACCAATGGATATTGGGGCTTATCGCAACGTGGCCAATTGCCTACGATCTCATCCTCGTTACGATTTAATCAATCTGCTGACAGAAACCTTATTTGATGGAGATCTTGAGGCCATAGAGGAAAAAGCTCTATGGTTCATACGCCAGGTTGAAGACGTTAGAGGCGAACGCTTGATCAACGAGGCCGGTATGTTTATTCCTTAGCATTCAGGATTATTTGATCCTTAATATGCTGGCACGTTTGCTTGCTAAGACTTGGGCGCACCAGCTGGGGATTGATTGATAGAAGACAGGCAGAAACCTCATCTAACTAGCGGCGCAGATACCGCCACACGATGAACCGCTAGCGCTTATATAAAATCGATCGAGAGCCAATCTGAGGAAATAGAAGTTTGTATATAGATTTGATCTCTGAATCAGAGTTAAAAAGAATGATTGTATTCGGATACACCGCCACACAACATATCGCATTAGCCTGCGACACGCTAACCCCACATGACTTGAAGCAAGCTATTCAGTCGCTGGAGTTTAATTATTTTGAGGATTGTTGCGACGAACGAGGGGCCATTGACTTTACACAGATTCCGGCTTCGCATCAGGCAACCTTGTATGAGGCGTTGGAGAGAGCGGACGAAAATCAAGGTATAGGGTTCGGATTTCCACGATTGCGTGGACATCAGGAGCATCAAGATCAGGTCGTCCCAATCAATGGCTGTCCACTTCATCAACTGGCGCGGCACCTGCTGTCAAAGCTTCCTCCTCATGCGTTTCCGGGAGGAATGATTGATATCAAGTTCTCGATTGATCTCGGGCTGTAGAGGCACTTAGGCAGTGAAAGTTGCGTAGGAGATTCTGCGAGTTGGGGCTGACTGAAACAGCCTAAGCACAGCGACCTGTTCACTTGGGATGTGTGGGGCTTTCGAGGACGGGGCACTTACCGGGGGTGTGAGCTTCTATCAGCATGGTTGATCAGGATGGAAGGAGTCAGGCAAAAACGCGCGATCTGTGGTTCAGGATCACGCAAAACAAAGGGCTGGACGGGATCTTGAGGCTTGACAAGATTTGACGATTTTCGGTGCAGGTGACAAAACATGGAATTCATCGAAAATCAGCAACCCGACACCTTCCAGTGACGGGTCGTCCTGCAAGCGACGGGTGAGGATGCCTTCGGTCACCACCTCGACGCGGGTATAAGGGCCGACCTTGCTGTCCAGGCGGATCCGGTAGCCGACGGTTTGACCCACGCTCTCGCCGAGCTCGGATGCCAGTCGCTCCGCCGCCGCTCTGGCCGCCAGGCGTCGTGGTTCGAGCATCAGAATGGTGTGGCCTGCCAGCCATGGCTCCTGCAGCAGCGCCAGAGGCACGCGGGTGGTCTTGCCTGCGCCGGGCGGCGCCTGAAGCACGACATCATCATGTTCACGCAGGGCATGTAGCAGATCCGGCAATACGCCGTCGATGGGCAACGAACTCATGGTCTCTCCCAAGTGGGGGAAAGAAGTATATGAGATTCAACCCCTCGCCATCGGCCTATCTGCCCTGACCCTGCTTGCACCCATGATGCGTTCCGGTCGGCACGAGCCTGTCAGACGGCGGCGTTTACTCGCACACCGTTTCCCGCCCTTCTCGCC
>Ga0160447_101037_pt1 | contig 11407 bp, 9 predicted proteins | sample HID1973K_E1MG_FD_108222 | JGI IMG/M metagenome (GOLD analysis project Ga0160447, IMG submission 108222) | Enriched mosquito-associated microbial communities from UW Madison campus, WI, USA - HID1973K_E1 MG | ecosystem: Host-associated > Arthropoda: Insects > Digestive system > Unclassified ...
GCCCTTCAGATTGGCATCGGACACTTCGATGAACTCGCCATTCTGATAGGCAGTGGCTTTGAACGGCTTGATTTCGGTGTTGATAACGGACATTGAGCTTCCTTTAAGGCCAAGGTTCGGGGGAGTGGAACAGCCGTCATCTTAGGCAGGACCGATTGATTTATCAAATCGATTGATGGAATTAAATAGATAGACCGTGACTATCGATTTCCAAGGCAGGGCCTTTGCTGCGGTGCGGCGGCGCCGCCCACGGGATAATGGCGGCCCGCTGTTTCGCCAGAGTGACCCCGCCGCATGACCGCCCCGACGCCCGAGCGCTTGCCCCAGGACCTGCTGCGCGAGGCCGCTGCCGGGTTGGACCGTGCCGATAGCGAAGCGTTGCTGTTGCACGCATTGGGTCGGGATCGGGCCTGGTTGTTCGCGCATGGCCGCGATCCGGTGGCGCCGGGCGTGGCGGAACACTTCCGCACGCTGGTAAGGCGGCGCGGGGACGGCGAGCCGGTGGCCTACCTGACCGGCCGCCGCGGGTTCTGGACGTTGGACCTGGCGGTGTCCCCGGCGACCCTGATCCCGCGGCCGGAAACCGAACGGCTGGTGGAGCTGGCGCTGGAGCGCGTGGATGCCGCGGCCGGTCGCTCCATCGTGGACTTGGGAACTGGCAGCGGGGCCATCGCGCTGGCCTTGGCCAGCGAGCGCCCGCAGGCCCGCGTGGTGGCCGTCGATGCGAGCGCCGAGGCATTGGCGGTGGCGCAGGCCAACGCCATCGCGCATGGGCTGGCGCACGTACAGTTCCGTCGGGGTTCGTGGCTGGCGCCCTTGGCCGGCGAGCGCTACGACCTGATCGCCAGCAACCCGCCCTATATCGCGACGGACGATCCGCATCTGTCACAAGGCGACCTGCGTTTCGAGCCGCGCTCGGCGTTGGCGGCCGGCGGTGATGGCCTCGACGACGTGCGCGCGATTGTCCAGGCCGCTCCTGCGCATCTGCTGCCCGGCGGCTGGCTGCTGCTCGAACACGGCCTGGATCAGGGAACCGCCGTCGCCGAACTTTTGCGTGCGCGGGGATTCGAAGCGGTCGAGACCTGGCAGGACCTGGAAGCGCGCGATCGCGTCAGCGGGGGGCGTTGGCCGGGCGCAGCAGCGTGATGCCGACACGGCCGCGCTGGACTGGCGGCGCTAGAATCCGCGCTTTCCGTTGCGAGATTCCCGCATGCGCACCTTGTATCCCGAGATCGAGCCGTTCAACAGCGGAACGCTGAAGGTCGACGATCGCCACACGCTGTATTTCGAGCAGTGCGGCAACCCGAATGGCAAGCCGGTGGTGCTGTTGCATGGCGGGCCCGGCGGCGGGATCAGTCCGAAGATGCGCCGCTTCCATGACCCGGCGAAGTACCGCATCGTGCTGTTCGATCAGCGCGGCTCGGGGCGGTCGACCCCGCACGCCGATCTGGTCGACAACACCACCTGGGACCTGGTCGCCGACATCGAGAAGCTGCGCGAGCAGTTGGGGATCGCGCGCTGGCAGGTGTTCGGTGGCAGCTGGGGCTCGACGCTGGCGCTGGCCTATGCGCAGCAGCATCCCGAGCGTGTCACCGAACTGGTCTTGCGCGGCATCTTCATGCTGCGGCGCTGGGAGCTGGAGTGGTTCTACCAGGAAGGCGCCAACCGCCTGTTCCCGGATGCGTGGGAACACTACATCGCGGCGATTCCGCCGGTAGAGCGGCATGACCTGATTTCCGCTTTCCATCGCCGGCTGACGAGCGATGATGAGGCGACCCGGCTGGCGGCGGCGCGCGCGTGGAGTGTGTGGGAGGGCGCGACGAGCTTCCTGCACGTGGACGAAGACTTCGTCAGCGGCCACGAGGATGCGCGGTTCGCGCTGGCGTTCGCGCGCATCGAGAACCACTACTTCGTCAACGGCGGCTTCTTCGAAGTCGACGATCAGCTGCTGCGCGACGCGCACCGTATCGCCGACATTCCCGGCGTGATCGTGCATGGACGCTACGACGTGGTCTGCCCGCTGCAGAACGCATGGGACCTGCACAAGGCATGGCCGAAGGCGAGGCTGGAAATCAGCCCGGCCTCGGGCCATTCGGCGTTCGAGGCCGAGAACGTCGATGCGTTGGTGCGCGCGACGGACGGCTTCGTTTGAATTGAGTCCGTTGTTGCAGGAGCGGCTTCAGCCGCGACCGCCGGATCCCCGCAGTCGCGGCTGAAGCCGCTCCTACCTAAAACGTTCCTGCAGCGACGAAAAGATCCTTGCCAGCCGCTGCGCCCACAACAGCTGGCCGGGCTCGTCGGCGATCAGGTCCTGGCGGATTTCCAGTTCCACATGGACCAGTCCGCGGCCTTCGCCGTAGACCGGCACCGCATAGTCGCTACTGTCGCTGACCGCATACGGTTCGTTGTCGCCCACCACCAGGTCGCCTTCGGCACGCAGGGCATCGCGCAGGGCGTGCGCCAGGCGGGCATCGCGGTGATAGAGCACCCCGGCATGCCAGGGTCGAGCCACGCCCGCCATGGCCGGGGTGAAGCTGTGCATGGCGACCAACAGGGTGGGGCGTGCCTGCGCCAGACGCGCGTCCAGTTCGGCGACGATGCGGCCGTGATAGGGCGCGAAGATTTCATCGATGCGGCGTTGCCGGTCCTCGTCGGCCAGCGCCTGGTTGGCCGGCACGTCGGTGCCGTCGCTGCGCGCTGCGATCAGGGTCGGCGACACGTGCGGCCGGTTGCAGTCGATGACCAGCCGCGAATAGACCTGGGTGATCGCCACTGCATCCAGCGCCGCCGCCAGTTGGGCGGTGACGCCGGCGATGCCGATATCCCAGCCGATATGGCGGTCGATCTCGCCTGGCGGCAGACCGAGGCCATGCAGCGCGCGCGGCACTTGTTGGCCGGCATGGTCGGCGATCAGCAACCACGGTGAACGGCCTGCGGCCTGGTGGACGATGAACGGCGACGGCTCGTCCGGCGCGAGCAGCTGCGGCATGTCGCGTCGCGATGCGTCAGCCACGGGGCGTGCCGTCCAGGTGGTGTTCGATCATCCACAGTCCGGCCCACAGCTTGGCATCCAGCTCGTAGCCGGCGTGCATCTTCTCGACCAGCCAGGCGGCGGCGCGCGGGCGCGGCACTTCGTGCACCGTGATGTCTTCGCTTTCGTCGCCGCCACCGCTGCCGACGCGGCTCAGCCCGGTCGCGCGCACGAAGGCGATCTTCTCGTTGCTGGCGCCGGAGGACGTTGGACCGATCATCAGTACTTCCGCATGCGCGGCGGTCCAGCCGGTTTCTTCTTCCAACTCGCGGACAGCCGACACCTCGATCGACTCGCCGGCATCGATATCGCCGACCAGCCCGGCCGGCATCTCGATGGTGCGCGCCTGCAGAGGGACGCGGAACTGCTCCACGAACAGAACATTGTCGTCGGGCGTGACCGCCACGATGATCGCTGCCAACCCGCCGGCGTGCACGCGTTCGGAGTACTCCCATGTGCCGCGCACGACCATGCGCTGGTACTTGCCTTCATAGACGATTCTGGGTTCAGCGGTATTCGGATTCATGGCGGACCGAAGTCGGAGGAAGAAGGAACGGCGGCGACCGGCAGCGGAATGCCGGCGGCTTCGCGCAGGCGGCGCCGGGTCATCGGGCCGAAGCGCAGCGCCTGGCAGAGTCCGTCGATGATCTGTGGATCGGCGTTGCCGCGCGCATAGCCGGAATCCGGCAGCGCCAGCGGTGCATCCAGCGCGATGGTGGTCAGCTGTCGCCACAGCAGCGCGTGCTCGCGTTGTTCGCGCAGCCGAACAGCCATCTGCGAGGCGCCGCGCAGGCGCAGGAACGGCACTTCGTCCAGGCGCGCGAGCAGCACATCGAGGCTGCCGAAATGCGCCAGCAGCACGGCCGCCGACTTGGTGCCGACGCCACTGACGCCGGGAATGTTGTCGACCGCGTCGCCGCACAGCGCCAGGTAGTCGGCGATCTGGTGCGCATGCACGCCGTGCCGGGCCTTGACGCCGTCATGCCCCCAGCGCGCACCCCGTGCGAAATCCCACTGTTGGTCGTGCTCCATCAGCAACTGCGACAGGTCTTTGTCGGCAGACACAATCACGCCGTGGAAGCCCATCGGCCGGGCCGTGTGCAGGGCCGTGCCGATCAGGTCGTCCGCCTCGTATTCGTGATGGGCCAATACCGTCAGCCCGAGCGCGGCGCACAGTGCCTTGCAGTGCGCGAACTGGCGTCGCAGCTCTTCCGGCGCGGGATCGCGGTTCGCTTTGTAGCTTGGGTAGATCGCGTGGCGGAAACAGCTGTCCAGCGCTTCGTCGAAAGCAATCGCGATATGGGCCGGTCGCTCGCGTTCGAGCAGTTCCAGCAGGAAGCGCGCGAAGCCATGCACCGCGTTGGTCGGCCAGCCCTGCGCATCGCGGAACTCGTCGGGCATCGAGTGCCAGGCCCGGAACACGTACAGGCTGGCATCGATCAGATAGAGCGGCCGCGGCGGCGTTAAAGACGGCGCCGTCACGGCCGATACGTCCGAATGGGTCATGGCGTCCAATCTACGAGCAGCGCGGCGGGGTCCGGGCGCTCGCGCTCGGGCGCGACCAACCGCGGAGTGCCGATATGGATGAAGCCGACGATGCGTTCGTGATCGCCCAGCCCGAGGTGGACTGCGACCGCAGGGTCGTAGGCCATCCAGGCGGTCAGCCATTGCGCGCCGAAGCCGTAGGCCTGCGCCGCCTGCAGCAGCGCGAAGCAGACACAGCCCGCACTCAGCAGCTGTTCCTGCTCGGGGACCTTGTGATCCGGCTGCAGGCGCGCCACCACGGCCACCACCAGCGGGGCGAAACTGAATCGTTGCCGATCTTTTTCCAGGGTGGCGGCGGCCGCCAGCGGGTCGCGTTCCAGCGTGCGGGCGGCGAGGAAATCACCCAGTGCATGCCGGGAATCGCCGGCAATCCGCACGAAACGGAACGGCACCAGCTTGCCGTGGTCGGGCACGCGCACCGCCGAGGCCAGCATGCGCAGCAGGGTCGCTTCGTCCGGACCGGGCTCGCCGAGCTGCTTGGACGGCGTCGAGCGCCGTTCGTCCAGGGCCTGCAACGAATAAAGTGTGTGCATAATCTCACTTTGAAACATCAGTGGCCCGATTATAGACGGCCGCTCATGACCGCTCTCGGGGGACAGCGGCCACCGGCAGGTGCGCGTCCGGCCCGGTTGACGGTCGATTCCGCCGACCCAGCCGCTGTCGCCGCATGAACCTCAATCCCCTGAACGACGAACTGCCCAGCCGCAATCCGCAACTGCTCACGCAGGTGCGCGAGACCGTGCTGGTGCCCCTGGCGGAAGCCTTCATCGAGGTCCAGGACGTGCTGGCCGAGGCGCTGTTCCGGGCGGCCGAGCGCAGCAATGCGGGCCAGGGCGACTACTTCGAAGCGATCGAACTGCTGCGCCGCCAGCGCGAGCGGGTCACCGCCGCGTTCCGCGGTCATCTGGCCAAGGCGTGGCAGGCGCTCGAAGCCGGTCGCCCGCTGTCGGTGGAGCGCACCCTGGCGCGCGGGCCGCAGGACCTGAGCCTGGTGCCCGAGCACGAGCTGGACGTGCGCCTGGCCGTGCGCAACCTCGCCGGCTCGCTGCAGCACCGCTGGCGCCCGGAACTGATGCGGCTCAATCGCTACCTCGGCTTCATCGCCGGCGGGCTGCGCATCGACGCCGACAGCAACCCGTTCGGTCCGGAACATCTGGGGACCGCGGTCTACGCCGCCTTCCACGGCCTGCCGCTGGCGCCGCGGGTGCACCTGGCGGTCATCAAGATCTGCGAGCAGCAACTGGGCGAGCGCGTCGGCGCGCTGTATGCCGGCCTGGAGCGGGCGCTGGCCGAGGTCACCCGGCTGCGCGACCTGCCGGCGGCGCGCGCGCGTCGGGCTGCGATTCCGCGCAACGACGGCTCAGAGCAGGATCCGACGCCCGACTGGATCGCGCGCTTCTTTTCCGACTGGAACGGTCCGCACACCGCGATGGCCGCCGCCAGCGCCATCGATGTGCATGCACGCGAGGACCACGAAGTGTTGCCGCCGGCGCTGCGCCAGCTGTTGCAACGTGCGCGCCACGGCGAGTCGGCGACGGCCGCGGACCCGACCGGCCAGCGGTTGTCGCCGCGCGAAATCATGTCGGTCCTGTCGTTGCTGCAGACCTCGCCCGGCGCCGGCTTCGAAGCCATCGATGGCGGTGGCCAGGGACTTGCACGCGGGCTGCGCCGCGAAGTGCTGCGTACCGCCGGCTCGCTGGGCATCGACGCGGCAAATGGCTTCAACCCGGTCGACGAGGACACGCTGGACCTGATCGGGATGCTGTTCGAAGCGATCCTGCGCGAAAGCCTGTTGCTGCCCTGGCAACGCGCGTTGCTGGGCCAACTGCTGGTGCCGATGGCCAAGGTTGCGCTGCTCGATGCACGCCTGTTCGTGCGCGACAGCCATCCGGCCCGGCGCCTGCTCAATCTGTTGGTCGATGCCTGCGATGGCAATGCCGGCGAGACCGCGGCCGAGCAGGCACTGCTGAGCCAGGTGCAGGGCGCGGTGGACGAGATCGTCCGCGACTTCGACGAGCACTTGGCCGTGTTCCTGGCGCTGGAGGCCGAATTCGGAGCCAGCTACGAGCAGTACCGGCGCCGTGTGGAAATCGCCGAACGCCGCGCCAACGAGTTGCAGCGCGCCGAGGAGCGTCGCGAACGCGCACGCGGCGTGGCGCGCGCGGCGCTGGCCGAGCGCATGGCCCATGACGAATTGCCGCCGGCGCTGGAACTGTTCCTGGCGCGCGCCTGGTTCCAACACGTCCAACAGGCGGCCTTGCGCGCCGACGGGAACGGGCCGGCGCTGGACGCTGCGCTGGCGCTAGGCGACGAAGTGATGACGCAATGGCGGCACGCGCGTGCCGGCGGGGCCGCACCGGCCAGTGGCTGGCTGGGCGAACGCCAGTCCGAACTGCTGCAGGTTTTCGGACAGGTCGGGCTGGCGCCGGCCGATGCCGAAGCCGCCTTCCTCGCCCTGCGCCGCAACCTGGACCAGGCCGTCGTGCCGGCCGCAGCGGGATCGGCCGCCGATGGCAACGTGGTGCTGCCGGTGCTGGCCGAGCCGCGCGAGACCGAGGGCGAGCCGCTGACGCCGATGCTGGACGAGCAGGCCGGGGCCGAATTCGATCGGGTCACGGCCGAGTATTTCCAGTCGCTGGCGATCGGCACCTGGCTGGATTTCATCGACCGCCAGGGCCATGTCCAGCCCGGCAAGCTGTCCTGGGTCAGTCCGATCTCCGGCCGGCTGATGTTCGTCAATCGGCGCGGCGGGCGGCTGTGCCTGGCGTCGGCCGAGGAACTGGCGATGATGGTGTGGCTGGACCGGCTGCGGCTGCATCGGGACAACGACGCGTTCTACAGTGCCATGCAGGAAGTCGTCGATGGGCTGGAGCGGCCGTCCCTGGCTTGACCCCGGCCCTGGCGGGCGCGGGCGCGCGAGCCGCGGGCGCGCTACGATGTAGCGCCCGTCGGCAGGAATGGAAATGCGGATCTCATCACGGTCGCCAGCCGGCTGCCCCGCCTACCATTCGCTGGCGGATACAGGGGCCGCGTCTGCCGTTTTTTTATCCAGCGTTTCTCCAGTTTTCCTATTTTCAACGCCTGCAAGGGCGGGGAGCCTTTGCGCATGATGTCCAACCCCAGCCCGCTGGGTCACCCCGGGCGTGATCCGCGTCTGCTTGCGCAGTCGCGGGATGCGTTCCTGCCTGCGTTGTCGCAGGGCTTTGCCGCGGCCGTCGCACGCTTCGACGACGTGTTGTTCGATCGTGCTGAAAGCGCGGGCGCGTCGCAGTTGCTGTTCCTGGACGGCATGCGCGAACTGCGTCGCCGTCGCGAGGAAATCACCTCGCGCTTCCGCGTGCAGATCGAAACGTCCTGGCAGTCGCTGGAGCAGGGCAGCCCCTTGTCGGCCGAGGCGGCGCTGTCGGGCCAAAGCGCGACCGCCGGCTCGCTGAGCCTGGTGCCCGAACACGAACTGGAATCCCGGCTGGCGGTGCGCAACCTGGCCAGCGTCCTGCAGCGCGACTGCAAGGCGGTGCTGGCGCACATCGATCGCCGGCTGGGCTGGATCGCCGGCGGCATGGAACTGGGTGCCGACACCAATCCGATCGGCCCGGAACATATCGGCGTGGCCATCCACGAGGCCTTTGCCACCAGCGACCTGGCGCCGGAAGTGCGCCTGGTGCTGATCAAATTGTGCGAACGCGACCTGGCCGAACCCATCGGCCGGCTGTACCAGCACCTCGACGAGTTGCTGGCCAAGGCCGGGGTGATGCCGGAGATCTCGCGTCCGCGCCGCCCGCAGGCGCCGCGCCCGCCGCAGCGCGAGGAAGGCGCCCCCGAAAGCCCCTTCAACGCCGGCAACGAAGAAGAACTCGGCGAGCATTACGCGCCCGCCTGGGCCAATCGTTTCGTCAACCGTTGGGCGCAGAGCCGCGGCCGGCTGCAGGCCGCGCAGCGCGATCGCGAAGGTGGCCCGGGCGACGCCGCCCCGGCCGGCGAATATCCGGCCGGCGGCCAGCAAGGCATGTTGCTGGAAGCACTGCACGAGTTGCTGCAGCAGACCCGCAACGTCCGCGAGAGCACGACCTCGGCTGCGTCGGTGGCGGTGGGCCAGCAACGCCCGTTGAGCCAGCGCGAGATGATGTCGGTGCTGTCGCTGCTGCAGGCGACGCCCAGCGCCACGCTCAGCGCGGCGATCGGCGACGACGGCGAGTCGTTGGCGCAGCGGCTCAAGAGCGAAGTGCTGTCCAGTGCGACCCGCCTGGGCGTGGATCCGGCCAGTGCGCGCCTGGACCCGATGGACGAGGATGCGATCGACCTGGTCGGCATGCTGTTCGACGTCATGCTCGACGAACGCGACCTGGAAGGCCGCTCGCGCGAACTGATCGGCCGCCTGGTGGTGCCGTTCGTCAAGGTCGCGCTGCTGGACCGCAAGATGTTCGTGCAGAAGACCCACCCGGCCCGGCGTCTGCTCAACTCGCTGGCCGAAGCCTGCGAAGGCAATGCCGGCGACAGCCCGGCCGAGCGCGTGCTGATGGGCAAGGTCGAGGAAATCATCGAGCGCCTGGTGGCCGAGTTCAACGAGAACCTGGCGATCTTCCTGACTCTGGAAGAAGAGTTCCGCGACTTCCTTGCCCAGCATCGGCGGCGCATCGAAATCGCCGAGCGCCGTGCCGCCGAGACCCAGCGCGGTCAGGAGAAGCTCGAACTGGCGCGTGCGCGAGCCCTGGCCGAACTGGACAAGCGCGCTGCCGTCGCCGGCCTGCCGCAGGCGGTGGAGGATTTCCTGCGCCAGCCCTGGCTGCATCACTTGACCATGTCGATCCTGCGCGACGGCGAGGAAGGCCCGGCGGTGACCGAGTCGCTGGCGCTGGCCGAAGGCGTGCTTGAGGAACTGGCCGAGGCGCGCCGCCACATCATCGGCAAACCCTGGCTGCAGGCCTGGGAACCGGCGCTGCAGAAGGTCTTCGCCAGCGTCGGCCTGCATGGCGATGCCGGCCAGGTCGCGATCGGTGCGCTGCACGACACCCTGCAATCGGTGGCCGAGGCGCGTCCGGAACTGGAGAAGCCACTGCCGGAGCTGCCACAGGTCAACCTGCCGCCGCCGCCGGCCGCGGACCCCGGCGTCGAACTGGGCGCAGCCACCCTGACCGAAGACTTCGACAATGCCGACGCCGAGCGCTTCCGCACGATGGCGATTGGCACATGGCTGGATTTCGTCGACAAGGACGGCAAGGTCCAGGCCGGCAAGCTGTCGTGGGTCAGCCCGATCTCCTCGCGCCTGTTGTTCGTCAACCGTCGCGGCGTGCGCTTCTGCGTGGCCTCGCCGGAAGAGTTGGCGGTGATGGTGCGGCTGGGTCGGTTGCGCCCGCATGTCAACGACGGTGCCTTCGACAGTGCGATGCAGGGCGTGATCGACCGCCTCGATCCGCAGACCACCACCGTCCACTGATCGTCCTGTCGCGGCGTCTTCGCCGCATCGTGTTGCCGCATGGGCAATGCCGGGGCGCTGCCGGGCGGGCCTGTTAGGATCGGCGGGACGCGATCACCGGCAAGGGGAAGGCATGGCTGTGCAGGTGCGGGTATTGAAAGAACAGGCGGCCGGCGAACGCCGTGTCGCCGCCACGCCGGAAACGGTGAAGAAGTTGGTCGCCCTGGGCGCGCAGGTCAGCGTCGAGTCCGGTGCCGGCGCCGCGGCGGGGTTCTCGGACGAGGCCTATGCGCAGGCCGGTGCGACGCCGGCGGTGCCCGATGCCTATGCGCAGGCTGGCCTGCTGCTGTGCGTGCAATGTCCTGAAGCGGCGGTCCTGCGCCAGTGCGGCCTGGGCGCCAGCCTGGTGGGATTGCTCAATCCCGATGCGGATCCGGCGCGAGCCGAAGCCTTGCGCGAACGCCAGCTGGTCGTGTTCCCGCTCGAACGGTTGCCGCGTACCACCCGGGCGCAGTCGATGGACGTGCTCAGCTCGCAGGCTGGCATGGCCGGCTACAAGGCGGCCTTGATCGGTGCCGAACTGGCGCCGCGCTTCTTTCCCATGCTCACCACCGCGGCGGGCACGATCCGTCCTTCCAAGGTGTTGGTGGTCGGTGCCGGCGTGGCCGGACTCCAGGCGGTCGCCACCGCGCGGCGACTCGGCGCGCAGGTCGAAGGCTTCGACGTCCGCCCGGAAACACGCGAGCAGATCGAATCGCTCGGCGGCAAGTTCCTGGACCTGGGCGTCAGCGCGACCGGCGAGGGCGGTTATGCGCGCGCCCTCAATGAAGCCGAGCGCGCTGAACAGCAACGACGCCTGGCCGAGCATCTGCGCGGCGTGGACGTGGTCATCTGCACCGCGGCGGTGCCGGGACGCCCGGCACCGAAGATCCTGACCACCACGATGGTGGAAGGCATGCGCGCCGGCAGCGTGATCGTCGACCTGGCCGCTGAAACCGGCGGCAACTGCGAATCGACCCGGCCCGGCGAGACCTTCGAACACAACGGCGTGACGATCGCCGGCCCGCTCAACCTGGCCAGCCTCGGGGCGGTGCACGCCAGCGAGATGTTCGCGCGCAACGTGCAGAATTTCGTCGCGCTGTTCCTGCGCGAAGGCCAGCTGGCGTTCGACTGGGAAGACGAGTTGCTGGCCAAGACGCGCTGGCAGTAGCACCTCCTAGGGCAGTGGAGGTTGCTCCTGCAAGGGGTGCTTCGCCTAACGATCGTCGTCGTGCGCCTTGGTCCATTCCTGGCGTTGCTGCGGCGTCATCTTCTGCCAGCGCTCGCGCAGCTCGTCGCGCTGCTTGGGGTCCAGCTTGCGCATCTCCCCGAACAGCGCCTTGGCCTCGCGGCGTTGCTGCGGCGACATGTTCTCGAAA
>Ga0160447_101041_pt1 | contig 11391 bp, 8 predicted proteins | sample HID1973K_E1MG_FD_108222 | JGI IMG/M metagenome (GOLD analysis project Ga0160447, IMG submission 108222) | Enriched mosquito-associated microbial communities from UW Madison campus, WI, USA - HID1973K_E1 MG | ecosystem: Host-associated > Arthropoda: Insects > Digestive system > Unclassified ...
GGCCAGCGCCGGCCAGTTCATGTACGGCGACGTCGGGGTGCGGCTGGGCGTCAAGCAGTGGTTCCACGACGTGGCCGTCAGCATGTACTGGCGGCGCAGCAAGTTCGACTGGGCCAACGCCTCGCGTGACGTTGCCGGTATCGAGATCTCCATTCCGTTCACCCCGCGCAAGGACATGAGCCCGACGCACCACATCCAGGTGACGGGCGTGCCGCGCTGGTCCTATGCCGTGGAGACGGTCGTGGGCGAGGGCAGGAACAGCGTCGGCGTCGGAGTCGCGCAGGGCGTCAGGCCCAACGCGGCGACCCTGGACGCCACCTTCAACAGCGATCGTGCGGGCTTGGCGTACTTCCAGGCCAATCTGCCCCGCATTCGCAGCGCCGCGGCGCAATGAGCCAACTGAGTCAACTATGTTTCGGTATTTGCTTTTCTCTCCACGTCGCCAGCCAGCGGTGCGCTGGCCCTTGTCCCTGGGCGCCGTGATGCTGATGACCGGCTGCGCCATGGCGCCCGGCGTGAACTTCGACGAAGCCCTCAAGGCAGAGGCGCGCGCCGCGGCCGCAACCGCCACGGCCGGCCCCGGCATGAACGCCGCGGACGCTGACGCGCCGCCCGCCGGCGCGCTGCAAGACATCACACCTGAGCTGATCCGCACCCAGCGCGCCGCGCAAGCGCGCCACGTTGGCGCGGAAGTGCAAAGCCTGTTCGGCGAGCCGGCGCAATACCGCGTCGGCGCCGGCGACATCCTGAACATCGTCGTGTGGGACCACCCCGAGCTGTCGCTGCAGCCTGCCGGCTCCATCACCACCGATGCCATCAGCGGGTCGCCGGTGAGCAACGGCTACAACGTCAGCCAGGACGGGCTGATCCAGTTTCCGTACGTGGGCAACTTCAAGGCCGGCGGACTGACCGAATACCAGATTCGCGACGGACTGGTCAAGCAACTGTCGCGCTACCTCAACGAGCCCAAGCTCACGGTGCGAGTGCAGTCGTACCGCAACGGCCGCGTGTACGTCGACGGCTCCGTGCGCACGCCTGGTCTGCAGGCCGTCAACGACGTGCCCATGACGCTGCCCGAGGCGATCAACCGCGCCGGCGGCTTTGCCACCGATGCCGACCGCTCCACCATCGCCGTCTCGCGCAACGGCAAGACCACGCTGGTCAACCTGCCGCAACTGGTGCAGCAGGGCGTCAATCCCAACCAGATCATGCTCGCGCCCGGAGACATGGTGCGCGTGTTCAGCCAGGAAGACGCCAAGATCTACGTGCTGGGCGAAGTCACGCGCCCGTCCGCGCAAGCGCTGCGCAATGGCCGCCTGACGCTGAACCAGGCGTTGGGCGAGGCGGGCGGCGTCAGCACCACCAGCGGCGATCCGCGCCAGATCTACGTGGTGCGTGCCAAGCCCGAAGGCAACCCCGACATCTTCCACCTGGACGCCAGTTCTCCCGTGTCTTACGCCCTTGCCGAGGGCTTCGAGCTCAAGGCACGCGACGTGGTGTACGTGGACCCGGTGCCGCTGGTGCGCTGGAGCCGCGTGATCAACCTCATCCTGCCCAGTGCGCAGGTGGTGGGCGTCGGCAACAACGTTCTCGTGAACTGAGGGGCGCCGCAATGAACCAGACGCAAGCCCCCGCCAACAACGCACCGGCCAACGCGCGCCGCGGCGACGAAATCAACCTGCTCGAGCTGCTGGACGTGGTGCTCGACCACCGCTGGCTCATCGCCGCCGTGACCGCGCTGGCGATTCTTGTCGGCGCAGTCTATGCGCTGCTGGCAACGCCCATCTACCAGGCCAATACGCTGATCCAGGTGGAGGACAGCAAGGGAGACCCCATCGGCAGCATGCTCGGGCAGTCCGCCGCCGGCCTCTTCGACGTCCGCTCGCCGGCATCTGCCGAAATGCAGATCCTGCGTTCGCGCCTGGTGGTCGAGCAGGCCGTGGCCAACCTGGGCCTGGACATCGAAGTGCAGCCGCGCTACCTGCCGCTGGTCGGCCGCTGGCTGGCCAAGCGCGCCACCGACTTGTCCAACCCCGGCATCTTCGGCTGGGGCGGCTTTGTCTGCGGCACCGAGTCGATGAATGTCGGCCTGTTCGACGTGCCGCAGGACGTGCAAGGCAAGCCATTTCGCGTGCGGCTGATGGACAAGGGCGCCTACCGCCTGATCACGCCGGACGGCGAAGACCTGGGGCAAGGCCAGGTCGGCCAGGAGTTCCACTTCAAGATCGACGGCGCTGCCGGCCGCCTGCTGGTGGCCGATGCGCAAGGGCTGCCGGGCGCCACCTTCAACGTCACCCGCTACTTCCGCCTGGAAGTGACCGAAGACCTCCAGAAGGACCTGCGCATCTCCGAAGAAGGCAAGCAGTCCGGGGTGATCCGCGCCAGCCTGGAAGGCGAGGACCCGCGCGAAGTGGCGCGCCTGCTCAACGAGATCGGCACGCTCTACGTGCGCCAGAACACCGAGCGCAAGGCGGCCGAAGCCGAGCGGTCGCTGGACTTCCTGGGCAGCTACCTGCCGCAACTGCGCCGCCAACTCGAGGAGTCGGAAACGCGCTTCAACCAGTTCCGCAACCGCAACAGCACCTTCGACCTGAACGCCGAGGGCAAGGCCGTGCTGGACAGCGCCGTGCAACTGCAGACCGACCTGCTGACGCTGCAACAGAAGCGCAAGGAACTGCGCGCGCTCTACACCCCCGAGCACTACACCGTGCGCACCGTCGACGCGCAGATCGAAGGCGTGCAGGCCAAGCTGCAAGACCTGGAAACGCGCACCAAGAAGCTGCCCAATATCGAGCAGGAACTGCTGGGCCTGACGCGCGACATGAAGGTCAACAGCGAGATGTACGCCAACCTGCTCAACAGCGCGCAGCAACTGCGGCTGGTCAAGGAGGGCAAGGTGGGCAACGTGCGCGTGGTGGACGTCGCCGCCGTCACCCGCAAGCCGGTCAAGCCCCAGCGGGCACTCGTGGTGGCACTGGCCGCAGTGCTCGGCGTACTGGCCGGCGTGGCACTGGCCTTCGTGCGCAACAGCCTGCGCTCGGGCCTGAAAGACCCTTCCGAGATCGAACAGACCGGCCTGCACGTTTTTGCCACGGTGCCGCACTCCGACGTGCAGGCGCGGCAGGCGCTGGACGTGAGCAACAAGGTCAAGGGCACCCACGTGCTGGCCGTGACATCGCCACAGGAGCCCGCCATCGAGAGCTTGCGCAGCCTGCGCACCGCGCTGCAGTTCGCCATGCTCGACGCCGCCAACAACGTCATCCTGGTCACCGGCCCCACGCCGGGCATCGGCAAGAGCTTTACCAGCGTGAACCTGGCAGCCGTGCTGGGCGCGGCAAACAAGCGCGTGCTGTTGATCGACGCCGACTTGCGCAAGGGCCACTTGAACCAGTACTTCGGCCTGCCACGCGAGCGAGGCATGAGCGAAGTGGTGAGCGGCACCGTGCCGTTGGCCGACGCGCTGCACCGCGAGCTGGCCCCGAATCTCGATTTTCTGAGCACGGGCGTCTTGCCGCCGAACCCGGCGGAACTGCTGATGATGCCGGCGACCATTGAATTGATTCGCCAAGCGTCACAGGACTATGACCTTGTGCTGATCGATACGCCGCCGGTCCTGGCCGCATCCGATACCGCAATTCTTGCGCCGCACGCGGGCGCGGTGTTCCTGGTTGCTCGCGCCGAAATCACCAATCTGGGCGAGCTGAAGGAAAGCAACAAGCGATTGCTGGATACCGGCGTGAAGGCGAAGGGCATCATCTTCAACGGGTTGAGGATGGACAAGCGGCGGTATGGCTATGGGGTTGGCTACAAGTACGGTGGATATCGCTACACCAACTACAACTACTAGCTAACGCTTCCAAATTTTCCGGGCTCCACTCGGTTCTAAACAGCCAATTTGTGTTTGCGTGAGCTCAATAGAATGATCCGAAAAATAATTCGATCTGCAGGAATTCTTCTTTCGGGAGCCATCGGAGGACAGTTGTTCGTCGTTGCTGCAGCTCCACTTTTGAGCCGCATCTACACCCCGTCCGAATTTGGTATTTTGGGTGTTTATGCCGCGACGCTCTATTTTGTGGCTTCGATCGCAGCGTTGCGCTTTGACGTTGCGATCCCGATTGCAAAGACGAACCAAGACGCCGAGGGACTACGTTCCCTCGCATTTATTGTGGTAACGCTAACCGCAGCAGCAAGCGGGCTGCTAGTCGCTGCGCTCTACAGCACAATACCCGTCCAATTCGCTCGGCTGCTGATTTGGGGTCTTCCGCTTGGGGTGCTCGCACTCGGAACCTACAACGTCGCGATGAACTGGCGCTTGCGAACCAAAGAGCACGCGACGATTGCGCGCACCCGGGTGTTGCAAGCAATTAGCGGTGCCGCAGTACAACTCGGCTTCGGATACTACGGCTTCGGCGCTGCTGGTTTGGTCGGAGGTCAAATTATCGGCGTTTCTGCTGGAATGACGAAACTCAAGTCATTCTCGATACGTGGACTCATCCATCACGCGCGAAAACACAATCTCATTACGTTAGCGAAACAATACAGAAATTTCGCAAAATTCGATGCCCCAGCTGCAATGCTCGCGATAGCAAATACCCACGCGCCAACAATAGTTATCGCGATAGTAGCCTCTCCGGCGGCCGCTGGCTTCTACGCCCTTGTACAGCGTGTGTTGGTTACTCCAATTGGAATGGTGTCAAACGCATTGCAATCGTCACTATTTTCGCACGTCAAGAATTTAAAGGAGACAGACACACAACGATACGTCGAGGCTTTACTGGCGCTTTTGGCAATTCTATGTCCAATGCTTTGCCTCGCCGCGCTACTCGCAAATCATCTATTTGACCTTGTTTTTGGGCCACAATGGAAAGCAGCTGGACCTGTCGCTGCATGGGTCATGTTGTTTCTCGGTCAGAAATTTGTTTTTGATTCGGGATTTGCAATATATTCAAGCACGGCAAGACAGGCGGAAGGCCTTATTGTCCAGTCAATGGTTCTTGCTTCGAGGTTGCTTTCGCTTTTTGTCGCTACCACATTCAGCTCATTTGACCACGCGTTGATTGCTTTTTCGCTAACAAGCGGCGCATGCTACTTTCTGGGAACGATTGCCGCGCTTCAATCGGATCGTGTTAATGGAAAACTCGCAATTGCAGTAGGCGCTCTTGATGGCTTATTGCCATACCTTGTTGTCTATGAAGCCTTGAAGGGAGGCGGACAGCTCATCGTAACAACTTTGTATGCATTTTGGATAAGTGGTCGTATTTGGCATTACATTGCCAAAAATAGATCAGAAAAAAGCCGTGTTTGAAACGAAAAGCCGTTGGCGGTGGTTTGCTCCCCCAGCAGTTGTATACATTCTCTTTGTAGCGGGCGGCATCATCCCGATGGTAGATGATGAGCCGGAAAAGCTTGCCATTAAGGCCGCTCTTGCAACCATCGTATTGTTTGCAGCAATCCGTGGAACAGTGCGCCGCGGCATCCTGATGCCACTTGGTCGGTTCTTGATTGCAGGCTTAGGATTTGCAGTGGTTGGGCTATTCGGCAGCACCGATATTTCAATAGCCGTGAATAAGATCGACGGCGCAATAATATGTGCAGCAATTGTCGCGATAGCAGTTTATTCCGCGCAGACTCGTTATGGAGAGGAGCGGTTTTACGCGGCCTTTGCATATTTTTCGTTGTTTGTGCTGTTTGCTACATTGACGTACAAGGTTCAGAACGGCTTTTTCGACAGGCAAGTGCGATTCTTCTTGAATGGCCCCATTGTCTATGGATGGTTGATGGGCTTTAGCGCCTTGATCAGCTTCCATCTATGGAATCGCACACGAGAAAAGATTTGGGCATTTCTATGTATTTGCTTTGTTGCGGCCCTGCTTTGGACTGAGTCAAAGGGGTCGGCAATTGCGTTCCTGGTGGCGATCTCCAGCTATTGTTTAATGACGTTTCGTGGGAGTTTCCGCTTCTGGGTGCCTTTGCTGCTCATCCTGTTCGTTGTTTGGATATTCTTTGGCGAATCTATTTCAAACCTTTTTGAGGAATCTAGATTTGCGGCAATCGCTCGTATAGCACGTGGAGATCTAGGTGAGTTCGACGATGGATCCGTCGGGATCAGATCCGCGCTTGCAGATTACGCCTCTGCGCTGTTCTGGCAGAATCCACTGACGGGGATCGGGCTTGGAAATTTTAGTTACGAGGGATTCATTTATCCTCACAATCAGCACCTTGAGGTTTTTGTCGAGCTTGGGGTATTTGCGGGATTTGTGCATATTTTCTTCGTTTTTATCGCTTGGTTTCGCGCTGATGTGCTTGGAAGGTCGCTTATATTGATGTTCTCAGTGTCGTCGATGTTTAGCGGGGATATCTCCTATTTGAGATTTCTGTATGCGTATTGCTTGTTGGCTATATTTCAATTCTCTCTGCGGGAGACGGGGATATCACAACGGGGCTCGACAATGGCCATGCGATCAATTTGATGTAGATTAATTTAGTGTCGTTCTTAGGTGCGATCCGATCTTGCATCGATGGTGCCGGGGGTTATTAATTGAAAAAAACCAAAATTCTGCTCGTATTTGGCACTCGTCCGGAAGCTATCAAGATGGCTCCCCTTGTCAAATATCTCCAAGGCGTCAGTAATTTCGATGCGCGGGTGTGCGTGACGGGTCAGCATAGGGAGATGCTGGATCAAGTCCTTTCATTGTTTGGTATTGCGCCTGATTTTGATCTGAATTTGATGCGCAAAGGACAAGATCTAACAGATATTACAGCTGGGGTGCTCTTGGGAATGAGGGGCGTTCTCAAGCAATGGGCGCCGCAAGTTGTCTTGGTGCATGGCGACACATCAACCACATTGTCCGCGAGTTTGGCTGCATATTACGAACGGGTGGCAGTCGGTCACGTGGAAGCGGGCCTGCGGACCGGCGATCTTTTCTCTCCATGGCCAGAAGAAGCGAATCGTAAGCTCACGAGCATATTGGCTCGGTGGCATTTTTCCCCGACCGACACCTCAAAGGGAAATTTGTTGAAAGAAGGTATCCCTTCCGGGTCCATCTATGTTACCGGCAATACGGTAATCGATTCTCTTTTGCAAGTGCGCGACAAAACAAACACCAATGAAGCACTTCGCACAGAATTGGAGCGGCGATTTTTGTTTGTGCGTTCAGATTCTCAGCTGATTCTCGTGACGGGGCATAGACGAGAGAACTTCGGCGGGGGGTTTGAGCGAATTTGCAGCGCGCTTCTGGAGCTTGCAATGCGACATCCAGAAGCCGAGATTGTTTACCCCGTCCATCTAAATCCTCATGTCCGCGAACCAGTGATGCGTTTGCTCAACAGAGTTCGGAATATTCATTTGATCGAGCCTTTGGAGTATTTGCCGTTTGTCTATTTGATGGATCGCTCAAAGCTGATTTTGACTGACTCTGGGGGAATACAGGAAGAAGCGCCGTCCTTGGGAAAGCCTGTATTGGTTATGCGGGACACTACAGAGCGGCCAGAAGCGGTTTCTGCCGGAACAGTGAAGCTTGTCGGCACAGATGTACGTTCTATTGTAGACAGCACCAGCTTGCTTTTGACGGATTCTGCCGCCTACGAAGCAATGTCTTTTGCGCACAATCCGTACGGGGATGGCCGGGCGTGCGAGCGGATAACTGATGCGTTGCTTCAGCAGCTAATTTGAAGTTTTTATTGCGATTCCTAGAATGAAAAAACTGAACACTATATCTGTTATTGGGCTTGGCTATATTGGGCTGCCGACAGCGGCGGTGCTGGCTTCTCGCAAATTCCAGGTCATAGGTGTGGACGTCAATGAGTCGACGGTCGATACAATAAATAAAGGCCTTGTCCATATTGTTGAACCTGACTTGGACATGATCGTCCATGCTGCCGTCACAGAGGGGTACCTTCGTGCAACTGTGCGACCGGAGCCTGCGGATGCATTTCTTGTTGCAGTGCCAACACCTTTTCGAGAGGGAAACCATCCTGACTTGAAATACATAGAAGCTGCCACGCGCTCGATAGCTCCCGTACTCAGGAAGGGGAATTTGGTGATTCTAGAATCAACTTCTCCAGTTGGGACCACGGAGCAAATGGCGGCATGGTTGGCTGAAGCTCGACCGGACCTTGGATTTCAGCAAGACAAGGGCGATGATGCGGATATCCGCATTGCGCATTGCCCCGAGCGGGTTCTTCCAGGCCATGTTTTGAGAGAGCTCGTTCAAAATGACCGGGTTATCGGGGGGATGACTGCGAGTTGCTCTGCCGCTGCTGTGCAACTATATCGGGCGTTTGTCGAAGGCGAATGCATCGTCACGGACGCTCGGACGGCGGAAATGTGCAAACTGACTGAAAATAGCTTTCGCGATGTTAATATCGCTTTTGCGAATGAACTTTCACTAATTTGCGATAAATTGGGAATCGATGTTTGGTCTTTAATAAAGCTTGCAAATAGGCATCCTCGAGTGAACATATTGCAGCCGGGGCCCGGCGTCGGGGGGCATTGCATAGCTGTTGATCCTTGGTTTATTGTGAGTGCGGCTCCCAACGAGGCGCAGCTAATTAGAACGGCTCGGGAAGTTAATGATGCCAAGCCGCACTGGGTGCTCGAAAAGGTAAAGGAGAAGGTCGATGCGTTGGTTGCCAAAAATGGCGTTGGATTTAAACCAACAATTGGCTGCTTGGGCTTGGCGTTTAAGCCTAATATCGACGACCTGAGAGAAAGCCCGGCGCTTTCTATTGCGCTTCAGCTATCGAAATCTGATATGGGACGCGTTGTCGCAGTAGAGCCAAATGTTGACGCTCTCCCAATTGAAGTTTCCGAAGATATTCCACTCGTTGAATTCAACGAGGCGTTGGAGGTTGCTGACATCATTGTTGTATTGGTGGATCATCGAGAATTTTTGGAGTGCGCGCCGAAGTTTCGAGGGAATCAGTTTGTTATTGACACCAAGGGTATTTGGCGCCAAGTGTCGAAGTAAGGTTCGGCTCGAATGAATTTTCTTTATTTTCATCAACACTTTTCGACGCCCAAAGGATCCGCTGGAATTCGCTCTTATCAAATGGCACGCCGTTTGGTTGATGTCGGCCATGAGGTGACCATCGTATGCGGAAGCTACGGCGGTGGGGAAACTGGCTTGACAAGCAAATTTGTTCGGGGCCGGCGCCGAGGAGTGGTGGAGGGAATTGACATCGTCGAGTTCGATCTGGCGTACTCGAACAGCGATGGATTCCTGAAGCGCGCAACAGTGTTTTTCAAGTTTGCAGCACGCAGCGTCGGGCTGGCGCTTGGCGAACGTTATGACGTGGTGTTCGCTACGACGACACCACTGACCGCTGGGATTCCAGGAATATTCGCGCGCTGGATTCGGGGCAAGCCGTTTGTATTCGAGGTGCGGGATCTTTGGCCGGAGTTGCCTCGCGCGATGGGTGTTATTCGCAATCCACTTGTGCTATGGGCAATGTCAGTCCTCGAATGGGCGAGCTATCGTTCTGCGCACCGCCTGATTGGTTTGTCGCCGGGCATCGTCGATGGCATCGCTCATCGCAATGTTTCGCGCGACCGGATTGCGCTTGTCCCAAACGGTTGCGATCTTGGGATTTTTGCGAATGCGCCCGAGCCGTGGCGTCCAGCGGGTGTTGCTGCTGATGACCTGTTAGCCGTTTTTGCTGGGACCCATGGCATCGCGAATGGACTAGACGCCGTGCTCGATGCCGCCGCGGAACTGAAGCGCCGGGGCCGGAGCGACATCAAGTTGATGCTGATCGGGCAGGGGAAGCTCAAGGCCGGCCTTCACGCTCGCGCACAGCGCGAGGGCTTGGTGAACGTGATCTTTCACGACCCAGTCAACAAAGCCAGACTCGCAGGATTGATGGCAGCCACTGACCTCGGGCTCCAAGTTCTCGCGAACGTCCCTGCGTTTTACTACGGGACGTCCCCCAACAAGTTCTTTGACTACATCGCGGCGGGCTTGCCAGTCCTCAACAACTATCCGGGCTGGCTGGCGGAGATGATTGCGGAACACGAATGCGGATTTGCCGTTCCTCCAGACGATGCCGGGGCATTTGCCGATGCTTTGGAGCGCGCAGCCGACGATCGATCCGCCCTGAAGCTTATGGGCCAGCGGGGCCGTGTGTTGGCTCAAACCCAGTTTGATCGCGAGAAGCTGGCGGATCGCTGGGTGGATTGGGTAGAGGGTGCGGCGCCGGCAGCGCTTGACCAATCTGCAAGCGCGAAGCCATGAAGCGCGGTCTTGACGTTGCGGCTTCGGCGCTGGCGTTGTTGCTTTTGAGCTTGCCTTTGCTGCTCTTGCTTTGGTTGGTTCGTCGACGGCTCGGCACCCCGGTCCTCTTCAGACAAACGCGGCCGGGTCTCCGTGGCGACCCATTTGAAATGATCAAGCTCAGAACGATGACGCAGGCCTGTGGGCCGGACGGCAAACTGCTACCCGACGCTGAGCGCCTGACAGGCTTCGGCCGTTTCCTCCGAGCCACCAGCCTCGACGAACTACCCGAACTGTGGAACGTCCTCAAGGGCGACATGAGCCTGGTGGGGCCGCGGCCTTTGCTCATGGAGTACCTGCCGCTCTATACGCCCGAGCAGGCGCGGCGCCACGAGGTGCGACCGGGTATCACCGGCTGGGCGCAGGTCAATGGCCGCAACGCGTTGAGCTGGGAGGAAAAGTTCAAGCTCGATGTCTGGTACGTGGACAACCGCTCGTTCTGGCTTGACATCAAGATCCTGTGGCTGACCGTCAAGAAGGTGTTGGTGCGCGAAGGCATCAGCGCGGCTGGCGATGCCACCATGCCCAAGTTCACCGGCAGCGCGCGCGGATGACGGCTGTTGCATCTCCCGGTAGGCAGTTGGCGCTGCTCGGCGCCAGTGGTCATGGCAAGGTGGTCGCCGAGTCGGCGCTCGCGGCCGGGTGGGGCGTGGTCGCCTTTTTCGATGATTCGTGGCCGCAGTCGGCGGCCAATGGCAGGTGGTCGGTTGTAGGCGACACGGCCCACCTGATGGCGCGGCTGGCCGAGTTCGACGGGGTGCTGGTGGCCATCGGCAACGCCGCGGTCCGAGTGCGCAAGCAAGAGGATCTGCGGCAGGCGGGCGCGAAGCTGGTTTCGGTGGTGCATCCGCGCGCCTGGGTCAGCCCTTCGGCCACGTTGGGCGCCGGCAGCGTCGTGATGCCAGGGGCCGTGATCAATGCGGACGCTGTGCTGGGCCTGGCCTGCATCGTCAACACCGGCGCTTCGGTCGACCATGACTGCCGCCTTGCCGACGGCGTTCACATCAGCCCGGGCGCTCACCTTTGCGGCGGTGTGTCGGTCGGTGCGTGCAGTTGGGTTGGTGTGGGCGCTGCCGTGCGACAGGGCATTCGCATCGGCGCCGGTGTGACGGTGGGCGCC
>Ga0160447_101043_pt1 | contig 11375 bp, 9 predicted proteins | sample HID1973K_E1MG_FD_108222 | JGI IMG/M metagenome (GOLD analysis project Ga0160447, IMG submission 108222) | Enriched mosquito-associated microbial communities from UW Madison campus, WI, USA - HID1973K_E1 MG | ecosystem: Host-associated > Arthropoda: Insects > Digestive system > Unclassified ...
CCATGAAGTTGAAGGCGGTGACCATGCTCACGCGGTTGTACTTGAGCAGCAGGCTCCAGATGGAGATGGCCAGCGACGACAGCACCGCCATGTAGGCCAGCAGGGCCGCGGATGCGGGCGTGACGTCGCCCAGGTGGCCTCCGGTGCCATAGCCGCCCGCGAGCAGCGCAGCCCCGCCGATGAGCAGCTGCAGCCCGGTCATCACGATCGGGTCGATGCCTTGCGAAACGCGCTTGCCGTAGATGCTCGCCGCCGCCAGCACGCCGGCGGCGATGACGACGAAGCCTTCGCCCAGCAGCGTGAAGTCGAAGGACAGCAGGCCGGACCAGCCCGCGCCGAAGTTGACCACCATGACGCCGATGAAGCCCAGCAGGCAGCCGGCGATCTTGTGGAAGGTCAGGCGGTCGTTGTGATAGATGAAGTGCGCCAGCAGCACGCTGAAGAAGGTGCCGGTGGCGTTCATGATCGAGCTCTTCACGCCCGTGGTGTAGGCCAGGCCGATGTAGAAGAACACGTACTGCAGCGTGGTCTGCGTCAGCCCGAGCAGCGCGATCTGCGCCAGGCCCCGGCCGGTGAGCCCGCGCAGGCGCTTGCCGCTCGCTGCCGCGTACGCCAGCAGGAGGGCGCCCGCCAGCAGGAAGCGCCAGCCGGCGAACACCAGCTTGGACGGCACGTCGGCCGGCGCGATCTGGAACAGCGCATAGCCGCCCTTGATGGCCGGAAAGGAACTGCCCCAGAGCACGCAGCAGAACAGGGCCAGGAGGAAGACGACCTTGCGGTTCGTCAGGACGGGATGGTCGGAGGAGGACAAGGGAAGATTCGCGCGCGCGCAGGGGGAGGAGGGGAGTGCCGCGCTCGTGCGGCGCGACCGGCGGCGATTGTCTCCTGCATCGCGCAGATTCGCTGGCCTACACCGCCGCCGCCCGTCTGGCCCCATGCTGGGCCGCCATGGCGCCGCGCATCTTTGCTGTCCTCGTCATCGCGCTGCTGGCGCTCGCCGGCACCTGGGCGCTGCGCGCGGGCTGGCTCGCCATTCCGGACCGCTACAACCTGTGGGCCGAACTGGCGCCGCTGGAAACCTCCGACCTGCTCACACCGATGAAACTGCGTCGCGCGCAGCAGTCGCCGGCCCGCTGCCTGGCGCTGCTTCATGAATCCGGCGCGCAGTTCGAGCCGGTGCCCGACCGCGTCACCGGCGAAGGCTGCGCGCTCGCCAACGCGGTGCGGCTGCGCGGCGCGGCGCAGGCGCCGCTGCGCACGCCGGTGCTGGCCAGCTGCCGCGTGGCCCTGTCCTTCGCGATGTGGGAGCGGCACGTGCTGCAGCCCGCGGCCGAGGCGTCCCTGGGCACGCGCATCGCGCGCATCGACCACCTGGGCGGCTACGCCTGCCGCGATGTGGTCAACGGGCGGCGCCCGCCGGAGGGCGGCGCGGGCCGGCGCAGCCGCCATGCGCTGGCCGATGCATTGGACATCGCCGCCTTCACCCGGGCCGATGGCGGCGCGCCTGTGGTGGTGCGGGGCGACTGGACGCCGGACGGCGACGCCGGCGCCGCGGCAGAGCAGCAGGCCGCGTTCCTGCGCGCCGCGCACCAGGGCGCGTGCAGCTTCTTCGACGGCGTGCTGGGGCCGGACTACAACGCGGTGCATGCCGACCACTTCCACTTCGAAGTGGGCGGTTGGCGCAGTTGCCGATGATGGCAGGGGTTGTGACGGCCGATTGCTTTCGCACTGCAAAGCGCACGAGGGGCCGCTTGCGCCAATGCGGCAACCCCCTCTCTCGTGCTTCGCAGAACCGGCACGCTCAGGGCAGACGCGACGCGCGACAGGCACCCATCGAGTCGCTCGATGGGCTAGGGCCGCCCTGGAGACGCGTTGGGCGCTTGCCCCAAGTGGGGCCCCAGGAAGAAATCCACGGCCCGTTCCACCACCCACGGGACGATCACATGATCACCGTCGAAGGGCAGCAAGGTCAGCTCGTGCGTATCCAGCAGCCGGCGCGCATGCGCAACGGCGCTGGTCTCGATCGGCAACTGCCTGTCCGAGCGGCCATGGGCAATGAACACGCGGGGCGTGCCGAACATGGTGAAGGCGTTCATGAAGCCAGCCGACAAGGCAATGACATGGCTGGCGACGTCGCCATTGGTCACGCCCGTGGACAAGGCATAGCTGCCGCCGTCTGAAAAGCCAGCGAAGGCCAGTCGCGACGGATCGAGCGGGAAACGCGCCGCGACTCGGGTCAGCGCGCTCTCGAGCCGCTCGAGGTCCGGCCCGTGGCCTCCGATGACGATGTCCCACGTGGGGAACATGGATTGCGGCGCCAGCAAGAGGAAGCCGCGGCTGCGTGCCCAGCGCACGAAATAGGGAAGCATGCGATTGGCTTCGCCGCCCGCGCCATGGAACAGCACCATCAGCGGAACCGGGGAAGTCGTGTCCAGCCCTTCGGGCACGACCAACACCGCCTCGCGCCCTTCCTCGAATGCCAGGCCGTGACGTCCCGGCGGCAGTGGCGCCTCGGTGACGGCGCCGCCGTGGCTGAAGGCCGTGAAGCGGCCGCCCAAGGCGCCACCCAGGAGACTCGGATCGATCATTCGCTGCCCGCTTTCTCACCTGCCAGGCCGCGAAACACCGCGCAACCCGCAAAGGCCGACGCGCTCAGCGGCAGGCCCTTTCGACGACAGTACTTGGTGGTGAGCTTGAGAAGCTCCTTGATGTCGCGGCCGCTGATGCCGGGGTACTGCGCTACCAGATGGGCAATCACATCCTCGGGCAGATCCGCGCCGAACTGCCGCGCCAGCGTGGCCCACAGACGCCGGGCATCCTCGGGGCCGGGCGGCTCGTAGGCTATGACGGCGATGCAGCGCGACAAGATGGCATCGTCGATGTCGTCCACGCGGTTCGTCGTCATGAACAACAGGCCCGTGAAGTACTCCAGCGTGCGCAGGAATTCGGCAACGATGGCATTGTGCTGAAGGTCGTCGCCGCGCTTGCGGATGTAGACGTCCGCTTCGTCCAGCAACAACACGCAATCCCAACGCGCTGCGCGTCGCAGGATGGCAGTGAGGTTGGCCTCGACAGAGCTGGCCGTCACGCCCAGTTGGCCCGAATGGACCCGGTACAGCGGCTTGCCCACCACCTCGGCATAGACCTCGGCGGTGAGCGTCTTGCCCAGCCCGGGTGCGCCCTTGCACAGGATGGTGGTGCCACCGGCCTTGCCGGGCACCACGTCCTCGACCAGGAAGCTGCGGTCGGCAGTCAGGATGTCGATCAGGTCGCGGTGCGCCTGCGGCAGCACCAGCTTGTCGCGCAGCGCCGGCTGGTAGACGTAGGGCTGGACATGCTGCACATGTGCCCAGACGTTGCGGTGCCACTCCAGATGGAACAGGTGCAAGAAGCAGTGCTGTGGAATGCAGTCGAAGCCAACGGCGATGCCGTTCTCGCGCCAGTAGTGCGCATCGGCGGCCATGTCGAAGCGCCGCTCCAGCAAGGCTTCGTCATTGACGCAGCGGGCGGCGCCGCCCGCGATCAGTCGCACGCGTTCGTGCCTGGCGCGCGGACCACTCTCGGTCTCGCGCCACACACAGCCGCTGACCAGCATCTGCTCGCCCATTCGAGGCTGCAACGCCATGAAGCGCTCCACGTGCGACTCGTATTCGTACTTGAACTCCGGGCACTCCTTGTAGAAGCCGTTGTCCGCGAACAAGTCGGCCACAGTGCGGCCCGGCAGGTCGGAGGCATAGAAGCTGATACCCCACGTCATGCCGGCAAAGCGCAGGCGAGGATCGCTCGGCGGCTCCCGACCGGCGGCGGCGAGGGTGTTGGCCAGCAGTCCCACGACGACGTAGGCCGAGCCCTGGCCCTCGGCCGGCTGCACCAGCCGGATGGAGTTGACCAGCCAGGCCAGCATCACGCCGTCTTTTCCGCGTTGGTAGAGCCAGCCGTCGATGGCATCGCGGCCCACCCATTCCGCGATGGCTGGCACCAGCCGTTCCAGGCTTGGCACAGGACTGAGTTGCGACTCACCGTTGAGGTTGTCCAGCGCGAGCAACTGGAACACCAGACTGCGGGCGCCAGCGGCCTTGCCCATCTGGTAGAGCGTGTTGAGGCTTTGGCCGTCGAAGTGGTTGCTGGACACCACCCGCAGTCCGCTGCCGGCGCCTGGCCCGACCAGTTGCCGCCCCAGCGACGAATGCGCACCGACGAGGCCGTGCAGCGCGGCACACAGCGAATCGGGAATCTCAAGGTCCAATGGTCGTGGTCTCCTGTCCGGATCGTAAGCTGCGGGCGTCCCGAATGGCATTGACCGTGGTCAATCGGGATGCGCCGGCCGCGGGGCCGCGGGTGGCGGATTGCCCGGCGGAGCGACCATTCCTCGCTACGAATTGAGTCCCATCGCCATGGTGTTCAGCCGGGCCCCAGGCGCGGGGGCCTGGAGAGTCCTCAGCGGACTTGGCGGCGTCGGGGCGAGAATCGCTGGTTCCTGATCCTCGAAACTCGATCCTCGTGACTGCCGCCGAAACCAGGGGGTTCATCCTCACGCGCCACTGGCGCGACCTCCCGACAGGTACCGAGATCGCGTACTGGCTGGCGACGGATGCGGGGCCGAGGAAAGTGGTCTTGACCTCCCAGCGAACCGTCGCATTCGTCCAAGCCAGGCACAGGGCGTTGCTCGAAGGGCAACTCGCCGCGATGCCGGGGCTGGAAGTGCGTGAACTCGACCTGAAGACCTTTCACCAGGAACCTGTGGTCGGCCTCTACGCAAGGCAGTTCCGCCATCTTGGCCAGTTGTCACGCGTACTTCGCTCCCATGACGTTCCTCTGCTGGAAGCCGACGTGCGCCCGCACGACCGCTTCCTGATGGAGCGCTTCATCACCGCCGGTGTGTCGGTGCAAGGGGGGCGGGCAGACGGCTGCCTCATCATCGACGGCAAGCTCAAGCCCGCGCCCGACTACCGGCCGGTCCTGAGGGTCGTGTCGCTGGACATCGAGACGAGTCAGGATGAACAGCTGTACTCCATCGCGCTCGATGGGGCGGGTGAGCGTGTCGTTTTCATGCTGGGCGAGCCGCCCCCAGAGCCCACTGGGCCCTTGACCTTCTCGCTCATCTACTGCCCGAGCCGAAGGGTCATGCTGGAGCGGCTCAACGCGTGGTTCGAGCGGACCGACCCCGACGTGATCGTCGGATGGAGTGTCATCCAGTTCGACCTGCGCGTTCTGCAAAAGGAGGCCGATGCATGCGGATCGCGCCTTCTTCTGGGCCGGGAGCGTCAGCCCATCGATTGGCGGACCCACCCGGGAAAGCAGGGCTACCTGTTCGCCGCCGTGCCCGGCCGGGTGGTCATCGACGGCATCGAGGCACTCAGGGCCGCATCCAGGACCCTTGCGTCCTTCAGCCTGGAGGCGGTCTCCCAGGCGCTGTTGGGCGAGGGCAAGGCCATCGGCGACGCGTACGACAAGATGGCGGAGATCGAGCGGCGCTACCAACAGGACAAGCCCGCGCTCGCCATCTACAACATCCGGGATTGCGAGCTGGTTCTGCGCATCTTCGACAAGGCGAAGCTGCTGCAGTTCATGATGGAGCGTGCCCACGCCACGGGCCTGCAGATGGATCACTTCGGCGGCTCCATCGCCGCGTTCAGCCACCACTATCTGCCGCGGATGCATCGCCTTGGCTACGTCGCGCCGAACGTGGGGGAGATCCAGAGCAAGGCTTTCCCGGGCGGATATGTCATGGATTCGAAGCCAGGGTTCTATGACTCGGTCGTCGTCCTGGACTACAAGAGCCTGTACCCCTCGATCATCCGGACGTTCCTGGTCGACCCCGTGGGCTTCGTGGAGGGTTCGAACGCGGGCGACCCGTCCCGGCTCGTCAAAGGGCCCAATGACACCTTGTTCTCGCGCGAGAAGCATTGCCTGCCGGAGATCGTGACGACCCTCTGGCGAGCCCGGGACGACGCCAAGCTTGCCAGGAACGAATCCCTGTCCCAGGCCCTGAAGCTGCTCATGAACTCCTTCGCCGGCGTGCTCGGCGCGTCCGAGTGCCGCTTCTTCAATCCTCAGGTGGTATCCGCCATCACGCTGCGGGGGCACGAGATGATGAAGCGCACGCGCACATTCGTGGAGAAGCGGGGGTACGAGGCCATCTATGGCGACACCGACTCCATCTTCATCTGGCTCAAGCGCACCCGCACGAACGAGGAGGCGCACGCCATTGCGGCCACGCTGGTGAGTGACATCAACGACTGGTGGACGCGTACCCTGCGGGAGGAACAGGGCCTGGCGAACTTCCTCGAGATCGAGTTCGACACCCACTACAAGAAGTTCTTCATGCCTACCATTCGCGGGTCGGACTTGGGCAGCAAGAAGCGCTACGCGGGCCTGAGCGTGGATGCCGCCGGCCAGGAGGAGATGATCTACCGCGGCCTGGAGATGGCCCGCAGCGACTGGACCGCGCTGGCGCGCCAGTTTCAGGAGGGCCTGCTTTCGCGCATCTTCCACGGCGAGCCCTACGAGGACTTCGTGGCCGACTATGCGCGCTCGACGCTGGCAGGGCGCAAGGACGAACTTCTCATCTACCGGAAGCGCCTTCGCCATGGCCTCGATGCCTACCAGGTCAATGTACCGCCGCAGGTCCGTGCCGCGCGTCGTGCCGATGAATACAACGCCCGGGTCAACCGCCCGCTGCAGTACCAGAAGGGCGGCTGGATTCAATACGTCATGACACGAAATGGCCCAGAGCCGCTGGAGTCGCGCCATTCCCGCATTGACTACGAGCACTACCTGACCAAACAACTCCAGCCCATCGCCGACGCCATCCTCCAGCCGATGGGGGAGAGTTTCACGGCGCTGACCAGCGCTCAGCAAGGCCTTTTCTAGACATTCCCAAGGCCACCGGTGCACACAGGAAAGCTGTGGTCGCGTTCGGAGTCATCAAGCGCTTTGGCATCAAAGCCACCTGAGGATCCTTGCTGTCCAATAGGATCAAGAAATGGCTTGGATACACTCGAAAAGATGGATTGGGTCCCGATAGTCTTAGGTACGTTCAAGGTTCTCGTGTTCGGCACGGGCATGTTCTTCGCCATCAAGTGGCACTATGAGCGAGGGAGGACGGGGAAAGAGAAACAGGGCGCGGTGCTGCGCGCGGGCGGCAAGGTGGCCGCAGTCTTCGTGCTGTCGCTGCTGGGCATCTCGCTCCTCACTCTCGGCCTTGTCAGGATGCTCGGTTTGGACTTGACCTTCCCATGATGAGGCCACGACGCGAGGCGGCGCAGTTCTCTCAGCCCGCCGGCACCACGCGAAAGCCGATGGCCAGTCGGTTCCACCCGGGCGCCATGGGCTGATTCAGAACACCGACAAGCCCGTCTCCGAATGACGCGGCGGGCACGCGCGCGAGCGCCGGGATGTAGCTGGCGACCTTCCCGCCGACGCCGAGCAAGGGGCAGATCTCTCGGCGTTGATCTCGTCGAGCACGGGCTGGAAGTCCTGGGGTGTGGTTGTCATCGCGGGTACATCATTTTTCAGTGGGCAGGCAGAGCATGTCCCTCGGACGTGAGCCCGGACCACGCCACGCCGAGGATGACGACCGCGGCTTTGTCGCATATGCTGCGCGTCCACACGCCGGGGCCGGCGTGCGCATCGCAACTTCACGGGAAGCGACATGGCAGAACTGCATCGATCCCTGGCCACCTGTGCAGCCACGACGGCGCTGGCGCTGATGCCAATGGCCACCGCGCACGCCCAGGCCGCGATGAGCCCCGTCCCCCCCGCCGACACCTGGCGCTACGGGCTGTCCATCTACGGCTACTTTCCCAGCATGGGCGGCTCCACCAGCGTGCCGACCGGCGGCGGTGGTGGTGGCGGTGGCGGCCCGTCGCTCGACCTGGACGCCGGCAAGGTGCTCGACGCCATCAAGTTCGCCTTCATGGCCAACCTGGACGCCAGCAACGGACGCTACGGCTTCTACACCGACCTCATCTACATGGACCTGGGCGGCAGCAAGCAGAACAGCCGCGACTTCACGATCAACCACGGGCAGCTCCCGGCCAGCACCTCGGCCGACCTGAGCTGGGACTTGAAGGGCGTGGCGTGGACGCTCGCCGGCACCTACCGCGTGCCGACCGATGCCCGCGTGACGCTGGACCTGCTGGGCGGCGCGCGCATGCTGTGGCTGGAGCCCTCGGTGGACTGGCACATCTACGGCGACCTGGGCGGCATCGCGTCGACGGCGCGCATCGGCCAGTACAGCAAGGGCCAGACATGGTGGGACGGCATCGTCGGCGTCAAGGGCCGGGTGATGCTCGACAGCGCCCAGCGGTGGAGCCTGCCGTTCTATGCCGACATCGGCACCGGCCAGTCGCACCTGACCTGGCAGGCGGCGCTTGGCGTCAGCTATGCCTTCGGCTGGGGCGAAGTCAGCGGCCTGTGGCGCTACCTTTCTTACGAGATGAAGTCGGACGACGTGGTCCAGTCGCTGAACTTCAACGGGCCGATGGTGGGCGTCACCTTCCGCTGGTGAACGCCGCCGTCGCCGCGCTTCAGGCGCCCAGCGCCATGTCGAGCGGCGTGGCCGAACAGGCCAGGGTGTAGCGCCCGCGCACGCCGCCCGCCTGCGCGCCCAAGGCCGCCAGCGCGGCGTCGCCCAGCGCGTTGCCGGCCAGTTCCTGCAACCGGCCCGCGTCGTAGCCGCAGGCCACCAGCACCCAGTCGGCCACCTGGTCGGACAGACCCCGCACCCGCTGCTCCTCGGTCGTGGCGAGCGGCGGCGCCTCGTGCCGCAGCAGGTGCAGGCCGACGATGCCGGGCTCGGCAGCCAGGCGCCGGCCCAAAGCCTGCAGGCCTTCGCGCAAGGCGGCGTCGCGGCCGGGCGCGGGCGACAGGCGCACCGTCAGCGCCTGCCGCGCGGTCAGCGCACCGGCGCTGGACAGCACCCGGCACTGGCTGCGCACCATCTGGCGGTGGTGCGGCATCATGCGCACCGACCAGGGTGTCGGGCTGTTCAGGCGCGCGGCATAGGCCGGCGAGGCCAGCACCTCATGGCCGGTCAGTTCGTACATGACGAAGATGCCCTCGCCGCCGTCGGCCTCGGTCCATCGGCTGGCACGCAGGAAGCCGGGGATGGCCAGGCGCTCCGGGAAATGCTCGTGTGCATGCCAATGCTCGAACTCCGGGCGGGCCGCCGGCGCCATGTCCCACCACATGGCCAGCGCGGCCTTGCCGAGAAGCGACACCGCGCGACTACTTCGCCGACGCGCGCAGGCGGGCCAGCTCGGCGTTGACCTGCTGCACCAGCGACTCGCCGATCTCGCCGCTGAACTTCTGTGTCACCGGCTGGATCTTCTGGCGCAGGCGCTCTACCTCGGCCGCGCTCACCTCGTTGACCTGCATCGACTTCTTCAGCGCTTCCATCGAGCTCAGTTCCTGCGCCTGCGTGGCCTTGCGTTCGGCCTGCTTCGCTTCCTCGGCGGCGGCGCGGATGATGTCGCGCTCGTCCTGGGACATGGAGTCCCAGGTCTTCTTGCTCATCATGAAGGGCATGCCGGTGTAGACGTGGCGGGTCAGCGACAGGTACTTCTGCACCTCCGCGAACTTCGCCGATTCGATCACCGCCACGGGGTTGTCCTGGCCGTCGATGGCGCGCGACTCCAGTGCGCCGTAGACCTCGCCGAAGGTCATCGGCACCGGGTTGGCGCCGAGCGTGGTGAACAGGTCGATGAAGATGGGCGAGGCGATCACGCGGATCTTCAGGCCCTGCACGTCCTCGGCTTTCGTGATCGCCCGCTTGCTGTTGGTGATGTTGCGAAAGCCCAGGTCCCAGATGCCCAGGCCGATCACGCCGTTGGCGGCCAGGTCGGCCTGCATCTTCGTGCCCACCGGGCCGTCGGCAATGGCATAGGCCTCCTGCGCGTTGTTGAACAGGAAGGGCAGGTCGAACACCATGAACTGCTTGTCGATCGAGGCCACCAGGCCGGTCGCCATCGAGGTGAAGTCCAGCGTGCCGCCGCGCACGGCCGACAGGTTCTGCGGATCGCTGCCCAGCACGGCGCCGGGGAACAGGCTGACCTTCATCTTGCCGCCGCTCTTCTGCGCCACGGCGTCGGCGAACTTCTGCGCGCCGGTGCCCAGCGGGTGGTCCTTGGCCAGGCTGAAGGCGAAGCGCAGGTTGCGCTCCTTGATGTCCTGCTGCGCGTGCGCGGGGGCCACGCCGGCCAGCAGGGCGGCGGCGCCAAGGGTCGCCAGGACGGCGCGGCGCAGGGGGCGGAAATGGCTCATGGGTCTCCTCATCTCGGTTGGGTGGTCATTTGCTGCGCCCGGGCGGCCGGGCGGCCGGGCGATGCTGACAGAAAGTTGAAAGGTATTCAACAAATGGATAGCATTCAAATTTTGAAAGCATGGGCATGAGCGGCGCACTCGAAAAATCGCTGGCGATCCTCGAATACCTGGTCGACTACCCCGACGGCGCGGCGCTGGTGCAGATCGCGACCGACCTCAACCAGATCCGCAGCGGCTGCCACCGCACGCTGCAGGAGCTGATCCGCTACGGCTATGTCCGCCAACTGCCGCAGCGCGGCGACTATGCGCTGAGCACCAAGATGGCGTCGATGGGCCTGAGCTTCCTGGGCAAGTCCGGTGTGGTCGACATCGCGCAGCCCGTCATCCAGCGGCTGGCGCAGGCGACGGAAGAACTGGTGCGCCTGGCCATCGTCGACGGCGAGCGGCTCACGCTGGTGGCCAAGGCGCAAGGCGCGCGCTCCGGCCTGCTGTACGACCCGGACATGGGCATCGACCTGCGCCTGTCCTGCAGCGCCGCCGGTCAGGCCTGGCTGATGACCTTGCCCGAGGACGTCGCCATCGAATACGTGACGCAGCAGGGCATCGGCCAGCCGCGCCACTACGGCCCGAACGCGCCCACGTCCATCAAGGCGCTGCTGAAGGTGCTCGACGAGCACCGCAAGCAGGGCTTCAGCGTCATCCAGGACGCCTATGCGCCAGGCATGAGCTCGATGGCGGCGCCCGTGCAGCGCAGTGGCGAGCCGGCGACCGGCGTCGTCGTGATCGCCGGCCCCTCGATGCGCCTGCCGCTGCAGCGCATGCGCCAGTTCGGTCCGCAGATCATCGAGGCGGCGCAGGAGCTGGCCGTGATGGGCAGCGCCTCGCCGCTGCTCAAGTCGGCCAACGTGGGCACTTGGGGCAACCAGGCGGAAAAGCCGCTGCCGCGCACGCGCCGGGCGGTCTGAGGGCGAGCGCTGGAGGCGTGCGGCCGCTCAGTCGTGCAGCGACGACAGGAACTGCCGCAGCTCCGCGGTCTGCGGCTGGCCGAACAGCTCGTCCGGCGGGCCCATCTCGTGCACCCGGCCCTGGTGCATGAAGATGACGCGGTC
>Ga0160447_101047_pt1 | contig 11328 bp, 12 predicted proteins | sample HID1973K_E1MG_FD_108222 | JGI IMG/M metagenome (GOLD analysis project Ga0160447, IMG submission 108222) | Enriched mosquito-associated microbial communities from UW Madison campus, WI, USA - HID1973K_E1 MG | ecosystem: Host-associated > Arthropoda: Insects > Digestive system > Unclassified ...
AGCGAACAATATCGGCTCGGCAGGGAGCGCCACTTCGCCAGAATCCAATCCAGTCTACGCGGGCTATGCGTCCGCCAAGACTTTGCAAATCATTGGCGGCGGCGCGTCTTACACCTTCGGTAGCACGACGATTTCGCTCGTCGGAACGAATGTGCGCTTCGACTCGCTTGGATCATCGTCCGGCCCTAACCCGCTGGGTTATACCGGAGACGCGATATTCACGAGCATCGATCTTAACGCTCGGTATTGGTGGACCCCGTCGCTGCAGTTCGGGGCCGGAGTCGACTATACCCACCGCAATTCGGTGAAGGGCGATGATGGGGCGAAATATCTCCAAGTGGATCTTGGGGTCGACTACAACCTGTCCAAACGAACAGACCTCTACGCGCTGACCGTCCTTCAGCGCGCGATGGGTCGCGACTCGCTGGGCCAACCGGCTGTCGCGTCGATCGCCGGTTTCAGCCCGTCGTCGACGGACAAGCAGGTCGGCGTCCGCCTGGGCATCCGTCACAAGTTCTAATCGCTACTTGGCTGTGCCGCGCGCTTGCGTCTTACAGCGCGTGGCGGCGGCCTCTCAGACTCTTTGGTCTGCAGCGCAAGCCACTGTTCGAAGCCCTCTAACAGCACACGCAACCCCTCATCAAAGGCGCGGTCCGCGCTCAACTCAGAAAACGCCCTACCTACCAGCTTTGCCGCCGGGTACCTGTCGTCCGAAGCGGCGTCGAACTTACCGCGAATGTATGCCGAGTGCTCTGCCGGCGACTGGCGTCCCGCTGCTGAAATGCTCGACGACAGCAGATACTGCGCGAGCAGGTGATAGGCGAGCGCCGTCTGGTCTGCGGAAAATCCGCCCTGAAGGAAGCAGGACGTAGTGTGGTTGAAAAGCGCGAGTCCGTAGTCGACTTCGCCGGGTCCGACGGACTGGAAAAGTCGAAACCGATTGTGGGACGCGATATATAGGCTGACGCCGGGCATATCGCGCGCGAGGGAATAGGAGATCCGAGCGATTTTCTCTACGTCCGAACGCCAATTTCCGGTAAGCGCCGGCAGCGCTTCAAGGCGACGTCGGTAGTAGCTGTTCAGAACCCCAGAAATGAGATCGTCTCGACTGCCTAAGTAGTAGTGAATCAATCCCGGCGCGACCCCCATCTCCTTGGCGAGCTGAACCATCGATACCTGGTCGAGCGGCATCTTCCGCGCCATATCACTCGCGCGATCGATGATCACGTTGCGTGAGAGGATCGGTTCGGCACCAATGGCCGAAGCAGCTTTCGGCGGGCGGCCCCGTCGCCGCGGGGCAGTCTCAGCAATCATTTCATCTGTTTTTCTGGATGCAGCCGTCATGGTGGCAAGCGGTCTCGGGAAAGTACCAACAGTCTACATAGAAAATTTAATTGACACCCATCGCAATTAAATTCTACCATGCTTCCAACTGCTCTCAATATTGAAGGAGGCAACGTGGCTCAAATCGAGAAGGCGGTGGTGACAGCTGGACTTCGCGGGGCGAACTGGGATCCGGCGCTGATGCGCCGCCCTTACAAGGTAGTACCGTATGCGCTTCAAACGGCCGACGGCCAGAAAACGCTGGGATTTCTCTTCAGCAGGACCGGAAAAGAGAAGACTGTCGTATCGATCATGCATCCACGAGAGATGTCGGTGACGCACTATCTCGTCCCGTCGGTGCTTGATGCTGGCTGCGCTTGCTGGGTGCAGGGTCCACGCTCCATCGGCAATGATCTCCGTCTGGAACACGAGATTGCGCTACTTGACGTGGCCGCTGGCATGAGCCATTTGCGCGCACTCGACTTTCAAAACATTGTCCTGCTCGGCAACTCAGGCGGCGGCGCACTGTACGCGTTTTACAATCAGCAGTCCAATCTAGCCCCGGAAGCTCGTATCCGACGCACACCGGCTGGCCGTCCAACAGGATTGTCCGAGGCGGAAATGCCGACTGCCGACGGCCTCATCTTGGTGTCGCCGCATCCTGGCCAAGGCGCGATTCTCCTAAACAGCCTAGACCCGAGCGTCATTGACGAGAATGACCCCATGTCGGTCGACTCGACACTGGATCCGTTCAGCGCGGAAAATGGGTACGACCTCGAAGCTCGTAGAGGCCACTACTCGCAGGAATTTGTACAGCGCTACAAAGCGGCCCAAATCGTTCGGACAGAGAAACTTGACGCGCACTCGCGTAAATTGATCGCCCGCAAACAGGAAGCGCGCAAACGGGTAAAAGATGGGATCGCAAACGCAAGCGAACATCGCGTGGCCGGATACGCTCCAATCTTTCAAGTCTTGCGAACCGATGCCGACCTTCGCGCTTGGGACACCTCGATCGACCCGTCTGACCGCAAGGTCGGTTCTCTGTGGGGAAATGACCCGTTCACTTCGAACTGGGGAAGTGTAGCGTTCGGTCGCGTAGTCACGCCGGAGTCGTGGCTGTCGACATGGTCGGGGATTTCAAGCAACGCGTCGTTCGCGAAATGCGCCTCATCCATCGAAGTGCCCACGATGCTCCTCGAATATACCGGCGACCAGTGTGCATACCCGGAAGATTTCGAGCGCATCTACGACGATATCACTGCCAGAGACAAGTCTCGAGTCAAGGTGCGCGGCAACCATCATGGCATGGCGCTGACGCGTGATGACCCATCAGGTCGCGAGGTGGCGGGTCAACATATCGGAGCCTGGCTAAGCAAGATTTTTGCATCCTGATGCCGCATTTAACTGATCAAGATGGAGACGCAGTTGAACGAGATCAAGTCCCGGCCAAAAGAGCTTCTGCAGGGAGTTCGCTATCCCGATGCCGATCGGTTGGCGCGCTATATGAAGGAAGGCATTCTCGGAAGCCAGTCGCTGCGTGCAGCGCTGCGGGAGTCGTTTAGCGACAATGCGTATCGCAATGCGCTGGTCGGCCCAGAAGGGGAATTCACCTATGAGCGGTTTGATGACCTCACAGACAGGTTCGGCGCAGCATTGCTGCTTCAAGGAGCACGTCCGCTTGACCCCGTCATTCTTCAGTGCGGTAACTGCAACGAGCTTCTGATTGCTTTTGTCGGTTGCCTGAAAGCAGCGCTGATTCCGATTTGTGCGCTGCAGGCATTTCGCAAGCACGAGATTTCGTATCTGGGCAACCTGTGCGAAGCCGCTGTGCACATCGTTCAGGGGGACGACCCCAAGTTCGACGATGTGGCATTTGCGGAAGAGATGCAGGAGTGCGTCCCTTCGCTACGCATTATCGTGCAGGCGCGAGGAGAGAAACGCGGCAAGGCGGAGACATTGTGGCCGCTGGTCGACACAGTGGATCGCGCAGAAGCGCGCCGCATGCTGGACGTGATCCCCGATGATCCTTTTCAAGTGGCCGTCTTCCAGTTGTCCGGGGGCACTACTGGAGTGCCCAAGATCATCCCGCGTTTTCAGAACGACTATCTTCTGAACATGCGCGAAGTCGCAAAGTGGAACAACTACCAAAAGGACGACGTGCTGTTCATGCCGACTCCGTTCATGCACAACATGAACATGGCGTGTTTTTTCGGCCCGATGATGCTCGTCGGCGCGAGCATTACGGTGTGCCCCGACATCCGACAGGGAACACTTTGCGGGGTTATTGAACGTTACAAGCCGACGTGGTTTGGTCTGGCGGGGCCGATTTTGTCGCGTGTTGCCGACCAATTGCGTCAGGGTTCGGAAGAGGAAAAGCAGCGTCGAAAATTGATCGGCCCCAAGAATGCCCCTCGCCTACGGACCATGCTCGGCTCGCCGTGCTATCACATTTTCGGCATGACCGAGGGGGTGATCATGTTTGCGCATCCCTCCGACCCGCAAACGGTCTTGGACGAATCTGTTGGACGTCCCGTGTGTGCACACGATGAAGTAAGAATCGTCGAACCCGGTACCGAGACCGACGTACCGGATGGAGAGGTTGGCGAAGCGCTATTCCGCGGCCCTTACACCATCCGCGGTTACTACAAATCCGAGAAAGAAGACATACACCGCTTTACGGCCGACGGATTCTACCGCTCAGGCGATCTGATGATGGCGAAGGTCACTGACGGCAAACGCTACTTCTATTTCCGCGGTCGAACAAAGGACGTCGTCGATCGCGGTGGGGAAAAGATCAACGCTGAGGAATTGGAGAACTTGATCAACACGTGTCCGTGCGTTCACGCATCGGCGATTGTGGGCATGCCTGATCCCGTCTATGGCGAGAAAGTATGTGCCTTCATCGTTCCTATGCCGGGACATGCCCCGATCACATTGCCCGAGTTAACGGAATTTTTGCAGGCCGAAGGGCTCGCGAAATTCAAATGGCCGGAGCGCGTGGAAATCATCTCCGAGTTTCCTGTGACCGCGTCGGGCAAGCTGAGCAAAGTCCTGCTGCGCAAGCAGGTGATGGAGCGCCTTGAGGAAGAGCGCGCTCACCGAACTGTCACACAAGGATAAACCATGAATCATCCAGAAAAAACGACACTTCTCTCAAACCCCGTGCTTCGCGGAGTGCATCACACGGCACGTCCAACATGGAAGCTCGAAGAGACCGTGCATTTCTATCGCGACTTGCTGGGACTGCCCCTGGTTCACGCCATCTCGGCGCGCGGTTGGGGTCCTGCAGATCATGCCGACTTTCTCCACTTTTTCTTCGATAGTGGAAATGGCAGCACAATTGCTTTCTTCTATTACATCGGCACCGACCGTCCCGAAAAGCTTATCCCGACCGAGCACTATCAAGAGCGTGCCACGCACACTGCATGGCTCGTCAAAGATGCAATTGAGCTTGCCGATTGGCGAGCGCGCGTTGAAGAGGCAGGAATTCCGCTGCGTTATCAGGTACGGCATGAAGTAATTGAGTCAATCTACTTCGTCGATCCCAACGGATATCCCATTGAGATCACCTATCAAACGCGACCATTCGAAGAAAAAGACGCGGGCGATGCTACTCGTACCATTGAGGCCGCAATTGAAATGGAGCGTGCAAGCCGAGACGGTACGTCGTTTAAGAGCATTGAACCCGTATGGCAGCGCAAAGGTGACCATCTCAACAAGGCTGCGCAGTCGAATGTCGCATCGGTCTTCGTCTTGGATGTCCCGGAATTCAGCGCTCTTGTTGCTGCCGTCGACGCAGCGGATGGCTATAAAGCGACGCGAGTCGAAGGCGGCTATATCCGAATCGACGGAGCGCCGGGAATCACATTCGAACGCAAAGCGTTGGGCTTCAAGCCCGCGGTTTGGTACGGCGCCTTGACCGGAGGCCTCGTCGGATCGATTGAACAGTTCGACACCGACAAATTGGTAATCACTCCGGCGGTGCAATCATGAAAATCGATATTGTTGGAGGCGGCCCCTCAGGTCTCTTCCTTGCGATCCTTCTTGCGCGCCTGGCGCCACATGTTAAGACGGAGGTGATCGAGCAAAACGCCGCCGACGCGACCTTCGGTTTCGGCGTGGTCCTTGCAGACACAGGTCTGTCGCGGCTGAACGATGCTGCGCCCGAAGTCTGCGCTGATCTCATGGCGGCCATGAAGTTCAGCACGCAGCAAACGATCGTGAGCCAAAGCACTCCGCTCACCGTCAAGCGCCCTGGGCAAGGGGGCGGTGCAATCCCCAGACTCAAACTCCTCAATATCCTTCAGGACCATGCCGCACGCCTGAACATTCCCGTGACCTACGCGTCCCGTGTCTCCGATATCGACTCGCTGACGGGAGACATCATCGTGGGAGCGGATGGAGTCAATTCGCGGGTACGCGCGAGCAACGAGATCGGATTTGGTACTACTAAGAGGGAGCTGAGTAATCACTTTGCGTGGTTCGGTGTGGGAAAAGCGTTCGAGTGTCCCGCTTTGGTATTTCGAGAATACCAAGGTGGCTATTTCGTCGCGCACTACTATCCGTATTCCGAGACAATGAGCACGTTCGTCGCTGAGTGCGATCATCAGACCTGGATCGACTTCGGTTTGGAACATTCGTCGCTGGAGGAACGGCAGAGCCTTTTCGAAACGGTATTCGCGACAGAACTTGATGGTCACACGCTGATCTCAAACAATTCGGCTTGGCGACAGTTCCCTGTTATCCGTAACGGGAACTGGTTCAGTGGCAACCGCGTTCTCATCGGTGATGCGCTCGCGAGTGCGCACTTTTCAATTGGATCAGGAACCCGCATCGCCATGGAAGACTCTATCGCGCTTGCTCAAGCGATCGCCACCAGCGGCGATGATGTTCAACGTGCGCTTGATGGATACGTAGAACTGCGCAGGGAGTCCAAGGATCGTCTGATCCACGCGTCCGAGGCTTCGTACCTTTGGTACGAGAACATCCGCGAGTGGATGGCGACCTTCCCACCGCATCAGTTCGTCTATCAGTTTATGACTCGTACCGGGCGGGTTGATGTAGCACGTTTGCGAGAGCAATACCCAGATCTCGTTCGCGATCTGGAACGCGCTGGTGCGATACCTGCAAATGAGGCGCTTTCATGATTCGCAGCTACGAGTACGTTCTTCGGGAAGATCCGTTCACCGTGCGGCGTACTGTACGCTGGTCCGACTGCGATCCGGCCGGGGTGGTGTTCACGGGGCGGTTCAGTGACTATGTTCTGAGCGCGGTGGCTCTGTTCAAGGAGTTCATTGCAGAGTCAACCGGTGGCCAAGGAAAGTCGCTGGGTGAGCGCTTCAACGTCGGATTGCCTTGTCGCGGCATGACGTTGGATTTCCATGGAACGCTGTGGCCGAACGACAGTGTGGATATTCGTTGCGGCATTGGCGAAATTCGGACCCACTCCTTTGACATTCTGCTCGACGCAAAGTCACCGGACAGTCGGCCAATCTTCACAGCCATATTCTCGCCTATCTGCGTTCGCACCGACGCCCGTGTTGGGACTGATATTCCCGATTCGATGAGAAAGGTGCTCGCGCCATTTTCGCAAAAGCATTTCAGCAAACGGAGTTGATATGAATTTCCGCATCGGGCAGATCGTCCCTAGTTCAAACATCACGATGGAAAAAGAGATTCCGGCCCTGTTCGCGTCCTACATGCGGGCTCACTCAGAGCATCAATTTTCTTTTCATGCGAGTCGGGTCAGGATGCACCGGGTCGTTGCGGAGGAATTAGAGCGGATGAATCGTGATACGGGGCGCTGTGCCGTCGAGCTAGCTGACGCACGCGTGGATGTGCTTAGCACAGCCTGCCTCGTCGCGATAATGTGCATGGGGCCCGGTTATCACCGGTCTGCGGCGCAGTCTCTCAATGACGCGCTAAAGGGACATCCTGCATCGCCGGCCGTGATGACGTCTGCCGGCGCGCTGGTCGACGAGCTGAAGAGCTTTGGCGCGAAGCGCATTTCGTTGATGGCGCCGTACTCTGATGCTCTCACAAAACGTGTAGTCGATTACATCGAAGCTGAAGGGATCCAAGTTCAAGACGCGATTAACTTCTGCATTGAGGACAATCTCGACGTTGGAGCACGCGATCCGATGCTCCTGCTCGATGACGTAAAAAGCTTGAACGTGACCGGTGTCGACACGGTGGTGCTTTCGGCTTGCGTCCAGATGCCATCACTGCCGGCCATCCAGAAAGCACAGGAAATGCTCGGCGTCCCTGTTACCTCGACCGCGGTTTGTACCGTGCGTCAAATGTTGAAGCTTCTCGATCTCGATCCGTCAGCTCCCGGCGCTGGCGCATATCTCGGCGACCAAGACGGTCTACAGGGTTGACTAAGCAGCAACGCATCAAGTCATAGACAAAATTCAAGGAGACAGGCATGGAAACCGTAGAAGACGCGATCTGGTCAAAGAGTACGTACATCCGAAACGTGATTGGCGCCGCCCTGGGGATGGCGGTCGGCTTTGCCGCCAACTTCATTGCGACCAACGGCGTGTTCATCCCATCAATAGTCCGCGATTTTCATTGGGGACGTGCTCAAGCCGCCCAGTCATATTCTGCATCGATGCTTGGCCTGACTCTGGTCAGCCCGCTGGTGGGAGTACTGATGGACCGCTTTGGTGTAAAGAAGGTCGTGCTTTCATCCGCGGTCGTCTTCACGATTGCGATGTCGTGCATGGCGTTACAGACTGGAAATACAGCTAGCTGGATCGCACTCTCTCTCGTAATCGGTATGACCGGTGCGGCTACGTCCGTGCTCGGCTACCTCGCGATACTTCCGCAATGGTTTGACCGACGGCTCGGCCTCGCGATTGGGATCGCGATGGTCGGATTTGGCATTGGAACGGTTGTCATGCCAGCGTTGTCAGCGTGGTTGATCGCTCACGTGGGTTGGCGCCATGCCTATCAAGTGCTCGCCGCGATCTCACTCGCCGGCGCGGTGGTTGCATTTTTCTTGCTGAAAGAGAAACCGGGGCTTCAGCGCAAGCTTCAGAGACACGCAGCAACCAGTGCCTCGATGAGGGGCGTTGGTCGAATACAACATCGCAGGTTGAAGGTGTTCTTGATTTGGGCCGGCGCTCTATGCGCCTCTACTGCGGTTCTGTCGTTGGTTCCTCATCTGCCTGCGCTTCTGATGGATCGTGGAATTGCGGCTTCCGACGCGGCGCGATGTGCATCGCTTGTGGGGCTTGGGATCTTGATTGGTCGGCTCACCTCAGGCCTTCTCGTCGATCGCGTTCATGCACCGTTCGTCGCCTGTCTGTATTTCGCGTCTGGTGCGATCGGCTTCATCTTGCTTCGCCAGATCGAATCGTATGAGGGGGCTTTGTTGGCGTCCGTTCTGGTCGGGCTTGCCATTGGTGCAGAGGGTGACCTGCTCTCCTATTTGACCCGAGCGTATCTGGGAATGGAGAAATTTGGTCTTTTCTACGGGATCGTGTTCTCGGGGTACTCGCTTGGTGCTGTTTTCGGCCCCATGGCCACAGGGCATTACTTTGACGCCGCCAAATCCTATGTGCTGCCGATGCAGATTGCCCCGGCGCTTCTACTCGTCGCGGGTGTTCTACTTTTGAGCCTCGGCCGCTATGCAAAGCCGGGGAGTCACGATAACGAGGCATTGAACACGGTAGCGGTCGCAAGCAAGTGAATCTCCCACAGGGCGCTTGCCTTCCTTCTTTTCCAGCGCCCCGCCAAATTTGACGCTCTAAGGATCCTTCGAATGCGCGAAGCCGTCATTGTCTCAACAGCTCGCACTCCGGTCGCAAAAGCTCATCGCGGTGAATTTAACATCACGCCCGGGCCAACTCTCGCATCCTTTGCTGTACGCGCTGGAGTCGAAAGGGCGAAGATCGATCCTGCTCTCATTGAGGACGCAATCCTCGGCGTCGAGGCGTTCGCTACGTGGTTGTAGCGATGTACATTGCCGGCGGTATGGGCGCGGCAGGGCTGTTCGAGGTCTACTAAATGATGACGTCCCCCTATGGAACAGGCTCAATCCTTGACGCGAAGAATTCGTCCGACCCGAATCCTGACTTAGCGCCTAAGATTGACAGCCTTTTTGTAGACCGCCTGGGAATCGAAAGGGTATGTTGTTCAGCGAACGAGTGCGAACTCGTGTTGCCGATTGAGAGGCTCACTTCAATACCTCGGGAATCGCGCATGGAAGAATTAGCATGACCCTTTGCGACGTCGCGATCGCGCTTGCTGCCCGTAACGCTGCCGATGCCAATACCGGTGTTCTTACCATCGAACTCAAAGTGAGTTTCCTTCAGTCTGGTCGCGAAGTGCATTATTCAAGAGGTCAGTTACTACACCGGTCAACAAAAATGGCTTACTACGAAGGGAGATCATCGACGTAGAAGGACGCTTGGTCGCGAAAGCCCTCGGCACGTTTAGGTACGTAGAAAATCTAACCTGAATAACGGGCCGTGCCGGTAACGCCACGGATATCAAGATAATGATAAGAGAACACGTTTTAATCACTGGCGGCGCTAGCGGCATCGGCGCTGCTACCGCTCGTCTGCGTCGCGAGGAAGGTAAAAATGTGGTTGTAATTGACCGCGAACACCAGCTCACGGTCGCGTGCGGCGAGTTCCTGCGTGAGGTGACAACGGTCTGCGATGGCCGGGCCGGATCGCTGGCATTGAAACAAAACGCCGCAGTGAGGTCAAGCAAATTGATACGCGTAAATCTGCGCGAATTACGAGCATTTTGATTGCGAAATTCCGTATTTCACCGCGACGCTTGTGGCGAGCCATCTCGTGGCGGAAACTTCTGTTGCGCGCTTGGATCGCGCCCCCGCCCTCTTGTTTGCCCGCCAGTAATGGCGGGTTTCTTTTGACGGCGTCAATGGCACCGGCATCGCAGAACGCGTGGGAAATCAAGGCCTCTACGTTTGCAGGGGCTGAGCGGCAACGGTTTGTGGACGCTGAGCAGTTCTTCGAGCGCGCGGGGCAAAGCGTGACGGAGACGCGCACCGCGAGTCCGAGGGTTCTCGAGCGCCGAGTCAGCGAGGAAATCGCGAAGCGTTTCAGGACCTGGCTGCCGGCGCTTGTCGCCAACGGCGTCCCGCTTTTCCTAGAAGTCCGGCTAACCCCACGCACAATCAACTCGCTTTATCGGTCAGGTCCGGTCTCGCGACTCATGCCTGGCTGCCATTCTGCAGCCCACTCGACTAGCTCGGAACAACTCGTCCGGCGAGCCGCGATTCCGTCCCGCTTCATCGAGCGTAGTGTCAGCATTTTCCCGCAAATCGTAGAATACACGTTGTTCCCTCTACAAAAACTGAACGACCATGACGCTCAAGGAGAACGCCGATAGTCGGGCCGCCGAGTATTCGGCAACGCGGTGGGCGGCGTCCGTCACCGAACTTGCAGTGTTCGCCATGACGCCCGATGGGTTCATCGCGACCTGGAACCCCGGGGCCGCAGCCATCTACGGCTACCGCGCCAACGAAATCATTGGAAGGCATTCGACGATCCTGCTTCCTGACGATTCACAGGAGCGGGAGGCGTACGAAGCCGAATTGCGTCACGCGCGCGAACACGGCAGCTCCGCGATAGAAGGTTGGCGCAAGCGAAGGGACGGATCGGTGTTATGGGCGAGCGTCGTGACAATCGCGCTGGTAGGTCCGGACGGAGCTCTGATTGGCTTCTCAAAGCTGGTACGCGACGAGAGTGAGAAGCGAAAAGCTCACGATGCGGTAAACGAAAGCGAGCGACGATTCCGCCTGCTCGTTGACGGCGTGTCCGATTATGCGATTTACATGTTGTCGCCAGACGGTCTGGTGACCAACTGGAACAATGGCGCGCGACGCATCAAGGGCTACACCGCACAGGAGATTATCGGCTCGCACTTTTCCCGGTTCTACACCTCGGAGGACGCTGCTGCCGGCTTGCCTCAGCGCGCACTCGAGATCGCAGCCCGTGAGGGACGTTTCGAATCAGAAGGATGGCG
>Ga0160447_101050_pt1 | contig 11327 bp, 6 predicted proteins | sample HID1973K_E1MG_FD_108222 | JGI IMG/M metagenome (GOLD analysis project Ga0160447, IMG submission 108222) | Enriched mosquito-associated microbial communities from UW Madison campus, WI, USA - HID1973K_E1 MG | ecosystem: Host-associated > Arthropoda: Insects > Digestive system > Unclassified ...
GTCGGAAGAATAGGAAGGGCCAGGCCCCGCCACCCCCTCCTTGCGGGAGGGGGGCTGGCTCAGCGGATCAGGCGTCGGCGCCCTGCAGCAGCCCCAGGATGCGGGCGCGCACGACGACCTCCTTGCGGGTGCCGGCGTCGAGCTTGGCCAGGAGATTCTTGACGTGCCACTTGACGGTGGTTTCGCTGACCTGCATGGCGCGCCCGATCTCCTTGTTGGACAGGTTGCGTGCCAGCAGCTCCATCACCTCGCGCTCTTTCGGCGTGAGCACCATGCCGCGGCCGGCCACCACGCGCGGGGCCTCGCGCGCCGGGGCCGCGGCGGGTGGCGGCGGCGCCGTGGCGACGCTCGCGGGCGCACCTTCGCCCGCCACCTGCCGGGCCCACTGGCCGAGTTCGGGGTGCGCGTCCTCGAACACGCGCACCAGGCCCAGGCTGGCGGCCAGGTCCATCGCCTCGCGCAGCAGCGGCAGGCTGCGCTCGCCGCAGCGGTCGAGCGCGAAGGCGCGCAGGCCGAGTATCTCGATATGCAGCCGGGCCTGCTGCACCGCCTGCGCCAGCTCGGCCGCCTGCTGCAGCGGCGCCAGCGCGCCGCGCCAGTCCTGCGCCGCGATGGCGGCATGGCCCAGGGCCAGCCAGCGCAGCATGTCCACGCCGCGGCGCCACATCGGACCGTACGTCCCCAGCGCCTTGTCTTCCAGCATGGCGTCGATGCGCCGGCACAGGTCGGCGCAGGTCTGCGCCCGGTAGCGGCGCGCATGCATGCGCACCTGCTCGACCAGGCTCGCGATGCGCAGCCGCGGCAGGCGGCGCGCCGAGCCGACCGCATCGAGCGCGCCGAGCAGCTCCAGCGCCCGGTGCTCGGCGCCCTCCGCCGAGGCCATGCGCGCCAGGGTGCGGTAGGCCAGCAGCAGCGATTCGGGCAGGCCGCTGCGTTCCAGCACGTCGAGCCGTCCGGCCAGCTGCGCCGCCGCGTCGGCCGGACGGTTGCGCTCCCACAGCGCGGACGCCAGCAGCGCGGCGAACATGCAGGTGAAGCTGTTGCGCCGGCCCAGTTCGACCTCGGCGCTGGCCACCGCCGGCTGCAGCAGGCTCTCGACCAGCAGCACCTGCCCTTCCCAGACGTAGGTCAGGCCGATGATGAATTCGCCCCAGCGGCCGACGAAATCCTGCCGCCGCCCGGCGTCCGGGCGTGGCGACTGCTGCTGGCGCAGGCGCGCCAGCGCCGGGTCGCCCTGCAGCAAGGTGCGGTAGGCGGTGCGGTTGGCATGCACCTGCAGCAGCATCGGGTCGCGCAACGGCGGCTGCTCCGCCCACGGGTCGTGCAGCGCGGCGAAGCGGTCCGGGTCGTCGGCGAACACCGCCGCGCCGCTCAGGATGAGGGCGCATTCGCAGCGCAGCGCGTCGCTTGCCCCGGGCTGCGCCAGGATGCGCTCGACCATGCGGCCGGCGTCCTCGTGGCGCTCGCTGGTGGCCAGGGTCCAGGCGGCGGCCAGCAGCAGGCGTGGCCGGCGGTCCAGTTCCGGCGCGGGTAACTGCGCCAGCCACTCCAGCACCACGCCCTGGCGGCCATGGGTGACGATCGATTCGTACAGGCTGCGCTCGGCCAGCTCGTAGGCCAGCTCGTTCTGGCCGGCCGCCAGCGCGTGGCGGGCCGCGTCCTCCAGCAGGCCGCGCCCCGCCAGCCAGCGCGCCGCCCGGGCGTGCACCTGGGCCTGGCGCTCGGCCGGCGCCGCCGCGAAGGCCTGGCGCAGCACGTCGCGCGCCAGCGTGTGCAGGCGCACCCAGTCGCCCTGTTCCGAGGCGACGAACACCGGCGTGTCCCGGCTCAGGCGGTGAAGCCGCTCGGCCGCGTCCTCCATGCCGGTGGCGACGCGGCACAGGTCGGGGTGGAGATGGTCGAGCGCGGCGATCTGGGCCAGGTAGTCGCGATCCGACGCGTCCAGGTTGGCCAGCAGCAAGGCGAGGAAGCGGTCGCGCAGCTGCCCGCCCAGCGCGGCCATGCCGGCCACCTGCGCGCGCGCGTCGGCGCCCTGGCCGATCAGGGTCATGGCCAGTTGCAGCCCCAGCGGCCAGCCCTCGGTCAGCTCGTGCAGGCGCGCCGCGGTGTCGCTGTCGACCTGCGCGCCCAGGCGGGTGCGCACCAGTTCGAGCGTCTCCTCCAGCCGGAAGCGCATCTGCGCCGGGCCTGCCAGCACGCACTGGCCGTAGGCGAAGAGATCGTCGATGTCCAGGTTGCAGTCCGGCCGCGCCGCGATGATCACGCGCAGGTTGGGCGGCGCATTGCGCAGCAGGTAGGCCAGCGCCTCGCGCGAGGCCGGCGGCAGGCGCTCGGCTTCGTCGACGATGAGCACCACGTCCAGCGCCGCCTGCGCCACTTCGGCCAGCCAGATGGTGATGCTCTCCAGCCCGCCGGGGCCGGTGGCGTCCAGCAGCACGTGGCCGAAGGTCGGCCGCCCGGCGCCCTGGCGCACGGCCAGCGCGAGCACCTGCGCCATGCGCTGCGGCGTGTCGCCGGACTGGGCGGACACCCAGGCCACGACCACGCCGCGCGCCAGATGCTCCAGGCGCCACTGGGCCAGCAGCGAGGTCTTGCCGAAACCGGGGGGCGCCTGCACCAGGATGGCCGGCACGTTGTGAAAGGCCGGATCGGAGGTGAGCAGGCGCGCGCGCGAAACCAGGTGCCGCGGCACCCGCGGCGGGGAAACCCGCAGCAACAGGTCGTCGCTGGTGGCGTCGGGAGGCGGGGGTGCCGGTTTCACGGGGTGAGCGGATCTGAGCCGGGGAGTTTGCCATGCCGGCGCGCCGCGGCGGCTCCGGCGAGGCGGTCCCCCGCGCCACCGGAATCCGACCAAAGTAGGATGGGCGCGCCGCCCTGCCCGCCTTAAGTTCCGCGCAATCACAACACAAGGATGGCGAGGAGACACGATGGACTGGCTCGTTCAGACCTTGCGGCACTACCCCGAACTGGGACTGTTCGCCGCCCTGGCCTTCGGCTTCTGGCTGGGGCCGAAGAAGTTCTTCGGCTTCAACCTGGGGGCGGTCACCGCCACGCTGATCGCGGGCGTGGCGATCGGGCAGCTCGGGCTGTCCATTCCCGGGCCGATCAAGTCCACCTTCTTCCTGATCTTCCTGTTCGCGGTCGGCTACGGCGTCGGCCCGCAGTTCTTCGCCGGGCTGGGCAAGGACGGTCCCAGGCAGATCGTCTTCACGCTCGTCGTGATGGTGGCCTGCCTGCTGGTGCCGATCGTGTGCGCCGTGATCGCGGGGCTGGACGTGGGCTATGCGGCGGGCCTGTACGCCGGCTCGCAGACCATCTCCGCCTCGATCGGCGTGGCCACCGACCAGATCAACAAGTCGGGCCTGCCCGCCGAGGTGGCCAAGCACATGCTCACGGCGATCCCGGTCGGCTATGCGGTGACCTACATCTTCGGCACCATCGGTTCGGCGCTGATCCTGTCGAAGCTCGCCCCGAAGCTGCTCGGCATCGACCTGGTGCAGGCCTGCCGTGACTACGAGACGCGCCTGGGCGGCGGCAAGGCGACGGCGCAGACGGGCATCCTTTCGGCCTACCGGCGCTTCGGCGTGCGCACCTACCGCGTCACCGACCGCAGCGGCCTGGTCGGCAAGCGCTGCGACGACGCCTACCCGGGCGTGCGGGTCTTCGTCGAGCGCATCAAGCGCGACGGCCGGATCATCGTGGCCGAGCCCGGGACGGTGCTGCAGGCGGGCGACGTCGTTGCCATCTCGGGCGCGAGCCGGCTTCTGGTCGAGGACGTCGAGCGCCTCCTCGAGGAAGTCGAGGACCCGGAACTGCTGGACATGCCGGCCACCATCGTCGACGTGTTCGTGACCAGCAAGGCCCTCAACGGAAAGACGGTGGCCGAACTGGCGGAGCTGCCCGAGGCGCGCGGCGTCTACCTGGCCAGGATCACCCGCCACCTGGTCGACATTCCGCTGTTGCCCGGCACGGAGGTGCTGCGCGGCGACGTGCTGCGCATCGGCGGCAGCGTCGACCACGTGAACGCGGTGGTGAAGGTGCTGGGCTACGCCGACCGGCCCACCGACGCGACCGACATCGCCTTCATCGCCGCCGGCATCCTGCTGGGCGGCCTGATCGGCGTGCTGAGCGTGAAGGTCGGCGGCGTGCCGATCAGCCTGTCGACCTCCGGCGGCGCGCTGCTGGCGGGCCTCTTCCTGGGCTACTACCGCACCATCAAGCCGAAGTTCGGGCAGATCCCGGCGCCGGCGCTTTGGGTGCTGAACAACCTCGGGCTGAACGTGTTCATCGCCATCGTCGGCATCAATGCCGGGCCGGACTTCATCAGCGGGCTGCAGAAGCTGGGCCTGAGCCTGTTCCTCTGGGGCATCGTGGCCACGACGGTGCCGCTGCTGCTGGCCGTCGTGCTGGGGCACTTCGTCTTCAAGTTCGACCCGGCCATCTTGCTGGGTTGCTGCGCCGGCGCGCGCACCACCACCGCCGCGCTGGGCATGGTCCAGGACGCCGCCAAGAGCAACATCCCGGCCCTCGGCTACGGCATGCCCTACGCGGTGGGCAACACCGTCCTGACCATCTGGGGGCTGGTGGTCGTGATCGTGATGATGAAGCTCGCGGGCTGAGCCGCCCGCGTCCGAGCCAGCACCCCTCCCTCTGAAACCTGCACATCCCAAGGAGTCACCATGGACATCATGACGCTGCGCAACTATGAAGCGCTCGGGCCTTTCGAGATCAAGAACTTCCTGGCCGAGGCGGCCAGCAAGTCGGCCAAGGCCTCCGCCAAGGCCTACCTCAACGCCGGTCGCGGCAACCCGAACTGGGTGGCCACCGAGCCGCGCGAGGCCTTCTTCAGCCTCGGCCATTTCGCGGTGCAGGAGAGCAAGCGCGTGATGGACGTGCCCCCCGGCGTGGGCGGCATTCCGCGCGTGGACGGCAGCGCCCAGCGGCTGGCCGCCTGGCTGGCGAAGTACCCGGACCTGCCCGGCACGGACTTTCTCAAGCGCATGGTGCCGTGGGCTGTGCAGAAGTTCGGCTTCAAGCCCGACGCCTTCGTGGGCGAGCTGGTCGACTCGATCATCGGCGACCACTACCCCGAGCCCGACCGCATGCTGCATCACAACGAGATCATCGTGCGCGAGTACCTGCAATGGGCGATGGTGGGCGAGCCGCGCCCGAAGGGCGACTTCAAGCTGTACGCCGTGGAGGGCGGCACCGCCGCCATGTGCTACACGTTCAAGACGCTGAAGAACAACCGCCTGCTCAACGCGGGCGACACCATCGCGCTGGGCGTGCCGATCTTCACCCCCTACCTGGAGATGCCGCACCTGGAGGACTACGACCTGAACATCGTGCCCATCCATGCGCCGCAGGAGAACCGCTTCCAGTTCACCGACGCCGAGCTGGACAAGCTGCTCGACCCGAAGATCAAGGCCTTCTTCGTCGTCAACCCCGGCAACCCGTCGGCCATGGCGATCTCCGACGAGGTGATCGCCAAGATCGGGAAGATCCTGGACAAGCGCCCCGACCTGCTGCTGCTCACCGACGACGTGTACGGCACCTTCGTGCCGGGCTTCCGCTCGCTGCTGGGGGCGTATCCGCGCAACACCATCGGCGTGTATTCGTACAGCAAGTACTTCGGCTGCACCGGCTGGCGCCTGGGCGTGATCGCGGTGCACGAGGACAACGTGTTCGACGAGAAGATCGCCGCGCACGACGACGCCACGCTGCAGAAGCTGGACAAGCGCTACGGCACGCTGACGCCGCACCCGCGCGAGATCAGGTTCATCGACCGCATCGTGGCCGACAGCCGCGACGTGGCGCTCAACCACACGGCCGGCCTGTCGCTGCCGCAGCAGGTGATGATGTCGCTGTTCTCGCTGTACGAGCTGATGGACGAGGACAAGGCCTACCAGAAGGCCTGCATGGAGATCTGCCAGCGCCGCGCCATGGCGACGGTCGAAGGCCTGGGCATCGAGGTGCAGCCGAACCCCAAGTTCGACTACTACTACGGCCTGATCGACCTGGAGTTCCGGCTGCGCAAGTACGGCAGCGAGGAACTGGTGACATGGGTCAAGGCCAACGTGCACCCGCTGGACATCGTGTTCCGCCTGGCCGAGGACCACGGCATCGTGCTGCTCAACGGCGGCGGCTTCGAGGCGCCGGACTGGTCGGCCCGCATCTCCTTCGCCAACCTGGACGAGGATGTCTACGAAAAGATCGGCCGCGCGGTGCGGGCGGTGGCGCGCAACTACGTGGAGGCGTTCCAGCGCACCCCGGAGGGCGCCGGCTCGAAGATCATGAAGCGCTGAAGGCGCAGCCGGTGCGCCGACCGCCACCGGCCCTGGCCCTGGCCTGCGCGCTCGCCGTCGCGGCGGCGTGCGCGCCCGACGCCCGGGCCACCGACGCCGGTGAAGCCGGGGCCGCCGCGCAGGACGTACAGCAGGCGCAAGCGCCGCCGTCGCGCTTCTTCGATCCGCAGGACGGCCAGCTGGACGTGAGCGAATTTCTCGCGCACAAGGCGGGTTTCCTGCCCATCCCGATCGTCGTGACCGAGCCGGCGGTGGGCTACGGCGGCGGCGCGGCGGCCATGTTCCTGCGGCCGAGGGAGGAAGCGGGCAGCGAAGGCTGGTCGCGCCCGAACATCTCCGGCCTGGGCGCCTTCGGCACCGAGAACGGCACCAAGGGCGCCTTCGCGGGCGACACCAGCCGCTGGATGGACGGGCGGCTGCGCACCCTCGTGGGCGCGGCGACCGGGCAGGTCAACCTGGACTTCTACGGGCTCGGCTCCGGGCTGTCCACGCGGGACGAGAAGCTGCGCTATTCGCTGGACTTCAACGCCGCGGTGGCGCAGGTCAACTGGCAGCTGGCGCCGAAGTCACCCTGGGCCATCGGCATGCGCTATGTGTACGCCGACGTCGATCCGGGGCTGCGCGAGGCGCCGTTGTTCCCGGTGCTGGCCGATCGCACCCGCGTCAAGATCTCGGCGCCCACGCTGATCCTCGAGTACGACACGCGCGACAACATCTTCACGCCCACCCGCGGCGTGTACGCGGAGACCTCCTGGCTGGCGTCGCGCGAGGCGCTGGGCGCGACCGAGTCGTTCGACCGCTTCCAGCAACTGCTGATGGGCTGGCTGCCTTTGCCGGGCGGCGTGACGCTCGGCGCGCGCGCAAGCTACACCTGGTCCTCGGACGGCACGCCGTTCTTCCTGCGCCCCTTCGTGCAGCTGCGCGGTGTGCCGGCCATGCGCTACCAGGGCGACGAGGCCGCCAACATCGAGGCCGAGGGGCGCTGGCGCTTCGCCGGTCGCTGGAGCGGCGTGGCCTTCTTCGGCGCAGGCGTCACGCAAACAAGCGGCCGCTCGTCGGCCACCCAGCACGTGGGCAGCGGCGGCGTGGGCATCCGCTACGAACTGGCCCGCCGGTTCGGCCTCGACGTGGGCATCGACGTCGCCCACAGCCCGGGAACGGACGCCGTGTACCTGGTGGTCGGCAGCGGCTGGTTCCGGCCGTGAAAAGACGCGCCGGTGAATCCGACCAAAGTAGGATTCTTTTTGGCGACTGCCGCAGGTAGCTTGTGGCCGCACCAGCAACCCGAGGCATCCAGCCCATGAAGACCCCGATCCTGCTTTCGACCCTTGCCTGCGGCGCCCTGCTGCTGGGCGGCTGCGCGAACGATCCCGCCGCCCGATCCGCCAGCGCGCCGGCACAGATCACCCAGGCCAAGGCGCTGAAGCTGGGCTACCGCGAAGATGCGCGCCCCTTCTCCTACAAGGGCGCCGACGGCGCGCCGGCCGGTTACTCGGTGGAGCTGTGCAAGCGCGTGGCGGCTTCGCTGAAGACGCAGCTGCAGCTCGACACGCTGGACGTGCAGTGGGTGCCGGTGACCGCCGGAAACCGGATGCAGGCGGTCAAGGACGGCCAGGTCGACATCGAGTGCGGCAGCACCTCGCGCACCCTCGGGCGCGAACGCGAGGTGGATTTCAGCAACGCGATCTGGGTCGAGAGCTCCTCGTACATCGCCTCGGTGCCTTCGGCGCTGACCCGCGTGGCGGACCTGAACCGCAAGCGCGTGGGCGTGATTCCCGGCACCACCACCGAGCAGGTGCTCAAGAAGCTGCCGCCGCGCGGCATCGAGCCCGTCGTCGTGCCGGTGGCCACGCACACCGAAGGCGTGGCCGCGGTGCGCGCGGGCAGCCTGGACGCCTATGCCAGCGACCGGTTGATCCTCATGGGCGAGGCATCGGGCGGCAACCGCAGCGGCCAGCCGCTGCGCCTGGCCGACGAGGACTTTTCCATCGAGACCTACGGGCTGATGCTGCGCCGCGACGCCGACCTGCGGCTGATGGTCAACCGCGCGCTGGCGCAGACCTACCGCAGCGGCGAGATCGTCCGCATCTTCGGCAGTTCCTTCGCACCGGCCCAGCCGTCCGCCCTGCTGGAGGCGGCGTACGTGCTCAATGCGCTGCCGGAGTAGCGGCGCTCATTCGATTCGAAAGCTCGACGAAATGTGAATTCACGGTTAAAACGCCGCCCTGGGCCCGAGGCTTCACCGGAAGCCGAGGGCGCAGGCCCACCACGGACTGAAAGGAGACCAGGCATGCAACGCCTTGGCACTTGGACATTCCTGTCGCTGCTGGCTGCCGCCGGTGGTGCGAGCGCTCAATCCAGCCAGGTCCAGATGCCCTCGGGCACCAGCGTGACCTTCTTCGGCGTCATCGACGTCTACGGCAGCTTCGGCGACGGCAGCCAGGGCAGCCGGACGCAGATCTCCAGCGGCGGCAACACCGCGTCGCGCTGGGGCTTCCGCGGCACCGAGGACCTGGGCGGCGGCCTGGGCGCCGGGTTCTGGCTCGAAGGGGCCATCAACGCCGACTCCGGCACCACCGGCACCTCCAACATCAACAACACGTCGGCCGGCGTGACCGACGCGGTGTTCGGACGGCGCTCGACCGTGAGCCTGATGAGCCAATGGGGCGAGTTGCGCCTGGGGCGCGACTTCAACCCGACGTACCGCAACCGCACCGACCTCGACCCGTTCGACAACAACGGCGCCGGCAATTCCCAGGCGAATGCCGGGACGCTGGCGGGGCCGACGGCCACGCGCGTGTCCAACTCCATCGCCTACTTCCTGCCCACCGGGCTGGCCGGCTTCTTCGGCGAAGCGCAGTACTTCATGGGCGAGAACCTCCAGCGTAGCGACCTGACCGACCCGCACGACGGCGACGGCTACGGCGTGCGCGTGGGCTGGGCCAGCGGGCCCTTCGCGATCGCCGCCGCGGGCGGGCAGACGCAGTACACACGCACCGCGACCACCGGCGACATCCAGGTGTGGAACGTGGGCGCGAGCTACAGCTTCGACTTCATGAAGATCACCGCCGGCTACTACCGCGACGAGGTCAAGAGCAACACCAACGTGACGGGCGACGGCTACATCGTCGGCGCGATCTTCCCGTTCGGCGCCAGCCAGATCAAGGCGGCCTACTCCTCGTACGGCCCCGACGTGCCGGACGACGCCCGGGCGGACAAGCTGGCCGTCGGCTACGTCTACAACTTCTCCAAGCGCACGCTGGTCTACACCACCTACGCCTACGTGAGGAACGACAGCAATTCCTCGGTCGCCCTGAACGGCTCGCTGACGGCGCCGGGCCGGCATTCACAGGGGTTCGACCTGGGCATCAAGCACAGCTTCTAGCGCTGCCGCCGCGACGCCATGGACTGGCTGGGCGCCATCTTCGAACGCTACGCGGAGATCCCGGTCTTCCTGGCCATCGGCCTGGGCTACTGGATCGGCAAGTTCAAGATCGGCGGGGTCGGCTTCGGCCCGGTCACCGGCTCGCTCCTGGCGGGGGTGCTGATCGGCTACTTCTGGCACGTGCCGGTGTCGGACACCGCCAAGTCGCTGCTGTTCCTGATGTTCATGTACGGCATCGGCTTCTCGGCCGGGCCCGGCTTCGTGCGCGGGGTGCGCGACGGCGGCTGGCGCTGGGTGGCGCTGGCGGTGTGGATGCCGGCGATCGGCCTGCTGAGCACCTACGCGCTGGCCGTCCTGCTCAAGCTGGAACTGGGCTACGCGGCGGGGCTGATGTCCGGCGCGCTGACCGAGTCGCCGGTGATCGGCACGGCCAGCGAGGCCATCCGCTCGCTGAACCTGCCCGACGCCGAAAAGCAACGCCTGATCGCCCAGATTCCGGTGGCGGACGCCCTGACCTACATCTTCGGCACCTTCGGCGTCATCTTCTTCTGCTCGTACGTGGGGCCCCTGCTGCTGCGCATCGACGTGAAGGCCGAGGCGCTCGCGCTGGAAAAGCAGATGGGCTTCGAGCGCCAGAGCCCGGGCATCGCGTCGGCCTGGCACATGTTCGAGCTGCGCGCGTATGAGCTGCACCCGGATTCGGCCGTGGTGGGCCTGACGATCGAGCAGGTGGAGCAGCTGGTGTCGGACGAGCGGATCTTCGTGGAGCGCCTGCGGCGCGGCGGCCAGGTCATCGAGACCGCGCCCGGCCTGGTGCTGCATGCGGGCGACGTGCTGGCCGTCATCGGGCATCACGCCTCGCTGGTGCGCGCGGTGGGCGCGCGCAACCGCGAGGTGTTCGACCGCGAGCTGCTGGACGTGCCTTCGGCCACCTTCCAGGTGGTGCTGGGCAACCGCGACCTGGCCGGCAAGCCGCTGCAGGAGGTGCGCGACGCGTCGGCGCAGTTGCGCGGCGTGTTCGTGCGCTCCGTGCGCCGTGGCAACGAGCAGATGCCGGTCATGCCCGGAACCCGGCTGATGGTGGGCGACATCCTGACGCTGCGCGGCCTGGAGCCCGCGGTGCGCCGCGCCCTGCCGCAGATCGGCGCGCTCCTGCCGCCGGGCGGCGAGACGAACTACGTGGCGCTGGGCCTGGCGATCTTTGCCGGCGCGCTGCTGGGGGTGGTGCTGGCCTTTCCGGCGGGCGGCGTCAAGGTCGCGCTGGGTTCCAGCGTGGCCACGCTGCTGGTGGGCCTGGCGATGGGCTGGCGCAACTCGGTGCGGCCCACCTTCGGCGCCCTGTCGGCGGACGCGGCCGAGCTGATGAAGTCGATCGGCCTGGCCGCCTTCGTCGCCATGATCGGCCTCAAGGCCGGACCGGTGTTCGTGCAGGCGCTGCGGGACATCGGGCTGACGGTGTTCCTGGCCGGCGTGGTGGTCACCACGGTCCCACTCGTCACCGGGATGCTGTTCGGCCGCTACGTGCTCGGACTCAACCCGATCCTGCTGCTAGGCGCGCTCGCCGGCGCGCAGACCATGACGGCGGGCCTGGCGGCCCTGCAGGAGCGCTCGGGCAGCCCGGTGGCGGTCATCGGCTA
>Ga0160447_101051_pt1 | contig 11313 bp, 7 predicted proteins | sample HID1973K_E1MG_FD_108222 | JGI IMG/M metagenome (GOLD analysis project Ga0160447, IMG submission 108222) | Enriched mosquito-associated microbial communities from UW Madison campus, WI, USA - HID1973K_E1 MG | ecosystem: Host-associated > Arthropoda: Insects > Digestive system > Unclassified ...
ATTCAGTCTCCGAATGCTACGCGTCAACAAAAACACGGTATTCGGGGCCTTTGAAATAAAGGTAAAAAACTAGCTTAAACTTCATGCTGTAGACATCACGGATTGACGCGAAAAAAAAAATTTCAAAAAACGTTTCTGAAGAAAAACAAAAGCCGGGGCACCAGGCCCCGGCTCGCACACTGTCGACGATCAGACGCGTTCGAAGACGGTGGTAATGCCCTGACCAAGGCCAATGCACATGGTTGCAACACCCAGGGTGCCACCCTTTTGCTTCATGACATTGAGCAATGTGCCGGAGATACGGGCTCCCGAGCAACCGAACGGGTGACCCAGGGCGATGGCGCCGCCGTGCAGGTTAACCTTCTGATCCATCTTGTCGAGCACTTTCAAATCTTTCAGCACAGGCAGTGCTTGAGCAGCGAAGGCTTCGTTGAGTTCGAAGAAGTCGATGTCATTGATGCCCAAACCCGCGCGCTTGAGCGCTTTCTGCGTCGCCGGGACCGGGCCGTAACCCATGATCGCAGGATCCACGCCGGCCACTGCCATGGAACGGATGACCGCCATTGGCTGAATGCCAAGATCCATCGCACGCTGGCCCGACATGACGATCATGCAGGAAGCACCGTCCGTGATCTGCGAGGACGTTCCCGCTGTCACGGTACCACCTTTGGGATTGAACGCAGGTTTCAATGCCGCCAGGCTTTCCAGAGTGGTCTCCGGACGGATGGTCTCGTCGAAGTCGAACATCTTCAGGAAACCGTTCTCGTCATACCCTTGCATCGGGATGATTTCGTTCTTGAAGTTGCCTTCGACGGTCGCCTGATGCGCCAGACGGTGCGAACGCACGCCGAATGCATCCTGCGCTTCCCGGGTGATGCCGTGCATCTTGCCAAGCATTTCCGCGGTCAGACCCATCATGCCCGACGCCTTTGCCGCGTACAGCGACATGTGCGGGTTAGGATCGACACCGTGCATCATGCCTACGTGCCCCATGTGTTCGACACCACCGATGACGAAAACGTCACCGTTGTTGCTCATGATCGCCTGGGCAGCGGTGTGCAGCGCACTCATCGACGAACCGCAGAGGCGGCTCACGGTCTGGGCCGCAGAGGTGTGCGGGATCTGGGTCATCAGCGACGCCATGCGCGCGATGTTCCAGCCCTGCTCCAGCGTCTGGTTGACGCAGCCCCAGATCACGTCCTCGACTTCCGCCGGGTCGACCTTGCTGTTGCGCTCCAGCAGCTTGCTGATCAGGTGCGCCGACATGTCTTCGGCGCGAGTATTGCGGTGCATGCCACCCTTGGAGCGGCCCATCGGAGTACGACCGAAGTCGACAATCACGACGTCTCTCGGATTCAAGCTCATATTTTCACCTGTTCGTTGGGCACTTAGCCGAAGAAGCGCTGGCCGGTCTTGGCCATTTCACGCAGCTTCGCAGTGGGGTGGTACAAAGCGCCCAGATCAGCGTATTGGTCAGCCAGGGCAACGAATTCAGCCACACCGATCGAGTCGATGTAACGCAGCGCACCACCACGGAACGGAGGGAAACCGATGCCGTAGATCAGACCCATGTCCGCCTCGGCCGCAGTGTCGACGATACCGTCTTCCAGGCAGCGTACGGTTTCCAGGCACAGCGGGATCATCATCCAGTTGATGATGTCTTCGTCAGTGACTTCACGCTGCTCGTAGATAACCGGCTTGAGCACTTCCAGCACGGACGCGTCGACGACCTTCTTCGGCTTGCCCTTCTTGTCGGTCTCGTACACGTAGAAACCCTTGCCGTTCTTCTGGCCCAGACGATTGGCTTCGTACAGCGCGTCGACGGCCGAACGACGGTCGTCCTTCATGCGGTCAGGGAAGCCTTCAGCCATCACGTCACGCCCGTGGTGACCGGTGTCGATACCGACCACGTCCATCAGGTACGCCGGGCCCATCGGCCAGCCGAACTTTTCCATGACTTTGTCGATGCGCACGAAGTCCACACCAGCACTGACCAACTTGGCGAAACCGCCGAAGTACGGGAACAGGATGCGGTTGACCAGGAAGCCCGGGCAGTCGTTGACCACGATCGGGTTCTTGCCCATTTTCTTGGCATAGGCGACGGTGGTCGCGACCGCGACTTCACTCGACTTCTCGCCCCGGATGACTTCGACCAGCGGCATCATGTGCACCGGGTTGAAGAAGTGCATGCCGACGAAGTTTTCCGGACGCTTGAGAGCCTTGGCCAGCAAGCTGATGGAGATGGTCGAGGTGTTGGACGCCAGAATGGTGTCTGCGCTGACCTGCCCTTCCACTTCGGACAGCACGGCCTGCTTGACCTTCGGGTTCTCGACGACGGCTTCGACCACCAGGTCGACATTGCCGAAATCGCCGTAGGACAGCGTCGGACGAATCGCATTCAGCGCTTCGGCCATTTTCGCCGGGGTCAGACGGCCCTTTTCGACACGCTTGCCCAGCAGCTTGGATGCTTCGTTCAGGCCCAGCTCGATGGCTTCTTCGCGGATGTCTTTCATCAGGATCGGCGTGCCTTTGACCGCCGACTGATAGGCGATGCCGCCGCCCATGATGCCGGCGCCCAACACGGCAGCCTGCTTCACGTCCTTGGCGACTTCGTCGTAGATCTTGGCTTTCTTTTTCAGTTCCTGATCGTTCAGGAACAGGCCGATCAAGCTCTCGGCGGCCGATGTCTTGGCCATTTTGACGAAACCGGCGGCTTCGACTTCCAGCGCCTTGTCACGACCGAAATTGGCAGCTTTCTGAATGGTCTTGATCGCTTCGACCGGAGCCGGGTAGTTCGGACCCGCCTGGCCTGCCACGAAACCCTTGGCGGTTTCGAAAGCCATCATCTGCTCAATGGCGTTGAGCTTGAGCTTGTCCAGCTTCGGTTGACGCTTGGCCTTGAAATCGAACTCGCCGGAAACGGCGCGCTTGATCAGGTCCAGTGCTGCGTCCTGAAGCTTCTCGGGCGCGACGACCGCATCCACAGCGCCCACTTTCAGGGCATCTTCAGCGCGGTTGTCCTTGCCGGAGGCAATCCACTCGACCGCGTTATCGACGCCAATCAGACGTGGCAGACGCACGGTGCCGCCAAAGCCCGGGTAGATACCCAGCTTGACTTCGGGCAGACCGATCTTGGCGGTAGCGGACATCACGCGGAAGTCGGCAGCCAGACACATTTCCAGCCCGCCGCCCAGCGCGATGCCATTGATGGCAGCCAGGGTGGGGACATTCAGGTCTTCGAAGTCACTGAAGATTTTGTTCGCTTCAAGATTGCCTGCGACCAGTTCGGCTTCTGGCAGCTTGAAGTTATCGACGAATTCGGTGATGTCGGCGCCGACGATGAAGACGTCCTTGCCACTGGTGACGATGACGCCCTTGATCGAGCCGTCAGCCTTGATGGCTTCTACAGCCTGGCGCAGGTCGTTGAGGGTGAGGCGGTTGAACTTGTTGACGGACTCACCCTTGAGGTCGAACTTCAATTCGACGATGCCACTTTCAAGAGCCTTAACCGTGATGGCTTTACCTTCGTAAATCATCAACTGATCTCCACGATATGGAAGCTGAACATGCGCGTCAGACGCTGAAATCCGGCGAAAAACACGACGTTTCCGTCGATGAGAACACCAAACGCCAGGCACCCCGTCGACGCGATTCGGGCGTCTGTAAGAGCATTCCTACGGCAAACACTCAATTCATACGCCCGTTTGATTTGGGTGCGCCTACATTCGGCCATATTCCAGCAATTGTCAATTCGCCCGACAGCGGACAAAACCGGCAAATCGCAGGTAAAAGACACATTTGATAAGCGAGCATTCAGCGAAATGATTACGTTCAACCCACGGGTGGATCAATAAACGGGGTAAGCGACGACCGGCGCAGGAATATCGAAAAATAATTGGATCCGTGGCAGACAAATGCACCAATAAGGTCTACATTCAGCGCACTGCGCATCAAGACGGGTCGTTTTTCGGTTTTCGCTGCAAGAGTGTGAAACGAATTTGAACGTCTTTTGCGGTATTGCACCGCAAAGCACCACGAATTATCGGCCTGCCTGGCCAACCCCAGCCCGATGTTGTTATCGGGCTTTTTAATGCCTGCGATTTACCGCAACGAGCTGCGTTTTCGTCACGCCAGCGCCTTGAGCACTGTCGCAATCCGCTGCAACACTTCTGTCTCGCCCCGCTCCGCCCAATACAACGCAATCAATTGCTTGCCTGCCTCGACCTTGTAGACATCGGCGGGCAGGGCCTGAAAATGCGGCAGCAACCGTGCATCCTCACAAGGCTCACGCCACTGATTGACCCAGTTTCCAGGCGTCATCTGCCAGTAGACCCAAGTATCGGGCTCTCGGGCACTGCGTGGCCGATGGTACTGCGCACAAGGGCTAGGCGGCTCTACCGGCAGCCAGTGCGGCCAGTCCTGCGGAATCAATTGCATCGCCAGCCCCATGCGCCGAGCCTCCATGCGCATCGCCATCCGGCCACTCTGGGAGCGCGAAGGACGCAACCACACCAGCGGGCTCAAAACTACGGCAACGATTGACAGCACTATCCACACCGTCATATGTCTATGCCCCTGCTGCGGGGAGCAGCGGGCAAAACACGAAGGCGTGCCATGAGGCGCGTGAAAAGAGCCATAATCAAAACCATCGCAGACCTCAGAAGGAACATCCCATGTCCTATGAACATATTCTGGTAGCCGTGGACCTCACTGAAGAGTGCGATCCCGTTATAAAAAAGGCCATGAATCTGGCCCTGGCCAGCAACGCCAAGCTATCGCTGGTGCACATCGTCGAACCGATGGCCATGGCCTTTGGCGGCGACGTGCCAATGGATCTGTCGCAACTGCAGCAACAACAGTTCGATCAGGCCAAGGAAAAACTCGAGAATCTCAAACGCAAGTACCCGGAGGTCAAAACCGGCGACAGCCACCTCACCTATGGCCAACCGCGCCAGGAAATCCACACGCTGGCAAAGGAGCACAAGGTTGACCTGATCGTTGTCGGCAGCCATGGCCGCCACGGTCTTTCGCTGCTGCTGGGCTCCACGGCCAATGATGTGCTGCACGGTGCGCCGTGCGACGTGCTGGCAGTGCGCCTGGTCAAACGCGCCGAATAAGACCGCTGTAACCCTCACCACTGCAGCAAAACAAAAGCCCGGCCCCTTGAAGGGGGCTCGGGCTTTTTTTGTTTCGACCGATTAATGAATCAACCGTCCAGCTCTGCCCAACGCTCGACCAGAACATCGAGTTCTTTGTTCAACTGCTCCAGCGACGCCAGCACCTTGGCGGTTTCGGCCGCAGGACGCTGATAGAAGCCGGCGTTGGCGATTTCGGCCTCGACGGCGGCGATCTGCTGTTCCTTGGCGTCGATATCACCCGGCAATGCTTCCAGTTCGCGCTGAAGCTTGTAGCTGAGTTTTTTCTTAGCAGCCGGCGCAGCTTCCTGCACGGGAGCAGGTGCCACCACCGGTTCGACGATCGCCGAGTTCAGGTCGGCCTTGCCGGATTTGCTCTCGGTGACGCCCAGCAAACGCGGCGAACCGCCTTGACGCAGCCAGTCCTGATAACCGCCGACGAACTCGCGCACCTTGCCCTCACCTTCGAAGACCAGAGTGCTGGTCACTACGTTGTCGAGGAAGGCCCGGTCGTGGCTGACCATCAGCACGGTGCCCTTGAAGGTCAGCAGAACCTCTTCGAGCAGTTCGAGGGTCTCGACGTCGAGGTCGTTGGTCGGTTCGTCGAGGACCAGCAGGTTGGCCGGCTTACTGAACAACTTGGCGAGCAGCAGACGCGCGCGCTCGCCACCGGAAAGCGCCTTGACCGGGGTGCGGGCACGTTGCGGGCTGAACAGGAAGTCACCCAGATAGCTGAGCACATGGCGGCTCTGACCGTCGATGTCGATGAAGTCGCGACCCTCGGCGACGTTGTCGATCACGGTCTTTTCCAGATCGAGCTGGTGACGCAACTGGTCGAAATAAGCCACATCCAGACGCGTACCGACTTCCACGGTGCCGCTGGTGGGCTGCAGGTTGTCGAGCATCAGCTTGAGCAGCGTGGTCTTGCCGGTACCGTTGGCGCCCAGCAGGCCGATGCGGTCTTCGCGCTGCAGGACCATCGAGAAGTCCTTGATCAACGTCGGACCGCCCGGATGAGCGAAGCTGACGTTCTCCAGCACCATGACCTGCTTGCCGGACTTGTCGGCGGTGTCCAGCTGGATATTGGCCTTGCCGGTGCGCTCGCGACGCTCGCTGCGTTCTACACGCAATGCCTTGAGGGCGCGCACGCGACCTTCGTTACGGGTACGTCGGGCCTTGATGCCTTGGCGAATCCAGACTTCTTCCTGGGCCAGACGCTTGTCGAACAGCGCGTTGGCGGTTTCTTCGGCCGCCAGCATCGCTTCCTTGTGCACCAGGAAGCTGGCGTAATCGCCATTCCAGTCGATCAGGCCGCCACGGTCCAGTTCGAGGATGCGGGTCGCAAGGTTTTGCAGGAAAGAACGGTCGTGGGTAATGAACAGCACCGCGCCCTGGAATTCTTTCAGCGCTTCTTCAAGCCAGGCGATGGCGCCGATGTCCAGGTGGTTGGTCGGTTCGTCGAGCAGCAGCAGATCTGGCTCGGAAACCAGTGCCTGGGCCAGCAGCACGCGACGACGCCAGCCGCCGGACAACTCGGCGAGGGTCTTGTCGGCCGGGAGTTGCAGGCGGCTCAGGGTGCTGTCGACCAGTTGCTGCAGACGCCAGCCATCACGGGCCTCGAGGTCCGACTGCACATGCATCAGCTTGTCGAGGTCTTCGGCAGTCACGATGTTCTGGCTCAGGTGGTGATACTCGGCCAGTAACGCGCCGACGCCATCGAGGCCTTCAGCAACCACGTCGAACACGGTGCGGCCATCGGCCACAGGCAATTCCTGGGGCAACTCGCCGATCTTCAGACCGGGGGCACGCCAGACACTGCCGTCATCGGGCAGTTGAACGCCCTTGACCAGCTTCAACATGCTGGATTTACCGGTGCCATTGCGACCGATGATGCAGACCCGCTCTCCACGGGCGATCTGCCAGGACACCTTGTCCAACAACGGCATGGCGCCGAACGCAAGGGACACATCGGTGAATTTGAGCAGGGTCATGAGCTTCTCCAAAAACCGGGCGCGCATTCTACCTGAGATACTTGATTGATGTGGGTATTCCATGACAGGGGGTGGTCTGGGGTTGAGGTTGAGGTTGGCGCGGGGATCGTGTGTGTATCCGTTATCGGTGGTGGCTTTAAGATCTGGCTAACGCCAGACCTGTTTCGCCTTCGGCGAGTTACTTGAAAAGACACCAAGTAACCAAGTGTCCTGGCTCCTGGTTGGGCCCGACTCCGTCGGGTTCCTTCACTCCGGCGACGCTCCGTGGGCCCGCCGCCATCCGCCATCCATGGCGGGGGGCGGCTCTCGCGGCATCCATGCCGCTCGGCCCACGGAGCGACGCCTGCGTTCAGCCTGCACCCAAGTCGCGATGTGAGTCGTCTGGGCTGTCGCGCGCTTAGAAGCAGAAGCCAAGGCAAGGCAAGGGCAAGGCGATGCCGGAGCAACCCCACTAATATTGGATTAGCACACCGACGCCTCACCAAAAAGCCTAATCCAGATGCAACCGTTTGTTTCCATCTGTGACCGCCTTCAACCCAGTGCTTCAACCCGCGCTGGCAAAAGGCTAAGCTAGCGGCACTTTTCACCGCTCATCTGCACGGAAGTCTCATGCGCAGTCGTTTGTTCAGCCTTTTGTCCTGCCTGCTTCTGTCGGCCACCGCCGCCCAGTCCGTCCAAGCGGTCGATATCACCACCCAACGCCAATATTACGATCAAGCCAAACGCGCGCTGGCCAAGGGCGATGCCGGCCCGTATCGCATGTACGGCGCGGCGCTGGCCGACTATCCGCTGGAACCGTACCTGGCCTACGACGAGCTGACCGCCCGCCTCAATACGGCGAGCAACGAGGAAGTCGAAAAATTCTTTGCCGAGCATGGCGACCTGCCGCAAGCCAATTACATGAAGTTGCGCTGGTTGCGCCTGCTGGCGTCCCGTGGCGACTGGCAACCGTTCGTCAAGTATTACGACCCGAAACTCAACTTCGTCGAGCTTGACTGCCTGTACGGCTCCTATCAACTGAGCCACAACCAGCGGGCGGAAGGCTATGCCAACGCTGAAAAAATCTGGATGACGGGCAAGACCCTGCCGACCGCCTGCGACACCTTTTTCACCCAATGGGCGGTGGAAGGCCAGTTGACCGAACAGAAGCGCTGGCAGCGCGCCAAACTTGCGGCCCAGGCGCGCAACTATGCGCTGGCCAATCAACTGGTCAACAGCATGACCACCCTCGCCCCTCAAGGCCGATTGCTGATCGCCGTGGCGCAGAAGCCCGAGATGGTCAACAACCAGGGCCAGTTCATGCCCGCCGATGAAGCCATGTCCGACGTCGTCGGCCTGGGCCTGCGACGGCTGGCCAAGCAGGACCCTCAGCGGGCGATGGAACTGCTCGACAGCTATTCTCCGGTACTGCATTTCTCCCATGAAGAACAGGTGCAGATCGCCAAGGAAATCGGCCTGACCCTGGCGCGCAGCTACGATGGCCGCGCCCTTGAGGTGATGACCAAATACGATCCGGACCTGCGCGACAACACCGTCACCGAATGGCGTTTGCGTCTGCTGCTGCGACTGGGCCGCTGGAATGACGCGTATGAGCTGACCCGTCGTCTGCCTCAGGATCTGGCCTCCACCAACCGCTGGAAATATTGGCAGGCCCGCGCCCTGGAGCTGTCGCAGCCCAACAATCCGCAGTTGCCGACGCTGTACAAAGCCGTCTCGAAGGAACGTGATTTCTACGGATTCCTCGCGGCTGACCGCACGCAGACGCCATACATGCTCAACAACAAGCCACTGGTGCTCAGCCAGGCGACGATCAACAAGGTTCGCAATACACCGGGCGTGCGCCGTGCGCTGGAGTTCTACGACCGTGGCGAGGTCGTGAACGGGCGCCGCGAGTGGTATCACGTGACCCGTCGCTTCACCCGAGACGAAATGGTCGCCCAGGCCAAGCTGGCCTACGACATGCGCTGGTATTTCCCGGCCATTCGCACCATCAGCCAGGCGCAGTACTGGGACGATCTGGACATCCGCTTTCCCATGGCCCACCGCGACACCCTGGTCCGCGAGGCGCAGATTCGCGGCTTGCACTCCAGTTGGGTGTTCGCCATCACCCGTCAGGAAAGCGCCTTCATGGACGATGCTCGCTCAGGCGTCGGCGCCAGCGGCCTGATGCAATTGATGCCCGCCACGGCGAAGGAAACCGCGCGCAAGTTCAGTATTCCACTGGCCTCCCCCGCCCAGGTGCTGGACCCGGACAAGAATATCCAGCTCGGCGCGGCATACCTGAGCCAGGTCCATGCGCAGTTCAACGGCAACCGGGTACTGGCGTCGGCAGCTTACAACGCCGGACCGGGCCGTGTACGTCAATGGCTCAGAGGCGCCAACCACCTGTCATTCGACGTCTGGGTCGAAAGCATTCCGTTCGACGAAACGCGGCAGTACGTGCAGAACGTATTGTCGTATGCGGTGATCTACGGCCAGAAGCTCAATGCCCCGCAGCCGCTGGTGGACTGGCATGAGCGGTTCTTCGACGACATGTAACCAGCGAGCATGAAAAAGGGCGGACCGCAGCAATGCGTTCCGCCCTTTTTCATGGCGCCGGAAAAGACAACCTATTCCAGCACTTCGATCTCCATACCGACTTCCAGCTCTCCCGGTCCATCGTTGACCATGTTCTGCCCGAACCAGACCTCGCCTTCCTTCTCGCGGTAGGTCTTGAGCGTGCTCAGCGGTTCGCGGTCTTCACTGCGCTCACCCGTGGCCGGGTCGATGGTGGTCAGGATGCAGCGCGAACAGCCCTTGAGCAGACGAAACTCCACAGCGCCGATGCGAATGCGTTTCCAGCCATCTTCGGCAAACGCCTCGGAGCCCTCCACCACCAGATTCGGGCGAAAGCGCAGCATCTCTTGCGGCCGGCCGATTCTTGCCGACAGATCATCCAGAGACGCCTGACCGATCAGCAGCAGCGGGAAACCATCGGCGAACCCGACCTTGTCATCGATCGTGCCGTAACCGGCAGGCAGCCAACGGGCGCGCTCCTTGGGAACGTGCACCATCCGCGTCGGTTTGCCGATGAACTCGCTGACCCAATGCGCTGCCTCATCTCCCGCATCGGGCACACGCAAGGTGTCGCGCCAGACGGTGACCCCGCGCAGGTTCGCCTCCAGATCCTCGGGCAGCGGCACATCCAGTGCTTGAAGGCCGGGCGCCGCGAGCGTCACGCCGCCGCTGGCGTTCCACAGCACGGAAAGCTGCGACATCTGAGGCAAGGCGCGTTGAGTGAAGAAACGGCCATTGGTTTCATCGACCAGCATCCAGCGTCGATCCCCGCTCAGCCCAAGCTTGTCGAAGCTGGCCTGTTGCAGAGGTTCGGCCTTGCAGGATTTGAGGGGGTAGCGATACAACGCACTGAGCTGCAACATGAACGCGTCCTTGGAGTGATCGAGCGCAAAGCCATCACTTTATACGAGGGAACGCGCAAAGAATCGGTACAGATACAAAAAAGCCCCTCCATACAGCAAGGGGCTGGAAACCCTGGAGGGTCAGTTGTCGAGCATCAGGCGCTCGCGGACCACATCCACCAGCTTGTCCGGCTGGAATTTGGAGAGGAAGTTGTCGCAACCGACCTTCTTGACCATCGATTCGTTGAAACTGCCGGACAATGACGTGTGCAGCACCACATAAAGCCCGCGCAGCCGCGGGTCGTGTCGAATTTCGGTGGTCAGGCGATAACCGTCCATTTCCGGCATTTCGGCATCGGTGAAGACCATCAGCAGCTTGTCGGTCATCACTTCGCCGCTGTCCGCCCAGCCCTTGAGCATGTTTAGCGCTTTGAGGCCATCGCTGGCGACATGCATTTTCACGCCCAACTGTGACAGCGTGTCGCGCAACTGCGAAAGCGCCACATTGGAGTCGTCGACGAGCAGCACTTCACGCCCGCGTGCACGCTCCAGGACCGGATCCTCCAGTTTGTCGCGGGACACCTTGGCGCTGTAGGGCACGATTTCAGCGAGCACTTTCTCGACGTCGATGATTTCGACCAACTGGTCGTCGACCTTGCTGATCGCCGTCAGGTAGTGTTGGCGCCCTGCGCTGCTCGGTGGCGGCAGAATGGCTTCCCAGTTCATGTTGACGATGCGGTCAACGCCGCCCACCAGGAAGGCTTGAACCGAACGGTTGTATTCAGTGAC
>Ga0160447_101052_pt1 | contig 11313 bp, 8 predicted proteins | sample HID1973K_E1MG_FD_108222 | JGI IMG/M metagenome (GOLD analysis project Ga0160447, IMG submission 108222) | Enriched mosquito-associated microbial communities from UW Madison campus, WI, USA - HID1973K_E1 MG | ecosystem: Host-associated > Arthropoda: Insects > Digestive system > Unclassified ...
ATCGGCCGATCTGAACAACGCCATCGGCACGCTGGAAGACGCGATCCAGAAGATCGACCAGGAAACGCGCGCGCTGCTGCAAGGTACGTTCGACGAGGTGAACCGTCACTTCGGCGAGCTGTTCCCGCGTCTGTTCGGCGGCGGCCAGGCGAAGCTCATCATGACCGGCGACGAAATCCTCGACGCCGGCGTGCAGGTGATGGCGCAGCCGCCCGGCAAGAAGAATTCGACCATTCACCTGCTTTCGGGCGGTGAAAAGGCACTGACCGCCACCGCGCTCGTGTTCGCGATGTTCCAGCTGAATCCCGCGCCGTTCTGTCTGCTCGACGAAGTGGACGCGCCGCTCGACGACGCCAACACGGAACGTTTCGCGAACCTCGTGCGCGCGATGTCGGCGAAGACGCAGTTCCTGTTCATCTCGCACAACAAGATCGCGATGGAAATGGCGCAGCAACTGATCGGCGTGACGATGCAGGAGCAGGGCGTGTCGCGCATCGTCGCGGTGGATATGGAAGCCGCGTCGGGCTTCGCGCAGAACGGCTGAAGCCTCGCGCGTCGCAACAGTTTTGATTGAGTGAAGGGCCGGACAATGTTCCGGCGGCGTGCGCCAGACGCGGAGTGGCGCGCATCGGCCAGGCGGCGGCGAGAAGCCGGAACGCGGCGCGATGCGTGCGACAGATCGCGCGGTGCTTCGTAACTTGAAAAAGAATAGTGGAGCCTGCATGGACGAGTTGACTCTCGGTTTGATTGGAGCCGGAGCCGTGGTGGTGGGCGGCGTGGTCGTGTACAACGCGTGGCAGAGCGCGAAGGTGCGGCGCAAGATGCCGCGTCCGATGCCCGACGAAGCGGCGGACGCGCTCGCCCGCCAGGAAACGGACGACGAGCAGCCGTTCATCGAGCCCGTGCGTCAGTCGCGCCGCGAGCCGGTCGCGGGCGACGATGCCGCCGCCGATCAGCCGCGCGACGCGCGCATGGAGCCGAGCTTCGGCAGCGCGAATCCGGCGCCGTCGGTTGCGCCGGCTGATACTGCCGTCGATCTTCAGGCTGAGGCGACCTCCGCCAATGGCGCGGCGCAGGAAGCCGAAAACGACACGGAAGACGAACGTGCCGAACCCGTGATGCCCGCCGCAACGACGATTTCATCGGCGCCGCCGGCGGTGGTGGATCGCCGTATCGATTGCGTCGTGCCGATTCGTCTCGCCGCGCCGGTCGCAGGCGATCGCGTGATTCCGCTCGCGCAGCGCCTGCGTCGCGCGGGCACGAAGCCCGTGACGATCGAAGGCAAGAGCGAGGGCGAGAGCGCATGGGAGTTGCCGCGCAACGGCGTGCGCTATGAGGAACTGCGCGCGGCCGCGCAACTGGCGAACCGCAGCGGGCCCCTGAACGAGCTCGAATTCTCCGAGTTCGTGACCGGCGTGCAACGCTTAGCCGACGCGATCGATGGCGCGCCCGAATTCCCCGACATGATGGAAACCGTCGGCATGGCGCGCGAGCTCGACGCGTTCGCCGCGCAATGCGACGCGCAACTCTCGATCAACATTCTCTCCGACGGTGCGCCGTGGTCCGCGAACTACGTGCAGGCGGTGGCGTCGCAGGACGGTCTCCTGCTCTCGCGCGACGGCACGCGTTTCGTGAAGCTCGACGCGAAGCAGAACCCGGTCTTCATGCTCCAGTTCGGCGACACCAACTTCCTGCGCGACGACCTGACCTACAAGGGCGGCCAGATGATCACGCTGGTGCTCGACGTGCCCGTCGCCGATGAAGACATCCTGCCGTTCAGGCTGATGTGCGATTACGCGAAGTCGCTGTCGGAGCGCATCGGCGCGCGCGTCGTCGACGATCAGCGCCGGCCGTTGCCCGAATCGGCGCTGCTCGCCATCGAAAAGCAGTTGATGACGCTGTATGCGAAGCTGGAGCAGGCGGGCATTCCGGCCGGCTCGCCCGCGACGCGGCGTCTTTTCAGCCAATAGTGCCGCGCCGCGCGCGTTCGAAGAACCGCGCTCGCGTCAGAGAATCGCGCCCCAGCCGGGGCGTTTTTCTTTGCGTGCGCGCCGCCGCACCGACGCCCGCAGATAGGCCGTTCGGCCGATGCCACCATTTACCGATCTTCTGAGACAATCGAACGGTCGGTTGACGAACTTACCCACTTTCTCAAGCCGCATGTCCGCAAAAACAAAAGCCGAATCCGCCGCTGCCGCCAGGTCGGAAGCCGCCGTGCCGAGCGCCGATCGTCCGGCCGAGCGCGCGGCGTGGTTGCGCTCCGAGCTGGAGCGCGCGAACTACGCGTATTACGTGCTGGATCAGCCGGATCTGCCCGACGCCGAATACGACACGCTGTTCAAAGAGCTTCAGGGCATCGAGGCCGAACATCCGGACCTGATCACGCCCGATTCTCCGACGCAGCGCGTAGGCGGTGAAGTCGCCGAAGGTTTCACGCCGGTCGTCCACGACGTGCCGATGCTTTCGCTCAACAACGGCTTCGCGGACGAGGACATCGCCGCATTCGACAAGCGCGTGTCCGACGCGCTGGGTCACGTGCCCGTCGAGTACGCGTGCGAGCTGAAGTTCGATGGACTCGCGATTTCCCTGCGCTACGAGGACGGCCATTTCGTGCAGGCCGCGACGCGCGGCGACGGCGCGACCGGCGAAGACGTCACGGCGAACGTGCGAACCATTCGCTCGATTCCGCTCAAGCTGAAGGGCAAGAACGTGCCGAAGCGGCTCGACGTGCGCGGCGAAGTGCTGATGTTCAAGCGCGACTTCGAGCGCCTGAATGCGCGCCAGCGCGACGCCGGGCAGCGCGAATTCGCCAATCCGCGCAACGCGGCGGCGGGCGGTTTGCGCCAGCTCGACCCGAAGATGACCGCGCAACGCTCGCTGTCATTCTTTGCGTACGGCATCGGCGTGTTGGAGGGCGCCGAGATGCCGGCCACGCATGCGGCGCTGCTCGACTGGTACAAGGAAATGGGCTTGCCGGTGAATGCGGAGCGCGCGGTCGTGCAGGGCGCGGATGGCTTGCTCGCCTTTTTCGGCAAGGTCGGCGAGAAGCGCGAAAAGCTGCCGTATGACATCGACGGCGTCGTCTACAAGGTCGATCGGCGCGATGAGCAGGACAAGCTCGGTTTCGTGTCGCGCGCGCCGCGCTTTGCGCTCGCGCACAAGTTTCCCGCGCAGGAAGCGTTGACGGAACTGCTCGCGATCGACGTGCAGGTGGGCCGCACCGGCGCGATCACGCCGGTCGCGCGGCTCGCGCCGGTGTTCGTCGGCGGCGCGACGGTCACCAACGCGACGTTGCACAACGAGGACGAGGTGCGCCGCAAGGACATCCGCATCGGCGATACGGTCATCGTGCGGCGCGCGGGCGACGTGATTCCCGAAGTCGTCGGCGCGCTGCTCGAGCGCCGTCCCGCCGACGCGGGCGAGTTCGTCATGCCGACGCAATGCCCGGTCTGCGGCTCGAAGATCGAGCGTCTGCCGGACGAGGCGATCGCGCGCTGCACGGGCGGGCTGTTCTGTCCGGCGCAGCGCAAGCAGGCGCTGTGGCATTTCGCGCAACGCCGCGCGCTCGACATCGACGGGCTCGGCGAGAAGATCATCGATCAACTGGTCGAGCAGAATCTGGTGCGCACACCCGCCGATCTCTTCAATCTGGGTTTCTCGACGCTCGCGGCGCTCGACCGTTTCGCGGACAAATCCGCGCAGAACCTGATCGATTCGCTGGAAAAGGCGAGCAAGACGACACTCCCGCGCTTCATCTATGCGCTGGGCATCCGGCACGTGGGCGAATCGACGGCGAAGGATCTGGCCAAGCATTTCGGCTCGCTCGATCCGATCATGGCGGCGTCCGTGGACGAGTTGCTCGAAGTCAATGATGTCGGTCCGATCGTTGCTGAGGCCATTCACAACTTCTTCGGCGAAGCACACAACCAGCATGTGATCGAGCAGTTGCGCGCGAAGGTGTCATGGCCGGAAGGACCGCCCGCGCCCAAGGCGCCGCAGGGCGTGCTGGCGGGCAAGACCGTCGTGCTGACGGGCACGCTGCCCACACTGTCGCGCGAGCAGGCGAAGGAAATGCTGGAGGCGGCCGGCGCCAAGGTGGCCGGCTCGGTATCGAAGAAGACCGACTACGTCGTGGCGGGCGCCGATGCGGGCAGCAAGCTTGCGAAGGCCGAGGAACTCGGGGTTCCGGTTCTCGACGAAGACGGCATGCACAAGCTTTTGGAAGGAGTCACTTTATGATTCGCGAAATCCTGAAGATGGGCGATCCGCGCCTTTTGCGCATCGCGCAGCCGGTCGAGCATTTCGACACGCCCGAACTGCACGCGCTCGTGCAGGACATGTTCGACACCATGCGCGACGCCAACGGCGCGGGCCTCGCCGCGCCGCAGATCGGCGTCGACCTGCAGGTCGTGATCTTCGGTTTCGGGCACAACGAGCGTTATCCCGACGCGCCGTCGGTGCCGGAGACGGTGCTCATCAACCCGATCATCACGCCGAACGGCCATGACATGGAGGAGGGCTGGGAAGGTTGCCTCTCAGTGCCTGGCTTGCGCGGCGCGGTGCAGCGCTTCTCGATGATCCGCTATCAGGGCTTCGACCAGTACGGCAGCGCGATCGAGCGGCTGGCCGAGGGCTTTCACGCGCGCGTCGTGCAACACGAGTGCGACCATCTGATCGGCAAGCTCTATCCGATGCGGATCACCGACTTCTCGAAATTCGGCTTCACAGAAGTGCTCTTTCCGGGGCTCGATCCGGTGCGCGACGAGTAACGCCGCGCGTTTCGGGCCGCAACGAAATCGAGTGGAAGGCCGCTTCGCGAGGAGCGGCCTTTTCTTTACGCCAGCGTCTTGGTACTGCCGGTGACGTCGGGCTGACGGAACAGGGCGACGTGCTCCGGATTCGCCGACGCTTGCAGACGTCCGTCGGGCAGGCGCGCGACGACCATCTCACCGACGCCGGGGCTCATCACGACGACTTCGTCGCGCAGGGCGAGCAGGGCTTCGAGCCGTCGTCGGCCGCTTACGATCTCCAGACCGGTTCCTGTCTCACGAACGATGATCTCAACTGACATGGCGATTCTCCCTCAATGCCGTTCAACGATGCTGATCCTGCCGTCTTCCACCTGACCCGGCGTGCATCCGCCTGACAGGTGTATCGGATCGATGATTCATTTTCTTTAATCAGAAAGCGGCAGGAAACAAAAAGGCACGATCGGGACTGCATCGTGCCTGTTTTTTCGCTGAAATGTCGCATTTTTGCGACGCAGCATGAGTCTGCACGTACGTTCGGTCGACGTACGTGCGGACGTTTCGGTTTGCTTAGAAACTCTCGTTCGGTGCGAGATAGCGCCATTGACCCGGCGGCAGAGCGCCGAGTGCGACGTGGCCCATGCGTACGCGTTTCAGGCCGACGACTTCCAGCCCGACCAGCTCGCACATGCGGCGAATCTGGCGCTTCTTGCCTTCACGCAGCACGAAGCGAAGCTGTTCGCCGTTCTGCCAGCTTACCTGCGCCGTTTTGAGCGGCACGCCGTCGAGTTCGAGACCGTGACGCAGCAACGCGAGCTGCTCGGCGGGCAGATGCTGATCGACATCGACCGTATGCTCGCCGAAGCGCACGCGCACGAGATATTCCTTGTCAACTTCCGAATGACCGCCGATCAGTTGCTTCGCGATGCGGCCGTCCTGCGTGAGCACGAGGAGGCCCGTCGAATCGATGTCGAGGCGGCCTGCGGGCGCGAGCGTGCGCAGATGTCCCGGCGTGAAGCGGATTCGCGAACGGTCCTCGTTCCAGTGATTGGCCTGATTGATGAGCGTCACGGCCGGCTCGTAGCCGTCTTCCGCCTGTCCCGACACGTAGCCGACCGGCTTGTGCAGCAGGATCGTGACGAGTTGCGATTGCGCGGAGCGCGCGGCGGGCAGCACCTCGATGTTCTGGGTCGGACGGATGCGCGAGCCGAGCGTGTCGATGACTTCGCCATCGACGAGCACCCAGCCCTTTTCGATCCACTCGTCGGCTTCGCGGCGTGAGCAGAGGCCGAGTTCCGACATCACCTTGGACAGGCGGACGAGGCCATCGTGATGGTCGCGGTGCTTCGGTGCGGATTCCGCGGCGGGTGTTGCTGGTTTAGCTTCGGACTTCGGCGAAGGCTTGCGCGTGTCGCTGCGGTCTTCGCGTTTGGCAAACGGGCGGTCGCCATCGTCGCGGCGCGGCGGGCGGGTTCCGGGCGCGCGGTCCTCGCGAGGTTTGAACGGGCGGTCTTCGGGCGATCTGCGCGCGCCGCGCTCGCCGAATGCGGGGCGCGAATCGTCGCCGCGCGGTTTGAACGGGCGACGTTCTTCGCCTGCTGGCGGTCGGCCTTCGAACGACTTGCGCGGTCCGCGCTCGCCGAACGGCGGGCGCGAATCATCGCCACGCGGTTTGAATGGGCGACGTTCATCGCCTGCCGGCGGACGACCTTCGAACGACTTGCATGGCCCGCGCTCGCCGGACGGCGGGCGCGAGTCGTCGCCACGCGGTTTGAATGGGCGGCGTTCATCGCCTGCCTGCGGACGGCCTTCGAACGACTTGCGCGGTCCGCGCTCGCCGAACGCTGGACGCGAATCATCGCCACGCGGTTTGAATGGGCGACGGTCATCGCCTGCCGACGGACGGCCTTCGAACGACTTGCGCGGCCCGCGCTCGCCGGACGCCGGACGCGAGTCATCGCCACGCGGTTTGAATGGGCGACGTTCATCGCCTGCCTGCGGACGGCCTTCGAACGACTTGCGCGGCCCGCGCTCGCCGAACGCCGGGCGCGAGTCGTCGCCACGCGGTTTGAATGGGCGGCGTTCTTCGCTTGCCTGCGGACGGCCTTCGAACGACTTGCGCGGTCCGCGCTCGCCGAACGCCGGACGCGAATCGTCGCCGCGCGGTTTGAACGAGCGACGTTCGTCGCCTGCCTGCGGACGGCCTTCGAACGACTTGCGCGGTCCACGCTCACCAAACGCCGGACGCGAATCATCGCCACGCGGTTTGAATGGGCGACGTTCATCGCCACCCGACGGACGACCTTCGAACGACTTGCGCGGCCCGCGCTCGCCGGACGCCGGACGCGAATCGTCGCCACGCGGCTTGAACGAGCGCGGTTCGCGCTTGCCCTCCGCCGGCTGGCCCGCGCGCTTCGGACGCGCCTCCTCCGGCGCGCTCGCGCGAGCAGGCTTGCGCCCGGTGGTCGTGCCGGCACGAACCGGGGAGCGCGTCGCCGATGTGGGACGCGGATGTTTGGCTGTCAGTTTGACGCGCATAAATTCTCAGGCTGCGATCGCGCGCAGCAGTTCGGTTTCCACCTGGATCTGGGTGCGGTTGTTCGACAGGCTCTTGCCGTCGATCAGGAATACGTCCTCGACGCGTTCGCCGAGGGTGTTGATCCGTGCCGCCTGCACGCCGATCCGGTGTTGCGCCAGCACGCGCGCGATCGAATAAAGAAGGCCCTGCCGGTCGTTGGCCGACACGGACAGGATGTAGTACTGGCCGCGATCGTCGGGACGCAGGTCCACGCGCGGCGTAATCGGAAACGTGCGGACGAGCCGCGACAAGCGACCCTTCGACGGTTCCGGCAGAATGCGTTCGTCCGCGAGCAGCGCGGCCAGTTGCTGTTCGACGAGATTGGCGATGTCCCGATAACTCCCGTCGTGATCCGGATGCGCGACGAGGAAATTGTCGAGCGCGTAGCCGTGGCGCGTCGTCGTCACGCGCGCATCGAGCACGGACAGGCCGTTCTTGTCGAAATATCCGCAGATGCCGGCGAACAGATCCGGCCGGTCCTTCACGTAGACGAGCACCTGCAGCGCCGCGCCGATGGGCGAGGGCCGCGCACGCACGATCGGCTCATCGCTCTCGACGTGACGGTAGAGCACGCGCGTCTGCCACGCGATATCGGCCGGATCGTGACGCAGAAAATAGCCGACATCGAGTTGATCCCACAAGCGCTTTTGCGCGTGCTCCGGCACGGTTTCGAGCCGCAGGAGCGCGAGCGCGGCTTCCTGACGCGACTTGAGTTCCGAGTGCGTGTCCGGCTGCGCGCCGCCCAGCACCGCGTGCGTCGCGCGGAAAAGATCTTCCAGAAGCTTGCCCTTCCAGTTGTTCCAGACCTTCGGACTCGTGCCGCGGATGTCGGCGACGGTCAGCAGATACAGCGCCGTGAGCCGCCGCTCCGTCTTCACGACCGAGGCGAATTGCTTGATGACTTCCGGATCGCTCGTGTCCTGTTTCTGCGCGACCTGGCTCATCGTCAGATGCTGCTGCACGAGCCACACGACGAGCTCGGTATCTTCGGCGCCGATGTCATGCTCGCGGCAGAAGCGCCGGGCGTCGGCCATGCCGAGCGTCGAATGGTCGCCGCCGCGGCCTTTGGCGATATCGTGGAAAAGCGCGGCCACGTAGAGCACCCACGGGCGCTCGAAGTTGCCCATCAACTGGCTGCAGAACGGATACTCGTGCGCGTGTTCGGCAATCGCGAAGCGCCGCAGATTGCGCAGCACCATCAGGATGTGCTGGTCGACGGTGTAGACGTGATAGAGATCGTGCTGCATCTGCCCGACGATGCGCCGGAAATTCAGCAGATAGCGCCCGAGCACGCTCGTCTGGTTCATCAGGCGGAACGCGTGCGTGATGCCTTCGGGCTGCTTCAGGATTTCCATGAAGAGCCGGCGGTTTTCGGGATCGCGCCGCCAGTCGCGGTCCATCAGGTCGCGGGCGTTGTAGATCGCCCGCAACGTGCGGGCGGAAAAGCCCTTGATGCCGCGCGTCTGTTCGTACAGCAGGAACGCTTCGAGAATCGCGTGCGGCTCGCGCTCGAAGACATCGTCGCGGGCGATTTCCAGCATCCCTTGCTTCTCGACGAAGCGCCCGGAAATGACGCGGGTGATGCCGCTCGTCGACGGGAAAAGCTGCGCTTCGACGTTCTGGATCAGGATCGTCGCGAGCTGCGTCACGGCTTTGGCGGCCCAGTAGTAGCGGCGCATCAACTGCTCGCTCGCGCGCTTGGCGGCGGTCGCCTCGAAGCCGAAGCTCTCCGCGAGCGGCGTCTGCAGGTCGAAGACGAGAATGTCCTGGCGGCGCTTCGCGATTACGTGCAGCCGCGCGCGCAGCGCCTTCAGGAAGCCTTCGTTGCGGCGCAGTTCGCGCGCTTCGCGCTCGGTGATGAGCCCGCGCAAGTCGAGTTCGCGCCAGCTGCTGCCGAAGCCCGCCGCGCGCGCGATCCACAGGATCAGTTGCAGATCGCGCAGCCCGCCCGGACTTTCCTTGATGTTCGGTTCGAGGCTGTACGGCGTGTCCTGGAATTTCGCGTGCCGCTGGCGCATTTCCAGCACTTTCGCCTGAAAGAACGCGCGCGGGTCGAGCGTCTCGCGATAGCGCGCCGAGAAGCGCTGGAACAGCTGCGTGTCGCCGCAGATGCGCCGCGCTTCCAGCAGCGACGTCTGCACCGTGATGTCGTTGCCCGCCTCGGCGATGCATTGCTCGACCGAGCGCACGCTGCTGCCGATGTCGAGCCCCAGATCCCACGCCATGCCGATGAAACGTTCGACGCGGCCGTTCAGTTCGGCATCGTTCGTGTGCGGCGAAGCCTCCGGGAGGAGCACGAGGATGTCGACGTCGGAATAGGGCGCGAGCTCGCCGCGCCCATAGCCGCCGACCGCGACGAGTGCGGCGCCGTCGGGCATGTCGCAGGCGGCCCACGCGCCTTTGAGGGCGTCGTCGGTGGCGCGGGCGAGGGCGTGCATCAGCGGCTCGACGTTCGAGGTCGCCTCGAAGCGTACGATCAGCGCCGCCTTCGCCGCCTTGTAGGCGGCGCGCAACGTTTCACAGGGCGTGGCGACGGCGGCAGTGACGCTCATGGATGGACCGGACGGTGACGAGGAACGGCGAAGGGATGCGCCCGCGTGCAGCGATGGCGGGCGCCGGAAGACGCGGAATCAGGCGGTGGCCGCGATCAGTTGCGACGGCGCCTGCGTGTCCGCCGAGACGGTCAGCACTTCGTAGCCCGTCGGCGTGACGAGCACGGTGTGCTCCCACTGCGCCGAAAGGCTGCGGTCGCGCGTCTTGACGGTCCACTGGTCGGGCATGGTGCGGATTTCGCGGCGGCCGGCGTTGATCATCGGCTCGACGGTGAAAATCATGCCCGCCTGCAATTCGATGCCCGTGCCCGGACGGCCGTAGTGCAGGACTTGCGGCTCCTCGTGGAACACCTGCCCGATGCCGTGGCCGCAGTATTCGCGCACGACGCTGTAACCCTGCGCTTCGGCGTGCTTCTGGATCGCCGCGCCGATATCGCCGAGATGCGCGCCGGGGCGCACCTGATCGATGCCGAGCCACATGCAGTCGAAGGTCGTCTGCACGAGGCGTTTCGCCAGAATCGAGCCCTCGCCGACGATGAACATGCGGCTCGTATCGCCGAAATAGCCGTTCTTGATGACGGTGATGTCGATATTGAGCGCGTCGCCGTTCTTCAGCACTTTCTCGCCGGGGATGCCGTGACAGATCACGTCGTTCACGGAGATGCAGGTGGCCTTCGGGTACGGCGGATAGCCGGGCGGCTGATAATTGAGCGGTGCGGGAACGGTGCCCTGTTCCTTCACCATGTATTCGTGGCAGAGGCGATCGAGTTCCTCGGTCGTCACGCCGGGCGTGATATGCGGCGTGATGAAATCGAGCACTTCGCTGGCGAGCCGGCAGGCGACGCGCATCTGCGCGATATCGTGGTCGTTTTTCAGCGTAATGGACATGACTTGGCTCAGAAATGCGTGTATGCGGCAGTGAGCCGCGAAAGCGGCATTATCGCACCTTAAGAAATGCGCCGCACCCGGATAGTTTGGGGCCGCAAGCGCGACGGCAAGGTGCCGGCGGGGTGCGCGCGGGAAATCCGGTCCGGTCGTGCGGCTTGAGCCGACCAATCCTCACATGCTATACTCGCAGGCTAAGTCGTAATCCATCTTGCCGTCACGATCTTCCGGGACAATCGGATCATCTCAACGCAGTCACGGATCACGGCTTGGAATGTAGTTTCAAGTCGATTAGCAAGCCGGCGCACCCAGGGTGTCCGGCGTCCGGAAAGCGAAAAAACCGGGCGCGGGATGCGGCAGCCGGCTTAAGACCCAACCCTCGCGGAGAATTTCCATGGCAGTCACGATGCGTCAAATGCTGGAAGCGGGTGTCCACTTCGGTCACCAAACGCGCTTCTGGAACCCCAAGATGGCCCCGTACATCTTCGGTCATCGCAACAAGATTCACATCATCAACCTCGAGAAGACCCTGCCGCTCTACAACGACGCG
>Ga0160447_101053_pt1 | contig 11312 bp, 9 predicted proteins | sample HID1973K_E1MG_FD_108222 | JGI IMG/M metagenome (GOLD analysis project Ga0160447, IMG submission 108222) | Enriched mosquito-associated microbial communities from UW Madison campus, WI, USA - HID1973K_E1 MG | ecosystem: Host-associated > Arthropoda: Insects > Digestive system > Unclassified ...
ACGACCACCACCCACATGATCCACCAGGGCAAGCCGACCGCGGCGGCGCTGCAGACGTAGAAGCGCCGGATCAAGGCCAGCCGCTTCTGGATCGCCAGCACCGGCGCCGCGTAGTCCAGGCTGCCGATCAGGCCGGACAGGATGCCGCCGGCGGCGGCGGTAGCCACGCCCAGTGCGTGCACCAGCAGGCCGGCGACGAAGTAGCCGCTGCCGGCCGGATGGCGCGTCCAGCACGCCACGCCGAGCAGGATCAGGCCCACCCCCAACACCACCTGCAGGATCTGCCCCCAGAACAGCGGGCGCAGGCTGCCACGCATGCGGTCGCGCTTGCGGTCGCGCAACAGCTCCAGTTGCACCGCTTCCTGGCGTTCGAGGCGCTGGCCGAGCTGCAGCCAGGCATTCTTCAGTTCGTTCGGTTCCATGGTCGGGGTCCGTAGGTCAGATTTCGTTGCGGATGCGCTGCTTGAGGCGGCTGATCCGGGTGGCGGCGTTGCCTTCGCTGATGCCCAGCACTTCGGCGATCTGGCGATGGCTCTGGTCTTCGAGGTAGAGCAGCATCAAGGCCCGCTCCAGCGGCGGCAGCGCATGGATGAAGCGGTAGAGCTGCTCGACCTGCTGATGGGTTTCGGGGTCGTGGGGATGCGGATCGGCCAGGTCGTGGCGGTCGCTGTCCAGCGGCACGCTGTGGGCCAGGACCCGGCTGCGCCCGCGCACCCAGGAGATCGCCACGTTCAAGGCGATCCGGTACATCCAGGTCGTCACCGGCCGGCGCGGGTCGTAGGAAGGCCAGGCCCGCCACAGCTGGACGGCGATCTCCTGCCCGAGGTCCTCGCGGTCCTGGGCATGCCAGGCATAGGTGCCGACGACCTTGGCCAACAGGCCGCGGTGGCGCTGCAACAGGTCCGCGAAAGCCTGGCGGTCGGCGCTGGGGGCCGCTGTTTCTGCAATCGGAGCCATGGTGGGAAGGGTCTTGGTCATGTCACCGGATGATTCGCCGGTCCGGCCCAATCCTTACACCTGAACGGAGCTTTTCGACAGCAGGCCCGCCAGGGCGCACAATATGCCCCCTCGCGCCCGCCCGTTCGTGACGGTGCCGCCCCCGGAGCTCCCATGTCCCAAGAATCCCCCGCGCCGCTGCTGTTCGCAGATCTCGGCCTCTCAGAAGCTGTGATGAAGGCAGTAGCCGCTGTCGGCTATGAGTCGCCATCGCCCATCCAGGCCGCCACCATCCCGGCGCTGCTGGCTGGTCGCGACGTACTCGGCCAGGCCCAGACCGGCACCGGCAAGACCGCCGCGTTCGCGCTGCCGGTGCTGTCCAACGCCGATCTGTCGCAGACCAAGCCGCAGGCGCTCGTGCTCGCGCCCACCCGCGAGTTGGCCATCCAGGTCGCCGAAGCCTTCCAGAAATACGCCGAAGCGATCCCCGGCTTCCGCGTGCTGCCGGTGTACGGCGGCCAGCCCTACGCCCAGCAGCTGTCGGCGCTCAAGCGCGGCGTGCATGTCGTCGTCGGCACGCCCGGCCGCGTGATCGACCACCTCGATCGCGGCACGCTGGACCTGTCCCAGCTCAAGACGTTGGTGCTCGACGAAGCCGATGAAATGCTGAGGATGGGCTTCATCGACGACGTCGAGGCAGTGCTGAAGAAGCTGCCGGAACAGCGCCAGGTCGCGCTGTTCTCAGCCACGATGCCGCCCGCGATCCGCCGCATCGCGCAGACCTATCTGCAGGATCCGGCCGAAGTCACCATCGCCGCCAAGACCACCACCTCGGCCAATATCCGCCAGCGCTACTGGTGGGTGAGCGGCATGCACAAGCTCGACGCGCTGACCCGCATCCTCGAGGTTGAGCCGTTTGACGGCATGATCGTGTTCGCGCGCACCAAGGCGGCGACCGAAGAGCTGGCGCAAAAGCTGCAGGCGCGCGGCCTGGCCGCTGCCGCCATCAACGGCGACATGCAGCAGTCCCAGCGCGAGCGCACCATCGGCCAGCTCAAGGAAGGCAAGCTCGACATCCTGGTGGCCACCGACGTGGCCGCGCGCGGCCTGGACGTGGAGCGGGTCAGCCATGTGCTGAACTACGACATCCCGTACGACACCGAAAGCTACGTGCATCGCATCGGCCGCACCGGCCGCGCCGGCCGCAGCGGCGAGGCGATCCTGTTCGTCACCCCGCGCGAGAAGGGCATGCTGCGTGCGATCGAGCGCGCCACCCGCCAGCCGATCGAAGAGATGCAGCTGCCGAGCGTGCAGGCGGTCAACGACACCCGCGTCGCGCGGTTCCTGAGCCGTATCGACGAGACCCTGGCCGGCGGTGAGATCGACTTCTACCGCGACCTGCTGCAGCGCTACGAGACCGAGCAGAACGTGCCGGCGATCGAGATCGCCGCCGCACTGGCCAAGCAACTGCAGGGCGATACCCCCTTCCTGCTGACGCCGCCGGTGCGCGAAGCGCGTCCGGAGCGCAGCGACGATCGCACGCCGCGACATGGCGAGCGTCCGGCGCGCTACGAGCGCCCGGAACGCGGCGAGCGTGCGCCGCACGCCGATCGTGGCGAGCGTCCGCGCTTCGAGCCGCGCACCGAGCGCGAGCCGCGTCCGGCGTCCAGCGCGCCGCGCGAACATGCGCCGCGGCCCGAGGGCGACTTCGACTACCAGCGCGACGTCGGCAGTTTCGAGCGTCCGCGCCGCGACAAGGTGCCGCCGCGTGGCGAGCCGGAAGTCGGCATGGAGACCTACCGCATCGAGGTTGGTCACACGCATGGCGTCAAGCCGAACAACATCGTCGGCGCGATCGCCAACGAAGCCGGGCTGGAGAGCCGTTACATCGGCCGCATCGACATCCATGACGATCACTCCATCCTCGATCTGCCGGCCGACATGCCGCGCGAGCTGCTGCAGCACTTGAAGAAAGTGTGGGTGTCCGGCCAGCAACTGCAGATGCGCAAGGTCGACGGACAAGAGGGCGCTGGGGCGGCCAAGCCGTTCAAGCCGAAGTTCGCGCGTGACGGCAAGCCCAACGACCGCGGTTTCGCACCGGGGCCGCGCAAGGGGCCAGGCGACAGGCCGGGCGGCTTCAAGCCGGGCGGATTCAAACCCAAGGGCCCACGCAGCTTCTGATCCTTGACCCCCCGAACCCCGGCTCCGGCCGGGGTTTTCTCGATACCGAACACCATGTCCGACACCCCGACCACCCGACTCAACAAACACATCGCCGAAACCGGCTTCTGCTCGCGCCGCGAGGCCGATCGGCTGATCGGCGAACGCCGCGTCACTGTCAACGGCGTCATTGCCGGCACCGGCGCGGTCGTGGGCGAGGCCGACAAAGTCCTGGTCGACGGCCAGCCTTTGCGCGTGCGCCAGGCCAGCAAGCCGGGTACGCGCCGGCATGTCTACATCGCGCTCAATAAACCGGTCGGGATCACCTGCACGACCGAAAGCGCAGTGAACGGCAACATCGTCGATTTCGTCGGCCACGAACGGCGGATCTTTCCGGTCGGGCGGCTGGACAAGGATTCCGAAGGCCTGATCCTGCTGACGAGCAACGGTGACATCGTCAACGAGATCCTGCGCGCGGAAAACCGCCACCAGAAGGAGTACCTGGTGGCGGTCAACCAGCCGGTCACCGACGAATTCCTGCGCGGCATGGCGCGCGGCGTGCGCATCCACAATGAGACGACGCTGCCGTGCAAGACCTCGCGGATCGCCAAGTTCGGTTTCCGCGTCGTGCTCGAGCAGGGCCTGAACCGGCAGATCCGCCTGATGGCCGCGGCCTTCGGCTATCGCGTCACCCAGCTGCGCCGGGTGCGCATCGACAACATCAAGCTCGGCGCGCTCAAGCCCGGGCAATGGCGCAACCTCACCGACCTGGAACTGCGCGGCCTGCTGCCGCAACGCACGGATTTCTGATCGTAGCCATGTGTCGCTCGCTCTTTGTAGGAGCGGCTTCAGCCGCGACCGCGGGAGGTCGGCGGTCGCGGCTGAAGCCGCTCCTGCAAAAGCATAAAGGCCTTCTCGAAGCCGGGATGGGCCCGGGCCGAGCCCAATCGGGAGCCAAACGCTGACGTGCGTGGGTGCGCTTGGGCATACTCCTGCTTGCCTAGGCCCGGGGAGGGGCGAGTGATCAAGCCGGAAAAACCCAAAGACGAAGCCGAAAGGCTGGCAGCGCTCCAGCAGTACCGCATCCTCGATACGCCCCCCGAAGAGGCCTTCGACGATCTGGTGGAGATCGCCACCACGATCTGCGGCACCCAGATGGGCGCGGTGACCCTGATCGACCGCGACCGGCAGTGGTTCAAGGCGCGCAAGGGGCTGGACGCGACCGAGACGCCGCGCGAATTCGCGTTCTGCGCGCACGCCATCCTCGAACCGGAGCAGCTGCTGACCGTCGAGAACACCACGGACGATGCGCGCTTCCAAGGCAACCCGTACGTCACCGGCGCCCCGCATATCCGCTTCTACGCCGGCGCTCCGCTGCTCGGGGCCGAGGGCCAGGCGCTGGGCACTTTGTGCGTGTTCGACGATGCCCCGGCGCAGCTGAGCGACGAACAAGCCAAGGCGCTGCGCGCGTTGTCGCGCCAGGCCTCGCACCTGATGGAGCTGCGCCGTGTGGCGCAGGCGCTGGACCGGCAACTGCGCGAACGCGACTGGTACGAGCAGCAACTGGCCCAGTACTCCGAGTCGCTGGAAACCCTCAACGCCGACCTGGCCGAACAGACCCGCACCGACGTGTTGACCGGGCTACCCAACCGGCGCGCTTTCGCCGCCGCGCTGGCCAGCGAACTGGCGCGCAGCGCCGCTGCTGGCGAGCCGCTGTCGGTGGCGGTGATCGACATCGACCATTTCAAGACGATCAACGACCTGCACGGCCACGACCAGGGCGACGAGGTGTTGGTCGCGTTGGCCGCGCTGTTGCGCGCGCATATCGCCGGGCGCGGCATGATCGCGCGCCTGGGCGGCGAGGAGTTCGTGATGCTGCTGCCGGGCGCGGCGCTCGATCAGGCGCGGCTGCAGTGCGAGTTCCTGCGCCAGGAGATCGCGGTGCTGCCGATCAACCTGCCGGTCACGGTGAGTATCGGCGTGGCCCAGTTGCGCGCGGACGAGAGTGGCGAGCACGGAATCAAGCGTGCCGACCAGGCGCTGTACGAGGCCAAGCGCGGCGGCCGCGATCGCGTCGCCGCCGCTTGAGGGCGCTCAGTCCACGACCGATTTGTTCTCGGCGGTGCCCAGCACTTCGGGATGGCGGATCCTGCCGCTGCGGTGCTGCATCAGCGGATGCAGGAACACCGCGCCGAGGATGATCGCCACGCCGAGGTAGAACAGCGGCGTCAGCTCGCGCTGTTCGCCCAGCAGCAGCGCGGCCAGCACGATCGCGTAGACCGGCTCGAGGTTGGTGATCAGTTGCACGGAGTACGCGCTCAGATGGCGCAGCGCGGCCAGAGCGAGCGCGAACGGCAGCAGGGTGCAGGCCAGCGACAGGACCAGCAGCAATGCGCCGTCGTGGAGGCTGGGCAGCGTCCACAACGCGCCGTCGAAGGCCGGTAACAGACGCGGCATCAGCGGTGCCAGCGCGGTCAGCAGCAAGGTGCCGGCGCCCAGTTCGACCGCGGTGACGGTCAGTGGGTCGGCGTGCTCGACCAGGCGCTTGTTGAACGAGCCGAACAGCGCCACGAACAGCGCCGAGACCGCGCCCACCAGCACGCCGACACGCATGCCGTCGGGCACGCCGCCGGCGACCAGGGCCACGCCGGGCAGCACCGCCAAGCCGAACACCAGTTCGCGCGGCTGGAACGGGCGTCGCGCCACCCACGGTTCGATGACCGCGGTGAAGGCCGGCGCCAGCGCGATGCAGGTCGCCGCGACCGACGCATTGGCCAGCTTGATCGCACCGTAGAAGGTCAGCCAATGCAGCGCGACCAGCATGCCCACGCCCGCATAGGCCAACAGCAACGAGGGCCGGAGTGCGCGCAGCCCGCGCCAGACCCGCGGCAGCAGCGCCAGCGCGGCCACCACGATCAGCATGCGCCACCACACCAGCGGCAACGCGGGCAGGGTGATGAGTTTGCCGAGGATGGCGGTCACGCCCCACAGCAGGACGCAGAAATGGATTTGCAGCAGCGCCTTGCGCATGGGACGACCGGTCACGGGGGAGGCCTATTGTCGCGTCTGGTGCGGCTGCTGTGTAGGAGCGGCTTCAGCCGCGACCGCGTAACGCCTGAAGGAACGCGCGGTCGCGGCTGAAGCCGCTCCTGCAAGCGCAAAACTCAGCGGCCCAACTGCTCCAGCAACGCCATCGCCGCGGCGGGGTTGCGCTCCTTGGCGGCGCTGATGAAGAACACGAAGACTTCGCGCGCCTGTTTCGGCGCAGCGACGGTGCCGGCATGCGGCAGTTCGGCCGGATCCTCGCCGCGCCGCCAGGCCTGGATGCGCTGTGCCCACTGCGCCAGCGCGGGCGCGGGGTAGCCCTGGGTCAGCCGTGCCTGGCTGCGCATCAGCCGGGCGTAGACGAAGTCCGCCGACAGGTCGGCGAAGGACGGGTAGTCGTCCGAATCGGTGAACACGGTGGCGATCTGGTGCTGGCGCACCAGCGTGAGCAGTGGCTCGTCGACGAAATCCGGGTCGCGGATCTCCACCACGTGGCGCAAGCGGTGGCCGCCGGCATGCTTGGGCAGCAACTCCAGGAAGGCGGCGAAATCGTCGCGGTCCATCCGCTTGTTCTCGGCGAACTGCCACACCAGCGGGCCAAGCGCGCGGCCCAGCTCGACGATGCCGCCGATGAAGCCTTCGATCTGCCCCCGCGTGCCGGCCAGCTTGCGCGACTGGGTGATGCGCTTGGGCGCCTTGGCCGAGAACACGAAGCCTTCGGGCGCTTGGTCGCGCCACTTCGCATAGGTCTCGGGCTTTTGTTCGCCGTAGTAGGTGCCGTTGATCTCGATGGCGGTGACATGCCGGCTGGCGTATTCGAGCTCGCGGCGCTGCACCAAGCCTTCGGGATAGAACATGCCACCGCGCCACGGTACGAATACCCACCCGCCGATGCCGACGTGGATGCCTTCTAGCTTCGGCGGTGCGGCGTCGAACAGGTCGCTCATCGGCTGGCTCCAGCGAGTGGGCGGGACAGTGTGCCAGTGCGGCGCCGCGGGCGACACGCCCGATCGCGACACCGCTGTGCGGTCACCCGTGCGCGGTGGCCTGCGCCGAACCCTGCGTCCAGGGATCGTAGCTGCCGAACCACCACAGGTGTCCTTCCGGATCGCGGCAGGCATAGCCGCGCCCGCCATAGCCCTGGTCGGCGACTTCGATGACGATGTCGGCACCGGCGGCCTTGGCTCGGGCGTAATGGGCATCGGTGTCGGCGACGATCACGCACGGGCTCTGGCTCTCGCGCCCCCCGATGTCCCCGGGCTGCACGATGAGCCGGCCCCAGGCGCTGTTGTTCTCCACCGAGCCCAGCATGATCATGCCGTTGCCGAAGCTCAGCTGCGCATGCAGCACCACGCCTTCCTGTTCGTATACGGCGTGGCGTTCGAAACCGAACGCGCGGCACAGCCAGTCGATCGCGGCGTGGGCATCGCGATAGCGCAGGCAGGGGATGATGGTCGCGGTGGTGGCGGCCGGTTGGGTCATCGCGGCGGCTCCGGCGGGGCAAGCGGCGAGACTGGCCGGCGCCGCGTTACCATCGTGCGAAAGGCGAGGAGATTCTGATGAACGCGTCCCTGGGCTGGACCACCCCCGATTTGTGCGATCGCTATCCCGACGTGGCGATCGCCGAGCCGCTGTTCCGCAGTTTCGGCGGGCGCCACGCGTTCTACGGCGCGATCGTCACCGTGCGCTGTTTCGAGGACAACTCGCGAGTACGCGAACTGGCGGCCACGCCGGGGCTGGGCCGGGTGTTGGTGATCGATGCCGACGGCTCGTTGCGGCACGCGCTACTGGGCGACCAGATCGGCGCCAACGCCGTGTCCAACGGCTGGTCGGGCGTGCTGATCCACGGCTGTGTGCGCGACGTCGAAGTGCTGGCGACGCTGCCGCTGGGCGTGCTGGCGCTGGCGGCCTGCCCGCGCAAGACCGAAAAGCGCGGCCAAGGCGAGGTCGATGTGCCGGTGAGTTTTGCCGGCGTGTCGTTCGCGCCCGGGCACTGGCTGTACGCCGACGACAACGGCGTGCTGGTGTCGACATCGCCGCTGGACATCACCGCCTGACCGGCATCGAACCATGCGAAGCGAAGGAGCAATCGGTTGAACAAGTGGATCTGGGGAGGCGCGATGTTGCTGGTATCGGCCACGCTGGAAGCGGCGACGTTGCCGCTGCAGCTGCAGGATTTCGACGCACGGGTGGAGCGCGTGCGACAGCAGTTCGACGTGCCGGGCATCGCGGTGGCGATCGTCAAGGACGGCGAAGTGGTCTTCGAAGGCGGCTTCGGCGTGCGCGAACAGGGCAAGCCCGAGGCGGTGGATGCGCATACGCTGTTCGCGATCGCTTCCAACACCAAGGCGTTCACCGCCGCCTCGCTGTCGATCCTGGCCGACGAAGGCAAGTTGAAGCTCGATGACCGGGTGATCGACCATCTGCCCTCGTTCCGCATGTCCGATCCCTATGTGACCGGCGAGATGCGCATCCGCGACCTGTTGGCGCACCGCAGCGGATTGAGCCTGGGCGCGGGCGACCTGCTGTACTGGCCGGCGACCACCTATTCGAGTGACGAGGTCGTGGCGCGACTGGCGAAGGTGCCGCTGAAGGGCGGCTTCCGCGACCGCTACGCTTACGACAACATCCTCTACGCGGTGGCGCAGCAGGTGATCGAGCGCGTATCCGGGCAGTCGTATGCGCAATTCCTGCAGACGCGCATTTTTGCTCCGGTGGGGATGTCCGCCACCCGCTTCAATGCCGACCACCTCAAGCCCGGTGACATTGCCGCGACGGGCCACGCCAAGTACGACTTCACCCAACTGCGCACGGTCGCGCCGCTGACCTGGTCGAACAACTCCGGCGCGGGCGGCGTGTACTCCAGCGTGCACGACATGGCCAAGTGGATGAATGTGCAACTGGCCGGCGGCAAGTTGCCGGACGGGGAAGCGCTATTCAGCGAGGCGCGGCAGCGCGAGATGTGGTCGATGATCACCCCCATACCGATCCCCGAGCCCTCGGTGCCCGAGTTGGCGGCGGCCAAGCCGGATTTCGCCGGCTACGGCGAGGGCTGGAGCCTGAGTTCGTACCGTGGCCAGCGGCTGGTCTGGCACACCGGCGGTTGGCCGGGCATGGTGTCGCGGCTGACCCTGGTGCCTTCGAAGAACCTGGGCGTGGTCGTGTTGACCAACCAGGAGATCGGTGCGGCGTTCAACGCGATCACGATGCAGGTGCTGGATGCCTACCTGCAGGCGCCGGACACCGACTGGACCGCGGCGTACGCGGCGGCCGTTGCCAAGGCCGGCAGCCAGGCCGACGAGAGCTGGGCCAAGCACGCGGCCGCACGCGACAGGCATTCGCGGCCGTCGTTGCCGCTGTCCGGTTATGCGGGTGCGTATCGCGATCCGTGGTATGGCGAGGTATCGCTGGCGCAGGAGGGCGGGAAGCTGCGGCTGCGTTTTGCCAAGACACCGCAACTGGTCGGCACGCTCGAGCATTGGCAGCACGACAGCTTCATCGTGCGCTGGGACGATCGTTCGCTCAACGCCGATGCGTTCGTGAATTTCGCGCTGACGCCGGATGGCAAGGTGCGCGAGATGCGGATGGAGGCGATATCGCCACAGACGGATTTCAGCTTCGATTTCCAGGACCTGGTGCTGGTGCCGGCAGATTGATCGATCACGCGCTTGCAGGAGCGGCTTCCGCCGCGGCCCGACGCGGCATCAGGACGGACAGGCAATCACGCGGCCAATGCGATAATCCCCGCCTGCTCCGAGGATGTCGCAATGTTCCGCTGGTTCGAGTCACTGGTCGAAGTCTTCCCGCCGCTGGAAGCTGATACGCCACCGCGCAGCGTGTGGCGTTTCTACCTGCACTACCTGCGGCCCCTGTGGCCGGTGCTGTTGGCCACCCTCGTCGCCGGATTGCTGCTGGCGCTGGTCGAGGTGGCGATGTTCGACTTCCTCGGCCGCATCGTCGACCTGCTGGCCGAAGGGCCGGGGTCGGACTTCTTCCACCGCCACGCCGGCGAGTTGATGTGGATGGCCGGCGTCACCCTGCTCGCGCGACCGCTGCTGGTAGCGCTGCATAACCTGCTGGTCAACCAGGCGATCGTGCCCGGGCTGAGCAACCGCGCGCGCTGGCTGATGCACAACTACGTGGTGCGGCAGAGCCTGTCGTTCTTCCAGAACGATTTCGCCGGCCGCATCGCCAACCGGGTGATGCAGACCGGCACCTCGCTGCGCGAATCGGCGGTGCAGATGGTCGATGCGCTCTGGTACATCGTGGTCTACACCGGCAGCGCGTTGTGGCTGTTTGCGCAGGCCGACCCGCTGCTGACCCTTCCGTTGCTGGTCTGGCTGGTGGTCTATGTCGGCTTGATGGCCTTTTTCGTGCCGCGCATGAAGACGCGTGCATGGATCGCCTCGGATGCGCGCTCCAAGGCGATGGGGCGGATTGTCGACGGCTATACCAATATCGCCACGCTGAAGCTGTTCGCCCACGGCGGGCGCGAACAGAGCTACGTGCGCGATTCCATCGGCGAGCTGGCGGTCAAGCACCGCGGGCAGACCCGGGTGACCACGCAGATGGACACCGCCATCGCGATCGCCAACGGCTTCCTGATCGTCGGCACCTGCGCATTGGCACTGTGGCTGTGGCAGCGCGGCCAGGTCAGTGTCGGCGCGATCACCCTGGCGACGGGATTGGTGATCCGCATCCACAACATGTCCGGCTGGATCATGTGGACGGTGAACGGCATCTTCGAGGACATCGGCGCGGTGCAGGACGGCATGCAGACGATCTCGCAGCCGATCGCGGTGCGCGATGCCGCGGATGCACGGCCGCTGCGGGTGACCCGCGGCGAGGTGCGCTTCGACGACATCCACTTCCATTACGGTCAACGCGGCGGCGTGATCGCCGGGTTGGCGCTGACCGTGCGGCCGGGCGAGAAGATCGGTTTGGTCGGTCCCTCCGGCGCCGGCAAATCGACCTTGGTCAACGTGCTGTTGCGGCTGTACGACCTGGAACAGGGCCGCATCCTGATCGATGACCAGGACATCGCCCACGCGACGCAGGAAAGCCTGCGCGGCCAGATCGGCGTGGTCACCCAGGACACCTCGCTGTTGCACCGTTCGATCCGCGACAACCTGCTCTATGGCCGGCCGGATGCGACTGCAGAACAGATGCAC
>Ga0160447_101056_pt1 | contig 11262 bp, 10 predicted proteins | sample HID1973K_E1MG_FD_108222 | JGI IMG/M metagenome (GOLD analysis project Ga0160447, IMG submission 108222) | Enriched mosquito-associated microbial communities from UW Madison campus, WI, USA - HID1973K_E1 MG | ecosystem: Host-associated > Arthropoda: Insects > Digestive system > Unclassified ...
CGGCGGAGGATCGGCAAGCCAGGGCGGCGGAGGAGGCGCCGCAGGAACCGTCAAGTTCTGGGATATGCCGTGGGCCACCCCCGCGTACAACGACGCCGCCAAGGGGATCGCAGAAGGCTTCTCCGGTGCGAACGGCGGCAAGGCGTCCTACCAGATCATCCAGTGGGCCAACTTCTACCAGACCTTCTCCTCCGCCATCGCCTCCAAGACCGGCCCGGCAGTGTCCACCGGCGGCGGCTTCCAGGCGTTCCAGTTCGAGCAGCAGGGCCAGATTGCCTACGCAGACAAGGTCATCGACAAGCTCAAGTCCAACGGCCAGTTCGACGATTTCCTTCCGGGCGTGCTGGACCCGTTCAAGTCGGACAAGGGCTACGTGGCGGTGCCTTGGCAGCTGGACATGCGCGTCTTCTGGTACCGCAAGTCCCTGTTCGAGAAGGCCAACGTGGCCCTGCCCACGGACTGGCCGTCCCTCCTGGAGGCCGGCAAGGCGCTGAAGAAGGTAGGCGCCTTCGGCTTCACCACAGGTGCCGGCACCGGCAACAACTACGCCAACCACTCCATGATCATGATGATGGTCAACAACGGCGGCGGCGTGTTCAACAAGGACGGCGAGCTGGACCTGCTCAACGACCGCAACGTCGAGGCCATGGAATTCGTCCTGGAACTGGTCTCCAACGGCATCGTGGACCCCGCAGCGGTCAGCTACACCACGGACAACATGTCCGCCCAATGGAAGGACGGCAAGGCCGGCTACGGCCTCTTCCAGGTCAACGTCCCGCAGCGCGTGGGCGACACCTCCGGCGACCTGCTCGTGGCGGATCCCATCACCGGCCCGCACGGCGACAAGGCCACCATCGTGTTCCCGAACAACATCATGATGTACACCAACACCCCGTCGCAGGACGCGTCCGAGGAGTTCCTGGTGTACTACCTGGGCCAGCTCAAGCAGCTGTGGCAGAAGAAGCTCATGTCCGCCCTCCCGGTCTTCAAGTCAATCACAGAGATCCCCGAGTTCGCCGACGATCCCAACAACGTCAAGATCGTCAAGGACTGGCAGCCGATCGCGAAGACCTTCGCCTCGCAGGGCAACACCCTGAACGCCAACCTCGCAGCACTCGACGGCGGGCAGGCACTGAACCAGTTCAGCCAGACCATCATCACCGGCAAGTCCGACGCCAAGTCCGCGCTGCAGGCCTTCCAGTCCGGCCTCGAATCCGTCCTGAAGAAGTAGGACAGGGCCCCTCATGTCCAGTACCACAGCACAGTCCGGCCTGGCCCGGGCCCGCCGGGGACTCGCCCCCGGCGGGTCCGGGACGGTTCCCGGGAAGCGCAAGAGCAAGCTTTCGGCACAGGCCACCAGGACGTTCTTCTGGCTCCTGCTCCCGTCCGTCGTCCTGCTCGTCCTCATTCACGGCTACCCGCTGGTTTACGCAGCCGTCCAGGCCACCCATGACGGGAACCTGCTGCAGACCGGAAACTTCATCGGCGGGGAAAACTTCGCCACAGTCCTGACCTCGCCGGCGTTCTGGAAAGCAGCCCAGTTCACCCTCTGGTTCACCATTGTGGGTGTCTTTGGCTCCTGGCTGGTGGGGTTGGGCCTGGCCCTGCTCCTGCGCACCAAGATCCCCGCCGGCAACACGTTCAAGGTCCTCCTGCTCCTGCCCTGGGTGGTGCCCATCGTGGTCTCCTCCACGGCCTGGAACTGGCTGGTGGCCACCCCTGACAGCCTCATCCCCTCCATGTTCCGCAACCTCGGACTGGGTACTCCACTGTTCCTGGCCGATCCCACGCTGGCCTCCATTACGGTGATGGTGTTCAAGGTCTGGGTGTCCTTCCCCTTCATGACGATGATGACCTCCGCGGCGCTGGCCTCGGTGGATGAAACCGTCTACGAGGCAGCCAGCATGGACGGTGCCAGCCGCTGGCAGCAGTTCACCCAGATCACCCTGCCGCTGATCGCGCGGTCCACCTACATCAGCTGGATCCTGATGACCATCTTCTGCGTCAACGACTTCCCCACGATTTACCTGCTCACCGGCGGCGGACCCGTCAGCGCCACCACCTCACTGGTGGTCCTGGCCTACCGCACCGTTTTCCAGGACTTCGCCACCGGCCCCGGCGTGGCCATCGCCTTCCTCATGACCATGACCCTGGTGGTCATCTCCGTCATCCTGTACCGCCAGATCCGAAAGTCGAGCGTCGAATAATGAGTGCTGTCCTCCACGCCCACCCGGAATCCGGCCCCGCACTCGGAATCGACGAGGGCAAACCACGCAGGGTACTCTCCGAAGTCGGCATGCGCGGCCGCTGGTGGCGGTTCGTCCTGATCCTCGCCATCACCGCCGTTGTGCTGGTTCCCATCCTGGTCACCGTGATCCTGGCGTTCACCCCCGGACCGAACAGCACCGCCACCGGCCTGACTTTCGAAAACCTCAGCAACGTCTTCTCCAAGACCCTGGCTGCCACCTGGCTCAAGAACAGCCTCATCACCACACTGGCAACCGTGCTGGTGTCCGTGGCGGTGGCCGCCCCGGCCGGCTATGTCCTGTCCCGCGGCCGGTCCAAGGCAGTCTCCGGCTACTCGCTGCTCCTGTTCGTCATGCAGTCCCTGCCCATCATCACCTCCGTGGTGCCGCTGTTCATCCTGTTCGCAGGGATGGGCCTGGTGGACAACCTCATGGGCCTGACCATCATCTACGTGGGCTCCACCATGACTGTGGCCACCTGGATGATGGCCGCCTACTTCGATTCGATCCCCATCAGCCTGGAAGAAGCGTCCTGGATCGACGGCTGCTCAGTCTTCGGCTCCTTCACCAAGGTGGTGCTGCGCAATTCCCTCCCGGGCGTGCTCTCCACCGCAATCTTTGCCTTCCTCCTGGCCTGGAACGACTACCTGGTAGCCATCGTGTTCCTGCGCTCCAACGAAATCTTCACCCTTCCCATGGGCGTGCAGTCCTTCTTCCAGCAGAACGCCACGGACTGGACTTCCGTGATGGCCCTCGCCGTGGTCATGATGCTCCCGCCCGTCATTGTCTTCGCCACCCTGAACAAGTACTTCAGCGTCGGCGGCATCGGCGGATCCCTCGCCGGCCGCTAGCCTGCCCAACAACGTCACAAACCATCCCTGATAGGAAACCCATGTCTTATTCACTCCAGCTCTACACACTGCGCAACGCCATCGCCGAGGATCTGCCCGGCACCATCAAGAAGGTCGCGGAGATCGGCTTCACCCAGGTCGAGCCTTACAACTTCGTGGCCACGGCCAAGGAACTTGGTGCGGCCCTGAAGGAGAACGGCCTCACCGCACCATCCGGCCATGCGCCGCTGCTGTCCCAGGACCAGGACGAAATCTTTACGGCGGCCAAGGAACTGGGCATCAGCACCGTCATCGATCCCTTCCTGCCCGCCGAGCACTGGCAGGACGCCGAAACCATCCAGGCCACCGCCGCCAAACTCAACGCCGCAGCGAAGAAGGGCGCCGAATACGGCATCACCGTGGGGTATCACAATCACGCCTGGGAACTGCAGTCCAGCATCGAGGGACGGACCGCGCTGGAGTACTTCGAATCCTTGCTGGACCCGGAGCTGGTCCTGGAAGTGGACACCTACTGGGTGGCCGTGGGCGGCCAGGACCCCGTGGATATCCTCACCAAGCTCGGAGACCGGGTGAAGTTCATCCACATCAAGGACGGCAACCTGACCACGGACACCAAGGCCCAGCAGCCCGCCGGGCAGGGCAGGGTCCCCGTCCTGGACGTGATCGCCGCCGCAAAGTCCCTCGAAGTCGGCGTGGTGGAATTCGACGACTACTCCGGCGACATCTTCGACGGCATCACCCAGAGCCTGGCCTTCCTCAACAACGCCGCAGCAGCAGAAGGAGCCACAGCATGAGTTTCGCACCATCCACCCGCAAGGGACCGGTTGGCGTTGCACTGATCGGCGCGGGCAATATTTCCAAGCAGTACCTGGACAACCTCACTGTCTTCCCGGACCTGAAGGTCCTGGTCATCGCCGACCTCTTCGAAGACGCCGCCGAGGCCCGCGCCAAGGAATACGGCATCCCCGAGTGGGGCGGCCCGGAAAAGGCACTGAACCACCCCGACGTCGAAATCATCGTCAACCTCACGATTCCCGCCGCCCACGTGGAGGTGGCCACCGCAGCGGTCAACGCCGGCAAGCACGTCTGGACCGAGAAGCCCTTCTCCTTGGACCGCGAATCCGGCCTGGGGCTGCTCAAGGCAGCCGACGCGGCCGGAATCCGGCTCGGCACGGCCCCGGACACGTTCCTGGGCGCCGGCATCCAGACCGCGATGCGGCTCATCCAGCGCGGCGACATCGGCACCCCACTGACCGCCATGACTACCTTCCAGACCCCCGGCCCGGAATCCTGGCACCCCAACCCGGCGTTCCTCTTCCAGCACGGCGCCGGCCCCTTGTTCGACATGGGACCGTACTACCTCACCACCCTGGTCCAGGCCTTCGGCTCGATCCGCAAAGTGGCCGCCGTCGGGTCCAAGGCCAAGGAAGTCCGCGTCATCGGTTCCGGGCCCAAAGCGGGCGAGGAATTCACCGTAGAGGTCCCCACCCACGTCTCAGCGATGGCGCAGTTCGAATCCGGCGCCTCCTCGCACAGCGTCTTCTCCTTCGAATCCCCCCGGGCCCGGATGGGGTTCGTAGAGATCACCGGCACGGAAGCCACCATCTCCCTGCCTGACCCCAACTACTTCAACGGTGACATCAGGCTCTGGCGCGCCGGTGACGAAGACTGGACCACCATCCCCGCCACCGGCCCTGCCAACGGCCGCGGCATGGGTGCCCTGGACATGGCCCGCGCCATCCGCGCCGGCGTGCCGCACCGCGCCACCGGCGACCTCGCCTACCACGTGCTGGACAGCATGGTCTCGATCTCCGAATCCATCGACTCCGGAACCTTCGTGAACGTCGAAAGCTCAGCTCCCGTTTCCACAGCCCTCCCCGAGGACTGGGCCCCGGAAACCGCAACTCTCTAGCTCAGCCAGCAGGAAGCAGCAGGAACACGCCATGACCACTCCCGCACACCCAACCGCAACCCCGGCTCCCCCAATCCTCGGTGTGGCCGCCATCGGCTACGCCTTCATGGGGAAGGCCCATTCGAATGCGTGGCGGAACGTGGCCAGTTTCTTCGACGTCCCGGCCTTCGAGCAGAAAGTGCTCGTGGGCCGGGATGCCACCGCCGTGGCCGAGGCCGCAGCCAAATACGGCTGGGCCGAGTCGGCCACCGACTGGCGTGAAGTCATCCAACGCGACGACATCCACATCGTTGATATCTGCGCCCCCGGCTGGATGCACGCCGAAATCGCCATCGCAGCACTCGAAGCCGGCAAGCACGTGCTGGTCGAAAAACCCCTCGCCAACACCCTTGCCGAAGCCGAACTCATGACCGCCGCCGCCGCCAAAGCCCGCGCCCGGGGCGTCCAGTCCATGATCGGCTTCAACTACCGCCGCGTCCCCGCCCTCGCCCTGGCCAAGGAACTCATCGCCGAAGGCCGGTTAGGCACCGTCCGGCACGTCCGCGCCGCCTACCTGCAGGACTGGCTCGCCGACGACCAATCGCCCATGACCTGGAGGCTCCGCAAGGAAACCGCCGGCTCCGGCGCCCTTGGAGACATCGCCTCCCACGCCATCGACCAGGTCCTCTACCTCCTGGGCGACCAGGTCACGGAGGTCACCGGCCGGCTCCACACGTTCGTTCCGCAGCGCCCCGGCGGCGATGCTGCCGGGGAAGCGCTGGAGGACGTCACGGTCGACGACGCCGCCTGGGCCACGCTGTCCCTCGCCTCCGGGGCCATCGCCTCGGTGGAGGTCTCCAGGGTGGCGACGGGCCAGAAGAACAGCCTCAAACTCGAGATCTACGGCGACCAGGGCACCATCCTGTTCGACCTCGAAAACCTCAACGAACTCGGGTTCCTGGACGCCACCGCCCCGGTGCGGGAGCAGGGATTCCGCCGGATCCTGGTCAACGAACCCGAGCACCCCTACCTCGAAGCGTGGTGGCCGCAGGGCCATATCATCGGCTGGGAACACACCTTCACCCACCAGGTCCGCGACTTCCTCACCGCCATCCAGGACCAAACCCCGCCCTCGCCGTCGTTCGAGGAAGGACTGAACGTGCAGTACATCCTCAACGCCGTGGAGGAATCCGCCGCGGCGAAGAGCGCCCTGATCCAGCTTCCGGGCACCTCCCCGGAGACCAGCCCCACCGAAGGAGCCTGACCATGCCCCGCCCGTTTACCCTGTTCACCGGCCAGTGGGCCGACCTTCCCCTCGAGGAAGTCGCCAGACTTGCCTCCGGCTGGGGCTACGACGGCCTCGAAATCGCCGTCTCCGGAGACCACCTGGACGCCTGGCGCGTGGACGAACCCGGCTACGTCGAGTCCAAGCTCGAACTCCTGGACAAGTACAACCTCAAAGTCTGGGCCATCTCCAACCACCTCAAGGGCCAGGCCGTCTGCGATGACCCCATCGACTTCCGCCACGAAGCCATCGTCGGCTCGAAGGTCTGGGGCGACGGGGACCCCGAAGGCGTCCGCCAGCGCGCCGCCGAGGAACTCAAGCACACCGCCCGGCTCGCCCGCGCACTGGGCGTGGACACCGTCGTCGGGTTCACCGGCTCCTCCATCTGGCAATACGTCGCCATGTTCCCGCCCGTCCCGGAAAAAGTCATCGACGCCGGCTACCAGGACTTCGCCGACCGCTGGAACCCCATCCTGGACGTCTTCGACGACAACGGCGTCCGCTTCGCCCACGAAGTCCACCCCTCCGAGATCGCCTACGACTACTGGACCACCGTCCGCACCCTCGAAGCGATCGGCCACCGCGAAGCGTTCGGCCTGAACTGGGACCCCTCCCACATGATGTGGCAGGGCATCGACCCCGTGTCCTTCATCTGGGACTTCAAGGACCGGATCTACCACGTGGACTGCAAGGACACCAAGATCCGCCAGACCGGCCGGAACACCGTCCTCGGTTCCCACCTGGCCTGGGGCGACCCCCGCCGCGGCTGGGACTTCGTCTCCGCCGGCCGCGGCGACGTGCCCTGGGAAGCGTCCTTCCGGGCGCTGGCCGCCATCGGCTACAACGGACCCATCTCCGTCGAATGGGAAGACGCCGGCATGGACCGCCTCCACGGCGCCCCCGAAGCCCTCGCCGCCCTCAGGAAATACGACTTCCCCGCCTCCCAAACCAGCTTCGACGCCGCCTTCAGCAGCAAGGACTGAGTACCGCCGGACCAACGGCCCGAAAGCAGGCATGTGAACCGCACCCTCCAACCCGGGCAGCGCAGCGAAGTATGGATCGCCTCCGTCACCGGGGAATCAGAGCTGCTGTATTCCACCGGCGAAGTGCTGCTCGAGGCCCCCAACTGGACCCTCGACGGCAGTTCGCTGGTGCTCAACGGGGACGGGAAGCTCTGGACCCTGGAGATCGCCACGGCAACTCTTGCCCACGTTCCCCTCCGTGGCGCCCGGGACTTGAATAACGACCATGTCCTGGCGCCCGACGGCAGGACCATCTTCTGTTCCGCGAACGACGGCCACATCTACCGGGCCGCGCTCAACGGCGGCACGGCGGAGCAGGTCACCACGGAGGACGGCAACTTCCATTTCCTGCACGGCGTCAGCCCGGACGGAACCGCGCTGGCGTACGTCGGCATTGAAGCAGGCGATTTCACGAAGCCCGGCAGGCTGATGACCATGGCGTCCGACGGCGGTGCTGCCGCGGCTTTGAACGTGGACAGCCACTGCGACGGGCCGGAGTACTCACCGGACGGTTCCTGGCTGTACTTCAACACGGAGGCGTTCACGGGGCGGCCGGGGCACGCCCAGCTCGCACGCATACGTGTTGACGGAACAGGGCTGGAGCGGCTCCTGCAGTCCGGAACGGTGGACTGGTTCCCGCACCTGTCCCCCAACGGCGCCTTCGCGGCGTACCTCCGCTTCCCCGGCGGAACCCAAGGCCACCCCGCGGACCTTCCGGTCGCCGTCGTCCTCGTGTCCACCACTGCATGGGACCGACCGCTCCATACGTGGCCCCTCTTTGGCGGCCAAGGTACGCTCAACGTCAACAGCTGGTCGCCCGATTCCGGCCGCTTCGCCTACATGGCATACCCCTTCCCTGATTCTGCAAAGGACTGACGCGTGACCAACAGCAACGGAACCTCCGACGGCCGCCTCCGGTGGGGCATCCTGGGGACTGGCTTCATCGCCGGACTGCAGGTCCCGGACCTGCAGGAGAACGGCTTCACCGTCCAGGCCGTGGGCTCCCGCACGGAGGAGTCCAGCAAGGCGTTCGCCGACGGGCACGGCATTTCCACCGCCCACGGGAGCTACGAGGACCTGGTGGCCGATCCGGACGTGGACGTTGTCTACGTCGCCACTCCGCACCCGTTCCACCACGCCAATGCCCTGATGGCGCTCAAAGCCGGCAAACACGTGCTGGTGGAGAAGGCCTTCACCATCAACGCCCGCGAGGCGCAGGAGATTGTGGACCTCGCAGCGGCCAAGGGCCTGGTGGTACTGGAGGCCATGTGGACGAGGTTCCTTCCCCACATGGCCCGGATCCGCGAGATCATCGGCCAGGGAACCATCGGCGAAGTCCGCAAGGTGCTGGCGAGCCACAACCAGGACCTGCCCAAGGATCCTGCCCACCGGCTGAACGACCCCGCCCTCGGTGGCGGAGCGCTGCTGGACCTGGGGATCTATCCCATCTCCTTCGCGTTCGACATCCTGGGTGCGCCGCAGCGGATCCTGGCCAGTGCGTCGAAGACCGTCACCGGGGTGGACCGCCAGACGTCGGCGATCTTCGAGTATGCAGGGGGTGCGCAGGCGATCGTTGACTGTGAGCTCGACGCCGCGAGCGCCAACCGGGCCCTGGTGATCGGAACGGAAGGCTGGATCGACATCGAGTCCACCTGGTACAACCCTGTTCCGTTTACGGTGTTCGACGCCGCAGGAAACATGGTGGAACGGTTTGATCAGCCGGTCAACGGCCGCGGGATGCAATACCAGGCCGCTGAGCTGGAGCGCCTGGCGGGCGCCGGCGCCACCGCCGGCAGCCTTCTTCCGCCCACCGAGACCGTATCCATCATGGCGGCCATGGATGAGATCCGCCGCCAGATCCGGTTGGAATACGACGCCGACACCCGGCCCTGACAGGGGACGGCAAGGGCCCCTGCCGCAGCTCCCTTAGGAAGGAGCGGCAGGGGCCCGTGCACCGAAGCGGTGCTGCTAGCCGGCGTTGAACTCTTCGCCGCCGTCGTCCTTGGGCGACTTCTCCTGCGGAAGGTCGTTGCCGCTGCCGTCCGGGACGCCCGCTGCTTCCTGCCCCGGCTCCGAGGAAGTGGGCGCCGACCCCTTGGAGTCGTCGTTGTTCTCGTCGATTTCGGCGGCGCTGGAGGGCAGGTCGACGTCGCGGGCCACCTGCTCCTCTCTGCCGGACTGCGGTTCGTTGGTGGCCGCGCCCTGGCCGCCCTGTGAACCCTGGGGGGCCTGCTGGTCCTGCCCGCCCATTTCCTGCTCAGCGGTTGGAGTGCCGTAGCCGCCCGGGTCGGTCTCGGGTGCAGCGTGCTGGTTGTCCTGCGTCATGGTTCCTCCTGTTTGCGTTGCGGTTGTTTCGGTGTGAAGTGGGCTAGAGGCCCTTGCCCCCGGTTACCGGGAGTACTGCCCCGGAAATGTAGGAGCCGTCCTCGGAGGCGAGCAGCACATAGGCCGCTGCCAGTTCGGCGGGTTGGCCGGCGCGCCCCAAGGGTGTGTCCTGGCCGAAGGACGGCAGCTTGTCCGGCCACTCGGTGGCCGGAATCAGCGGAGTCCAGATGGGGCCGGGCGCAACGGCGTTGACCCGGATCCCCTTGGGCCCCAGTTCCTGGGCCAGCGCCTTGGTGAAGGCCACCTGGGCTGCCTTGGTCATGGCGTAGTCGATCAGGCCAGGCGACGGGTTGAAGGCCTGGATCGATGCCGTGGTGATGATGGAGGCGCCTGCCTTCAGGTGCGGAACGGCCGCCCGCGCCGTCCAGAGCAGCGAATACAGGTTGGTCTTGAACACCCTGTCGAACTCTTCGGTGGGCAGCGACTCGAGGCTGTCCCGGTTCTTTTGGTAGGCCGCGTTCAGCACCACCACATCCAGGCTGCCAAATTCGCTGGCGGACTCATCCGCGATCCGGGTGCTGAATTCCTCCTCGCGCCCGTCGCCGGGGAACAGCAGGGCGCGGCGCCCCGCCTTGCGGATCCATTCCGCGGTGTCCTGGGCATCGTCCTCCTCTTCCGGGAGGTAGGAAATGGCGACGTCGGCCCCCTCGCGGGCGAAGGCGATGGCCACGGCCTTGCCGATTCCGGAGTCACCGCCGGTGATCAGGGCTGCCTTGCCTTCGAGCTTTCCATTGCCCTCATAGGACGCTTCGCCATGGTCCGGCTTGGGATCCATGGGTGCGGTCAGGCCGGGCTGCTTCTGTTCCTGTTCGGGGAACGGCCCCGAATGGTAGCCGCCCCGCGGGTCCTTGGGCTGGTCTGTCTGCTTGCCTGTGTCCTGCTTGTCTGTGCCGCTCATAGTCCGCCTACTCAGTTGTCGGTTTCCGAAGAGCTTCGCCGGAATACCGGCTCTTCGAAGCTATCCCCCACGAAGGAACCAAGTCCACCGTTCAGAACCAATAATCAGTAAACTTATCAAATACTGGTGTTGGCGCAACGTTGCCTTGTTTCTGGGTAGGTAAAGAGCAGGAAGGGAACAGGGCGGCTGGCCGGGATTGGAGGACGCAGCAATGTCAGAGGTGGAGGATTACACCGGCAGGACCGGGCGGAATGAAACCCGCGAGGAACAGCTGGACCGCAACTGGGCCGAGCTGCTGCAGGAGTTGCGTGTGCTGCAGACCGGGGTGCAGATCCTCGCCGGATTCCTGCTGACGCTCCCCTTCCAGTCACGATTCGAGGACCTGGACGATTTCCAGGTCACCCTGTACCTCGCGAACGTGGTGGTCGCCGCCCTGACCACCGCTTTCATCCTTCTCCCCGTCAGCGTCCACCGCCGGCTGTTCCGGAAGCGGCTGAAGGAAACGCTGGTCTCCAGCGCGGACTCCATCACCAAGATCGCGCTTGGCGGGATCGCCCTCCTCAGCGCCGGGACCGCCGCGCTGGTCTTCGACGTCACCGCCGGACGGCAGGCCGGCCTGACCGCCGGAGGGGCGCTGATGGCGGTGATGGTGGTCCTGCTGGTCTATGTCCCCATCCATCTCAA
>Ga0160447_101065_pt1 | contig 11204 bp, 9 predicted proteins | sample HID1973K_E1MG_FD_108222 | JGI IMG/M metagenome (GOLD analysis project Ga0160447, IMG submission 108222) | Enriched mosquito-associated microbial communities from UW Madison campus, WI, USA - HID1973K_E1 MG | ecosystem: Host-associated > Arthropoda: Insects > Digestive system > Unclassified ...
ACTCTAACAACGACAGGGATTTTGGGCAAGGAGCCAATATGCTAAATTGGCGGTTTTCCGAGCACTACCCTCGACGTTCGCGGCCTTATGACCGTTGAAAGGGCGTAGTGTTCCGCAATCTGACGTACGGTCCATTCCGCACGCCTTCCACTGGAGAACCCCATGGCGCTTGATCGCTCCGACGTGGAAAAAATCGCTCATCTGGCCCGACTGGGACTCAATGACGCCGATATCCCGCGTACTACCGAAGCACTGAACAGCATTCTAGGGCTGGTCGACCAGATGCAGGCGGTCGACACCACCGGTATCGAACCCCTTGCGCACCCGCTTGAAGCGTCGCAACGCCTGCGTGAAGACGTGGTCAGCGAAGCCAATCATCGCGATTCCTATCAAGCCATCGCACCAGCGGTCGAAGACGGCCTGTATCTGGTTCCGAAAGTCATCGACTAAGGGAATGAGCCTGCAATGCATCAAATGACTCTGGCAGAGATCGCTCGCGGACTCGCCGACAAAAAGTTCTCCTCCGAAGAGCTGACCCGCACGCTGCTGGCGCGCATCGCCCAGCTGGACCCGCAGGTCAACAGCTTCATCTCCGTCACCGAGGATCTGGCCATCACTCAGGCCCAGGCCGCTGACGCCCGTCGTGCCGCAGGCGAAACCGGTGCCCTGCTGGGCGCCCCGCTGGCGCACAAGGATCTGTTCTGCACCAAGGGCATCCGCACCAGCTGCGCCTCGAAGATGCTCGACAACTTCAAGGCGCCGTATGATGCCACCGTAGTGGCCAAGCTGGCCGCCGCCGGCACCGTTACCCTGGGCAAGACCAACATGGACGAGTTCGCCATGGGTTCGGCCAACGAGTCCAGCCACTACGGCGCGGTGAAGAACCCGTGGAATCTTGCGCACGTGCCCGGCGGTTCGTCCGGTGGTTCGGCTGCCGCGGTTGCCGCTCGTCTGTTGCCTGCCGCAACCGGTACCGACACGGGTGGTTCGATCCGCCAACCGGCTGCACTGACCAACCTCACCGGCCTGAAACCGACCTACGGTCGCGTGTCGCGCTGGGGCATGATCGCCTACGCCTCGAGCCTGGATCAGGCAGGCCCGATGGCGCGCACCGCCGAAGACTGCGCCCTGCTGCTGCAAGGCATGGCTGGTTTTGACATCAACGACTCCACCAGCATCGACGAACCCGTGCCGGATTACAGCGCCGGCCTCAACGGCTCGCTGCAAGGCCTGCGCATCGGCGTGCCGAAGGAGTATTTCAGTGCAGGGCTCGACCCGCGCATCGCCGACCTGGTGATGGCCAGCGTCGAAGAGCTGAAGAAGCTTGGCGCCGTGGTCAAGGAAGTCAGCCTGCCAAACCTGCAACACGCGATCCCTGCTTATTACGTGATCGCCCCGGCCGAGGCCTCTTCCAACCTGTCGCGTTTCGACGGCGTGCGCTTCGGCTATCGCTGCGAAGACCCGAAAGACCTGACCGACTTGTACAAGCGCTCCCGTGGCGAAGGCTTCGGGCCTGAAGTGCAGCGCCGGATCATGGTGGGTGCCTACGCTCTGTCTGCTGGTTACTACGACGCGTATTACCTGCAAGCGCAGAAGATTCGTCGCCTGATCAAGAACGATTTCATGAACGCCTTCGCTGAAGTCGATGTGATCCTGGGCCCGACCACGCCGAACCCGGCCTGGAAGATCGGCGCCAAGAACGCCGACCCGATCGCCGAATACCTGGAAGACTTCTACACCATCACCGCCAACCTTGCGGGCCTGCCGGGCCTGTCGATGCCGGCCGGTTTCGCCGACGGTCTGCCGGTTGGCGTGCAATTGCTGGCGCCGTACTTCCAGGAAGGCCGCTTGCTCAACGTCGCTCATCAGTACCAGCAAGTCACTGACTGGCACCTACGTTCGCCTGCCGGCTTCTAAGGAGAAAACACATGCAATGGGAAGTCGTCATCGGGCTGGAGATTCACACCCAGCTCACCACCCAATCGAAGATTTTCTCCGGTAGCGCCACCACGTTCGGTTCCGAGCCCAACACCCAGGCCAGCCTCGTCGACCTGGGCATGCCGGGCACGTTGCCAGTGCTGAACAAGGAAGCCGTGCAGATGGCGGTCAAGTTCGGCCTGGCCATCGACGCCGAGATCGGCCAGCACAACGTGTTCGCCCGCAAGAACTACTTCTACCCGGACCTGCCGAAGGGCTATCAGATCAGCCAGATGGAATTGCCTATCGTCGGCAAGGGCCATCTGGACATCACCCTGGAAGACGGCACGATCAAGCGCATCGGCGTGACTCGCGCCCACCTTGAAGAAGACGCCGGCAAGAGCCTGCACGAAGACTACAGCGGCATGACCGGTATCGACCTGAACCGTGCTGGCACGCCGCTGCTGGAAATCGTCTCCGAGCCCGACATGCGTTCGGCCAAGGAAGCGGTCGCCTACGTCAAGGCGATGCATGCGCTGGTCCGCTACCTGGGCATCTGCGACGGCAACATGGCCGAAGGCTCGCTGCGTTGCGACTGCAACGTTTCGATTCGTCCCAAGGGCCAGGTCGAATTCGGCACCCGCTGCGAGATCAAGAACGTCAACTCGTTCCGCTTCATCGAGAAGGCGATCAACAGCGAGATCCAGCGCCAGATCGATCTGATCGAGGACGGTGGCAAAGTCATTCAACAGACGCGCCTGTACGACCCGAACACCAACGAAACCCGCGCCATGCGCAGCAAGGAAGAAGCCAACGACTACCGTTACTTCCCCGATCCTGACCTGCTGCCGGTGATCATCGAGGACTCGTTCCTGGAAACCACTCGCGCCAGCCTGCCGGAACTTCCGCCGCAGAAACGCGAGCGCTTCCAGTCGCAGTTCGGCCTGTCGCTGTACGACGCCAGCGTGCTGGCTTCCAGTCGCGAACAGGCGGACTACTTCGAGAAGGTGGTGAGCATTGCCGGTGACGCCAAGCTGGCCGCCAACTGGGTCATGGTCGAACTGGGCTCGCTGCTCAACAAGCAAGGCGTGGAGATCGACGAGTCGCCGGTCAGCGCCGAGCAACTGGGCGGCATGCTGCAGCGCATCACCGACAACACCATCTCCGGCAAGATCGCCAAGATGGTCTTCGAAGCCATGGCCAATGGTGAAGGCAGCGCCGACGAAATCATCGAAAAGCGCGGCCTCAAGCAAGTGACCGACACTGGCGCCATCGAGTCGATTCTGGATGACATGCTGGCAGCCAATGCCGAACAGGTCGAACAGTACCGCGCCGCCGATGAAGCCAAGCGCGGCAAGATGTTCGGCTTCTTCGTCGGCCAGGCGATGAAGGCCTCGAAAGGCAAGGCCAACCCGGGCCAGGTCAACGAGCTGTTGAAGCGCAAGCTGGAAGGTTGACAGCGACGCCACACCTGTAGGAGCGCTTGCCCGCGATAGGGTTCTGTCAGCGATGAATAGGCTGGCTGAAATGAACCCATCGCGGGCAAGCGCGCTGCTACAGGTGACTTACAATCGAATCAAAGGACTGTGACCCATGTGGCGGCTCCTCGGCGCTTGCGCCCTGCTCTCTCTGCTGGCCGGTTGCGCCAGTGAAGGCATCATCGATCCACACGGCTACAACGCCACCGGCGGCGCGTCGTATTACGGCTCTCGCCATCAAGGCAAACGCACCGCCAGCGGTGAACGTTTCAACCAGAATTCCCTGACTGCCGCCCATCGCCAACTGCCGTTCGGCACCCGCGTGCAGGTCACCAACCTGGACAATGATCGCAAGGTCGTCGTCCGCATCAACGATCGCGGCCCGCACACTCGTGGCCGGATCATAGACGTATCCCGCGCAGCCGCCGAACAATTGGGTATGCTGCGCAGCGGAACCGCCCAAGTGCGGGTACAAGCCCTCGACGACTGACCCTGACCCATTCAAAGGTGCCCTGAATTCTCTCGCTCTCGACCTTGCCACTGCCGACGCTGATCGAACTGATCGGCGGACTGCTGCTGATGATCATCGGTGCCGAACTTTCGGTGCGTGCCGCCGTGGTACTGGCTGCGCTGCTGAAAACCCGCCCGCTGTTTCTCGGACTGACCGTGATCGCGCTGGGCAGCAGCGCGCCGCAAATGGCCGTCGGGCTGCAAGCCGCCCTCAACGACAGCACGGACATCGCCGTGGGCAGCGTGATTGGCAGCAATATCTTCAACATCCTTGTCACGCTGGGACTGTCGGCACTCATCATTCCGCTGCGTGTCGCGCGGCAGCTGGTGCGGGTCGATCTGCCGCTGATGATCGGCGCCACGGCCTTGGTCGCCGCACTGGCGTGGAACGGGGTGCTGAGCGTTCTGGACGGGGTGATTCTGCTCATCGGCATGGCCTGTTACCTGGCCGTGGTGATACGCCAGTTCGCTCATGGCGTTCGGCATTCCGCGACCCCGGATGCCCCTATGCGGCGCAAGACCTGGCCCATCCTCGGCCGGCTGGCAATGGTTTCCTGCGGCCTGGCGCTGTTGATTCTGGGAAGTCACTTGCTGATCGGCGCGGCTGTCGTCGTCGCTCAGGATCTGGGGCTGTCGGAGCGCGTCATCGGCCTGACCGTGATCGCTGTCGCCACATCGCTCCCGGCGCTGATGACTTCACTGGTCGCAGCTTTGCGTGGTGAGCGGGATATCGCGGTCGGCAATATCATCGGCAGCAACCTGTTCAACTTGCTGGGCGTGCTCGGGATCACGTCGCTGATCGCCTCCGGTCCGCTGTCGATCTCACCGAACGCGCTGGATTTCGATCTGCCGGTGATGCTGGGCGTGGCCGTCCTGTGTCTGCCGCTGTTCTACTCCGGGTATCGAATCACCCGGTTGGAAGGGCTGCTCTTGCTGGGGTTGTATGCGGTGTACGGGCTGCACATCGTCTCGTTCACCACCGGCATGCCGCTGGCCGACCGGCTGGAACGGCTGATGATTCACTATGCGCTGCCGGTACTAGGGGTGTGCGTTCTGATCGGGACAGTCAGGACGTGGCGTCGGCAGCATTGATTCAAAATCTGCCAGGATTTTGTGATCAGTAGGAGCGCGCTTGCCCGCGATTGCATTAGGTCAGCCAACAAATGCGGTGCTGCCCACCCCATCGCGGGCAAGCGCGCTCCTACAGCTTGATGCGCCCTCAGGATTTAAATCCACCCGCCCCACTGAAGGATGAAAATCCCGATGTTGGTGGTCACCGCCGCCGCGAGCGTGGTCATGACGATAATCGAGGCGGCCAGTTCGTGATTCCCCTCAGCCGCCCGAGCCATGACGAAACTGGCGGACGCTGTCGGGGCGCCGAAGTACAGGAACAGAATCCCCAATTCGGCATGCCGGAAGCCCAGCAGCCAGGCGCCGATGGTGCAGATCAGCGGCAGCCAGACCATTTTCATCATGCTCGCGCTGACCGCCAGCGCGCCGCTCTCACGCAATGACTTGAGCGACAGCGTGCCGCCGATGCACATCAGCGCCAGGGGCAGGGTCATCTGCGCCAGGTAGCTGCCGGAGGTGTCGAGCCATTTGGGCAGGCCGATTCCGAAATAGGCGAATGGCGTAGCCGCGACGATGCTGATGATCAACGGGTTGGCCAGGACGCTTTTGCAGATGCTCCACGGATCGGATTTGATCACCGGGCTGTAGACCGCCAGCACGACGGTGGAAAGCGTGTTGTAGAACAGGATCACCAGCGCAGCGAGGATCGCGCCGAGGGAAATGCCGTAGTCGCCGTACATGCTCGCGGCCAGCGCAAGACCAATGACGCCGTTATTGCCGCGAAACGCACCTTGCACGTAGATCCCGCGTTCGACGAAAGGCACGCGATAGATCGCCCAGCCCCAGACCAGCGCAAAACCCACCAACGTGGCGACGATGAAGTAGATCAGCACGGCGGGTTGCAACGCCGCATGCAGGTCAGCGTGGATGATGCCGAGGAACAGCAAGGCCGGCATCGTGCAGTTGAACACCAGCGAAGACGCGGTATGAATGAAGCTGTCGTTGATCCAGCCAACACGCTTGAGCACCACGCCCAGAAACAACATGGCGAATACCGGTGCGGTGATGTTCAGGGTTTCCCAAAAAATTGCCAGCATGCACGCAAACCCTGAGCCGTCGTTAGGTGGCTAATGATAGGCCAGCAGGCGGCTAAGTGTTACCGGGAATTGCACAGTGGTCGTACAACCTATGGAATAAATCCTGTATGACTGAGCTTGCTCGCGATGCAATGTACCCATCCCCCCTAAGGGAGCAGACAGATGGCAATCGCGAGCAAGCTCACTCCTGCAGAGATCAGGTGAGAGACACCGGTTGCAGTTTTTTCTCAAACACCGACACCCCATCCAGGTCCCTTAAGGTCACGGTCATCTCGCCGCTTTGCCCGTCGATATTCACCTCGCCAAAAAACTGAAACCCGGCAAAAGGCGAGGTGTTCTGCGCAGGCGGGGCTTTTTGGAACACGAGCTCCGGGCCAAAAGTCTTGTCCAGCGTATTGGGCCCATAACTGCCCGCGTTCAGCGGCCCGGCGACGAACTCCCAGAACGGATCGAAATCCTGGAACACCGCCTGTTCGGGGTGATAGTGATGGGCAGCGCAATAGTGCACGTCAGCCGTCAGCCAGACCGTGTCGCGAATCTTCTGCTGGCGCAGAAAGCCGAGCAGTTCGGCAACTTCCAGCTCACGGCCTTTCGGCGCGCCATTGTCGGTGTTGGCGATGGCTTCCCAGCGCATCACACCGGGACTGACCTCACCATCCGGCACACCTAGACCAATCGGCATGTCGGCCGCAATGACTTTCCATTGCGCCCCGGATGCCTGCAGTTCGCGTTTGAGCCAGTCCAGTTGTTCACGACCGAGAAACGCCGTAGTCGGCCCCGGCGTGTCGGCCAGGTTGGCGTCGTTGCCATCCCGATAACTGCGCATGTCGAGCACGAACACATCGAGCATCGGCCCATAACTGAGCTTGCGATACACCCGCCCGCCGTTGTCGGCACTTTGCAGACGCATGGGCGCGTATTCGAGAAATGCCTGACGCCCCCGAGAGGCCAGCAGCTGGATGTCCTTGACCTTGTAGCGCTCATCCAGCTGTTTGCTCGGCGACCAGTTATTGCTCACTTCGTGGTCGTCCCACTGCCAGATCTGCGGAACCTCGGCATTGAAACGACGCAGGTTTTCGTCCATCAGGTTGTAGCGATAGGCGCCGCGGTATTCATCCAGGGTTTCGGCGACCTTGCTCTTCTCCTCGGTGGTGATGTTGCGCCAGATTCGCCCGTTCTCCGTGACCACTTCGGCGGGCACCGGGCCGTCGGCGTAAATGGTGTCGCCGCTGTGGATGAAGAAGTCCGGCAGGCGAAGGCGCATGGCTTCGTAGATGCGCATGCCGCCGATGTCGGGGTTGATGCCGAAACCCTGCCCCACCGTGTCGCCACTCCAGACAAAGCGGATGTCGCGACGGGTTTGCGGCACGCTGCGCAGATGACCGAACCAGGGTTCGCTGGCCACGCCGGTCTGGGCATCTTCGAAGAACACACGATAGAAAATCGCCTGATCGGTGGGCAGTCCGGTGAGCTCGACGCGGGCGGTGAAATCGGTGCGTTGATCGGCAAGCAACGACACGGTACGGCGCGGGTTGCTGAACATGCTGCGGGTGTCCCACTCGACCACCATCCGCGATGGGCGATCGCTGCGGCTCCAGACCATCGCGCGATCACCCTGCAAGTCGCCGGACTGCACGCCATCGGTCATTTTCGGGCGGTCCCTGACCGAAGCGATGACCGCAGGCGCCAGGCCCGGCAAAAGCAATCCGGCGCCAGCGGCTTGAATGATGCGACGTCGTGTCAGGTCGAACGGGGTCATTTTTATCCTCCTCAGGCAAATACCAGAGCAAGGAAACTAACAACGCAATGTTGGGGGAGTGTGACAGCACCAGAGTATTGTGGTGGCGGTACCATCGCCATCGCGGGCAAGCGCGCTCCTACAGATGGGACCGCTCCTACTGTAGGAGCGCGCTTGCCCGCGATGGCGTCGGATGATTCCCCGCATCAAGCGCCCGCAGGCACCGCATCCAGCTCCACGACTTCCGGTCGTTTCAACACCGCGTACAGCACGCCCGTCACTACGCTGCCGACGACGATTGCCAGCAGGTACAGCAAGGCATGGTTGATCGCATTCGGGATCAACAGCACGAACAGGCCGCCGTGTGGCGCCATGAGTTTGCAGCCGAAGAACATCGACAGCGCGCCCGTGATCGCGCCCCCTACCACGCTGGCCGGAATCACGCGCAGCGGGTCTTTGGCGGCGAACGGAATCGCGCCTTCGGAAATGAAACACAGCCCCAGCACGAACGCCGCCTTGCCTGCTTCGCGCTCGCTCTGGGCGAATTTGTTGCGGGCAATGAGACTGGCGATGCCCATGCCGATGGGCGGGACCATCCCGGCGGCCATCGCAGTGGCCATCGGTGCATAACTCTGCGACGCCAACAGGCCCACCGAGAATGCGTACGACGCCTTGTTGATCGGCCCGCCGAGGTCGACGCACATCATCGCGCCGAGCAGCACTCCCAGCAGAATCGCGTTAGTGGTGCCCATGCTGTCGAGGAAGTGGGTCAGGCCTTCAAGCATGCCCGCGACCGGTTTGCCGACCACGTAGATCATCACAAGGCCGGTGAACAGACTCGCCAACAGCGGGATGATGAGAATCGGCTTGAGCGCTTCGACGCTGGCCGGCAGCTTTGCGTAACGGTTGATTGCCGCCGCGCTGTAGCCCGCGAGAAACCCGGCGATGATGCCGCCAATGAACCCTGCGCCCAGCGTGCTGGCGAGTAAACCTCCGATCATGCCCGGCGCAAGCCCAGGTCGATCCGCAATGGAATAGGCGATGTACCCGGCCAACAGTGGCACCATCAATTTGAACGCTGCATCGCCGCCGATCTGCATCAGTGCAGCGGCCAGCGTGCCTTGCTCCTTGAATGCCGTGATGCCGAACACGAACGACAGCGCGATGAGCAAACCGCCCGCCACCACCATCGGCAGCATGAACGACACACCGGTCAGAAGGTGCTTGTAGACGCCGGTCTTTTCTTTTTTGGACGCAGGCTTCGAAGCCGAAGCGGTGGATTCAACCTCTGCCTCGGCCAAGGCTTTTTTCAGGGTCGCTTCCGATTGCTTCAGCGCGATACCGGTGCCGCAGCGATAGATGCGTTTACCGGCAAAGCGCTCGGTCGCCACTTCGATGTCTGCCGCCAGGAGCACGACGTCCGCATCGGCAATCGCTTGTGCGCTGAGCGGGTTGCGAGCACCCACCGAACCCTGTGTTTCAACGTGCAGGTCGTAGCCGAGTTTCTTCGCGGCCTGCTGGATCGCTTCGGCTGCCATGAAGGTGTGAGCGACGCCAGTCGGACACGCGGTCACTGCCACCAGCCGAGGCACGGCACTGGCAGCAGCAGCCGCAGGCTCTGCGACGTCGCTGGCGACGTAGACCGAAGCCAGTTCGCTCGCCGAACGCAGGAAACCATCGACATCCTGCAACGCCCTGGATGGGGTCGATTGATGCAGGCGCTTGCCGGAAAACCGCTTCAGATCCAGCGGACCGGTATTGACCACCAACACCCAGTCCGCAGCTTCGATATCAGCGCCCGATAGCTGCTTTTCCGGATGACGCGGGTCATGCACTTCGACACAGGTGCTCCAGCCCTGACGCTGCGCCGCAGCATCGAGCAGGCGAGCGCTGAGGACACTGCTGATTTTGCCGTTCGGACAGGCCGTAACAATGGCTAACTTCATCACACTTCCTCTCTTATTTTTCGCTCAAGGTGCGCACGCTGACGCCGCCTTCCAGCCGCTTGAGTTGCACCGTGTCATTGATGCCGAAACCGATCTGGGTCACGGCCATCGCCGCGATGGCCGTCGCTGTGCGCAGGGTCTGCTCGGGTGTGTTTCCGACCAGCAAGCCATGAACCATGCCCGCCAGCAGCGAATCCCCGGCGCCGACAGTACTGGCGACCGTGACCTTGGGCGGCAATGCCTGCAAGGCGACGTTAGCGCTGAACCAATGCACGCCTTCGGACCCCTGGGAAATCACCACATGCTCGATACCGCGCTGACGTAATGCAGCGGCAGCCTCTGCCTGAGCGGTGATGGAAATGATCGGTGCATCCAGCGCGTCGGCCAGCTCTTCGGTATTGGGCTTGATCATCCACGGCGATGCTTCGAGGCCTGCACGCAAAGCGGAGCCACTGGTGTCCAGCGCCACTTTCAGTCCCATCGCATTGAGGCGCAGCAACAACGTTTTCAACCACTGGGCATCGATGCCACGGGGCAGACTTCCCGCCACTACGACTGCATCGAAATCGCCGGCAATCTGCTCGACCCGCGTCGCCAGCGCCTGTTGCGCCTGAATACTGACCTCAGGGCCCGGACCGTTCAGGTCGGTGATCCGGCCATTGCTTTCGGCCAGTTTGATATTGCTGCGCGTCTCGCCGGGTACGCGAACGAACTCATCGACGAAACCGCGTTTGGCAAACAGCGTTTCGAAGGGCTGTTGATTGTCGACGCCGAGAAACCCCGCCACCGTCAGCTCATGCCCCAGATCGGCCAGCACCTGCGCAACGTTGATACCTTTACCCGCCGCATGGCAGAGCATCGCTTCGCTGCGGTTGACCTGGCCAACGTGCAAGGGGCCCAACTGCACGGTCAGGTCCAGCGCCGGGTTCATGGTCAATGTCAGAATTTTCGCCATCACAGCCCCTCCACGAGGGCACGCACTTCAGCGGCGCTGCCGACTGCCAGCGCGGCTTGCGCCAGCTGTCGGGCGCCGATCACATTCAAATCGCGAACGCAGGCTTTGACTTCGCCAACACTGCGCGCCGCGACACTCAACTCGTCCACGCCCAGACCGACCAGCACAGGGACTGCCAGCGGGTCGGCTGCCAGTTCGCCGCACACCCCCACCCATTTGCCGTGGGCATGGGCTGCGCGAACGGTGATGTCGATCAGTTGCAACACCGCCGGGTGCAAGCCATCGGCCTGCGCCGATAACGTCGGATGACCACGGTCGATGGCCAGGGTGTATTGGGTCAGGTCGTTGGTGCCGACGCTGAAGAAGTCCACTTCCTTGGCAAGCACGGGGGCCAGCAACGCGGCCGATGGCACCTCGATCATGATCCCCAGTTGCAGGTCGTCCACCGGAATTTCCAGTCGCAGACGCTCGGTCATGTCCCGCGCCAGACGC
>Ga0160447_101066_pt1 | contig 11195 bp, 10 predicted proteins | sample HID1973K_E1MG_FD_108222 | JGI IMG/M metagenome (GOLD analysis project Ga0160447, IMG submission 108222) | Enriched mosquito-associated microbial communities from UW Madison campus, WI, USA - HID1973K_E1 MG | ecosystem: Host-associated > Arthropoda: Insects > Digestive system > Unclassified ...
ATCGGCCGCCCGCAATACCCACTCACATCCCTGGCGGACGTTGGTAGGGGGCTTTGAGTTCATCAGAAACTCCGAATCAATTGAGTTTTTAAAGGATCGAGAGTGATCCCGAGTCCATTTCCTGCTGGCACCTGAGCGGCGCCGTTGGCATACATGAGTTGTCCCGCGGGGTCGTCGCACAGACCGTCGGCGCCATAGAGCTCCGCAAAACGCGGACTGCTGGCGCACGCGACATGCAATGCGGCCGCGGTGGCAGCGGCGCCTTCGTTCATTTGTCCGATCATGCAAGGTACGCCTGCAGCTGCCAGTTGCCGTGCGGCAGACAGGCAAGGGGCGATGCCGCCGACCTTGACCAGCTTCAGGTGAGCCCAGAGCTTGCCGCCCAGTTCGCACAGGCGATCCACATCCGCGCGGCCGGCCAGGCCCTCATCAATCATCAACGGCACCGGGCTGTGACGGGCCAACTGCTCGATTGCATCCCAATCACCGGCAGCGATGGGCTGTTCGACATACGCCAGATCGAAGCCCGACAAGGCCTCCAGATGCTTCGCCGCTGCCTGCCGGGTCCATTGACCATTGGCATCGACGGCGATCTTGATGCTGGCGCCAAAGTGCTCGCGCAAGGTCCGCAGGCGCAGTAAATCGTCTTCGAAGGTGGTGACGGCGATTCGTACTTTCAGGTCGCGGAAGCCCCGGTCGACATAGGCCTGAGCCTGCGCGACGAAGACGTCCATCGGCGACCAGAACAACGTCTGGTTGCTGGCGTAACGGATGTCCCCAGTGGGTGCACCCAACCATTGCGCCAACGGCAGGCCCGCCCGACGTGCCAACAAGTCGTGCAAGGCACAATCAATCAGCGTGCGCACGGGCATGCTCAGGTTCGCCGCCCATGTCGATGTTCGGGCAAGAATCTGCGCCGCATCCTCGTGTAGATTCAAGGCGTCAATGGCCTGTAACGCTTGGGCGATCACTTGGTCCGGTGCATAGCCGTTGAGGTAGGCGATGTTGATCCGTACCTCGCCGACACCTTGATGCTCGCCGTCATCCAGACACAGATACAACGACTGCAACTCGCCGACGCTGCCGGAGGATGCAGTGTGCAGCTGCACACCATTGCCGTAATGCAGATCGGCCCGGCGCAGTGAGCCTGTGAGACTCATACGGCCTTCTTCGCCAGCATTTGCAGGGCGATATCCCGGTAAATCAGGCTAGAAGCGATGAATTCGTCGATCGGCACGAACTCATCGGGCTTGTGGGCGACCGCGAGGGTGCCGGGGCCGATAACGGTTCCGGTGGTGCCAAGGCTGCGAAAATGGACCAGATCGCAACCGCCTTGAAAGCCGAACGGGCCTGCGTTTCCGCGGTTATGCTCGCGACAGGCTGCCAGGCTGGCCTGGACGATGGGCTCCGACAAAGCGGTTTCCGTGGCGCCGCCGGTGGTTGCCTTGTACTCAAGGACCTCTGCACGCACGCCGAAGCGTTCTTCTGCCAAAGCCAGCAGTTGATTGATCTCGGCCTTGACCTCGTTTTCGTCCTCGCCAGGCACCATGCGACGGTCCAGCAAAAGGTCACACGCGCCAGGAAGCACGTTGTCGGCATGCCCTCCGTTGATGCGGGTGACGGTCAAACTGGCTTCACCCACCAAGGCGTGACAGTGGCATTTGACCGATTGCTCATGATGTTGCTCGATCAGTCCCAACAGTTGGCCCGCTCGATAAATCGCGTTTTCGCCCAGATGCGGGGTGCCCGAATGCGCGGTCACGCCGTGCACGCGCACCAGAGGTCGCAAGCTGCCTTTATGGGCTGTGAATGCCGAGTTGGACGTCGGTTCACCGATCACCGCGAAGTCGATGTGTGGAGGCTGATTGGCGACGTAGTGCTTGGCACCCTCGCTGGCAATTTCCTCATCGGCAGTGAAGACCGCCATCAGCGTGCCGGACCAGCGCTCACGGCAAGCGATCAACATGCGGGTGGCTTCGATCATCGCCACCATTGGACCCTTGGCATCGCAACTACCACGGCCGTACAGCTTGCCTTCGGCTTCGTGCAGTACGAAGGGATCAGTCTTCCAGCCTTCGCCAGCGGGCACGGTGTCGATGTGGGTGTTGAACGCGAACGTAGGCCCTGGGCCGTTGGTGTAAGTCGCGATCACATTCACGCGCCCGGGTTTGTATTGCGACAACGACAGATCGAATCCTTCGGCCTCAAGCAGCAGCTTCAGGTGTTGTGCCGCCTCCAGCTCGTGACCGGGTGGATTTTCAGTATTGATCGCGACCAGAGCGGCCAGGTCGCGTTTCATGCGGAGAAAGTCAGGTTGTTCATTCATGGCAGAGGTCTCAGTGCAGGATCTGATCTAGGAAGTGGCGGGTACGCGGATTGACCGTGCCGCCGAAGAAGTCGGCATTGCTGGCGTTTTCGATGATTTCGCCCTTTTCCATGAATACGATGCGATCCGCTGCGCGTCGGGCGAAGCCCATTTCATGAGTCACGACCAGGCTGGTCATGCCTTCACTGGACAGGTCGGCCATCACGTCGACCACCTCGCGGATCATCTCCGGGTCCAGCGCAGAGGTCGGTTCGTCGTACAGCATGACCTTGGGCTTCATCGCCAGAGAGCGAGCGATGGCCACCCGTTGCTGCTGCCCGCCGGAAATCTCGTCGGGGTAGGCATCCGCTTTTTCGGGGATACGGACTTTGCCCAATAGCTCCAGGGCAATGTCATGGGCATCGGCGCGGCTCATACCCAGGACATTCATCGGCGCCAGCATGATGTTTTCAACCACCGACAGATGGGAAAACAGTTCGAAGTTCTGGAATACCATGCCGATATCCCGCCGCAGAAGGTGCACATTCCGGCGGTCGTAATCGATGCGTCGGCCCTCGAAAAACAGGTCGCCGCCGTCAGCGGGTTCCAGCTGGTTGACGCATCGCAGCAACGTGGATTTGCCTGACCCGGAAGGACCGATGATCACCACGGTTTCCCCGGCGTGGACATTCAGCGAGCAATTCTTGAGCACTTGAAAGGGCCCGAAGTGTTTATCGATACCGATCAGTTCAAGCAGCGGTTTTCCGTTGACCGGAGGGGAGATTTTCGTTTGCATGATTGTGTTCTCCTAGCGAACGGCGGCGCCGCGTGAGGTGCCCAACATCCGCTCGGTCAAGCTGGTGCGCGGACCTTTGCGTCGCTGTTTAGGGTCCAGGCGGCGTTCGATCAGGGCCTGTACGCCCATGAACAGTGTGGTCAGCACCAGGTAGTAGATCCCGGCAGCGGTCAGCGCCTCGAAGTAGCGGAAATTGGAACTGGCGGTCTGATTGGCCACCAGCATCAGTTCCTCGACGGCGACTACTGAAACCAGCGCGCTGAGCTTGAGCATGCCAACCATCTGGTTCCCGATAGGGGGCAGGATCATGCGCGTTGCTTGCGGGATGACAACATGGCGCAGCACGGCGAGAGGCTTCATGCCGAGGGCCAGGGCCGCAGTGCGCTGACCCTTTTTCACGGCCTGCATGCCGGAACGAATGATTTCAGCCATGTACGCGCCTTCGTTGAGCGACAGCGCCAGCACTGCGCTGACCATCGCCGTGAGACGTATGCCGAACGTCGGCAGCACGTTGTAGATGAAGATGATCTGAAACAGTACCGGTGTGCCGCGAAACAGCCACAGGTAAACCAGCGCGACGACGCGGCCGACCCGCGTGTTGCTGTCCTGGAGCAGCGCAATGATCACGCCGACTGCCACGCCGAATACCAGCGAGTACAAGGTGATCAGCAAGGTGGTGATGGCGCCATGGAAGAACGCCGGGGATATCAGGTATTGCAGGACCAGATCGAACGACATGATGCTTCCTCAGTAAACGGTGCCAGGCGCCAATCGACATGGCGCCCGGGCTTCTGGAAATAGGCCTCAGTCGAACAGCGAAACGCTTGCAGGGAATTTCCATTTTTCGATGATTTGCTTGTAGGTGCCGTCGGCGACGAGCTCCTTGAGTGCGCCTTGCAAGGCTTCGCTCATGGCCGTATTGCCTTTGGCGACTGCCATCCCGATCTGTGTCTGGGATTCGAACTCCGGGCCTACGGTTTTGTAGACGCCGGGCACTTCGCGCAGCATCTGAACCACGCCGGGGGTCGAATCGAAGGTTGCATCGGCACGACCCTGGCGCAGGCTCAACGCCGAGGCCTGAGCGGTCGGCAACGTTTGCACTTTGATTGCACCGAGTCCGGCGCTTGTGCAGCGCTTGTCATCTTCGCGGGCGTAGGTTTCTTCAATGCCGCCCAGCGTCACCGCAACGGTTTTCCCGCACAGCGAGTTGTCGCGCCCGGTGATCTTCGCCGGGTTGTCTTGAGTGACGACCACCTGATTACCGATGCGCAGGTAAGGGACGAAGTCGACCTGAGTCGCGCGAGCTTCGTTCATGTACATGGCAGAGTTGATCAGGTCGACGCGCTTGCCCTGAAGCGCGGGAATCAGGCCCTGGAACTCCATGTTCATGGCCTTGGGCGTCAGCGCAAGCTTTTTGCCCAGCGCCTCGATGAGATCGATGTCGAACCCTGTCAGTTTGCCGTTGGACTGAAACTCGAAGGGCGCGAAGGTCGCCGCTGTGCCGTAGGTCAATTCGCCAGAGGAGATCACTGGAACGGCTGCACTGGCCGCGGTGCTGACGAAAGGAGCGACCAGGAGCGAGGACAGAACTGCGAGGGCGCGCAGGTGGGTAGAAAGTGATCTGGTCATAGGTATCTCCAAGGATTCATATTCATTGCACTATTTGTATCAAGTAGTGCAAACAAGTCTAAGGTCGTGGTGAGTCTTCAGAGGGCGTGCCGCACTGAAGTGGTGCATTGGGTTATTGGTTTATAGGTGCATCAAGCAGGGGAGGCGCAGCCCAGAGGGGCCTCAATCAAATGGAGCAAGATGTGTTCCATGTTGTTATGGGTGTATCACGAACGGTCTGGTTCCGTCGTCCGGATGGGCCGAACCCCCACGCTTCATTGTCATGGCTGCCCGCATGAAATCTTCAATCAGAGGGTGCGGTCTACCGGCCGTCGAACACTGCTCGGGATGACCCTGCATCCCTTGATAAAAGGCATGATGCGGCCAGGCCATGGCGTCGACGATCTGTCCGGTGGTGTCGGTTGCCGTGATGACCATACCTGCGGTTACAAGAGGCTCGACAAGATCTGGATTGAGGACGAAGCGGTGATTGCAGCGGATCGTCTGATGGCGCTGAAACCGCAGCGTCATTGCCGGGACGTTGAAGCTCAGGCGGCGATCCCCGAGTCGGTGTTCCTCCATGCCCGACAGACCCGCCAGGGGGACGAAGCTTTTGATCAAAGCGTCAGGCGCAGCCTCGGCCATATTGGCGTGTTCGAGCCGGGGAAGGCTCTGCGCCAACGCGGTCGTCATCGATTGCATTCCCAGGCACAATCCGAGCACCGGAGTGCCCGACACCAGGGCGTAGCGGGCCGCTTCGATCTGGCCCGGCACATTGTTCATGTCCGAGCCGCCTGGCAGCACGATCGCATCCAGTGCGGCCAAGGCCTGGGTGTCGAGCGACTGCGGATCGACAAACCGGATCTGCAGGTCCAGACCTGTGGCTTCGGCAGCATCGGCCAACGCCGCGAGGGTCGCTGGATACACCTCTTTCTGGTCTGATTCCGTGCCGATCAGGGCAACCAGCAGCGGTAACCCGGGAACTACTGACGGTAGTGAGTCAACGTTCATCCAGCGCCCGTATGCGTCCCGGCTCCAGCGCGCGTGGCCGGTGGGTTGACCATTCTGGTCTTCCAGATACCAGGTGTCGTTGTCGCGTCTGACCGTCAAATGCACCACCGAAACCCCGAGGGCGTCAGCTTGCGTGATCAGCGCTTGCAACATGGCCGCCGATTGTTGTGCGGCATCCCAGGGGACGACCACGGCGGAATCAGCAGCCCGGGTAACGATCGCTTCAGCATTGCTGGCGGGTTCAATCTTGCGATCTGTCATTCTTTCGTACCAAAGCAGCCCGCTTGGCACCAGCGAACCGCTGCAAGCCACCATTTGCACGCTGTCAGCCCCCTGCCCGGACCCATACTTGACCGGCAGATGCATCAAGAGGGCATTCTGCGCGCAAGCGAGGGTCGCAGCCATCGCGCCATACAAGGCAGGAGGGCAGGGCGAATGATGAACCAGCGTCAGTGTCATTGATGACTCCTTGGGAATACGTAACCACAACAATGCTATGGCATAGACTGTAGGTTTGCCGCCAATCGAGCTAGCATGTTTTTATTGTTTCAAAAAAAAGTATTTCTTATGGACACGCGATACCTCAAAAGTCTTTTAGCGGTAGTGGATTGCGGGTCGATCGTCGACGCCGCGCGGACAGAAGGCGTGACGGCTGCGGCGGTCAGTCAGCGGATGCAGGTACTTGAGCGTACGTTGGGGTTTTCGCTTTTGTCCCGCGTAGGACATTCTGTGAAAGCCACCGAAGCCTGCGTTGCGCTGCTTCCACGGGTGCGTCACATCGTCGGGCAGGTGGCCTTGCTGGCAGGTGATGCCGACTCGAGCGGATTGACCGGTTCACTGCGTATCGGTGCCATTTCCACCACGCTGGCCGGGCTTTTGCCCCGCGCATTGCTGGAGTTGAGCCGCCTTGCTCCAGGGATCAAGACGTCGATATTGCCCGGGACGTCCCGCTCTCTTTACATGGCCCTTCAAAACGGCGAGCTGGATGCGGCTGTGATCGTTGCGCCGCCCTTTGATCTGCCGAAAATGTTTCGTCTGGCACCGCTGCACAGAGAAAAGCTGGTACTGGCCTCCAAAGCCCCTCCAGATATGAGCATTCCGGAGGTGCTGCAGACTGTTCCCTATGTCTGCTACGAACCCACTTCATGGGGCGGATTGCATGCCAAACGCTACCTTGACGATAACGGCCTCGCGCTGACGCCGCTGTTCAGCCTGGATGGTCTTGAAGCGATTGCGGTGCTGGTGGCCAACGGTATCGGGGCCAGCCTGATGCCGATGTGGTCCGGTCTGGAGCAGTTGGCCAAGGATTTCAGCCTTACGCCAGTCGGCGACGGCTATGACCGGGAAATCGTGCTGGTGACACTGGCCCACACGGATCGGCCCCGTATGCTCGAGGTTTTGCTGCAGGCGTTGGCCAAGTAGGCAGTACTCCATAAGGACAGGCCTGTACACACCAATTCTCTTAACCCATCCATCGGAACGAGCAGTGGCTCAAAGTTTGGGATGAGTGGGGACCTGGGCTGTCTTGCTGATCCGTGCCGAGGAGCGGTATCACGGTGATCCATAAGCGCCCGCTTTCGACCCATACCAGTCACTCCAATTGCGCAAGTCCGCATCGATCAGCTTTTTCTACCCTGGGGGTTGGTAGGGCAATAAGTTGTTTTAAACGGCCTGTAAGCGCTTATAAACGGTGCTCGACGTATTGACGACCGAGCCCCGTCCTCTTCGGTCTACCCTGTTCGAGCTGCACACTTTCCGCAGATTCGCCGTTTTTTTGAACGTAGCTCTCCATCGTTCATATGCTTCAACGAAGCCTTAGACCCCAACACAGTCGTCACAGAAACTTGATGGGGTATTGAATAATGACCCGGGTTTCATCGAAGCTTGTGTTGGTACCGTAATTTTGCCGGAGGGAGAAGTTTCTCAGGCGTATCGAGACATTCTTGAACGAACCGCTTTGCACCACGTAGGCAAGTTCGGTCTCCCGGCCTCGGTCCTTGCCATCGGACGTTGTGCTGGTATGAACGTTTCGGCCTTCAATGAAGCGGTTCATCATGGTCAGTCCCGGAATACCCATGGCGACAAAGTTGTAGTCGTAACGTATCTGCCACGACCGTTCCTGTGCGCCGTCGAAGCTGGAGCCGTAGCTGTCGTTTGGCAGGTCGATGGCGGTGCTGCCCGCGACCCTCAACCAGGGACTGTCGCCGTACATGTTCTGCAAACCCAGGTAGAAACTGTGAGGCCCGGTTTTCAGCGAGAACAATCCCGTGGCGGTGCGGTTATCGATCGGGCCGGCCAACGCCTTGCCGTCTTCGTCGTAGTCGAAATACCCGATCTTTGCGCCTATCGACATGTTGTCGGTGACAGCCCAACTGTGCTCGAGACGGGCGTAGCGTTGTTTGTAAATGTCCTCCAGTTGCGCATACCAGATGCCGGCATTTGTGCGGTCTTCATTGAAGCGATGTTCAATGCCCACAAAGTTCAGGCCGTCGGACTCGATCGTATTACCACCGTTATGTTTCACGGTGCCCCTACCGCCGACGGAGAGTTTTTCCATGCTGGTATCGTTGCGCTGGCTGTTGCCGGTCATGCGACCGCCGTACAGCGTGTAGCCTGGGATGTCCTTGGATGTGGCCATCGCGCCCTGGAAGGTCTGAGGCAATGAGCGGGCATCGGAAGATTGAAGGATAGGCAGTTCGGAAAACCACTCACCCACTTTCAACTGTGTTTCGCCGACCTTGAACTTGGCTGCCACGGCGAGACGACCGAAATTATCGGCCGGGCGGTTGCCGTCGTGGGTCGGTAATGCTTGAGTGCCGTAGGTGCCGCGGCCCCCATCGAGCTTGACGCCAAACAGGCCGAGTGCGTCTACGCCGAATCCCACGGTTCCCTGGGTAAAACCGCTTCTGGCGTTGAGGATGAAGTTTTGTGTCCATTCCGCTGCGTTACCCCGATCAGTGGGGCCGGGATTGGTTCGCGAGCCCCCGTTGTCCAGGAAATTGCGGTTGGTGTAGAAGTTTCTCAGATTCAACGACACATCAGCGTCCTCCACAAAACCTGCCGACAGGACGGGATCACTGATGACGATCAGACTTACCAATGTCGCGCGACGAAGCGAAGTATTCATTTTTATTATCTCCCGCATCTTTTTTTGGGCGAACGACGCCTGACCCTGCAATGCATTTATTGAGGAGTTTATTAAGCGTTCGGCTGTTTTTAGATTAACTGGGTAAGCGTCAGCCGATCACGCCGGCGTGGGGTTGCGCAGCCCTGGCGCGCATGTTCGGCGCTTGAGGAAAACGTGAGGAAGGAAAGATCTGCGTCGTTGATAAATTGGCGAAGTTGTCATGTAGGCTATTCCTGTTTTATTGGTGTTATAGAAAAGCGTTACGTCAGGGAGAGCATGTTGTTAGAGGGACGAGAGACTGTCATATCAAGCCCATCGTCCCCGGTTCGACACCGGTCATGAAAAGCGTGGCGCTCGCTTTTCCAGAAACGCATTCACCGCTTCGCTGTGGTCGTCGGTTTTGTGCGCGATTGCCTGGTACGCCGCGGACAGTTCCAGCAACGTGTCGAGGCGACTGTGCAATGCTTCACGCATCAACCGCTTGGTCAAGCGCACGCCATGACCTGAATGCTGGCTGATGCGCCCAGCGAGTTCCCGCGCAGCCCCCATCAGGTCATCGTGAGGGACTACCTGGGAAACCAGGCCAAACATCAGCGCTTTCTGCGCATCGATCATGTCACCGGTAAACGCCAGCTCCGCAGCTCGTGACATGCCAACAATGCGCGGCAACAACCAGGCGCCGCCGTCGCCAGGAATGATTCCGAGTTTGATGAAGCTTTCAGCGAACTTCGCCTGTTCGGAAGCGATACGAATATCGCACATGCACGCCAGATCCAGCCCTGCGCCCAAGGCATGCCCGTTAACTGCGGCAATGACCGGCACTTCCAGATCGAACAGGCTCAGGGTCAGGCGCTGGATGCCCCGGCGATATTCATGACGAATACCCATCTGAGTCACTTCCGGTGTTGCCTGGCGTTTCATTTCGTTGATATTGCCGCCGGCACAGAACGAGGGGCCGTTGCCGGTCAGAATGACGCAGCGCACTTGCGCGTCATCATGAATCCGTTCGATGGCCGCCAGAAACTCCGGGATCGCAGTGTTGCCCGTCAACGGGTTTCGCAACTCCGGCTGATTCATCGTCAGGGTAACGACGGGACCATTTTGTTCATAGATCAGAAAGTCAGACATGTCGTGCTCGTAATCAGGTGATTGAAATTCGGTCGAGATGCGCTTGTCGTGCTCAGGAGGGGGCGCGATAGAACTCCGGCCAGCGCTGCTGGACAAGCGGGCGCTCTGCCGAATAGGCATAACAGGAATCGATTTTGCGCGGACGACCATCAGCATCGAGGCTTTCGGGTCTGCCAGCGTTCACCGGGCTCATCGCTTGAATGGCGGTCGTCGCCATCGGCATCAACAGCTCCATCAGGTGAGTACAGCTGCCTGGTCCTGCGAGGCGACGACGCACTTCGCTGGTCCAGCCTGGCCCGATCCGCAGGCCCTTGATCGATTGCAGCGCCGCGCCGCCTTGCGGGCAAATGTCGTAGGGCGCGGCGTCGGTGAAGGTGTGGACCTCGACGACCAGCATTGTCCGATCGAACACCAACCGCACGCCCATGTCGTGAATGGCCTGCTGAGCCGGTATGTTTCGATCGCTGCTCGCAGGGACGAAGTCAAACGGTTTGCGGTCCACGACGCGCCCTTCGACCTCGAACAGACCATCACTGCGGCGATAGCCACGCATGTCGATCTGCCGATGATGGAGTGCTTCGCGGCGAACATCCGCGGGCTGGCTGGCATTCATTTCAGGCTCCGTCGAAATACGTTGATCATGGGCTCAGGCTGCAATTTCAGGCCATCCACACAGCGAGTCGCCCAGTTGCCTCAGTTCGGGTAGCCGATAAACCCGGCACGCCGTTCGGTAAAACAAGTCGTAGCGTTCGGCATTCGACAAATCGCGAGTGCAGCTTTTGAACGCGTTCCAGAGCTCGGTGTAGGAGCACGTCTGGCGATCGACGGGGTAGTTGCTCTCGAACAGGCATCGGTGGCTGCCAAACGCATGCAGGCACGTTTCGATGTAAGGTCTCCATGCCGACGCCAATTGCAGAGCAGTGGCAGGGCGCTCTGCGTTTTCGAACCCGAAGCCAAATACAGGCATTCCCAATCCTCCCAGCTTGAGGGCGACATTCGGTCGCTTGCTCAGTTCATGCAGTTGCCGCTTCCAGAACTGCAGAACTTCCCCATGCACCTCACGATATTCGGCGACCCCGATCGGCGCGCCGATGTGATTGATCACAATCGCGGTATCCGGCATCTCATCTGCCAGTTCCACGACTTCAGGAAGCTGTGAGTGATAGACCCAGACGTCGAGACTCAGACCCAGCGCGTGTACCTGTTCGACACCCCGGCGG
>Ga0160447_101067_pt1 | contig 11193 bp, 11 predicted proteins | sample HID1973K_E1MG_FD_108222 | JGI IMG/M metagenome (GOLD analysis project Ga0160447, IMG submission 108222) | Enriched mosquito-associated microbial communities from UW Madison campus, WI, USA - HID1973K_E1 MG | ecosystem: Host-associated > Arthropoda: Insects > Digestive system > Unclassified ...
GCAGCGGCGCCGGCATGACCTCGGGGTCCTTGAGGCGCGTCACGGAGACGACGAGCGCGACGATCATGAACACGCCGCACAGCAGGAACGGCACGCGCCAGCTGATCTGCCCCAGCAGGCCGCCGATCAGCGGGCCGATCGCGAAGCCGAGGCCGACGCAGGTCTCGAACAGCTCGACGGCCCAGGCCCGGTCGTTGGCCAGCGAGACGAGCAGCACCATCGCGGTGGCGAAGAACATCGCGTTGCCCAGTCCCCACAGTCCGCGCAGGGCGGCCAGGAACCCGATCGTCGTCGTGAAGGAGGCGGCGATGGCCGCGACGGCGACGACGGAGACGCCGGCCGCGAGGATCTTCTTGTAGCCGAACTTCCCGGTCAGCATCACGGCCGGGATCATGCCGATCGCCATCACGGCGATGTACGCGGTGAAGAGGAGCTCGATCTGCCAGGTCGTCGCGCCCAGGTCGGCGCCGATCGCTGGCAGGATCGGGTCCACGATCGCGATGCCTGCGATCGCGAAGAAGGCGGTGACCGTCGTCGCGAAGATGGCAGTCTTGTTGGGTTCGTTGCGGGTCGCCACGGGTGTCCTGTCTGTCGAAGCAGTCCGAAGAGCAACTGTCTGTATGTGGCAGTTAACTACCTGTAGGATACACCTATGACCTCCGATGTCGATCCCGTCGCCTCCGTCGAGGAGCAGATCGCCCTGCTCCTGCGCCTCGCCGACCGCAACCGGCGCCGCAGCCGACGCCTCGAGCACACCCTCGAGCGCTCCGCCCACCTGGCCCTGCGCCAGCTCGAGGCGGTCGGCCCGCTCGGCATCAACGAGATCGCCGACCACCTGCGCCTCGACGCCTCGACCGTCACCCGCCAGGTCCTGGCCATGGAGGCCGCCGGCTTCGTCGAGCGCAGCCGCGACGAGAACGACGGCCGTCGCGCCGTCATCACCATGACCGATGCGGGCCGCGAGGCGCTGGCCGCCACCCGCGCCGCCCGGCACAGCGTCTACTCCGACGTGCTGGGCACCTGGTCGACCGACGACCAGCAGCACCTCGCCGACCTGCTCGCGCGTCTCAACGACTCGCTCGACACGCACACGCGAGCCACCGACGCCGCCCTCGCCTGAGCGTCGCTGCGCCCGACCGACCCGGCGCACTGGTCGGGCGCCGTCTCACGCGGCGGGCCGTCCGCGCCCGCCCCACAGGCCAGCGGGTTAGGGTCGCCTTCGTGACCGAGACCGCTCCGCGCCGCCGCCCCTCGCCCGTCGTCGCCCAGGTGCTGAGCACGCAGCGCCTGACGCCCGGGCTCGTCCGCATCGTCGTCGGCGGCCCCGGCCTGGCGCCGCTCACCGCCCGCGACGACGCGGACTCCTACGTCAAGCTCATGTTCCTGCCCGCGGGCGAGCGGCCGCTGCTGCCGGACGGTCGCCTCGACCTCGAGGCGGTCAGGGCGACCCTGCCCGAGGGTGAGGCGCCGCGACTGCGCGCGTACACCGTGCGGGAGTACGGCGAGGGCACGATCACGCTGGACCTGGTCGTGCACGGCGACGAAGGACTGGCCGGACCGTGGGCCGCGACGGCACAGCCCGGCGACGAGGTGCTGATCATGGGCCCCGGCGGTGCGTGGTCGCCGTCCGACGACGTCGAGCACCACCTGCTGCTCGGCGACGCGAGCGCCCTGCCCGCGATCGCGGTGGCGCTCGAGCGGCTGCGCGACGACGCGCGCGGCACGGCCGTGATCGAGGTGCACGACGCGCACGACCAGCTCGACCTGGCCGCACCCGCCGGCGTCGACGTCCGCTGGGTCCACACCGGCGACGGCGTTCCCGGCGCCGCGCTCGTCGAGACCGCGCTCAGCCTCGAGCTGCCCGACGGCCGCATCGGCGCGTTCGTCCACGGCGAGGCCGGAGCCGTGCGCAGGCTCCGCCGGTGGCTCCGCCTGGAGCGGGGCCTCACGCGCGAGGACCTGTCCGCGTCCGGCTACTGGCGCCTGGGCGTCGACGACGAGGGCTGGCGCGAGGGCAAGCGCGCATGGAACGAGGCCGTGGAGGCCGACGAGCAGGCCGCTGTCGTCTGAGCCCTCCGTTCGCCGGACTCGCGCGGCGCTGATGAGATGGCAGTCTCACGAGGACGGGAGCAGCGCATGAGGATCGGGATCGTCGTCGGATCGATCCGCGACGGGCGCCGCGGCGGCCAGGTGGGCCGCTGGGTGCTGGCCGCCGGCCAGGAGCGCGGGGACGCGGAGTACGTGCTCGTCGACCTGCGGACGTTCGACGTCCCGCTGCTGACGGAGCACACCCTGCCGGCAGCGGCCGGCCGGAGCTACGCCTCGCCCGCCGTGACGGCCTGGAGCGAGGCGATCGACGCGTGCGACGCGTTCGTGTTCGTGACACCCGAGTACAACCACGGCCTGCCGGGCGCGTTCAAGAACGCGGTCGACTCGCTGGGCCCGGAGTGGAACGACAAGCCGGTCGCGTTCGTGTCCTACGGCTCCGCGAACGGGATCCGCGCCGTCGAGCAGTGGCGGCAGGTCGTCGCGAACTTCCGGATGACGGACGTGCGGATGCAGGTCGCGCTGTCCAACTTCACGGAGTTCGACGCGGGCGGTGCCTTCACCCCCGACGCGCGCCGGCTCGACGACCTGACGGCGACGCTCGACGAGCTCGTCGCGCACACGCCACCCCGGCATTGACCTCGTCCGGTGTGCCCCCGGTGGGACTCGAACCCACACTGGGTCGGGTTTAAGCCGACTGCCTCTGCCGATTGGGCTACGGGGGCTGGTGCAGGCTCATCCTGCCAGGGCGTCAGCGCCCGGCGGCGATGTCCGCGGCGGCGCGCAGGTAGCGGTCCGTGACGACCGACTGCACCCAGCGCGCGACCGGCGGCGCGAGCCGCGCCGGAACCGTGGCCTGGGTGCTCACCGCGTGCAGCTCGAAGCGCACGCGGTCGCCGACGCGCGTGAGCATGAACTCCTCGACGCCGAGCTCCGGGTGGCCGGGCAGCGTGGCGTAGGTGAACCCGGCGGCCTCGTCGTCGTCGACCAGCGCGATCACGCGGCTGGGCGCGAGCGCCCAGACCGGCCCCAGGTGCAGCCCGACGACGACCGTCCCGCCGACCTGTACCGGCCCGTCGGCCAGCACCTTGAGCCCCGCACCGCGTTGCACGTCCCAACGGAACAGCCCGTCGCGTGCACGCTCGAACGACCCCTCGAACTCGGCGGCCCGCCACAGCTCGTGGGCCCCCGCGGGCGGGGACGCGAACGAGCCCGCCTGTTCGACCTCGGTCGAGAGACGGGCTCGTCGCAGCACGGCATCCGGCGCGGGCCGGAGCGTGAAGTGGCTCACTTGGCGGTGGCGGGCTTCTTCGCGTCGGACTCGGCCTTGGCGGGCGAACCCGCCTCCTCCTTGGCCGGGGGCAGCGCCGGGTCGGCCTGCTTGGGCTTGGGCGGCACGGACGCGTCGCGGAACTCGGCGCGCGGGTCGTGCAGCGAACCCAGCGGGACCACCTCGCGACGCAGCAGGATCGAGCCGGTCCAGCCCGCCATGATGCGCAGCTTGCGGTTCACGGTCGGCATGGCGAACACGTGGTACGAGCGGTGCAGGACCCAGGCCGGGAAGCCGCGGACCTTGATCTTGCCGAACATCTGCGCGACGCCCTTGTACATGCCGAGCGAGGCGACGGCTCCGATGTTCTTGTGCTTGTACTCGGTGACCTCGGCCGAGCGCAGCACGCGGGCCAGGTTGTCGCCCAGGTGGTTGCCCTCGCGCAGCGCGTGCTGGGCGTTGGGCGGGCAGAACTTGCCGGGGTTGTACAGGTCCGGGACGGCGGCGCAGTCACCGGCGGCGTAGGCGTCCGGGATGACCGTGCCCTCGGCGTCGATCACCTGGAGCGCGGCGTTGACCGTGACGCGGCCCATCTGGTCCAGCGGCAGGTCCGAGTGCTGCAGCACCGGGTTGGCCTTGACGCCCGCGGTCCAGACGATGGTCTCGGCGTCGAACTCCGTCTTGTTCGACAGGACGACGTGGCCGTCGACGCAGCTCGACAGGAACGTGGACAGGTAGATCTCGATGTTGCGCTTGCGCAGCTGCTCGAGCGTGTAGCCGCCCAGCTCCTCGCTGACCTCGGGGAGGATGCGGGGGCTGCCCTCGACCAGCACGAACCGGAGCTCGTCCTGCTCGATCTGCTTGTAGTGGCGCACGGTGTAGCGCGCGATGTCCTCGAGCTCGGCGAGCGCCTCGATGCCGGCGAACCCGCCGCCCACGAAGACGAACGTCAGCATGCGCTTGCGCAGCTCCGGGTCCCACGTGGACGACGCGATGTCGATCCGGTTGAGGATGTGGTTGCGGACCGCGATCGCCTCTTCGACGTTCTTGAAGCCGATCGCCTGCTCCGCCAGGCCCGGGATGGGCAGCGTGCGCGCCACGGAACCGAGGCCGACGACGAGGTGGTCGTACGTGATCCAGTACGGCTCGCCCTCCTCGGGCGTGATCTCCACCGTGCGCTCGGCGTGCTTGATGTTGCTGACCTTGCCCTGCAGCACGTCGACACCCTTGAGCGCGCGACGGTGCGGGGCGACGACGTTGCGGGCGTCGATCGAGCCGGCCGCGGCCTCGGGCAGGAAGGGCGCGTACGTCATGTACGGGCGCGGGTCGACGACGACGATGGCCGCCTCGCGCTTGCCGAGACGCTTGCGCAGACGTCGGGCCGTGTACAGCCCGACCGTGCCGCCGCCGAGGACGACGACGCGCGGAACCTTGCGGGACTTGGCGGCCGGCGTGGAGGCGGCGTCAACCTGGGTCGAGGCAGTCGTTGGCATACCTCAACGGTAGTCCGCAGGCTCCGTTCACACCTCCCCGCACAACGGTGATACTGCGCACATCCCCCTATATCGGGATGTGAGTTCCACGACTCCGGCCGTCCCGCACGGGTCGGCGGCGCACCTCGCGCCCCCTCCCTCGCACGCTCTCCACGTCACGACGTCGGTGCATCGCGCGGTGAACGCCACGCCGAGCGATCGGGCCCGCGCACACGGCGTGTCGTTCACCGGACCGTCAGTCTGCAGGTGACGGTTCCGGCGACGCGGGCGCCGACACCGCCGGCGAGGAGGCTGCGGGCGACGCAGACGGCGCGGGTTCGCGAGTAGTCAGGTCGGAGGGCAGCAGGACGGCACCGGCCTGGGCGAACGGCCACGCCGGCTCGGCCACGGAGGCCGGGTCGTCGGCCGGCGCGTCCGGGTCGCCGGCCGCAGCGCCTCGCAACGGATAGGCGTTCCAGTGCGGCCGACCGTCCGCCGAGACTGCGGGCGCCGCGTCGACCCAGTTCCCGTTCTCGTCGCTCCATCCCGCGCCGTACCCACCCTCGTCGACGAGGACCGGCTGCCCCCGGTCGTCGAAGACCTGCGCACCCGGGACGGGCTGCCCGGAGGAGTCGTAGACGAACAGGTTCTCAGCGGCCCGCTCGTCGACCCAGACGCCCGTCGACGGGTACACGGTGTACGAGGAGCCGCTCACCTGCGGGCCTCCGTACGTCGCGAGCAGGGGGATCGCGACGATGATCGCCACGACGCTCGCCGTCCACCTCGCCACGCGGAGCAGCGGGTGCGAGAGCCACAGACCGCGCCCCCACTGCGCGCTCACGACGACGAACGCCAGCAGCACGACCCATGCGAACAGCCCTCGCGGCGGGATCCCGAGGCCGAGCACCGCGCCGCAGATCGCGTAGCAGACCCACCCGCGCGCGACCCACCACAGCGGCGCGAGGGACCGCGCGAACGCGGCGAGACCGGGCCACCACGGCTGCGCGCGCAGCGGCTCGAGGCCGTCGAGCAGCGACGTCCGGAACCGGGCGGCTACATCACCCACCGAGCCGCCGCGCTTGCGGGGCGTGCCGGTCGCGAGCCCCGCAGCCGTGCGCAGCTCGGCGGCATAGGCCTCGGGGGTGCCGAACAGCCCGACGAGGCCGGCGCCCGTCGTGGCGCGATGGTCGTCGGCCAGGGCGTCGGCGAGGGCGACCTCGAGGTCGTCGGTCAGGTCGTCGACCTGCTCCGGGGTCAGGTCCGCGAGGGCCCGACGGACGGCGGCCGCATAGGCCTCGACGTCCGCGGCGGGGGCTTCGAGCATGCTCATCGTGCGTCCTCCGTCTCGAGCAGGCCCGACATGGTGCCCGCGAAGCTCTGCCAGTCCTTGCGCTGCGCGTCGAGCATCGCCCGCCCCTGCGCGTTGATGCCGTAGTACTTGCGGTGCGGGCCCTCGTCACTCGGCACGACGTACGACGTCAGCGCGCCCGACGAGTACAGGCGGCGCAGCGTTCCGTACACCGATGCGTCGCCCACCTCCTCGAGGCCCGCGGCGCGCAGTCGTCGGACGACGTCGTAGCCGTACCCGTCCTCCTGGGAGACGACCGCGAGGACCGCGACGTCGAGCACCCCTTTGAGCAGCTGCGTCGTGTCCAAGGCCGCCCCCTTCCGTGGCTGGTGGCGGGAGCCCCTCCGACTCCCGCGAGCCACACAGTACCGCGCATCCCGCAGTACCGTCGAGACCAACACACCGCACGTCGCTCGCTTCCCCGACGAGCAAGAAACGCGATCGCTCTGCGATTGTTCGGCTCACGCGAACAATCGCAGAGCGATCGCGATGTCGAGGAGCCCGGTCAGCGCTCGGCGGCGCTCCAGGCGATGCCGTCGAGGATGTCGTGCTCGCTCGTGACGACGCTGTCCAGCGTGCCGCCGGCCGCGACGACCTCGTCGCGCACGCGGGTCACCACCTCGCGCCAGACGAGCGCGCCCGCGCCGATCACATCGACGCGCCCGGGGTGCATGAAGCCCAGCTCGGCGCGCTGCTCGCGGGTGCGGCCCAGCAGGTCGTGGCACGCGACGAGCGTGTCCGCGACGGTCAGCACGGCGCCGTCGATGGCGTGCGGGTCGTAGGTGGCCAGCCCCAGGGCATGCGCGGTGACCGTGGTGACGGAGCCCGCCAGCCCGACGAGCGTCACGGCCTGGCCGAACGGGACCACGGACCCGGCCTCGTCGAGCGCGGCGCGCACGTCCGCGACGGCGGCGGCGACCTGCTCGCTCGTCGGCGGGTCCCCCAGCAGGTGCCGCTCGGTCATCCGGACGCAGCCGACGTCCATCGAGAAGGCGGCGGTCGGTGCCTCCGAACCCAGCACCACCTCGGTGGAGCCGCCGCCCAGGTCGACCACCAGGAACGGTCCCGGGTGAGCGCCGGCGAGCACGCCGGTGGCGCCCCGGAACGACAGCGCCGCCTCCTCGGTCCCCTCGACGACCTCGGGCTCCACACCCAGCGCGTCCTTCACGCCGCGGACGAAGTCGTCGCGGTTCTCCGCGTCGCGCGACGCCGACGTCGCGACGAACCGGACCACCTCGACGCCCAGGTCGTCGCAGATCGCGGCGTACCGACGCGATGCGTCCAGGGTCCGCTCCAGCGCCTCCGGGGCGATCCGACCCGTCCGGTCCACGCCCTGGCCGAGCCGCACCACCTCCATGCGGCGGTCCAGGTCGACGAGCGTGCCCGCCGCCAGGTCCACGTCGGCGACGAGGAGTCGGATGGAGTTGGTCCCGCAGTCGATGGCAGCCACACGAGTCACGCGCACATCCTCGCACCGGTCACCGACACGGTCCGCCCGATCTCAGCCGTGACGCCGGCGAGGCTCGGGCGCACGTCGCGGCACGGCCCTCGCGCGGGAGGTCACGACTCGGCCTGCGCCACGGGCTGCCGGCCGGGCCGGCGGACGGGCTCAGCAGGTGCAGCGGTCCGGGCGCCACTCGTCGCGGATCAGGCCCAGGACCTCGTCGCCGATCGGGTTCACGCCCGGGCCGGCGGCCAGCGCGTGCCCGACGACGACGTGCAGGCACTTGACGCGCGTCGGCATCCCGCCGGCCGAGATGCCGGCGATCTCCTCGACGTGACCGAGCTCCTCGCGGTCCGCGAGGTAGGCCTCGTGCGCGCGCTGGTAGGCGGCCGCGAGCTCGTCGTCGTCGGCCAACCGAGCCGTGAGCTCCTTCATCAGACCCGACGCCTCGAGCGTGCTCACCGCCGCGACCGCCGGCGGGCACGTCAGGTAGTACGTGGTGGGGAACGGCGTCCCGTCGTCGAGCCGCGGGGCGGTCCGCACGACGAGCGGCCGTCCGCACACGCACCGCGCCGCGATCCCGACGACCCCGCGGGGCACCCGACCGAGCTGCTCGGCCAGCACCTCGAGGTCGCGATCCGTCACGGCGGTGCCGGGCGTGGTGGTCACTGTGCTTCCGTTCGACGAGGGGTTCCGCGGTGATCATCGTCCGACCCGCGCGCCCCCATTCTCGCCCACGCCGGCCCGCACGCTGTCTCGAGCTCGAGGGATAGGCACGAGATCGAGGGCTTCAGGGCTCGATCTCGGCGCCAGGACTCGAACTCGGTGACCGGGGGCTACTCCTTCGCCGGGTCAGACTCGGCGGGCTGCTTCGAGGTGTCCGTGGAGCCCTTCGTCGACTCGTCGGTGGACTTCGTCGCGTCCGAGCGGGTCGTGGTGGTGCCGGAGTCTGCGTCGACCGGGAGGTTGCCGGCGATCTCGACGGAGTCCAGGACGGAGGCGTACCAGGGCTTGGTGGAGCTGTCGTCGAGCACGGACTTGGGCCCGTCCTCCGCGACGGGCGCGTCCGGCGCGGTCTGCGGGTCGACGACGCGGTACGGGGTCTCCCCCGGCAGGACGAACGAGAGCCGCTCGCGGGCCTGCGCGACGACGTACGCGGGGTCGTCCCACCGCTTCACGTCGGAGGACAGGTCGTCGTTGCGGGCCTTCGCGGACTCGACCTGCGCCCGGAGGTCGGCGAGCGCGGCCTGCTCACGGATGTAGGAGTTCAGCGTCGGGTAGACGAGCACGAACGCCATGACGATGACGAGGCCGAACACGATGGCGCGCACCGAGAACATCCGCGGGACGCCGGGGCGCACGTGCTCGACCGCGGCGGTACCGCGCGCGGGCGTCGCGGGGCCGCGTCCGCGCGGGCGCGTTCCGGGGCGCGACGACGACGGACGTGCGGGCGACGACGGCGGTCCGCCCAACCGGCCCGAGGTCCCGCCCGGGCCCGACGTCCCGCCCGATGCCGGGGACGCCGACGTTCCTGCGCCTGTGGCCGTCGGGACCGGCCGAGCGCGTGACACCGGCGGGGCCGTGTTGGTCGACGCCGTCCTCGTCGGGCCGGTCGATGCTGCGCCGCTCGACGAGGGTGTCGCCGCAGGTCCCGGGCGTGCGGACGACGGGCGCCGCACCGATCCGGTGCCCGCGGCGCGCGGGTCGGCGGGGCGGCGCGGGGTCGGCATGGGTCGATTGTGCCCCGCATCGCCCGCGTTCCTCCGGACCCGGGCAGACCTCGGGGTGTCACCCCATCACGCGCCACCCACACGCACCGGCTCGGCGCGGGCACGCCGAAGGCCGGCCACCCCGTGGGGCGACCGGCCTGCGGACGGGACTCAGCCCTGGAAGCGCGGGAACGCGGAACGACCGGCGTAGCGGCCGGCGTCCTCCAGCTCCTCCTCGATGCGCAGCAGCTGGTTGTACTTGTTGATGCGCTCGCCACGGGCGGGGGCACCGGTCTTGATCTGGCCGGCGTTCGTCGCGACGGACAGGTCGGCGATGGTGGTGTCCTCGGTCTCGCCGGAGCGGTGCGAGGTCATCGTCGTGAAGCCGTTGCGCTGGGCCAGCTCGACGGCGTCGAGCGTCTCCGTCAGCGTGCCGATCTGGTTGAGCTTGACCAGCAGCGAGTTGGCGGCCTTGGTCTTGATGCCCTTGGCCAGGCGCTCCGGGTTGGTGACGAACAGGTCGTCGCCGACGATCTGCACCTTGTCGCCGATGTCGCGCACCAGGTGCGACCACGAGTCCCACTCGTCCTCGGACAGCGGGTCCTCGATGGAGACGAGCGGGTAGTCGCGGACCAGCTGCTCGTAGTACGCGACCATGAACTCGGGCGTCTGCGCCTTGCCCTCGAACTGGTAGGCGCCGTCCTTGAAGAACTCCGTCGACGCGACGTCGAGCGCCAGGCCGACGTCCTCGCCCGGCTTGAAGCCCGCCTGCTCGATGGCGACCAGGATCAGGTCGAGCGCGGCGCGGTTGCTGTCGAGGTTGGGCGCGAAGCCGCCCTCGTCGCCCAGGCCGGTGCCGAGGCCCTTGCCCTTGAGCACGGACTTGAGCGAGTGGTAGACCTCGGCGCCGGTGCGCAGGGCCTCACGGAAGGTCGTGGCGCCGATGGGGGCGACCATGAACTCCTGGATGTCGACGTTGGAGTCGGCGTGCGACCCACCGTTGAGGATGTTCATCATCGGCACGGGCAGGACGTGCGCGTTGGGGCCGCCGATGTAGCGGAACAGCGGCAGGTCGGCCGAGTCGGCCGCGGCCTTGGCGACGGCGAGCGAGACGCCCAGGATCGCGTTGGCGCCGAGCTTGCCCTTGTTGGGGGTGCCGTCCAGGTCGATGAGGGCCTGGTCGACGAGGCGCTGCTCCGTGGCCTCGAAGCCGAGCAGCTCCGGCCCGATCTCGTCGATGACCGCGTTCACGGCCTGCTCGACGCCCTTGCCCAGGTAACGGCCCTTGTCGCCGTCGCGACGCTCGACGGCCTCGAACGCACCGGTCGAGGCGCCCGAGGGGACACCCGCGCGGGCGATCGTGCCGTCGTCGAGTGCGACCTCGACCTCGACAGTGGGGTTGCCGCGCGAGTCAAGAATCTCGCGGGCTCCGACGGCCTCGATGCTGGCCATGGTGCTCCTTCGACGAGCGGGTGGGTTTACGACCTCACCCTAGTGCCGTCCGACGAGATGCGGGCAGGGACCTCCGTCCGTGGACACCCGGCGACCACGGTTCAGCCGCCGACCGGGTCCAGGAGGGCCGCGACGATGCGTTCCGTCTGCTCCTTGGCGTCGCCGAAGAGCATCGCGGTGTGCTCCCGGAAGAACAGCGGGTTCTGGACACCGGCGTACCCCGTGGCCATGGACCGCTTGAAGACGACGACCTGTCGGGCCTTCCACACCTCGAGCACCGGCATGCCGGCGATGGGCGAGGTCGGATCCTCGAGCGCGGCCGGGTTGACCGTGTCGTTGGCGCCGATGACGAGCACGACGTCGGTGTCCGGCAGGTCGTCGTTGATCTCGTCCATCTCGAGCACGATGTCGTACGGCACCTTGGCCTCGGCGAGCAGCACGTTCATGTGGCC
>Ga0160447_101069_pt1 | contig 11192 bp, 8 predicted proteins | sample HID1973K_E1MG_FD_108222 | JGI IMG/M metagenome (GOLD analysis project Ga0160447, IMG submission 108222) | Enriched mosquito-associated microbial communities from UW Madison campus, WI, USA - HID1973K_E1 MG | ecosystem: Host-associated > Arthropoda: Insects > Digestive system > Unclassified ...
GCCCGACGCGGATTGCGCACATGGGCGAAACGCAGTTTGGTCAGTTCGGCGTCGGCCAGGCGCTGTTGACCAAAATCGGAACTCAGGCCATCAAGACGTTCGGTGTCGCTGCGGGACTCGATCCACGCCGAACGCACGTCGCCCAAGCCTTTGCGCACATCGATGATGACGTTGGGATCGGTGTAGGGGCCCGAGGTGTCGTACACGCAAACCGGTGCGTTGATCTCGCCTCCGAAGTCCGTGGGAGTGACGTCAAGGCTGATTTCACGCATCGGCACACGGATGTCCGGACGCGAGCCCTGAACGTAGATTTTCTGCGAGCGGGTAAACGGCTGAACCGACCCCGAATCGACCTGGGCTGACTCACTCAGATTGGCGTTTTTTAGTTTTGTACTCATCACGGGCTCTCCAGACATCATCCAGCGGCGAATGAATTGTCGGAGCGTGAGCCTGATTCGAACGGACGGATGCACCCTGCAATGACACGGATGCTGAGAATCGAAAGACGAGGACTGTTCAGAATTTGAACGAAGACGACCCCGGACGACACTCAAGAGGACTCGCCGGGAGACGAGAAATCTTGTTCCCTACGCAGGCGCTAACCTGATCAGGTTCAACGGGATCCGGATTATCCGATCTCAGCCTCATATCAAGGCACCCCGACAAGAACGCCGTTAGTCTAGTCGCCGGGCAGGGCAAACGCCAAGCGCGGAATTCAAACGCTCGTTAAATGGCTGATTCACCTGATTGTTGCGGCGATCTTCTGGAACTACACTCGCTACGCGGCGCCTTAAGGTCTCAACAAGAATCGGCGCCTCCGATTTCACAGCTTCAATTACTAGGGAATGTCTATGCTGCGCAAACTTTCACTGGCCATTGCCGTGTCGTGTGCTTCAAATGCAATGGCCGGGGCAGCGGATTTGCCTATGCCGACCAAGACCGGTCTGGTGAGCGTGTATCAGGAGGCCGTGAACAATAACGCCGATCTGGCCGCCGCCCGGGCCAGTTATGACGCACAGAAAGAAATCGTGCCCCAGGCCCGCGCCGGCTTGCTGCCGAATATCTCCGGCGGCGCCGACGTGAACAGCACGCGGACCAAGATCGATGAGCCTTCGGCAGTGATCAATCGCAGTGGGACCGTATATCGTGCGACCTTGAGTCAGCCGATCTTTCGAGCCGACCGCTGGTTCCAGCTCAAGGCGGCCAAAGACGTCAACGAGCAGGCGATCCTGCAACTTTCGGCCACTGAGCAAAACCTGATTCTGCAAAGCGCCGAGGACTATTTTTCAGTACTCCGCGCCCAGGACAATCTTGCTTCCACCAAAGCTGAAGAAGCCGCCTTCAAGCGCCAGCTGGATCAGGCCAATGAGCGTTTCGACGTAGGGCTTTCGGACAAGACTGACGTGCTGCAGGCGCAGGCCAGCTACGACACGGCTCGCGCGGCGCGGATCGTTGCCAAGCGCCAGGTGGACGACGCATTTCAGTCGCTGATGACCCTGACCAACCGTGAATACAACTCCATCGAGGGCATCGTACACACGCTGCCAGTGCTCGCGCCGTCGCCGAATGACGCCAAGTCCTGGGTGGACACAGCGTCGCAACAAAACCTGAATTTACTCGCCAGCAACTACGCCGTCAGCGCCGCCGAAGAAACCCTGCGTCAGCGCAAGGCCGGGCATGCTCCGACCGTCGACGCTATTGCTCAGTACGAGAAAGGCGACAACGACCCGCTGGGTTTCACAAACCCCAATTACACCGGTCAGAGCTTCCACGGCAGCGTCGAGCAACGCACCATCGGTCTGCAGGTCAACATCCCGATCTACAGCGGCGGGTTGACCAGCTCGCAAGTCCGCGAAGCCTACGCCCGCCTCAATCAGAACGAGCAGCAGCGCGAGGGTTTGCGTCGTCAGGTCGTGGAAAACACGCGAAACCTGCATCGTGCAGTCAATACCGACGTTGAACAGGTCCAGGCGCGCAAACAGTCGATCATCTCCAACCAGAGCGCACTGGAAGCCACCGAAATCGGTTATCAGGTGGGGACGCGCAACATCGTCGACGTGCTCGACGCGCAGCGCCAGCTGTATGCGTCGGTGCGTGATTACAACAACACTCGCTACGACTACATCCTCGACAACCTGCGCCTCAAACAGGCTGCTGGCACTTTGAGCCCGGGGGATTTGCAGGACCTGTCGCGTTATCTGAAAGCCGACTACAACCCGGATAAAGACTTCCTCCCGCCGGACCTGGCCAAGGAAGCGGCGAAGAATTTCGAGCGGCCTTCGGAGCGATAAAACCTCCCGCCAGCTTAAGAGAAGCGACGCAATCTCGCTTCTGCCCGAAGGGCGTAGGAGCGCAGCTTGCTCGCGATCTGCCGGGGACCGGCAGCAAAACCAGACCACCTTGGTTGTTCCAGGTGCACCATAAACACACGGTTTGCTGCCGCTGCGCAGCAGATCGCTGGCAAGCCAAGCTCCCACGGCCTTCGGCCAGAATCCAAAGCTGCTCAGCGGATGGACAACAACCGCCCGATCCCATCCAGCAACTTCTGCAATGCGCCCTGATTGGCCTGCATCACCGCCAATCCCGCGTCTGCCATCGTCTTCGCGGTGCCAGGCTGTTCGATCAATCGCTGAACAGCAGCCGCCAATCCCGCCGCATCGCTCACCTCTTCCAGCGCCCCGGCGTTGCGCAGCATCGCGGCGATTTCGAGAAAATTGAACAGGTGTGGGCCACTCAGTACTGGCTTGTTCAGCGCCGCAGGCTCCAGAAGATTGTGTCCGCCGTTGGGCACCAGGCTGCCGCCGACGAATGCGATGTCGGCCAAGGCGTAGAGATACAGCAATTCGCCCATGGTATCGCCGACCAGTACCGAAGTATGGCCAGTGACGGGTTGGGCTGTGGAACGACGAACGCTGTCGAATCCCTGTTGCTGGCTCAACTCGAAGACGCTGTTGAAGCGCTCTGGATGGCGCGGCACGAGAATCAGCAGCGCGTCAGGATGGTTTGCCAGTAGCGAGCGATGCGCCGACAACACCACTTCATCTTCACCGGCATGAGTACTGGCGGCGATCCAGACAGGACGCTGCGCGGCTTGCCACTCTTGGCGCTGACCGGCCGCACGCTCAAGCAGTTGCGGGTCGATGGTCAGGTCGAATTTGATCGAGCCAGTTACCGTCACGCACTCCGGTCGTGCGCCCAAATCCCGAAAGCGCTGGGCTTCGGTTTCAGTCTGGACGGCAATCAGGCTCATCTCGGCCAGCATCGGCCGCGTCAGTTTGGCGAATCGTGCGTACCCTCGCGCTGAACGCTCCGACAGACGCGCGTTAGCGAGCACTGTAGGGATGCCACGTCTGGCGCACTGGTGGATGTGATTGGGCCACAACTCGGTTTCCATGATCACGCCGATTTTCGGCTGAATGTGATCGAGAAAACGCCCGGCCGCCCAGCCAAAGTCGTAGGGCAGGTAGCAATGCTGGACGCGAGGCTCGTTAGCGAACATCGACTGAATGCGCTCGGAGCCTGTGGGCGTCATGCAGGTGATGGTGATCGGCAACTGAGGGTAACGCTTGAGCAAGGCACGAATCATGGGGGCGGCAGCGATGCTTTCGCCGACAGAGACCGCATGAACCCAGATGCCCCCGCGTTGCATCGGTGGCAGGCCGCGGGCGAAGCGCTCGCCGATACGTTGCGCATACGCAGGCGCCTTGCGAGCGCGAAGCCACAGGCGCAGCGCGATCAGGGGTAGGCCAAGGTGAAACAGGAAGGTGTAGAGGGTTCTATTCATGGGCGCGGAGTTTATCAGCCAATGGCCTTCAAATGATGGGTGAAACATTCAGCGAGCCAGCGAGCGGCAGGCCCGAGCGGTTCGTCGCGACGCCAGACCATTTCCACCACCAATGCCGGCGGCGTCCATTCGCTGCTCAGTTCGATCATCTGGTTTTGATAGGCGGGATACTGCACCACATGGCGCGGCAACCACGCCCAGCCAAGACCACGCATCAGCAGTTCGGCCATCACGTAGAAACTGTCGGCGCGCCAGACCTGAGGGCTCAACTGCTCACCGCCGGGATAACCGCTTTGCTGAGGCGCGATGAGCAATTGTCGATGCCGCGCCAGTTGCTGACGACTGATCAAGGGCTCGTTTGCCAGCGGATGGCTGACCGCGCAGACCGTGACCATTTCCACACTGCCGAGCACACGACGCTCAAGCGCTTCAGGCATCTGTTCGTGATGAAAGAGCAAGCCGAGGTCGGCGCGTCGCTCCAATAGCTTGCGCGCCACGTCTCCTTGAGCGCCGCTTGCCAGTTGCACTTCGACACTGGGAAAACGCTCATCCAGCGCTTCCAGACTGTCGAGTACCGGTTGATACGGCATGGCTTCGTCATGAGCCAGACGCAAGCGCGCTTCCTGGCCGCGCATCAAGGCCAGTGCTCGACCGTCGAGTCGTTCGCATTGCCGAAGCAGTTCTCGCGCCTCTTCCAGCAACGCACTCCCCGCTTCAGTCAGACGTGGCTGACGACCGCTGCTGCGGTCGAACAGGCTGACCCCCAGATCGGTTTCCAGCATCGCGATGGCACTGCTGACCGCCGATTGCGCCCGTTTCTGATCCCGCGCAACCGCAGAGAAAGAGCGCTGCTCAGCAATGCTGACGAACAGACGAATCTGTTCCAGGTTCCACTGCATGGACGCTCAACCTATCTACCAGAGAGATGGGTAATGACTTTACCCCATCTGACTCATCACTAGAATGGCGAGCATTGAAGAAAGGAGTCACGCCATGTCCGCCTACTACCTGCTCGCGATTGCCATCTGCGCTGAAGTCATCGGCACCGTTTCCATGAAAGCCGTCAAAGGCCTGAGCACGCCCCTGCCCCTTTTGTTGGTAATTGTCGGTTATGCGGTGGCGTTCTGGATGCTGACCCTGGTCGTGCGCACCATTCCGGTGGGTGTGGCCTACGCGGTCTGGGCGGGGATGGGTATCGTCATGGTCAGCGTGGCCGCTTTGTTCATCTACGGTCAGAAACTGGACATGCCCGCCATCGCTGGCATGGGGCTGATCGTCGCGGGGGTCGTTGTGATTCAGCTGTTCTCGAAAACCGCGGGGCATTAATAAAGCGTGTTCCCCTATAATGGCGGCATTCGTTTCGCCATTTGAGGTGCTCATGCCATCTGCCATATCCACTGACGTTCTGATTGTCGGCGCAGGCGTTGCCGGTCTCTGGCTCAACGCGCGCCTGCGTCGGCAGGGTTTTTCGACAGTCGTGGTAGAAAGCGCCAGCCTCGGTGGCGGGCAGACGGTCAAGTCGCAAGGCATCATTCACGGCGGCGCCAAATACGCGCTGCATGGTGCGCTGTCCGGCGCGTCGGAAGCCATCGCCGACATGCCTCGTCGCTGGCGCGAGGCGCTGGCCGGCAAGGGCGAACTGAACCTCTCCGGTGTGCGCCTGCTTTCCGAAGCCCACTATCTCTGGTCGCCCGGCACCATCGCTGGCAATCTCACCAGCTTCTTCGCCAGCAAGGCCGTGCGTGGTCGTGTCGATCAGGTCAAGGGCTCCGACCTGCCACCCGCTCTGCAGGATCCGCGCTTCAAGGGCAAGGTCTATCGCTTGGCCGAACTGGTGATCGACGTTCCCAGCCTCATAGAAAAACTCGCCGAACTTGCAGGCGACAGCCTGTTGGCGGGCGAGACGATCGAACCGCTGCTGCATGAGGGAGAACTGGTGGGCCTGCGGGTCGACGGCCGCGACATTCATGCGCAGCGCGTTGTTCTGAGCGCGGGCGGCGGGACTGCCGATCTGCTCAAGACGCTGAACGTCAGCCAGCCGGCCATGCAGCGCCGCCCGCTGCACATGGTCATGGTCAAAGGCCCGACACTCAAACCGCTTTATGCCCATTGCCTGGGCGGCGGGCCAAAGCCTCGCATCACGGTCACCACGCATCTGGCGGCCAATGGCGAGTGGGTGTGGTATCTGGGCGGCGATATTTCAGAGGCCGAAGGCGTTGCCCGCAACCCAGCCGAGCAAATCGCTGCGGCGAAAAAGGAGCTGTCGCATCTGCTGCCCTGGGTCGACCTCAGTCAGGCGCAGTTCGCCACCTTGCGAGTCGATCGTGCAGAACCTCAGCAGACCGGGCTCGTTCGTCCGGACAACGCCTTTCTCGACGTCCAGGGTCGCCTGATGGTGGGCTGGCCGACCAAGCTGGCGCTGGCGCCGGATTTCGCTGATCGCGTATTGGCCTCACTGTCGCGGGATGACATCCACCCGATCCCGCAACCGCCCTACAAAGACCTGCCCAAGCCCCCGCTCGCCAAACCCGTGTGGGACGTACTGCTGCCATGAAAACCCTGCACGATTTGCATCGGCCGCTGGGCAACCTCGGCATCGAGGTTTCTCCCATCGGATTGGGGACGGTCAAGCTGGGTCGCGACCAAGGCGTGAAGTACCCCAACGGCTTCACCATCCCGAACGATAACGAAGCACAAATGTTGTTGAAACAGGCCCGAGATCTGGGCATCAACCTGCTCGACACGGCCCCCGCCTATGGTCGCAGTGAAGAGCGTCTTGGCCCACTGTTGCGCGGCCAGCGTCAGGACTGGGTGATCGTCAGCAAGGTTGGCGAAGAATTCGAAACAGGCCAGTCGAGCCACGACTTCAGCGCCACGCACACCCGGATGTCGGTGGAGCGCAGCCTGAAACGTCTGGAAACGGACTTCATCGATCTGGTGCTGGTGCATTCCGACGGCAACGATCTGCACGTGCTCAATGAATGCGGTGTGTACCAGGCGCTGGCCGACCTTAAGCGCGAAGGCAAGATTCGTGGCTTCGGCTTCTCGGGCAAAACCGTCGAGGGTGGGCTATTGGCGCTACAGGAAGGTGACTGCGCCATGGTGACGTACAACCTTAACGAACAAGGCGAAAAACCGGTCCTCGACTACGCTGCTGCTCACGGCAAAGGGATTCTGATCAAAAAAGCCTTGGCCAGCGGGCACGTTTGCCTGAGTCCCGGTGTCGATCCAGTGCAGGCCAGTTTCGAGCTGCTGTTTGCACATCCCGGCGTCACCGGTGCTATCGTCGGCACCATCAATCCGTTACATCTGGCCCATAACGTGGCGACTGCCGCCAAAGTGATCCGCCATCACACCTGATGTGGGCGGCCGACCCCAACGCAAGAAGGAGCCGATATGCCGCGAACCCTGATTCGGAAAAACCCCAGCAACTTCAAAACCCTGCCGCTGTTCGTCGAAGCCACTCCCGAAAGCCTGAGTTACCAGAGCGTCGGGATGCCGCTGAACTTTTCCCAGACCCTGAACCGTCGTCGCAAGATCGAGGTGGAGAACAGCGAGCGTTTTTCCACAGAGCTTGCCAACCTCGGGGTATCAGTACGGCTGACCCTCAACTGGCAGAACCGCGATTACTGGGTGCTGGTGCGCCAGCGTCGTCAGGATCGTGGCGACGTGGTGCTGAAACTGATATCCGGCTACGTCCCGGCCCATGAGCTGAACCTGCCACTGCACACGGCGATCCAGGAAGTGGCCGAGGAATGCCTGATCGAAACGCCACAAGGCTGGCTCGGCGGGCGCTTCAACGACACCTGGCTCCCGGCTCCCTACGCTGCGGCCCTGCACTACCGCGAGGCCATGCCGTTCCGCCTGAGTCCGCTCTCCGGCGCAGCACGCCCCGTGCGCTGCGGCAGCATGACCCTGATCGAGCGCCCGCGTGCCTATGTCCACTTGCCGACTGCGTCGCTGCAACTGATCTACGACATGCGTCTGGACGTACCGAAGGAAGCGCGTCCGTTGAGCCTGTTTCACGTCGACGAAAGCCTTGAGAACGATCAATTGGTCGCTCGCCTCAACCGCAGTAAACCTGATCTGTACCTGATGCCGTTGGAAAACGGCTCGCCGCTACCGGAGCTGTACACCCTCAAGAACGACAAGCTGTCGCCTGCGAGTACGCGAGGGCTTTATCTGGCAGAAAGTTTTGCGGCGCAGGAAGGCTGGGTCGTGCGCGATGAACGAATTCGCTGGAAGGACTGGTTGCTGCAGCAGGGGATGACACCGCCGAAGGCGCCGAAAACCGGAATCAAACGACGGTTGAAAGTGGGCGCCAAACAGTTGCTGCGCATGGCGCGCAAGACGTTGCACAAGACCTGATTCGCAGGGACACCGCGCCCCTGTAGCAACACGGCTTGCCGGTGGTAGCGATCTCAAGGACGCCACCGCCGGCAAACGGAACGCCGCCCGGCCGGACTGCTACAGAGTGTTCACTGCCAATCAAACGGGTGGAAGACAATCACTGCCCACGAATCTTCTCGACAATCGCGGTGGTCGAGCTGTTTTCCACCAGCCCCAGCACCCGCACTTCACCGCCATACGCCTGGACGATGGGTGCACCGACCACTTGATCGACGCTGTAGTCACCGCCCTTGACCAGCACATCCGGCTTGACGTGAGTCAGCAGATTTTCCGGCGTGCCTTCCGGGAAGCTGATCACCCAGTCCACGGCGCCCAGACCCGCGAGAACGGCCATGCGTCGATCAACGCTGTTGATCGGACGGCCAGGCCCTTTGAGTCGGCTGACCGAAGCGTCGTCGTTCACGGCAACGATCAGACGATCACCCTGCGCCCGCGCCTGTTCGAGGTAGGTGACATGGCCGGCATGCAGAATGTCGAAGCAGCCGTTGGTGAATACGATCTTCTCGTTGTGCGCACGGGCGTCATCGATTGCCAGCAGCAGTTGATCAAGGGTCAAGACACCGCGTTCGGAGCCTTCGGCTCGCTGAATGGCGCGGCGCAGTTCCGGAGCGCTGATTGCCGCAGTACCCAGTTTGCCCACGACGATCCCCGCCGCCAGGTTGGCCAGCGCCACCGCGTGCGGCAACTCTTCGCCTGCTGCAATGGCGGCGGCCAGTGTAGAAATAACGGTATCGCCAGCGCCGGTCACGTCGAACACCTCACGGGCCCGGGCCGGGAGATGCAGCGCATGTTGATCGGGGCGCAGCAAGGTCATGCCGTGCTCGCCACGAGTGACCAGTAAAGCGCCCAGTTCGAGGTCAGCCATCAGCTTCGCGCCCTTGGCGACCAGTTCGGCCTCATCGACACAATGGCCGACGATGGCTTCAAATTCACTGAGGTTCGGCGTGATGACAGTAGCACCGCGATAGATCGCGAAGTCTTTGCCCTTGGGGTCCGCCAGAACCGGAATGCCGCGATCACGCGCAGCCTTGATCAGCACCTGATGGTTCTTCAGGGCGCCTTTGCCGTAATCGGACAGAACCAATACCTTGACGCCATCCAGCAGCGACTCGACTTCTTCGCTCAAAGCCTGCGAATCGGTGGCGAACGGCTCTTCGAAATCGATGCGCAGCAATTGCTGATGCCGACTCATGACGCGCAGTTTGACGATGGTGGGCTGATGCGCAATACGCTGAAAGCGTGCCGTCACTTTGGCGGCTTTGAGGCTGTTGCTCAGGCTGTCGGCGGCCTCGTCTTCTCCGGTCACACCGACCAGCGAAGCCTTGGCGCCCAGCGCGGCGATGTTCAGGGCCACGTTGGCAGCGCCGCCTGGACGATCTTCGATCTGATCGACCTTGACCACCGGCACCGGAGCCTCGGGCGAAATCCTGGAGGTACCGCCATGCCAGTAGCGGTCGAGCATGACATCGCCCACTACCAGAACTGGTGCCTGATCGAAACGCGGCATGGACAACTTCATCGAACAACCCGTAACTAAGAATGAACAGGGGCGGAATCTTAGCACAGGGTTTGCGAAGGCTTGAGGCCTTGGGGAAAAGTTGCTGTAACGGCAGAAATATCAAACCCTGCGGGAGCCGGCTTGCTGGCGAAAGCGTCTTGTCAGCGACAACACTGTCGACTGAACAAACTCCATTCGCCAGCAACCCGGCTTCCACTACCGCAGCACCAGAGGCTGGAGCGCCGCGTTAAACAGCCCCGACCGGCGCAGGCTCATCCAGCCCCATCGCGTGGAGGCGGGCGTAATAACCGTTCTGAGCCAACAACTCTGCATGCGTGCCGCGCTCAACGATACGCCCCTGATCCATGACCAGAATCAGGTCTGCGCGCTCGATGGTCGACAGACGGTGCGCAATCACCAACGTGGTACGCCCTTTCATGACGTGATCCAGCGCTGCCTGAATGTGCCGCTCGGACTCGGTATCCAGTGCCGACGTCGCTTCATCGAGAATCAGCAACGGCGCGTTCTTCAGCAACGCCCGGGCTATCGCCAGACGCTGGCGCTGTCCACCGGACAACAGGACACCGTTTTCACCCACCTGAGTATCGAAACCCTCAGGCAACTGATCGATGAATTCCTTGGCGTAAGCGTCGGCTGCCGCAGCTTCGATATCCGCTCGGGGCGCACCGGCCAGATCGCCGTAAGCGATATTGTTGGCAACACTGTCGTTGAACAGGGTCACGTTCTGATTCACCTGAGCGACGTGCCTGCGCAGGTTGCGCAGGCGATAGTCTTCGATCTCCACGTCATCGAGCAGGATCTGCCCGGAGGTGTGGTGATAGAAACGGGGAATCAGGTTGGCCAGCGTCGACTTGCCGCTACCGGAACGTCCCACCAGTGCGATCATCTGCCCCGGCGCTGCCGAGAAACTGATGTCGTGCAGCACCTGGCGTTCGGTTTCAGGGTACGTGAAATTCAGGTTGCGGACTTCAAGATGTCCGTTGACCCGCTCCAGCTCGACCGTACCGGTGTCGACTTCGGGTTCCACATCCAACTGTTCGAAGATACTTTCAGCACCCGCCACACCCTTCTGGATGGTCGAGCTGACTTCCGACAGCTGACGTATCGGCTTGGGCAGCAAACCGGCGGCAGTGATGTACGCCACCAGATCGCCCGCCGTAGCGTCGCCCCGGAGCCACAGCACCAGAAACATCAGCACAGCCATGGCGGTGTAGATCACCAATTGCAGCATCGGCGTATAGATGGCGCCGGTCTTGGTCATGCGCAGCTGTTTGTCGGTGTTGCTGGTACTGGCCTTGGCGAAACGCTCTTCTTCGTACTTTTCGCCGCCGAAGCTGCGCACGACGCGATAGCCTTGAATGGTTTCCGAGGCGACGTGGGTCACATCACCCATCGCCACTTGGATTTTCTTGCTCTGTTTACGGAATTTCTTGCTCGAACTGCCCACCATGAAAGCGATCAGGGGCAGGATGGCGAGCA
>Ga0160447_101071_pt1 | contig 11164 bp, 12 predicted proteins | sample HID1973K_E1MG_FD_108222 | JGI IMG/M metagenome (GOLD analysis project Ga0160447, IMG submission 108222) | Enriched mosquito-associated microbial communities from UW Madison campus, WI, USA - HID1973K_E1 MG | ecosystem: Host-associated > Arthropoda: Insects > Digestive system > Unclassified ...
AGTGGACGTCGGATTGGCATATCAAAATAGCGCGGGAACGCTCGGCCAAACTTCGGGCGGCCATTCCAAGATCTCGATGGTCAATGGCGTCCGCGGCGCGACCGTCTTCGGCTTGAAGGGTGCCGAAGATCTTGGCGGCGGTACTCAGGCCATATTTCGCCTTGAACAAGGATTCAATGCGTCGAATGGTGCCGAAACCACGCCGGGTCTTGCTTTTAAGCGTCAAGCAAATTTGGGCGTGACGAATCCCGATTACGGTACCTTAATCTTCGGGCGGCAGTTTTCGATGTACGTGATCATGCTGTCGCCGTGGAGCCCGACACAATGGTTGACTGGCTTCTTCGGCGCGCATCCTGGCGACATCGACATGCTCGATCTTAACTATGTCAACAATGAGATCAGCTACAGATCGCCGTCGTATCACGGCTTCTCGATTGGTGGTTCGTATGCGCTCGGCGGCGAGCCGGGCAGCATCTATAGCGGCTCGACCTGGAGCACGGCGCTCCAGTACAGTTCGGGTTCGGGAGGCGCAGCGGTCGCTTTCCTGCGCATCAACAACTCTACTCCGGGGGGCGGCTCGTGGGGGCAATACACGACACTGAGCAACAACGGAACTGAGCCATCGATCTCGGCGCTGACGAACGGATTCCAGAACGCACAAGCTCAACAACGTGTGGCGTTCACGGCGGGATGGCAGGTTACTCACAAATTCGACATCTCCGGATCGGCGTCCAACACGCAGTATATTCCCGGCATTCATACGACGTTCACTAGCAAGGAAGTGTTCAACTCAGCGGGCGTAGTGCTGCACTACATGTTCACGCCTTCGGTATCGTTCGCAACGGGTTACGCCTACACGCACGCGGCGAGCGCGAACGGAACAGATGGGGCGAACTATAACCAAGTGACGACGCAGCTCTACTATTCGCTTTCCAAGGCGACGGGCGTATATGCGCTCGCGGCGTGGACACATGCAAGCGGTCAGACGCTGGATGCAAAGGGACACGTGATCCGGGCGACCCCCACCATAGGCGACGGGTTTAATAGCTCGCCTGGAACGGGCACGAACGTTATTGCTGCGGGCGTCGGACTGCTTCACCGTTTTTAATCCGAGGGAGTTTGCTGAACTCGCTGTCTCCAACGCCGGGAGCCGCGAGTTTGGCATCTTTTTTCGCCGTATGCCGCGGAGCGAGTCGGATCCGTTGCCACTACCGAAAGGGCTTCACTCGCGGGTCGGTTCTCATTGAGACGCCGTGTCACTCAGCGGAATCGCAACGCTCTTGCGCTGGCCGGATTGTCGAATTCGTTGCTCCGCGGCTCGCAGCTCGTCCGGATAGAACATGTTCGCTGCGCCGGGCTGAAAGCCCGCGTGCTCGAGCTGTTTCAACTCGGCGCGGATGCTCGAACGCGTAACAGGCGCTTCGCTCGACTGAGCAAAAGAAAGGGTCGGCAACAGCAAGAGAGTTGCAACGATTGATGCAGCGATATTTCGGTAGTTCATTTTGTTGCCTCGGAAATGGTTGGAACTGCGGGAGTCCATCGATGAGCCAGCCTCAGACTTAGTGTTTCTACTGGGTTGTCGTAGTCTAGCCTCAGATGGTAGCGAAGTGTTCGCGTGTAGAGCAAACCCGTGTTGCGATCTCTGCATAGCTTGGTTCACGAGCAGTTCTGTCCGCGATATCTGGCGGGTAACTTCGTAAGTCAATTGGCGATGATGGGAGAAAATGATGAAAAGATTATTTGCCCGGCTCACGGTCGGTACGGCAGTCGTTATGGTTTCGTCGGTACTCGGTGCACTTCCTGCTAGCGCGCAGCCTGGCAGTGGTGCTAGCCAGACAGTGAGTGCAAGCGCAACCAAGGCTCAACAGAAAGAGGTGCGAAAGCAAGCCCGCGCAAGGAAAAATGCGGAGTTGAAGAAGCTCGAAGAGAACGGATATAACCCCGCGGCGAGGAGCGACTTGAACTACCCCGAGAATTTGCAGAACGCGCAAAAGAAGGCGGGTTCGGCGAGTCCAGCGAGCCTCTAAGATTGAAGAACAAAATAAACTGCTCACGCTGCCGACATCAGCCGACGCGATCAAAGGCGCCACATTGGACGGCAAGGTTGAAATCGGCAGAACGAGCTTGTCACCGTTTTTGAAGTGGTGAACGAGCAGAACAGGAGTGTCTCCGCCAACGTCCGTTGAACTGACCTTCAATGCAGTCTTGATACTTTCGTCACAACCCACTGCCGCAGTTGCCGGAGAAGTGTTGTTATCGTCATGCCCGCCCGCAGGCGGACAAGAGGGCGACGGCGGAAAGGACGATCGGGATCGCGGCACAGCGCGCTAACGATCGTGCAATTGAGCGGACTGGCCGCCGGTTGCTGAACTTCTTCATACCGTCTCACATTTTGAGATTCGTCTCTTGATTTGCATTCTGCCACCAGCGACGAAACGTCATTGCCGAACATCGTCAGCGTCCCCGGGGCCGGTCGATTTTGAGTAATATGTACCGGGGCGCTATACGAACGAGATCGTTAAAAATGCGCTTCCGGGCCAGTGTCGTCGCGGCGCGAGGTCTCGGCAATGTGCGGCGAGTGGATAGTCAATATCGCGGACCCGAATAGTCGATTGAAGCCACACTGGTAAAGGGTCTGCTGGTGTCCCGGCTAGTTAGTGTTACGGAAGACCTCAATCCTCAGATATTCCCGCGCGCACGCAATTGCGAGCATTAATCCTGGCAATCGATAGTTACATTCGTTTGTTCAGAGGGGATCGGACCCTTCCCTCCGGGGGCAGGACATGAAAAGCCTGACTCGACGCACTCCGTCGCCGTTGGCCCTTCAATTTCGCTATCGCCGACGTCGCGTACAAGGCTTGCCAGATCGACAGGGCGTCGTGGCGCGATCGTCATTTCAAGCGACGGACCAACGAACACAGTTTGAGGACTAGTCTATTTCCGTCGTCGAGGTGCGCAAGCGACAGAACTACGCTGGCTAATAGGTCGAACCAGGGCGAGAAAACCCGGATGCCACCGACGCGTTTGATGATCAGATGGGGACCTCGCCAGCGCGCTCCACAGAGTTCGGCCCAATCCCCTGCGCAAATGGGGTATGCATGGATAAGATGAACTTCACCGTGCTTGAGGCGCATCGTCCTTGCGCCCTCTCCGTTAAACCTGCATGCCGCAGCCAAACTGGGAGGCGATCATGAACGAAGACCAGATGAAGGGCGTCGGGGAGAAGGTCAAAGGCAAGATCAACGAGGGGGCGGTAAGATGGCGAACGATCCCGCACAGGAAGCGAGGGGCGGCGCTCAGCAGGTCGAGGGCCAAGTGCGCAAGGACCTCAACGGCGCCAGTTTTGACAGATGGCACCGATACCGCGAAGCCATAACTCGATCGCGTCCCCGGGACCGGATGTGTTTTCGCAATGCCGCAAATTCATCATGGGCTATCGAAATCGCCCGGCGATGTGCTCAGGAATATTCTCCGGGGTAACGACGACCATCGATGACGACGGCGAGACAGCTTCAGTCGGAAAAAGCCGGTGAAAACGCATCACTTGCTGGCAGGCAGAACGGACATCCTGTCGGAGATCATGATGCAGAATGGCTTGCACTTTTCTTTGGCGAAGCAAGCGCACATTGTCGAGATCCAAGTCATGCCCGATAAAACAAAGGGGCTGCTGTTTCGCTGCGGTTAGCGCTTTCAAGACCGCCATGTTGCCTCCGCCCATCGAATACACTGCGACGATCTTCGCGTCTCTGCACAACACTCGCTGTACTATCTTTTCGGTCTCGTGGTCGAGTCCGTGACCACCGCTCGCGTCCAGGATCGTGAGGTTTGGATAATGGACTCGTAGTGAACGGCGAAAGCTCGCCTCGCGTTCTTCCTCGCCTCTAAAAAGTTCATCACTCATCGTGACCAGCACCGATCCCTCCCTCCCTCCGACCCACTGCCCAATCAGGTAGGCGGCCGTAGCGCCCGCTACGCGATTGTCGGGGCCCGCGTACGCAACGCGCCCGGAAAGCGGAATATCGGTGAAGACAGTGATGACAGGAATTCCTTGACGCCGCAGCTTGCCGATTTCATCCGAAATCTCCTGTACGTCTCGCGCTTTCAAGAGAACGCCGTGACTGCCGCGCTTTGCGATGGAGCGAAGTGTCTCTATGACATAGTCGTTCGTCATCGTTTCACGCGTCACGAAGCGAGGTCGTAATAAAAGTGGGTGAAAGCTCAGCAGTTCTGCGTGCAAGGCTTCTTGGATCTCGTCCACAAAGCGAGACGGGGCTTCTGCCACAACGTCGACGTAGAGCTTGCGTCCCGTAGTCGCCAACTGAAGTTGCTGCTTTTCGAGTTCCGTGATGGCTTGTTCGACTCGCTTTCGGGTACCTTCTCGAACGTGTGCTCGACCATTTAGTACGCGGTCGACGGTGGCTACGCCAACACCTGCTTGCAGCGCGATTTCTTTGACCAAGAAGCGATGTGCCACCGTGCTTCTCCCTCGACCTGATAGTTTTCTTGATGGCAGTATCTTAGCCGTTTCGCGATGCGCCTACGACCGGCGAAATTGAAGGTCTCAACCCAAGCTTTGACAATGCTCGGCGCACACCAAAAAAAACCGACGCATTGCGGCGGTGGAAAAGCCTCCGAGGGAAGCCCCTGGGAGAGCGGTACTGCGGTCGATGGCTACACTCCGGTTCCGTCTCAAATCGATTAGTTAGATGCTTCTAACATCGGATACCTAACTACGTGACGCGTAGACCAAAGGCGCGGCTACGATGGACTTGCCGCGAGTCGGCTTTCGCGCAAGCAACGAAAGGAAATTCTGGATGCGACGCGAGGTGGAGGGCAGGGCTGACGATAGATGACGAGGGGAGCGAGAAACTTTCTGAACTTGCTGCCGCTTAGCAATGTGGTAAGCGTCCCCAGCCGGGCGGGCGAATTTCCGGCTGGGCAAGCCAACATCGACAGCTCACAACGACAGGAGCCTGCGTGCCTCCTGCGCGTTCGCCACTGGGCGCCCGTAATCCGCGCACAACGACGCGACCCGGCTGACGAGCTGCGAATTGCTTTTCGCTAAGTTGTCCTTGTCCCAGCGCACGTTGTCCTCGAGACCGGTGCGGCAGTGGCCGCCTAACTGCAGCGTCCAGTGATTCACTTCGAGTTGATGGCGCCCGATGCCGGCGGCGGTCCAGGTCGCGTCTGGCAGATTTTTCTTCAGCTGCTCGACTTCGAATTCCAGAATCTCACGACGCGCAGGCAGCGCGTTCTTCACGCCAAGGACGAACTGCACGTGCACGGGCGACTTCAGCAGACCCTGATTCACCAAGTCGACGGTGCTGTAAAGCATCGCCAGATCGAAGATCTCGATTTCGGGCTTCACGTTGTGATCGAGCATTGTCTGTGCCAGCGAGCGCACGAAATCGGGCGGATTTTCATAGACGATTGTCGGAAAGTTGACAGAGCCGGTCGCGAGCGACGCCATGTCGGGCTTCAGGTCGAGCATCGCGCCGCGCTGCTCGAACGATCGGCCGCGACCCCCGGTTGAGAACTGGATGATGATATGCGGGCAATGTCTGCGGATACCTTCCTGCAATTCTGCGAAGCGGTGTCGATCCGAGCTAGAACGCTCATCCTCGTCGCGCACGTGGAGATGAACCAGGGTCGCGCCGGCCTCATACGCCTCGTGCGTGCTTTCGATCTGCTCGGCGATCGTGATTGGCACTGCGGGGTTGTCCTTCTTGCGCGGCACAGAGCCAGTGATGGCGACGGAAATGATGCACGATTCGGTGGCGTTTGCATGCGTCACGCTTGTCTCCTTCGTAGTAAATTTTCTCAACGGACTGAGCGACGTGCTCAGGCGCGGGGCGAGCTTCCGCTCCACGCGTTCCGAAGCAACGACCGTAGCGGTTCACGTTCAATCGGGCGTGGATTCCAGTACGGGTTCGACAGGGCGATCTCGCATGCTCGATCAAGATCGGACTCTTGCATGCCGATGTCACGCAGCCCAGAGGGTATTACAAGCTCTCGCCCCAGCTCAAAAATCCCGAGCGCGGCGTCTTCGCTTCCGAGAGCACGCGAGATTCTCGACATCGCATCGGGCGCAGCGTCCCTGTTGTATGCCAGCGCGTGGGGTAAGACAATCGCGTGCGTTTCCGCATGCGGCAAATTGAAGCTTCCGCCGAGGGTATGGCAAAGCTTGTGGTGCAGCGCCATCCCGACGTGGCCCAGTACACTGCCGCACATCCACGCACCGTACAGACAATCGCTGCGCGGAGAAAGACCGTGAGCATCTTTTTTGATGCCTCTGAGTCCGGCCGCCAGTGCGCGAATTCCATCCTCTGCCATGAGCGACATAATTGGGTTGCCATCGCGGGCATACAGCCCTTCCGCTGCGTGCGCAATCGCATTGATACCACTCACAAACGACAATCCGAGCGGCAAGCTCAGCGACAACATGGGATCGTAGATCACCGTCTTGGGCAGAACGCGTAGGTCACGTCCAGTCCGCTTAATCCCGTCCTCCGTGAGACCGAAGATCGGCGTCATCTCGGACCCGGCATAGGTGGTCGGAATTGCGATGATTGGCAAACTCGATTCGAGGGCTATGGCTTTGCCAAGGCCGATCGTGGAGCCGCCACCGATGGCAACTGCGCAATCCGCGCCGACGTTTCGCGCATGATCACGTGCGCGTCTGGCGGTCTCAATCGGGACGTGCATCTTCGCTTCTGCAAAGACTCCGGCACTTTTCGACCCCAAAAAACGCGAAACCTCGTCGCCTTGTGCCTCCTGCTCCGGGGTGCAAAGGATGAGGGCCTTTTGTGCGCCCAGCGCGTGAACTTCATCCTCGACATGCGCGAGGGCACCCGCACCGAAGATCACTTTCGAAGACTGCGCGGTGTACACGAAGTTGTACATTGAAGCATCCTTAACTGTCGTTGTGCTCTACGTGCTTTGCTGAGCCAGGGTCGCGCAGCTTAGCGATCGGTTTTGTCACTTCATCGATCAAGCGACGGCGGTGTTGCCTTTGCGCGTTTCAACCGCACGGAATTGCCGCATCGTTGTGTCGAAGGCCCTTGACGCCATCTCTTCCAACGGCAGCTTCCGCAACTCAGTGGAGATGAGTTCGACGCCGTACCATTCACCGTTGAATCCTGCGTTCTGCACCGCTTCAATGAAGGATGGGATGTCGAAGTCGCCTTCGCCGCAGAGTTTGCGGCGGAAGACCGTGTCTTCGAGCAAAGAACCTTCGCTAATCGAACTAGCGTCGTCCAGTTCGATCGCTTTGATGAATTGCGAAGGGACCTTCGCAATCTCCCCGAAGTCGATGCCCCCGCGGACGATGTGCCAGATATCGAGAAGAAGACCGCCGTTAGGCTGGTTGGCTTCTTGTACGATAGCCAAACCGTCTTCCAGTGTTTTCACGATCGAGAACGGCATGACCTCGATCGACACGTTTGAACCGACCTCGGCCGCTTCTTGGCACAACTTTGCAAAGTCGTCTGCCATTCGTGCGAAATTCGGATCGCTCTGATCGAGCACGCTGGCAGCGATCTTCACGTTTTTCATGCCCAATTTCGCGCCTAAATCGAGGATCACGCGTCGAGCGCGATCCGACACTTCGCGCTCAGGACCTTTTCGATACCAATCGACAAGGAACTCAAGCTCAAAGTGCTTGATTCCGTTGTCGTCAAAGATATGTTTGACAGTGCTCACGTCGATCTTTTCGAGCGTCGCCGTCAAGTCCTCGTGGATGACGCCGATACCTCGCCATCCCGCTCTTGATGCCGCTTCGACGCGCTTTTGGAGCGAATAGGGACTGATAGACGGGCGAAGGGGGTCCACGTCTCCGGCAAGAGTCCAGTAGGCGGCCAGCAAATCAGGCGAGGTGCTCACTTGGGGTCACTCCAAAAGCAAAAAACAGTTTGTGATGATGGGCACGCGAGTGAAACAGCCGTGCGCGGTTTTCAACATCTAAGTTGGACGACGGGGCACCTGAGGATGTCGGAGAGGCCCGACATCCTCGCTGTTGGTCTTCCGAGGGTAGATGGTCAAGCGGGTACAAGCTTCGCGAAACGGTCACTGATACGGTTGCCTGAAGCATCGAGTTCGTCGAGCCGTTGCTCGAGTTGCTCATAAAGGAGCTTGCCTGCGCGCTTCTTGAACTCGCCAGCCACCAGCACCGTGTCGACGTTTGCTGCGCTTGCCTGCATCAGCACTGCTGAAACGGGATCGTGCACGGGCCGCATACTCAGTCCGTCGGCGCGGATTAGAACGACATCGGCCTGTTTGCCGGGCGTAAGCGATCCGATTCGGTCCTGGAGGCCCAACGCCTCTGCACCGCGAATCGTTATCCAACTGAGCGCTTCAGATGTGGAGATCGTGGAATGGGCGGGCAACTGTCCGCTATCGACTCTCGATTGCGCATTGTCCAACGCTCGCTGCGACGCCAACGCGACGCGCGCCACGGTGAACATATCGCCCGCAATGGCTGACTCAAGATCGACTCCGAGAGAGGGGGCTCCGCCTGCATCACGCAAGCGGCCGGTAATCGGATGGCCATGACCCTGCGTCATCTCCGTTTCGGGCGCAACTGAGAAAGTCACGCCGCGACTGACCATCATCCGAAGCTGTTCGTCGCTTAAGTTATTGCCGTGAACGATGTTGGTGGTCGTGCCAAGGAGATCGCGTTCGGCCAGGCGTTCCCAACCATCTGGCGTCTTCGGCTCGAGTCCTGCACAGTGCATGCTGGCAATCAGGTCGAATTCGGCCGCAAGCTGAAAGTCATGTTCTGCGACCTCATAGGTGGAGTAATGAGGGCCAAGGATCGCCATGCCAAGCGTGACTCGCGCGTCACGGCTTTTGAGCTTCCCCTTCAGCAGGCGCTCGATTTCACCGCGCGGATGGGGAATTTCACTGAAGTGCTTTTGGCCCGGCTTCGGATCGGGCTTGGGGGAGCCGTGGAAAAAGACTGCGCGGATTCCGGATTCGGTCAGTCCGTCGATCGCGCGGTCCGTGTGATCGGGCGTCGGATTGTTATGGCACCAGTCACCGAGCGTTGTCGTTCCCAGGTTCAGCTGATTCAGTGCGCCCACGAGCGTACCGATATAGAGGTCATCCGGGTTAAAACATGTGGCAAGTCCCGCATGAACGCTGCGGAAGTAGGTAGGCAACGTCCAGTTCGCCGTCACTCCACGAAGGGCGGTCTGCCATGTGTGCATGTGCGCGTTGACGAGTCCGGGAATGACAATACAACCACTAGCGTCAAGTTTTTGTGCATCGTGCGCCTGAACTTCTGGGCCGACGGCGACAATCCGGTCGTTCTCAACCAATACGTTGAAGCGGCCATTACCGATGACCGGATCCATAGTGATTACGTGACCGCCTGTAATCAGCAGCTTCATCAACGCGTCTCCTTTGTTTTGAATGAGATACATAGTCGTCGAGGGTCTAGCGTCCTGTCTTGCCTCGACGTCGATGCTAAATTACTTGTTCAGCAGTTTGCGCTGCTGAGCAAAAAGCGCAAAGGCTTTCAATTGGGCGGAGATGATCTCGCGCGTCTGCGGGTCGGTGATGGTCTTGGCCTCGACGTCAACTTTACTCGCAGCGCCGCCAACCATCACTTCCGGCTTATTGAGCACCTGCGCGTCGAGGAAAACCATGCTTTGACGCAGGTGATATTGCGCACGGGCACCGCCGAAAATGCCGGGCGAAGCCGACTGGATCGCTACGGGCTTGCCAACGAAAGGAGGTGTCGGAAGGCGCGAGAGCCAGTCCAAGGCGTTTTTCAGAACACCGGGAACAGAATAGTTGTACTCGGGCGTAACGATGATGACACCGTCTGCCTCGCTGATTGCATTGCCCAGATCGAGCACCGACTGCGGAAAACCTTCGGCCTGGACGTCCGCATCGTAGTGAGGAAGCAGCCCAACGGAAGGCAGCTTCGACACGCGCACGTTTTCCGGGGCCAGTTCCTGCAGGGAGTCTGCAATGGCCGCGTGGAAAGAGAGGCGACGCAGGCTACCGACGAGCGTTACAAGGCGCAGCGAGTTTTGATCAGACATGAGATTTCCTTTTGAAAGGGGTTTTGAGACGGTCGAAGACCATCTGGATTAACAGTTCGTTCTCTCGTCATTTTTTACGATGACGAGAGCTTGGCGTGTTGCGCTATGCGGGTGTGCTTAAGGCGTCGACCCGCTTCAAGAAGGGGCGAACCTCGATGGTTCTCCAAATCCCTGCCTTGTTAAAGGGATCCTCATCCACAAATCGCTGGAGTACGTCGAAACGGTCGGCCTCGTAAAGGAAGAAGCTGCCAATCATGGTTTCTCCGTCCGATTCCAACAGCGGGCCGGATATCAACGCCCTGACGGGAGCAGTTTGTAAATAAGCCTTATGGGCCTCGTAGTGCTCCAGGCGGCGCTGCACCATGCCGGGATGGTCGAGGCAATAGACCGTGAAATGCATGCATCCTCCTGCCTGCCGCAGCCGGCTTGGCCGCAGTCAATGTTCGTTTGCGATTAATCGCTTAGCCGCGCGCTTGGCGCAACTTAGGATTTGCTGCGGATGCCTGTTGTACTTCAGACGCGGCTTCTGCTTCAATCTGATAGTCGACCTGAAAGCGCGCCGTCCTGATGTCGCCGAGCCTTTCGCGCACTCGTAGGTGCTCTGGATGCGTCGCATAGGCGTCGAGAGCTGCCTGTGAGTCGAACTCTGTAATCAGAATGACGTCACAGGCATAGTCGACCGCGCTCGAATCAAGCCCAAGTTCGAGCTTGAGCATGCCGGGGATCACGCCACGCAGCCCTTCGAAACTCTCTTTGACAAGCCGACGCGCTTTCTCGCGCTGTTCCGGTGTGTCGCCACGAACTCGCCACATGACGATATGTCGGATCATGCAGGAACCTCCGCGGGATTCAGTACGAAGTCGTAGTTGAGCGAATAGAACGGCGCTTCCATTTTTGAACCATCCGGCGCAACGCCGCTATCGTGCTCGACCCACTTGGTGATCAGCGTTGAGCGAACCCCGAAGACAGCGTCGGAGTCGAGATACTGGTCGCCTTCTCGAAATACATGGGTGATCAGGGTCTCGTAACTGGGTGCCTTAATCATGAAATGCAAATGTGCCGGACGCCAAGGATGCCGACCGAGCGCAGTCAACATCCGTCCGACGGGCCCGTCG
>Ga0160447_101073_pt1 | contig 11154 bp, 9 predicted proteins | sample HID1973K_E1MG_FD_108222 | JGI IMG/M metagenome (GOLD analysis project Ga0160447, IMG submission 108222) | Enriched mosquito-associated microbial communities from UW Madison campus, WI, USA - HID1973K_E1 MG | ecosystem: Host-associated > Arthropoda: Insects > Digestive system > Unclassified ...
AAGTCCGTTCCCAGCATTTGCCGAAAGCCAAACCACACCATGCACGATAAATACGTACCCGCCGACGTCGAATCCGCCGCGCAGAGCAACTGGCGCGCGAACGACGTCTACCGGACGACCGAGACGTCGGCCAAGCCCAAGTTCTATTGCGTCTCGATGCTGCCGTATCCGTCGGGCAAGCTGCACATGGGTCACGTGCGCAACTACACCATCAACGACGTGATGTACCGTTATCTGCGCATGAACGGTCACAACACGCTGATGCCGATGGGCTGGGACGCGTTCGGCATGCCCGCCGAGAACGCGGCGATGGCGAACAACGTGCCGCCGGCGAAGTGGACGTACGACAACATCGCGTACATGAAGAAGCAGATGCAGTCGATGGGCCTCGCCATCGACTGGTCGCGCGAAGTCGCCACCTGCTCGCCCGAGTACTACAAGTGGAACCAGTGGCTGTTCCTGAAGATGCTGGAAAAGGGCATCGCGTACAAGAAGACCGGGACGGTGAACTGGGACCCGGTCGACCAGACCGTGCTCGCGAACGAACAGGTCATCGACGGGCGCGGCTGGCGCTCGGGCGCGCTCGTCGAAAAGCGCGAAATCCCGATGTACTACCTGCGCATCACCGATTACGCGGATCAACTGCTCGACGATCTCGACGGCCTCGGCTGGCCCGAGCGCGTCAAGATCATGCAGCAGAACTGGATCGGCAAGAGCTTCGGCGTGAATTTCGGCTTCCCGTATGAAATCGACGGCGAAGCGAAGCTGCTGCGCGTGTTCACCACGCGCGCCGACACCATCATGGGCGTGACCTTCGCGGCGGTCGCGGCGGAGCATCCGCTCGCCACGCGCCTCGCGCGCGACAACGCCGAGCTGCAGACCTTCATCGACGAATGCAAGCGCGGCGGCGTGGCGGAAGCCGATGTCGCCACGATGGAAAAGAAGGGCGTGCCGACCGGCTTCTTCGTCACGCATCCGCTGACGGGCGCGCAGGTCGAAGTGTGGATCGGCAATTACGTGCTGATGTCCTACGGCGAAGGCGCGGTGATGGGCGTGCCGTCGCACGACGAGCGCGATTTCGCGTTCGCGAAGAAGTACGGCTTGCCGATCAATCAGGTGATCGATGTCGCTGACAAGACCTATTCGACCGACGCATGGGAAGAGTGGTACGGCGACAAGACCGCGGGGCGCCTCATCAACAGCGGCAAGTACGACGGCATGACCACCGAGGAAGCGATCGACGCGATCGCCGCCGATCTCAAGGCGAAGGGCCTCGGCGACAAGCAGGTCACCTGGCGGCTGCGCGACTGGGGCATTTCGCGCCAGCGCTACTGGGGCACGCCGATTCCGATCATCCATTGCCCGAGCTGCGGCGACGTGCCGGTGCCGGAGAAGGATCTGCCCGTCGTGCTGCCGGAAGACCTCGTGCCGGACGGCTCGGGCAATCCGCTCGCCAAGTCCGAAGCGTTCCTGAACTGCGCGTGCCCGAAGTGCGGCGCGGCGGCGAAGCGCGAAACCGACACGATGGACACCTTCGTCGATTCGTCCTGGTACTTCTCGCGCTACAGCGCGCCGGACGCGAGCACGATGGTCGACGAGCGCACCGATTACTGGATGCCGATGGATCAGTACATCGGCGGTATCGAGCACGCGATTCTGCACCTCTTGTACTCGCGTTTCTGGACCAAGGTCATGCGCGACATGGGTCTCATCAAGTTCGGCGAGCCGGCGAAGAACCTGCTCACGCAGGGCATGGTGCTGAACGAAACGTTCTATCGCGAGGACGCGGCCGGCAAGAAGACCTGGTACAACCCGCTCGACGTCACCGTCGCGCACGATGACAAAGGCCGTCCGAGCGGCGCCACGCTCAACGCGGACGGTCAGCCGGTCGTGCTCGGCGGTGTCGAGAAGATGTCGAAGTCAAAGAACAATGGCGTCGATCCGCAGACGCTGATCGACCAGTACGGCGCGGATACCGCGCGTCTGTTCGTGATGTTCGCGGCGCCGCCGGAGCAGTCGCTCGAATGGTCGGGCGCGGGCGTGGAAGGCGCGAGCCGATTCCTGCGCCGCGTGTGGCACTTCGCGCACGACAACGCCGACGCGCTGCGTCAGCACGCGAAGCTCGATGCCTCGACGCTCAACGACGCGGACAAAACGCTGCGCCGCGAAATCTACACTGTGCTCAAGCAGGCCGATTTCGACTACGGCCGCCTGCAATACAACACGGTGGTTTCCGCCGCGATGAAGATGCTCAACGCGGTCGAAGGCGCGAAGAACGCGGGCGCCGGCGCGCTGAACGAAACCTTCGGCGTGCTCTTGCGCGTGCTGTATCCGGTCGTGCCGCACGTCACGTTCCAGTTGTGGTCGGAACTCGGCTACGAGAAGGAGTTCGGCCCGCTGCTCGACGCGCCCTGGCCGAAGGTCGACGAAGCCGCGCTCGAGCAATCGGAGATCGAACTCGTGCTGCAGGTCAACGGCAAGGTGCGCGGCGCGCTGACGGTCGCGAAGGATGCATCGCGCGAAGCCATCGAAAAGGCCGCGGTTGCGCACGAGATGTTCGAGAAGTTCGCGGAAGGCCGCGCGCCGAAGAAGGTGATCGTGGTGCCGGGGCGTCTCGTCAACGTCGTCGTCTGATGCGTACAACCATGGGAGTCGATGTGACCGGGAAAGTCAGCACGAGCAGGCGCTCATTTCTTACGCTCCTCGGCGGCGCGGCGATGCTGTCCGCGTGCGGCTTCCAGTTGCGCGGCCAGCAGGACTACGCGTTCAAGCGGCTCGCGATCACGGGCGGCGTGCCGCAGATGGTCGCGCGCCTCGAGCGCATGGTGCAGGGCGGCAGCGACACGGTGATCGTCAAGCCATTCGAGAAGCCGGACGCGACGCTCAGTCTGTCGGAAGGTCAGGGATTGCGCACGCTGAGCCTGAATGCGCAGGGCGTCGTGCAGGAATACGAGCTGATCTACAACGTGAGTTATTCGCTGACAGGCGCCGATGGCACGCTGCTGATTCCGCCGAGTTCCATCGTATTGAACCGCTCGATGACCTATAGCGATCAATACACGCTTGGAAAAGGCCAGGAATCAACGCTGCTGTACAACGACATGCGCAACGACGCCGTCGATCAGTTGACGCGCCGTCTCGCGACGGTGCGCTCGCTGCATCCGGCGCCGGGCGAACAGACACCGGGCGTCGCGCCGCGCGCGCCGCTGCCGGTGCCGCCGCTCTGATCGGCCGCGCTCGTCAGGATCATGCAACTGAAGCTCGACGCGCTCGAAGCGCACCTCGCGAAAGGCCTGAAGGGTCTGTACGTCGTCTATGGCGATGAGCATCTGCTCGCGCAGGAGGCGTGCAACCGCATCCGGGCCGCTGCGCGCGCGGGCGGCTTCACGGACCGCACGGTGTTCACCGTCGAGCGTGGCTTCGACTGGAGCGCGCTCATCGGCGCGACGCAATCGATGTCGCTCTTCGGCGACCGTCAACTCATCGAACTGCGCATTCCCACCGGCAAGCCGGGCAAGGAAGGCGCGGAAGCGCTGAAGACGCTCGCCGACGCCGATAACCCGGATGTCGTGACGCTCGTCACACTGCCGCGCGTGGACGGCGCGACGCAGAAAGCGGGCTGGTTCACCGCATTGAGCGGCGCGGGCGTCGCGCTGAAGATCGATCCGATCGAACGCGCGCAACTGCCGATGTGGGTCGGCCAGCGGCTCGCGCAGCAAGGTCAGCGCGTCGCGCCCGGCGAGGAAGGCCGGCGCGCGTTGTCGTTCATAGCGGAGCGGGTGGAAGGCAATCTGCTCGCCGCGCATCAGGAAATTCAGAAACTCGGGCTGTTGTATCCCGAGGGCGTGCTCACGTTCGAGCAGATCCACGACGCGGTGCTGAACGTCGCGCGCTACGACGTGTTCAAGCTCAACGAGGCGATGCTGACGGGCGACGTCGGCCGTCTCGCACGCATGCTCGATGGCCTGAAGGGCGAAGGCGAAGCCGCCGTGCTCGTGCTGTGGGCGCTCGTCGAAGAGGTGCGTACGCTGTTGCGCATCAAACGGGGCGTCGCTGCGGGTAAGCCGCTCGCCACGCTGTTGCGTGAAAACCGCGTCTGGGGGCCGCGCGAACGGCTGATCGGTCCGGCGCTTTTGCGCGTGACGGACGAAGCGCTGGAAAAGGCGCTGTCGCTCGCGGCGCGCCTCGACCGGCAGGTGAAGGGGCTCTCTGGCAGCACGGGCAAGCGCGGCAGCGAGCCGCCGCCGGACCCGTGGGCTGGCATGTTCGAACTGGCGATGGCCGTCGCGCACAGTGGCAAGCCGGCGCAGGCTGCGCCAGCGCCACGACCGCGTCGCTAGAACGCTTCTGTCACGCGCTGTTGCAATTCGTGCAACGGCTTAGAATGATGCATCGACGCTTCGGCCGTGAAGGCGGCTCAAGAAAGCGGATCACGGATGAGACCCACGATGAACATCGATCAATACATGACCGACCTCGGCCGCCGCGCACGTGCGGCGTCGCGCGCGATGGCGCGGGCGTCGACGGCGGCGAAGAATGCGGCGCTGCACGCGGTTGCGGACGCCATCGAACGCGAGCGCGAGGCGCTCAAGGAAGCGAACGGCCGCGATCTTGCACGCGCGCGCGAAAAGGGCCACGACGCCGCGTTCATCGACCGCCTGACGCTCTCCGACAAGGCGCTCAACACGATGGTCGAAGGCTTGCGGCAAGTGGCCACGCTGGCCGATCCGATCGGCGAGATCAGCGGGCTCAAGTTCCGTCCGAGCGGCATTCAGGTCGGACAGATGCGCGTGCCGCTCGGCGTGATCGGCATCATCTACGAATCGCGGCCGAACGTGACCATCGACGCGGCCGCGCTGTGCCTCAAATCCGGCAACGCGACGATTCTGCGCGGCGGCTCCGAGGCGCTCGAATGCAATACGGCGCTCGCGAAGCTGATCGGCGTCGGGCTGGAACCGGCCGGATTGCCGCAGGACGCGGTGCAGGTCGTCGAGACGGCGGACCGCGCGGCGGTGGGCAAGCTCATCACGATGACCGAGTTCGTCGACGTGATCGTGCCGCGCGGCGGCAAGAGCCTGATCGCGCGCCTGATGGAAGAATCGCGCGTGCCGATGATCAAGCACCTCGACGGCATCTGCCACGTCTATGTCGACGATCGCGCGGATCTCGCGAAGGCATCGGTGATTTGCGACAACGCGAAGACGCATCGTTACGGCACCTGCAACACGATGGAAACGCTGCTCGTCGCGCGCGGCATCGCGCAGCAAGCGTTGCCGCAACTCGCGCGCGCGTTTCAGGCAAAGGAAGTCGAACTGCGCGTGGACGCCGAAGCGCGCGCCGTGCTCGAAGCAGCGAAGATCGGCGGGCTCGTCGATGCGACCGAGGAAGACTGGAGCACGGAATATCTCGCGCCGGTTCTCGCGATCAAGGTCGTCGCCGATCTGGACGAAGCGATCGAGCATATCAATCGCTACGGCTCGCATCACACCGATGCAATCTGCACGGAAGATCACGACCGCGCGATGCGTTTCCTGCGCGAAGTGGATTCGGCGAGCGTGATGGTCAATGCCTCGACGCGTTTCGCCGATGGCTTCGAATTCGGCCTCGGCGCGGAGATCGGCATTTCGAACGACAAGCTGCACGCGCGCGGCCCGGTCGGCCTGGAAGGGCTGACATCGCTCAAATACGTCGTGCTGGGGCGCGGCGAAGTGCGTCAATAAGCACGAGTCGACAAGAACAACGATGCTCTGGATCAAATCGCTGCATATCGTGCTGGTGGCCTCGTGGTTCGCGGGGCTTTTTTATCTGCCGCGCATTTTCGTGAACCTCGCGATGGAAACCGATCCGGCGGCCACCGCGCGGCTGCTGCTGATGGCGCGCAAGCTGTTCCGGTTCATGACGTTCATCGCGGTGCCCGCGCTCGCGTGTGGGCTGTGGCTGTGGCTCGTCGTCGGGATCGGCGCGGGGCAGGGCTGGTTGCACGCGAAGCTGACCATCGTCGCGTGGATCATCGTGTATCACGCGTATTGCGGGCGCTTGCTGCACACGTTTCAACGCGGCGAAAACAAGCGCTCGGACAGGTGGTATCGGATGTTCAATGAACTTCCGGTTCTCGGGCTTCTCGGCGCGACCTTGCTCGTGGTGATCAAGCCGTTCTGAGACGTTGCTCGTTGACCAGATCGAGCACCATTTCACCGAAGACTTCCGGACGCCCTTCGAAGAAGCGCTGCACTACGTTCTTTTCGAGCATGTAGCGGCGCAGCGATTCACGCTCGTCGTGATTGTTGGCGAGTCGCACCGCGGCTTCGATGTATTCCTCCGCGGTTTCCGCGACCATCCAGCCGGGCATATAGGCGCGCATGAACATGGCGCCGTCGATGCGCTCGAACACTTCCCGGCCAGTTTTGCAGATGCCCGGCAACCCGACCGAGAACGCGTCTACGACGCCGTTCGTGTTGCCGAAGGGCAGCGCCGAGTATCGGCAACTGGTTAACCTCTTGAATTGTGTCTCTGAGAGTGCGATCCGGATTCTGAGCAGCGCGACGATGGCTGCCGCCATGCGACTGGCAAATTGTTCAACCGCTCTCTGCTGCGGCGAGGCCATACCGAGGAAGGCGCCATCAACGTCAGAAGATCTATGAATTGTGGCGTATCAACCAATAGATAAACGATCGGGGATATGGACAGCATAGGCGATCGTTCACCCTTCATTCGAGGGCGACGCCGCCTCTGCCGCTTACGCTCCCACCCGCCGTCCTTCCAGCACGTCCTTCGCTTCGGCGAGCTTGTCCGCGAGCGCGGGCCCGCGAGCCAGCGCCAGTCCAACCGCCAGAATGTCGCCGATCGCGAGATGCGACACGCGCGATGTCATCGGCGAAAAAATGTCGGTGTCTTCATCGACATTTGCGAACAATCCGACCGTCGCCATGCGCGCGAGCGGCGAGTGGCCGTGCGTAATCGCGATGACTCTCGCGCCGCCGTTCAACGCCGATCTGCACGCGTCGAGAATGTCCCGGGTGCGTCCGGTATTGGAGATCGCCACGACGACGTCGCCCGCGCCGAGCAGCGCGGCAGAAGTGGTGTACGTATGCGGATCGGAGTATGCGACAGACGGCACTCCCAATCGAAAAAATTTGTGCTGCATGTCGAGCGCGGCGATGCCCGATCCGCCCGCGCCGTAGAACTCGATGCGGCGCGCCTCGGCCAGGATCGCGATGGCCGCCGCGATGCTGTCCGACGAGAGCGTATTGCGCACGGCGATCAGCGCGCCGATGGTCCGGTCGAGCACCTTGGCCGCGACGCCCGCGGGCGGCTCGTCCGCGCGCACGTCGCGATAAACAGTGGGAACGTCCGCTGCTATGTTTTGAGCGAGGCGAATCTTGAATTCCCGGAAACCCGAAAAGCCGAGCGCCTGGCAAAACCGCGCGATGGTTGGCTGACTGACGCCGGCGCGCGCCGCGAAATCGGTCATCGATAGGTCGAGCACCTCGCGCGGCGCTTCGAGCACGTAGTCGGCCAGCTTGCGCTCGGACGGCCGCAGTTGCTCGCGCTTCGCTTCGACTTGAGACAGCAACATCGGAAATCTCGCCTATGCTGAAAATTGCTTGGGACTATAGCCGAACATCGAGAATGTACAAATACTACAGAATCAGTCTGCGCAATCTAAGGGAAATCCCGTAGACCGTTTCCCTGTAAGCGATTCGAATCATGCGGTTGCTTAAAATGCATGCAGGAATTCACGTTGTCACAATGTAGTTTTTCTACTAACATCGCGAAAACACGGCAATATCGCACGACAACGAACCGAACGCCGTTCTCCGCAACATTCCACCCAACCTCGACGGCAGGCGCGCCGGGCGTAAGACGAAGGAGCTTCGATGGTTTCCCCGCATTCGCAACTCAAAAAAGTCACCGATCGCATCATCGAGCGCAGCAAGCCGACGCGTTCCGCATACCTGGCGCGCATCGATGCCGCCCACGGCAAGTTTCCGGCGCGCGGCGCGCTTTCGTGCGCGAATCTGGCGCACGGCTTCGCCGGACTCGAAGGCGAGGAAAAGATAGCGATCAAGGCGATTCGCGAGCCGAACATCGGCATCGTCTCGTCCTATAACGAGATGCTGTCCGCGCACGCGCCGTACAAGAACTTCCCCGACATCATCAAGCAGGCGGCGCGCGAGCACGGCGGCGTCGCGCAATTCGCGGGCGGCGTGCCCGCCATGTGCGATGGCATCACGCAAGGCAACGCCGGCATGGAACTGTCGCTTTTTTCGCGCGAAGTCATCGCGATGAGCACGGCCGTGGCGCTCACGCACAACATGTTCGACGCGGCCCTGTGCCTCGGTATCTGCGACAAGATCGTGCCGGGGCTGGCCATCGGCGCGTTGCAGTTCGGTCACCTGCCGACCATTTTCGTGCCCGCCGGCCCGATGACGAGCGGCCTCACCAATGACGACAAGGCCAAAGTGCGCCAGGAGTTCGCGACCGGAAAATGCGATCGGGGCGCGCTGCTCGAAGCGGAATCCGCGGCGTATCACGGACACGGCACCTGCACGTTCTATGGCACGGCGAACAGCAACCAGATGCTCATGGAAGTGATGGGCCTGCATTTGCCGAGTTCGGCGTTCGTGCATCCGCACACGCCCCTGCGCGACGCGCTCACGGCCGAGGCCGCGCGTCGGGTGCTCGATCTCACGCTGGAACGCGGCAACTACACGCCGATCGGCCATGTGGTCGATGAAAAGGCGATCGTGAACGGCATCGTCGCGCTGCTGGCGACGGGCGGCTCGACCAACCATACGCTGCATCTCGTGGCGATCGCGCGGGCGGCGGGCATCATGATCGACTGGAACGATTTCGACGAGCTTTCGCAAGTGGTGCCGCTACTCGCGAAGATCTACCCGAATGGCAAGGCGGACGTGAACCATTTCCACGCGGCGGGCGGCGTCGCATTCCTCGTGCGTAATCTGCTCGAAGGCGGCTTGCTGCACGAAGACGTGCAGACGGTCGCTGGCAAGGGGCTTTCGCACTATACGAAAGAGCCGAAGCTCATCGACGGCAAACTGCAATGGGTCGACGGCGCACCCGAAAGCCACGACACCAAGGTGCTGCGCGGCATCGGCGAGCCGTTCCAGCCGGACGGCGGCCTGCGTCTGATGCAGGGCAAGCTCGGGCGCGGCGTCATCAAGATTTCGGCGGTCGCGTCGGAGCATCGCGTGGTGAAGGCGCCGGCCATCGTGTTCAATTCGCAAGAGGAAGTGCAGGAAGCGTTCGACAAGGGCGAGCTGAAGCGCGATTTCGTCGCCGTGGTGCGCTTCCAGGGCGCGCGCGCGAACGGCATGCCCGAACTGCATCGTTTGACGCCGCTGCTCGGCGTGCTGCAGGATCAGGGCTTCCATGTCGCACTGGTCACGGACGGGCGCATGTCGGGCGCGTCGGGCAAGGTGCCGGCGGTCATTCACGTGTCGCCCGAGGCGCTGCTGCAAGGACCGCTCGGCAAGGTCCGCACCGGCGACATGCTCGTGATCGATGCGCCCGCCGGCGTGCTCGACATCGAAATCGATGCGAACGAGTGGGCTTCGCGGGAAGTGCAAGCGCCGCTCTATCAGTCGGACAACGAAGCAGGATTCGGGCGCGAGCTGTTCGGCGTGTTCCGTAGCGCGGCGCTGCCGGCGGAAGAGGGGGCGTCGGTGTTCGGCGCGCTCATCGGCGCGACGTCCGCGCACGACGGGGCGAACGGCGCGGCCGCCCCGCAAGACAAGAATCCGCTCCGCGAAAACGCGCGCGCCGCGGCATCGGCGCTGAACAAGGCGCACGCCACGCAACATTGAACATCGCAACGTCGAGAACCCGCGGACAGACCGAATGGCGCCGCATCAAAAACAGGAGTCGCATCAAATGAAATCGGTAAGCGAAATCGTGCGTCTGGGCCCGGTGATTCCGGTGCTGGCGTTCGAAACGGTCGAGCAAGGCGAACATGTGTCGCGCGCACTGCACGCGGGCGGCGTGAAAGTGCTGGAAATCACGCTGCGCACGCCAGCGGGCATCGGCGCGATCGAGCGCGCGAGCCAGTTGGCGGACGATATCGTCGTCGGCGTGGGCACCATCACGAAGCCCGAGCATTGCGCGCAGGCGAAGAAGGCGGGCGCGCAGTTCGGCGTGTCGCCCGGTCTCACGAAGGACATGCACAAGGCCGCGCAGGACGCAGGCTTGCCGCTGCTGCCGGGCGTGATGACGCCCAGCGATATCATCGCCGCGATGGAACTGGGCTACGAAATCGTCAAGTTTTTCCCGGCGCAGCAGGCGGGCGGCATTCCGATGCTTCAGGCGTTCTACGGACCGTTCCCGAATCTGAAATTCTGTCCGACGGGCGGGATCACGGCTGAAACCGCGACCAACTTTCTCGCACAGCCGAATGTGGTGTGTGTCGGCGGTTCCTGGCTGACGCCGAAGGCCGCGCTTGCCGCGCAGAACTGGGAGGAAGTCACGCGTCTTGCACGCGCTGCGAGCGACTTGGCGCCGCACCAGTAAGCTGCTTTGCATCCAAAGGCGCGTCGCGACCATGTGAGCGGTCGGACGCGCTTTTTCTTTTGGCCGGATGTCCTGTTCGATTCAATCAGGCAAACCTCGATGCTTTCGCCGACCGGTTGATCGCCTGCGATGCGGGCACATCGCGAGAATCCGGACAGGCTCGAGCGCGTATGGGCGTACAACACGTTCAAGCTGAAGGATCACGCGGTGTTCGCCGGCTTCGCGCAGAGACTCGATTACGTGAAGCACGGCCTCGGCAACTTCGAAGGGCGGTTCCCCTTCGCGCAGATCGTGCCGGCCACCGTCGATGCGGTGGACGGTCACCAGTGGGAAACCCGCGCGGCCAGCGCATAATTCCTCGAAGCTCAATTCCCGGCCAATCTCCTCGCTTACAGATAAAATTCCGTTGCCTTGCGCCGTGTTTGCGCTTGCCGGACGCCGCCGATGTGTGCAGTGCAGCGACGGCAAACGCATACATAGCGCAAAAACCTCAACAAAATCAAAGGAGGCGTTATGCCAGCCGTCCACGGGAGCATGCTGCTGCTCTACGCGGTGATCGCGATCGCGGTTCTGATCCTGATGATCGCCCGCTACAAGGTTTACCCTTTCCTCGTTCTCATGATTGTG
>Ga0160447_101074_pt1 | contig 11153 bp, 10 predicted proteins | sample HID1973K_E1MG_FD_108222 | JGI IMG/M metagenome (GOLD analysis project Ga0160447, IMG submission 108222) | Enriched mosquito-associated microbial communities from UW Madison campus, WI, USA - HID1973K_E1 MG | ecosystem: Host-associated > Arthropoda: Insects > Digestive system > Unclassified ...
ACTGGGCTCGATGGGCTCCACTTCCGCCTCCAGACCTTGTGCGTGCAGCGCGGTGGCCACCGCCTGCGGGTCGCCGTGGCCGGGCGCGCCCAGCACGCGCAACTCATTGCCGACCTGCGCTACCGACAGCACGCCGTCCACTTCGTGCAACGCCTTCTGCGCCTTGCGCAATGCGGGGCTGCGGACCCCCAGCGTGCGGCCATCGAGCTCGCCGGTGAGCTCGGCCGGCGTGCCGTTGGCGACCAGGCGGCCGCGATCGAGGATGGCGATGCGATGGCATCGCTCGGCCTCGTCCATGTAGTGGGTCGACACCAGCAATGTGGTGCCGGCATCGGCGAGGTCGAAGAGTTTTTCCCAGAACGCGCGGCGCGACTCCGGGTCGACCGCGCTGGTCGGTTCGTCGAGCAGCAACAACTGCGGCTCATGCACGACCGCGCCGGCCAGCGCCAGGCGCTGTTTCTGCCCGCCACTGAGGGTGCCGGCGAGCTGTTTCTGCAGCGAGGCCAGGTCATAGGACTGCAGCAGTTCGTCCACACGCGGGTTGCGGCGCGCGCGCGGCAACCCCTGCACCGTGGCCAGGAACTGCAGGTTCTCGCGTACGGTGAGGTCTTCGTACAGCGAGAACCGCTGGGTCATGTAGCCGATGCGACGACGCAACATCTCGGCCTGGCGCGGAATCGACAGACCCAGCACTTCGATGTCGCCCTCGCTCGGCGTGAGCAGCCCGCACAGCATGCGGATGGTGGTCGACTTGCCCGAGCCGTTGGGCCCCAGGAAGCCGTAGACCTGCGCACGCGGCACGCTCAGGTCGACATGGTCGACCGCGGTGAAGTCGCCGAAGCGCTTGGTCAGGCCATGCGCGCGGATCGCGATGTCGTCGCCGGCGCCGCTGATGACCGGATCATTCATGCCGCTCATCCGCCAGCCGGACCTGCACCGGCACGCCGACCGGCAGCGCGTTGGCACTGGCCGGCAACTGCACTTCGGCCAGATAGGTGAGCCGTTCGGCATCGCTGCCGGACAGCGCGTAGTACGGCGTGAACATCGGCTCGCTGCGGATCATCCGCACCCGCCCCTGGTACACCTGGGTACTGCCGGCGACGCTCACCGGCACAGTCTGCCCGATGGCGATGCGATGCCGCACCGTGGCCGGCACGTAGATGCGCGCATAGGGCGAGTCACCGACCAGCATCACCGCCAACGCCGCACCGACCGGCGCCTGGTCGCCCAACTTGTACGGCAGGCTGTCCACGCGTCCGGCGCGCGGCGCCACGAGGTCGAGCTTGTCGAGGTTCACCGCTTGCACTTCCGCTTCGGCCCGCGCGGCGCGCAACGCCGATTCGCCCTGGGCCAGCTCTTCGGCGCGGGTGCCGTTCTGCAATTCCAGCAGCGCCTGCTGCGCCGCACGGACCTGCGCCTGCGCATCGCCGGCGGCCGCGCGCGCGCGATCGACATCGGCAGCGGCGACCAGTTGCTGCCGTCCCAGCGGCTGCAGGCGCTGGTAATAGGCGGTGGCGTCGCGCGACTGGGCCTGGGCGGCGGCGAGCTGGGCCTGCGCCTGGGCGATCTGCTCGCGGCGCGGACCGGCGACCAGCTCCTGCAAAGCCTGCTCGCGCTGGCTGGCCTGTGCCTGCAGGCCCTGCAGCTGTGAGCGGGTACGCTCGACCTCCAGCCGCAGCAGCGGCGTGCCCGCGGCGACCTGTTGGCCCTCGCGCACGTTCACCGCGGAGATACGCTCGGCCGCCGGAGCCGGCAGCGTGATCCGGTCCCACTCCAGCGTACCGAGCAACGGCTCGGGTTCGCGCTTGCAACCCCCGGCCAGGACAAGGGCGGCCGACAGCAGCGTGATTGCCAACTTGCGCATGTTCTTCTCCGTTAACCGATATCGGCCGTTCAACGCGGCCGCGCCCATGCCCCGTCGCGCAACAACGCCAGCGCGTGCCGCGTCACTGCATCCATTCCCAGTTCTTCTGCGCCCAGCAAGGCGCGCCAGATCGGCGCGCCCGCGGCCGGGAACAGCGTCAACCCGACCAGCGACGTCATCAGCAGCCGCGGGTCCAGATCGGGGTTGAGCTCCCCGCGCGCCTGTGCCGCCGCGAAGCGCGCGACCATCGTGCGCGCGACCTGTGGCGCGACCTCGTCGACCAGCAGATTGCGCAGCGCCCCGCCCTCGCACAGCACCTCGCGCACCCATAGCTGCGGCCACCAAGGATTCTCCTTCACCGTGGCGGCGACGCCTTCGACGAACGCGCCCACCGTCGCCGGCAGGTCATCGCCGGCCGCGGCCAAACGCGCGACCAACCCCTGCATGGCCGGCAGCAGCCGTGCTTCGACCACGGCACGCAGCAAGTGCTCCTTGTCGCCGAAGTAGTAATTCACCAGTGCCGGCGTCACCCCGGCGTGCTGGGCGATGTCGCGCAGCCGCGTGCCGGCCACGCCCTGCGCGACGAAGCAGGCCAGCGCAGCATCGAGCAAGCGCACCTGCTGGTCCTGCGAGTCGGCCACGGCCGGCCGGCCGGGCGCACGCTTCGGGCGCGCCGCGCGCTTGCGGACGGCCTTGGCGGTTTTTGCGCGCTGGCCGGCCTTGCCGGTGCCGGGGTTGGAGGGCTTGCGGGTGCTCATGGGGGAGTATTTAAATCTAGATTTAATTAAGCCGGGGTGAACTGCGCACGGCGCCCGCCCGGCTGGGGTTTCCGGCGCCGACGCGCTAACCTTGCCGTTCCCCTCCTGAGCGCCAGGCGCAACGCGCCGCGCCGCTTTCCCGACGCCCCATGACCACACCCGCGCAACGCGACTTCATCCTCGAGCCCGACGACAGCGAGCGGCTCGCCAACCTCGCCGGCCCGTTCGACGAGAACCTCCGCCAGATCGAACTGCGGCTTGGCGTGGAGATCGCCAACCGCGGCAACGTGTTCCGCATTACTGGCCCGGCCGCCAGTGCGAATGCCGCCGAGCGGCTGTTGCGCTCTCTGTACGAGGAATCCGCCGACACCACGTTCGACAACCACGCGATCCACCTGCGGCTGAACTCGGCCAACGTCGATCATGTCGCCGAGCGCGCCTACGAGGCTCAGGAAGTGGCGATCAAGGTCAAGCGCGGCACAGTGCGCGGCCGGGGCGCCAACCAGGCGCGCTACCTTCATGCGATCGCCACCCACGACATCAACTTCGGCATCGGCCCTGCCGGCACCGGCAAGACCTTCCTGGCGGTGGCCAGCGCCGTCGAAGCGCTCAACGAATCCCGCGTGCAGCGCGTGGTGCTGGTGCGCCCGGCAGTGGAGGCCGGCGAAAAACTCGGCTTCCTGCCCGGCGACCTGAGCCAGAAGGTCGACCCGTATCTGCGCCCGCTGTACGACGCGTTGTACGAAATGCTTGGCGTGGAGAAAGTGGTCAAGCTGCTGGAGAAGAACGTCATCGAGATCGCGCCGCTGGCCTATATGCGCGGACGCACCCTCAACGACGCCTACGTGATCCTGGACGAAGCGCAGAACACCACCATCGAGCAGATGAAGATGTTCCTGACCCGCCTGGGCTTCGGCTCCACCGCGGTGGTCACCGGCGACCTCACCCAGATCGACCTGCCCAAGCACGTGAAGTCCGGCCTGCGTGACGCGGTCGAAGTGCTGCATGAGGTCGACGGAGTCACTTTCACCTTTTTCGAAGCGCGCGACGTGGTGCGCCACCCGCTGGTGGCGCGCATCGTCACCGCCTACGAGAAGCGCGACCACAACGATCAGCAGACCGGGGTGGCGCCATGACGCGCGGACCGGTCCGGCTGGATGTCGCGGTGAGTTACGCCCTGCCCCGCGCCGGGTTGCCGGCGGCGGTGAGTTTCCGCCGCTGGGTGGCGGCGGCACTGAAAGGCCGCATCCGCGAAGCGGACCTGGCGATCCGCCTGGTCGACGCCCGCGAAGGTCGTTCGCTCAACAAGCATTACCGCGGCAAGGACTACGCGACCAACGTGCTGAGCTTCCCGGCCGAATTGCCGGAAGGCCTGCCCAAGGGCGTGAAGATGCCCTTGCTCGGCGACCTGGTGATCTGCGCGCCGGTGGTGGCGCGCGAAGCCAAGGAACAGGGCAAGCCGCTGGCCGCCCATTACGCCCACCTGACCGTGCACGGCACCCTGCATCTGCTGGGCTGGGACCACGAGGACGACAAGGAAGCCGACGCCATGGAACAGCTGGAACGGGAAATCCTCGCCGACCTCGGCATCGACGATCCCTACGCGGGGGAGCGTTGATGCGCCTGCGTGACGTGTCGCCCTTGCTGCTCGTGCTGGTGGCGTCGCCGGCCTCGGCCGAGCCGGCACCCGTTGCCGCCCGTCCCGACCTGGCCGCGCTGGTCGAATGCCGCGCCCGCGAGACCGACTTCGCCGCTGTGCAGCCGGTACTCGCCGATCCGCTGAAGGCGGTGGCGCTGGGCTGGCGGCCGCTGCCGCAGGCCAATCTGTTCATGACCGAGTACGCGCTGAACGCGCCGATCCGGGTATTTGGCCGCAGCGTCTCGCAGATCGCCTTCTCCGGCACCAGCGTAATGGCCATCGTCGACCTGCCCGACCCGCGCGTGCTGGCCCGCGAGCTGCAGCTGGAACAGGGCGTCGACACCCCGGAAAAGGTCATGTACGGGCGCGAGGTGCTCAGCGAGGACACCACCGACCCCAAGACCGGCGAGCCGATGATCGAGTCGGTCATCCTCAGCGTTTCCAACGTCAAGTCGCACCCCGGCAAGACCCTGGCCGGCTGCAGCTACAGCCTGGACCTGCCCGAGGAAGCTGACCCGGCCCCGACAGCAGGCGCCAAGGCCCCCGCCGCCGGGGGCTGAACGCCCATTCCATCCTGCTAGACTGAACGCATCGCCCGGCCCGCCGGGTGCCGTTCCCCCGTGCAATGTCAGAAGACGACAGTAGTCATACCCCAACCGAACCCCTGGAAAAACGCCGCAGCTGGCTCGAACGCCTGAGCTCGGCCTTCTCCGGCGAGCCGCATACCCGCGACGAGCTGGTCGCCCTGCTCCGCACCGCCGAGCAGGACGGGCTCATCGCCGCAGACACCCTGCGCATGATGGAAGGCGCCATTTCGGTGGCCGAGCTGACCGTGGGCGACGTGATGATCTCGCGCTCGCAGATGGTGTCGCTGCCGGCCGAGGCGCGCTTCCTGGACCTGATGAGGCAGGTGGTCGACTCCGGCCACTCGCGCTTTCCGGTCCATGGCGAGAACAAGGACGAGATCCTCGGCATCCTGCTGGCCAAGGACCTGTTGCGCGGCGTGGTCGCCGACAACGGCCCGGGCACGATCCGCGAGTTGCTGCGGCCAGCGGTGCTGATCCCCGAGTCCAAGAAGCTCAACGTGCTGCTCAAGGAATTCCGGCTGTCGCGCAACCACATGGCGATCGTCGTGGACGAGTACGGCGGCGTCGCCGGGCTGGTCACCATCGAGGACGTGCTCGAGCAGATCGTCGGCGAGATCGATGACGAGCACGACGAGGCCGAGGACGGTGCGGCGCTGATCGCCGCGCAGTCCGATGGGCAATACGTGGTCGACGCGCTGACCCCGATCGGCGACTTCAACGAGGGCTTCGGCTCGCAGTTCCCCGACGACGACTACGACACCATCGGCGGCCTGGTCACCGAGGCGTTCGGCCACTTGCCCGAAACCGGCGAGGAACTGACCCTGGACCGTTTCGTGTTCCGCGTGGCCCGCGCCGACGCCCGCCGCGTGCGCGCCTTCCACGTCACCGTGTTGCCGAACGACAGCCAGGAAGACGCTTGAATCCGGTCCCGACCCCACGCGCCGCCGCGCGCGCGCTGTGTTTCGCCTGGTGGTTGTGCCTGCTGGGGCTGCTGATGCCCGGCATCGCGGCCGCGCAGACCTCTGCGCCGGCGACCATCGAGGTGCAGAACGTGGGCGCGGCCGCCGAGCCGCCACCGCCGCGCATCGGGGTAGCGACGATGCAACCGGGCGAAGTGTTCTTCGAGCGCTTCGGCCACGACGCCATCATCGTCGTCGACCCGACGACCGGGGCGGCCACGTCCTACAACTTCGGCTTCTTCGATCCGAGCGAACCCGATTTCGTCGGCCGTTTCGTCAAGGGCCGGATGATGTATTACCTGGTCGCGCTGCCGTTCGAGCAGGACCTGGTTTCGTATCGCGAAAGCGGGCGCGGCGTGAGCGTGCAGTGGCTCGACCTGACGCCGGCGCAGGCGCGCAAGCTGGCCGATGCGCTGGCCGAGCGCTCGCGTCCGGAGAACGCGCGCTACCACTACGACTACTTCACCGCCAACTGCGCCACGATGGTCCGCGATTACCTGGACCTGGCACTGGACGGCGGCCTGCAACGCCAGCTGGCCGGTCGCTCACGCGGCAATACCTATCGCAGCGAAGCGGTGCGGCTGGCCTCGCCGGCCTCGTGGATGTGGCTGGGCTTCGACCTGGGCCTGGGGCCCTACGCCGACAAGCCGCTGTCGCGCTGGCAGGAAGCGTTCGTGCCGATGCGCCTGGCCGAGAGCCTGGAGCAGGTACACAACAGCGAGGGGCGCCCGCTGGTGCTCGCGCGCGAAGCACTGCTGCCGCACCGGATCGCACCGGAACCGCCTGAGCACGCGCGCCACTGGTGGCCTTGGCTGTTGGGCGGCGTCGCCCTGGCCGGCCTGCTGCTGGCGGGCGCGCGCCGGCCACGCCTGGTGGCGGCGTTCGCCCTGCCGTTCTGGCTGCTGTGTACGCTGCTGGGCGGGCTGCTGGTGTTCCTGTGGGGCTTCACCGCGCACGAATCGGCGTGGTCGAACCACAACCTGCTGTTGCTCAATCCGCTGTGCCTGTGGCTGGCCTTCGGAGCCATCGCGGTGCTGTTCGGGCGCCGTCCGCCGCGCGGTTTCGGCATCGTGGCCTGGATCGTCGTCGCCTGCGGCGTGCTGGCGCTGGTGATCGACTGGCTGGCCTTCCAGCCGCAATACAGCTTGCAGTGGATCGTGCTGCTGCTGCCGGTGCACGCGGCACTGGCGTGGGTGTTCACCCGCGACCGCTTGCCGCGCAACGTGCGCTGACGCAGGATCGCCGCATGGACGCCGCCCCTGCCCCTGCTCCGCGTCAGTCCGGCAACGCCGCCAATCCCAGCTGCGTGATCACCTGCGCCTTCTACGATGGTGCCGGCAAACGGCACGACATCCTGCTCGACAACATCAGCGACTGCCTGGAGCGGGAGGACGGTTTCGTCTGGATCGGTCTCTACGAGCCGGCCGAGTCGGTGCTGGTCAAGGTGCAGGAAGAATTCGGCCTGCACGACCTGGCGATCGAGGATGCGGCCAAGGCGCACCAGCGTCCGAAGGTGGAAAGCTACGGCAACTCGCTGTTCGTGGTGGTCAACACGGCTCAGCTGGTCAGCGACCGCATCCGCTACGGCGAGACCCATGCCTTCCTCGGCCCACGCTTCCTGGTGACGGTGCGCCATGGGGCGTCGCTGTCGTATACGCCGGTGCGCGCGCGGCTGGAACGCGAGCCCGCGCTGCTGGCGATGGGGCCTTCGTTCGCGCTGTATGCGGTGCTGGATTTCGTGGTCGACAACTACCTGCCGATCATGGACGAATTCCGCGACACCCTGGAGACGCTGGAGAAGGACATCTTCTCCGAGAACTACCGGCGCCAGACCGTGGTGAAGCTCTACGAGCTCAAGCGCGAGCTCAACAAGATGCGGCTGGTGGTCGCGCCGCTGCAGGACGTGCTGTCGCATATCCGCCGCAACCCGGGCGGGGTGATGATCCCCGACGAGGTCGGCCTGTACCTGCGCGACGTGCTCGACCACGCCGCGCGCATCAACGATGCGATCGACACGCTGCGCGAGATGCTCGGTACCGCGTTGAGCGTGAACCTGTCGCTGGTGACGCTGGCGCAGGGCGAAACGGTCAAACGGCTGGGCGCATGGGCCGCCTTGCTGGCCGCGCCGACGCTGATCACCAGCTGGTACGGCATGAATTTCACTCACATGCCCGAGCTGGCCGGCGGCTATGCCTATCCGTTGCTGGCCGGCGGCGTGGTCGTGGTGTGCTTGGTGCTGTACCGCTTGTTCAAGCGGGCGCGCTGGCTGTAGACGCGTCAGGCCACGTATACGGTTTTGACGTTGGTGAACTCGTGGATGCCGTGTTCTGCGAGTTCGCGGCCAAAGCCTGATCGCTTGGTGCCGCCGAATGGCAGGCGCACGTCGCTCTTGACGATGGCGTTGACGAACGCGGCGCCGCACTGCAGCTGTTGCGCGATGCGCTCGCCGCGTGCCGCATCGCCGGTCCACACGCTGCCGCCGAGTCCGTAGGTGGTGTCGTTGGCCACGCGCACGGCTTCGGTCTCGTCCTTGACGCGGATGACCGCGGCCACGGGGCCGAACAGTTCTTCTTCATACGCCGGCATCCCCGGTCCGACCGCATCCAGCACGGTGGCCGGATAACCGGCGTGCGAACCGGCCACCGGCTCGCCGCCAGTCAGCGCGCGGGCGCCCTTGGCGATGCTGGCCTGCACCTGCTTGTGCAGCTCGTCGCGCAGGTCGGCGCGCGCCATCGGCGCCAACGTGGCATCTTCGCCCTGTGGATCACCGAGCACGCGCTGGCGCGCGGCGGCGACGAAGCGCTCGACGAAGGCATCGGCAATGGCTTCCACGACGATGAAGCGCTTGGCGGCGATGCAGGTCTGCCCGCTGTTGTCGAAACGGGACTTCACCGCCGCGGCCACGGTCTTGTCGAGGTCGGCATCGTCGAGCACGACGAAGGCATCGCTGCCGCCGAGTTCCATCACCGCCTTCTTCAGCTGCCCGCCCGCGTTGGCGGCGATCGAGCGCCCTGCCCGTTCGCTGCCGGTGAGGGTCACCGCGACCACGCGCGGATCCTTCAGCACGGCGGCAGCCTGGTCGTTGTCGATATGCAACACGTCGAACACGCCGGTCGGTACGCCCGCATCATCGAACACCGCCTTGATGAGGTCGGCGCAACGCGGCACGTTGCTGGCGTGTTTGAGCAGGGCGACGTTGCCGGCCATCAGGCCCGGCGCGAGGAAGCGGAACACTTGCCAGATGGGGAAGTTCCACGGCATCACCGCGAACACGCAACCGATCGGCTCGTAGCGCACGTAGCTGCGCTGCGCCTCGGTGCGGATTTCCTGCGGCTGCAGATAGCCGGCGGCGTGCTCGGCGTAGTACGCGCAGGCTTGCGCGCATTTGTCGACTTCGGCCAATGCTTCGCCGCGGAGCTTGCCCATTTCGGCGGTCATCACCCGCTGGATCTCTTCGCGGCGGCGGGTCAGCGCGTCGCCGACCTTGCGCAACAGCGCCGCGCGCGTGTCCAGTGGTTGCGCGGCCCATGCGGGAAAAGCTTTTGCCGCAGCCGCGACGCGTTGCTCGATCGCGGCGGCGTCCATCAGCTGGACGGTGTACTCGGACTGGCCGGTGGCGGGGTTGACGGTCTGGTAGCTGGACATCGCGCGACTCCACGAGTGAGGCGCCCATGGTAATCCCGTGCCGGTGTCGCCGATGTCAGGTTCGAGGGCGCCCGCCCCGACTTCGACCTTGCCTATCCCTGCGGCTGTCGCCGCGCTCCCTTAACAAAGGGGGCTCTGCACCAGATGCGATGTCGCTGTTTGTAGGAGCGGCTTCAGCCGCGACCGCGGGATCCGGCGGTCGCGGCTGAAGCCGCTCCTACAAAGAGCATAAAGACCTTCTCGAAGCCAGGATTCGCCAGATACTGACGGCAATGGGGAGCCGAGATTTTCTCTTCCCACTCTCCCGGCACGCCCTGATCGAAGATTGAAATTCAAAGCGCCAAGCGCCGTCCTGGCGGGAGAGGGTGGCCAGCGGCCATGGATGGCCGCGGTAGGCGAGTTGGACAGGATGTCCAACCGAGCCGGGCCATCCCCCTCCCGTCAGGGCGGTGCCCGCACCGTAAGCCGACCAAACAAACCGCAAACGCAACCGCAACCACGCGCCCTCACACCCCTTCACCCATTGTCCTGCAGTGCCAGCTGCATATCGCGCTGGCGGCGCTTTTCGCTGCGCGACATGATCAGCCAGCCGATCAGCGCCGCCAGCGATACCGCCAGCACCATGATCGTGGCCAGCGCGTTGATCTTGGGGCTCAGCCCGAGGCGCACCGACGAGAACACCTTCATCGGCAGCGTGGTCGAGCTTGGGCCGGCGACGAAGCTGGCAATCACCACATCGTCCAGCGACAAGGTGAAAGCCAGCAACCAGCCGGACACCAGCGCCGGGGCGATGATCGGCAAGGTGATCAGGAAGAACACCTTCAACCGGTTCGCGCCCAGGTCCATCGCCGCCTCTTCCAGCGAGCGGTCCAGCTCCTGCAGGCGCGAGGACACCACTACGGTGACGAAGGAAATGGTGAAGGTCACATGCGCCACCCAGATCGCCATCACTCCCTTCGGCGCGATGCCGAGGATGCCCCCCATCGATACCAGCATCAGCAGGATCGACAGGCCGATGATCACCTCCGGCATCACCAGCGGCGCGGTGATCAACGCGCCGAACAGGGTCTTGCCGGGAAAGCGCCGCAGCCGGGTCATGACGATCGCCGCCATCGTGCCGATCACCATCGACGCCGTCGCCGTCCAGAACGCCACCCGCAGGCTGACCCAGGCCGCGTCCAGCATCTGCCGGTCGCGCAGCAGCTCGCCGTACCATTTGGTCGAAAAACCCGCCCACACCGTCGCCAGGCGTGAGGAATTGAACGAGTAGACGATCAGCAGCAGGATCGGCAGGTACAGGAAGGCGAAGCCCAGCGCGAGCACGGCCATGCCCCCCCAACGGCTGCGCCCGTTCATGTCAGCCTCCCTTCCAAGTCGCGCTGCTGGTAGCGGTTGAAGATCAGGATCGGGACCAGCAGCAGGACCAGCATCACGATGGCCACGGCCGAGGCGGCCGGCCAGTCGCGATTGTTGAAGAACTCGCCCCATAGCACGCGGCCGATCATCAGCGTGTCCGGGCCACCGAGCATTTCCGGGATGACGAACTCGCCCACCGCCGGGATCATCACCAACATGCAGCCGGCGATGATGCCGCTGCGCGATAGCGGCAAGGTGATCTTGAGGAAGGCCTTCCAGGGCCGCGCGCCGAGGTCGTAAGCCGCCTCAAGCAGGCGGTTGTCGAGCTTGACCAGGTTCGCGTAC
>Ga0160447_101080_pt1 | contig 11082 bp, 10 predicted proteins | sample HID1973K_E1MG_FD_108222 | JGI IMG/M metagenome (GOLD analysis project Ga0160447, IMG submission 108222) | Enriched mosquito-associated microbial communities from UW Madison campus, WI, USA - HID1973K_E1 MG | ecosystem: Host-associated > Arthropoda: Insects > Digestive system > Unclassified ...
GGCATCGTCAACTGGAACAAACCGCTGACCGGCGCTTCGAGCAGCGCACCTTTCGGTGGCGCCGGGGCGTCGGGCAATCATCGGCCGAGCGCCTGGTACGCTGCCGACTACTGCGCCTGGCCGGTTGCGTCGCTGGAAACGGATCACGTAGCGCTGCCAAACACGCTGGCACCGGGCGTGCAGCTGTGACTCTGGGCAAGCTGTTGCCTATGACGTTGGCGGGCGATCTGCCCGAAGTTGCGATACAGCGGCTGGAGAACGGTGTGGTACTGCGCTGGCTTGCCGGAGGCGTATTGCGCATCGATCCTGCCACGCCGGGCACCCGGCATCTGCTGGTGTCGGCCGGGGTTCACGGCAATGAAACTGCCCCTGTCGAACTGCTGGACCGCTGGCTGCGAATGATCGTGTCGGGGAATATCGTGCCGCGTCATCCACTGATGGTGATGCTCGGCAATCCGGCGGCGCTGCGCACAGGCAGCCGCTATATCGAGCGTGACATGAACCGGCTGTTCAACGGTGCGGACCGGGTCGGTCAGGGCTTTGAGGGCAAAAGGGCCGCGCTGCTGGAGCGGCTGGCCGGTGAATTTTTTGAAGGCGCGTGCGAAGGGCTGCATTACGACTTGCACACCGCGATAAGGGGGTCGCGCTTCGAAAAGTTCGCGCTGTACCCCTGGCAGCCAGGGCGCTTTTTGCCTGACGCCGAGCACCATCGATTGGCCGCGACAGGTATGCAGGCCGTGTTGAGTCATGACCGCCCAGGCCACACGTTTTCTGCATTCACGTTCCGGATTCCGGGCGTCGAGAGTTTCACCCTGGAGCTTGGCAAGGCCCGGCCGTTTGGCGACAACACTGCGCTGGATACCGGAGCGCTGGAGTCAGCCATCACGGCATTCGTCGAAGGTCGAGAGGAGGCTGCAGGCTCGGCATTGCCTGTGCGTTTGCGGGTCGCCGACAGCCTGATCAAGCGCAGCGACGGGTTTCATCTGCACCTTGATGACCACGTGGAAAACTTCCATTCGCTGACGGCCGGCGCCCTGCTGGCCGAGGACGGCCCACAGCGTTGGTACGTAGAACAGGAGGGGGCCTGCATCCTTTTCCCCAATCCGGCGGTCGCTATCGGGCAGCGCGCCGGCCTGATTGTGGTGCGCGAATAGCGTGACTCGCCCAAATGCGGTGCAAAGTAACAGCGTTATTTGCCTACAGGTTCAATCGGGGGCGGCTTTTAGTTACGTATTTGACAACCTGCTGTTGGGTGAAGCCCCCTGTATTCGAGGCTTTTTAAAAACTATCAAATCTGGCCTGGTATTTGCTGAGTCACCGTAAGTTTCTTATTAGGTAACCGGCGACCACTATGCCAAGACCCCCGAAAGCCCAACACCGCGTTATTGATGCGCCGCCAATCGGCATCGAGGGCTTCAATGTCGGCGCCCGTTTGCGGGCCGCCCGCCAGGCCAAAGGTTTGCTGATTGACGATGTCGCACAACGCGTCGGCGTCAGCAAATCGTTCATCAGCCGCTTCGAGCGCGATGTCGTACAGGCCTCGGTGGCGACCTTGCTGCGGGTCTGCGATGCCATCGGCATCAAGCCCGCCGAGCTGTTTTCGCCGCCTTCTACCGCGTTCGTTCCGGCAGGCGAGGGCACGCCCATCAGCCTGGGCGGCGAGAAGATGCGCGAGTACCTGATCGGCGGCGCAGGTAACGAACACATGATGGCCTTGTATTCGGTCATTGAACCGGGCGGCGGCTCGGGCACCGAGCCGTATACGCTCAACGCGGACACCGACATGGTTCATGTGCAGAACGGGCAACTGGAGATGCGCGTCGGTGAAGAGACTTACGTGCTCAAGGCCGGGGACACGCTGACCTTTCCGCCGAGCATTCCGCACACCTGGCGCAATCCGTCGGCGGACGAAACCTGCACGGCCTTGTGGGTCATCGTGCCGCCGCCGTCCTGAATGGCGCGACACCCTCATTCATTCATCCGAGAGAGCACGATGTACAAGCTAACCGTCACCGATCTGCACAAGCGTTATGGCGCCCACGAAGTGATCAAAGGCATCAGCCTCAAGGCCAAGGCAGGCGACGTGGTGAGCATCATCGGCTCCAGCGGCTCGGGCAAAAGTACGTTCCTGCGTTGTATCAACCTGCTGGAGCGTCCGCATGAGGGGCAGATTTGTGTCGGCGACGAGTTGCTGGCCACGGTCCGTGACCGTCGCAGTGGTGAACTGCGCCCGAAGGACCCGCGCCAGTTGCAGCGGATACGCGCGCAGCTGTCGATGGTGTTTCAGAACTTCTGCCTGTGGTCGCACATGACCGTGTTGCAAAACGTAATGGAAGCGCCGATGCACGTGCGCGGTCTGAGCCGTGCCGAGGCCCGCGAACTGGGTGAGGCGAATCTGACCAAAGTCGGTTTGCCACCCAAGGCGTTCAACCAGTACCCGTCACACTTGTCAGGCGGTCAGCAGCAGCGGGTCGCTATCGCCCGAGCCTTGTGCATGGAGCCGCAGGTGATGCTGTTTGACGAACCGACTTCAGCGCTCGACCCGGAACTGGTGGGCGAGGTGTTGAAAGTCATGCAGACCCTGGCCGAAGAGGGGCGGACGATGGTGGTGGTGACCCATGAAATGGGTTTCGCGCGCAACCTTTCGACGCAAACGTTGTTCCTGCACCAGGGCGTGATCGAGGAGCAGGGCGCGCCGGGCGATCTGTTCGATCGGCCACGCAGTGAGCGCCTGCAGCAGTTTCTTTCCGGGCGATTGAAGTAAGCGAGTGCTACCCATGGCGACCATTTCCCAGGCTTCGACCGCAGGTCTTGATCGTATCGATCTGGCGATCATCGACGTGCTCCGGCGCGAAGGACGCATCAGCTACCAGAAGCTGTCCGAGCGCGTACACCTCACGCCGCGCCCTTGCCTGGAGCGGGTGCGCAAGCTGGAGCAGCGCGGATTCATTCGCGGCTACAGCGCGGTGATCGACGAGCAGCGCATTGCGCCCGGGTTGTCGTTGCGGGTCATGGTCGCGCTGTCGAACCAGAGCGGGCGGGCGGCTCAGCGCGCGTTCGAAAGCTGCATCCGCGACTGCACCGAGGTCACCGAATGCCATCTGGTCAGTGGCGCATTCGATTACAGCCTGCGCATGCACTGCCGGGACATTAACCATTATTTGCAGTTGACCGAGCGATGGCTGAACGAGCCGGGGCTGAGCATCGACAAGTTGGTCAGCCACCCGGAGCTCACCAGCATCAAATCCGCGAGCGGTCCGCCGTTGCAACCGAATCCGCTGTAGGCGCCGGCTTTAACAGCCGAACCCGCCGCCACGCACCTGATGAACGACCGGTATCTGCCCGTCAGTCGCGGCATGCTGGCATCCAGAACTAGACCGACAAACACGCGAATCCACTCTGCCCAAACACTCTGAACCGACAGGAAATGCTCATGAATTATTCTCGAAAAATGCTCTTCGCCGCCGTCGCTCTGGTGATTTCGGGCGCTGCCGCCGCGAACGACACCATCACCATCGCCACCGACGCGACCTTCCCGCCGTTTGAATCGGTTGATGCGTCCGGCAAGCTGGTGGGCTACGACATCGAGCTGGCCGAAGCGGTCTGCAAAGAAGCCAAGCTGGACTGCAACATCATCGGCGCCGCGTGGGAAGGCATGATCCCCGGCCTGATCAGCAAGAAATACGACGCACTGATCTCGCAACTGACGGTCACCGACGCCCGCCGCAAGGTCATGGCGTTCAGTGACGTGTACCAGCTGCCGACGTTCCGTTTCGTGGCACGCAAGGGCTCGAACCTGACCATCACCCCCGAAGGCCTCAAAGGCAAAACCATCGCCGTACAAACCGGTACGCCGATGGATGCGTACATCACCAAGCATTTCCCCGACAGCAAAATCACCCGTTATTCCGGTGGCAGCGAGCCTTACCTGGAACTGGCAGCGGGCCGTGCCGACGTCCACCTCAGCTACGAAGCGCAGATCCTCTACAGCTTCCTGCGCAAGGACGAAGGCAAGGATTTCGAACTGGTCGGCAAAAGCCTGACCGGCAAGGACGCGCCCGAGTTCGGCGAAGGCGTGGCGATTGCCATCAACAAGACCAACAAAGACCTGGTCGCGAAAATCAATTCGGGCCTGGCGGCGGTGCGTGACAGCGGCCAGATGGATGCGCTCGACGCCAAGTACTTCGGCAAATAAGAGGGCACGACAATGCTGAGCGACTACATCGCGACCGTTCTGGGTGCCGGCTGGATCAGCCTGCAACTGGCGTTTCTTTCGCTGGTGCTGGCGGTGGTGCTGGGGTTGCTCGGCGCATTGTGCAAACGCTCCGGCAGCCGGACCCTGCGCGTGCTCGTGGAGATTTACACCACGTTGGTTCGCGGGGTGCCGGATCTGGTGCTGATGCTGTTGGTGTTTTACAGCCTGCCGGCGCTGCTCAATCAGGGCTTTGAAGCATGGGGTTGGGAATACAGCGTTGAATTCAGCCCCTTCACCGCCGGTTGCGTCACGCTGGGGCTGATCTTCGGGGCCTACATGACTGAGACATTCCGGGGTGCGCTGCAAGGCATTCCCCACGGTCAGATCGAGGCGGCGCATGCCTATGGCCTCGGTCGGATTCGTACCTTGCGCAGCATCGTGCTGCCGCAGATGATTCGCCTGGCGCTGCCGGGTTTCACCAATAACTGGCTGGTGTTGGTGAAGGCCACTGCGCTGGTGTCGTTGCTGGGGCTGCAAGACATAATGTTCCGGGCACGCGGCGCGGCTGAAGCGACCGGCAAACCGTTTACGTTCTACCTGTTGGCGGGCAGCTTCTATCTGGCGATCACCGTGGTGTCGCTGGGCGCGCTGGTCTGGGTCGGTCGTCGTTATTCCATGGGCGTGAAGGAGTTGAGCCGATGAGTTGGGATGTGATTGCCGACAACTTCGGCCGCTTTGCCCAGGGCGCACAGCTCACGCTGCTGCTGACAATCATCGCGCTGGTGATCGCCTTCGTCTTGTCGATTGCCCTGGCATTGCTGCGAGATTCGCCCCGGTGGTGGCTGCGTCATCTGATCGGCGCCTACACCCTGGTGTTTCGCGGCACGCCGTTGTTGATCCAGCTGTTCCTGATCTACTACGGCCTGGCGCAATTCGAAATGCTGCGCCAAAGCTTCGTCTGGCCCTGGCTGTCGAGTCCGCTCATCTGTGTGCTGATCGCCTTCGTGCTCAATACCACCGCGTACACCACGGAGATTTTTGCCGGCGGCCTGCGCCATCTGCCGGCCGGCGAGATTGAGGCGGCACGCGCGTACGGCATGTCGCCGTGGACCCAGGCACGGCGGATTCTGCTGCCCGCCATGTTGACCCGCTCGCTGTCGTTGTACGGCAACGAGACCATCATGATGCTGCACGCCACGTCGCTGGCCAGCACCGTGACCCTCATGGAAATCACCGGGGTCGCGCGCAACATCACCCTCAATTACTACATCCAGTTCGAGCCCTACGTCACGGCCGGGGCCATTTATCTGCTGCTGACCCTGGCGCTGGTGGGAGCGTTTCGCTTCGCCGAATGGCGTTGGGCCGGCTACCTGCAGCCGCGTCGTGGCTGATTTCAACCTTCTGCAAGAGTGATTTATCAATGACTGAAAAACGCGGTTTCGATCTGTTGGGCGTGCCTTTCGATGGCGAGTCCACCCTGGGCTGGCCCGGCTCACGGTTTGCACCGGCCAAAGTGCGCGAGGCGGCCAAGTGGATCAACATGCGTATCCAGCAGGGCAAGGTGTACTGCCTGGAAACCGACAGCTTCATGGACGTGGGTGAGAACTTGTTCTCCGACTGCGGCGACGTGGCGGTCATCCCGCACGACACCCAGAAAACCTTCGATGCCACCAGTGCCGCCGTGCAGCAATCCATCGCTAACGGCCGTGTGCCGATCGTTATCGGTGGCGATGACAGCCTGTTGTTCCCGGTCGCCCGTGGCGTGCACGACGCTTTGCCTGGCCGCATCGGCATCATTCACTTTGATGCGCATCTGGATTTGATGGACGAAAGCCCCAAGCAAGGCCGTTTCAGCCAGTCCAGCGGCATGCGCCGTGCGCTTGAGCTGGACCGCATTCAGGCCGCCGATTGCATTCAGGTCTGTGAGCGCCACTTCAACTTCCCGGCGTCCGGGCAGTTTAAGCATGACCACGGTCTGGTGCACATCTCGGCACGTGAAGCCCTGCGCATGGGCCCTGTGGCGACGGTGAAGCGGATTCTGGAACGCGTAAAAGACGCGGACCATATCTATCTGTCGTTCGACATCGACGCAATCGACCCTTGCTACGCACCGGGTGCCGGTGCTCACGAGCCAGGTGGCATCAGCTCCGACGAAGCGCTGCAAATGATCGAACTGCTGGCCCCGCATTGCGACGCGATGGCCATCACCGAAGTCAACCCGACCACCGACGTCGGCAATATGACTTCGACGCTCGCGGCGTATCTGGCTTTCACCTTCGCGGTATATGGTAGCCAGAAGAAATAACTTCACGCACCAGGCCTTGGGTGGAGTAAACCGCCAGGGCATGGTTTGGCCATGCCGTGCTTCGGATCGCGGCGGTGCAGCTGTCTGACCACGGCAGAGTCGTTCGCGGAGATGAAAATGCTGAAGCGGCCTTATCTCCGTGGCGATTGCGAGAAGACGGGCAGCGAGCCTGATGGCTCATCCTGCCTGGAACTGGCAGGGGAGGAACCGCCCGAAACAGACGATCTGCTGCAGCCGAATGCTCGGCAGTCGCCTGCGGTCCTCCGTGACATGAGCGGCCATTGCTCAGCACCTGCGACGCTGGCTTCTACGATGTGGTGGTGTTCCTGAACAAGCCCGGTACGCTTCGCTATCTGGTGAAGCGACAGCTTGTCGCGGAAGTACATCCGCTGAATTTTTCCCATCCTGTCCATGCTGATCGCCTGATGTTCTCCTGCTCGGAAAGTGAGCAGAAGCAGTTGAACGCCTAGGTCAGTTTTCAGTCGGCAGAACAGCCTTTAATGGGTCAGTTTTCGGTCAGCGGCAACAGCTCTTACCCTTATCTGCAGGCCGTCGCCATCAGTGAGGATGTAGTCCTTTTCCTTCGGTTTAGCTCCTTTGACCTTGAAGTCTGAAAGCCGCGTGGCTTGGGCACCCATGGCGTTCTCCAGGGCTGTGTGTATTCCAAAAAATATCAGCGGAAGGCTTGGAAAACCATCTGGAATTTAATGGACGGAATGGGATCTCTTCGGAAGCCTATGAAACCAAGGTCCCTGTATTTGCTGGATTTCAGACACAAAAAAAGACGTCCGTGGACGTCTTTTTTTGATCATTTGGTGGGCCGGGGTAGTCTGAATTGGTTTCTTAGATATTTGATTTAATTGACTAATATGAGTTTGTAAATTCCTATGGAATACCAACTGGAATACCGCGAGGAGTTGGAATAAGCCGTATGCTTCGTATCCGTATCTTGCAGAGCACGGCTAAAAGGCATTTGTTTACTCGAAACCGGGCAAGCTGAGCATGCCGCCTGTGGTGCGTTTGCCAAAACCGGTGGGCATTAAGATTTTTTGCTTCTTCATCTCTGCGAGTACGGCCAACCATTCGGGTTTGCCGAAGCGCAGCTTGGTGTCGTTCCAGCGATGCATGACTTCGTCCACGAGGGCTTCATCGGAAACCGTGCGGCCTTCGAGAATAAAGTCGTTCCAGGCGGCATAGAGCGTCACAGTCATTTCGCAACGGTCCGTATCCCAGTCCCGCATTAGCTCGATGACCTGCTCAATGGTGGTGCGCTCAGCGGCCGACCAGGTGCTGCTATACGCCTGCCGATGCTGTCCTGCTTGGGAAAGTGGGCGGTAAGCATGGCCAACAGTCTCGCGCTCGATGCGCTCATACCACTGATGGTCTTGCATCTCGCCTTCGACCTTATTCATCAACTGGCGATCGTGGGGGCCAGCGGCGTCGCGCAGGTAGTTACCTTGGATAGCGGTGAGTCTGGCCGTGTGTTCGGCCAAGTAAATCACCTTCTGCAGCTTGCGTTGGCCGAAGGTGCGTTGGCTATGTAGCTGATGAGTGATTTGTGCGGCGAGCAGGGTGCGGGCTGCTTGCCGATCCGTGGCAATGGGGGACCGTTGCCCGTCTTCGGCGATGGCTCGTTCGATCAAGGTGCTGCTCAACTGTTCGTTCAGTTTACGGGCCTGGGTTAGACGGGTTTTGATTTGGTCGCAGAGGGCCATTAGTTGATCGACTTTGGCAACGATGCGTTGTTGTTCGGCAAGAGGAGGTAAGTAAACAATATGCGACCACAGCTTTTCCGAGATCAGCTTGCAGGTGCCATGACTCGACCGATCTACAAGCCCAACCATTGTCGCCTTGGCGGCCTGCAGGTACATCAACAGATAGTCGCTTAGCTCTTGTGGTGGCACCAGTGCCTTCATGTCTTGGTTGATTGTCACTTCCTGCGCGGTGAGTGCGACAGGGAAGGAGTGCACCAAGATCATACCCCTTACTACCATAAGCAGACTTCTGGGAGGGATTGCTTTCAGCGAGGTCTCCGCTAAGGCTTTCGCTGACACGTGGTCTTCAGAGTCTTGGATCACAGGACGCTTCATATCCTTTGGGGAGACCCAAGGAATATCACCGTTCCAGAACTCCACATTGGCTTTACTAGGTGTTGATCCACCAAGAATTTGGCCCAAACTCCCTAGCGGAACCTCCGCCCATCCTTGCAATGTATGGGGGTTGCCTTTGATGCCGTTGCGCTGTAACAAGCATGCTACAGGTTCGTCATCGGGCTCCTGCGGCACCAGTTTGCCCAACACTGCCAGTTGCAGCAGGGTTTGTTTGAGTTTGTCGATGCTGGATTCAGTGGTGAACAAGGTGTGGAAGTGTTCGGCCAGGCGCTGCCAGTTGGTGGCGAAGTCGGTGGCGTCGCTGGTTTGGGTCAGACTGTCGAGCAGTGCCCGCACCAGTTGGGCGTGGGCGCTTTCGGCGTCGGCCTGCTGGGCTTCCAGGCGGTCGCACAGGGCCATCAATTCATCGACTTTGGCGACGATGCGGTGTTGTTCGGCGAGGGGCGGTAGCGGAACTAAGCAATTCGCCACATCTTTTAAATACAAAGCAGACACAGCTGTAGCCGACGAAGCCCCCAGCATCCATTGTTGAGCAAGCGTTGTCTGAAGATACCGAAGCATGTACCTGTAGAAAGTGTTCACTGATGGTTTTACTAGGATGACACTTCCCATTAAGCAAAAAACCTGATCAGTCTCCACTGCGGCGCATCGCCCAATAGTGCCGCGACTACAGATTAGAATGTCGCCTCGATCAGGATTGCAGCGCTCACGGTACTTGAGTCCATTTTCAACAGTCACGAACTGGGTGCTCTCAAAAAGCACACCGGAGTCAGTGACGTCCTTTGCCGTCAAAAGAGGCATCCCAGAGGGTGCTTTAGGAGGTGATAGATGCTCACCATCGGTCAGTTTGATTACACCTTTAGCTAAACGGAACCACTGCCAGCCTCTAGGTAGCTCAAAAGGCTTTTCATCCTCCGCAATCTCTGCCAGCGGCTTTTGCTTCTTGATCTTGCCCTCAGCCACCAACCGCGCCTTTTCTTCGGCTATTCGCTTGAGCAACTCACTGGCCGGCTCATCACTGGGATCTTGCTGCACCAACTTGCCGCGCACCGCCAGTTCCAGAATCAGCTCGCGCAGCTTCTTGATGCCATTGGGCGCACCGGCCAACAGCGGCAAACTCTCGGTGAGCAACGCCGTCATACCTGGCGCTCCAGGGCTTCGGCCAGCACGGCCTTAAGTTGGTCGCGCAGGTTGCTGATTTCGCCTTGCAGGCTGGCGTAACTGCGCAGCAGTTCATCCGGGTCGTGGCATATCTGCTCGCCGATGTGCGGGTTTTTGCAGTCGAGGTTCCAGTTGCGCGCTTGCAGCTCTTCAACGCTGACCTTCCAGGCAAATTCGTTTTCCACCCGTGCAGCAAAGCCATCGGCCTCGTTGCCCCACCAGGCTTCTTCCACAGCGAACTCTTCGATGCGCATGGGGCGGGTTTTCGAGTAGTTCTTAACGCCGGCCGGGTACTGGTGTTCGTAGAACCACACCTGTTTGGTTGGAGTGCCTTTGGTGAAGAACAGCAGATTGGTCTTGATGCCGGTATAGGGATTGAACACGCCGTTGGGCAGGCGAACGATGGTGTGCAGGTTGCACTCGGTGAGCAGCTTTTCCTTGATGCGGCTTTTGATGCCTTCGCCAAACAGAAAGCCATCGGGCAGAACCACAGCGGCGCGGCCACGGTCTTTGAGCAACTGCATGATCAGCACCAAAAACAGGTCGGCAGTTTCGCGGGTGCGGAAGGCAGCAGGGAAGTTGGTTTCGATGCCATCCTCTTCCATGCCGCCGAACGGCGGGTTGGCGACGATGCAGTGCACGCGCTCACTCGTCCCCCAGCTGATCAGCGGTTTGCTCAGGGTATTGTCGTGGCGAATCTGGTTTGGCACCTCGATGCCGTGCAGGATCATGTTCGTGGTGGCCAACAAGTGTGGCAGCGGCTTTTTCTCCACGCCAAAGATACTGGCCTGTAGGGTGCGTTCGTCTTCGGCTGTTTTCACATAGTGGCTGCGCTTGTGTTCGATGGCGCAGGTGAGAAAGCCACCGGTGCCGCAGGCCGGGTCCATAACCTTTTCGTCCAACTTCGGATCGACCATACGCACCATAAACTCGGTGACTGGGCGCGGGGTGTAGAACTCGCCAGCGTTACCCGCGTTCTGTAGGTCTCGCAGCAGTTGCTCATAGAGGTTGCCGAACTCGTGGCGCTCCTGGGCCTTGTTGAAGTCCACGCCTTCCTGAATCTTGTTAATCACCTGGCGCAGCAACTGCCCGGACTTCATGTAGTTGTAGGCGTCTTCAAACACGCTGCGCACCACGAAGGCTGACGGTGTGTTGCTGTACTCGTTCAGGTTCTGCAACTGGGGGAACAGGTTATTGTCGATAAAGTCCTTGAGCGCATCGCCAGTCATGCCTTCCGGATCAGCGGCCCAGGTACGCCAGCGGCAGCTGTCGGGAATGGGCGAGCTGTAGTTGTCATCCATCAGTTCCCA